>Ga0315296_10000282_pt1 | contig 46563 bp, 48 predicted proteins | sample YL17G14_18_MG_FD_203921 | JGI IMG/M metagenome (GOLD analysis project Ga0315296, IMG submission 203921) | Sediment microbial communities from Yellowstone Lake, YNP, Wyoming, USA - YL17G14_18 | ecosystem: Environmental > Aquatic > Freshwater > Lake > Sediment | place: USA: Wyoming | collected... | reverse complement strand
TTGGAAAAGATAATACCTGATGATACTCTTTATGGATATTCTATAGCAAGACATATTGCTCTAGGTCAAGGCATAACATACAATGGAATAGACAAGACAAACGGTTTTCAGCCTTTATGGATATTTTTAATAACACCGGTATTTCTCTTTACTAAAGATATATATTTAGCTATCAATATCATTCTTACATTTCAAGCAGTTTTAGACGCAATAGTTGTTTTTCTAATATATAAATTAGCACAAGAATTGTTTGATTATAAAGTTGGATTATTGTCATCCCTATTTTGGGCTATAAATCCATTAATAATATTTCAAACAATGAATGGAATAGAAGTTACATTATATATTATGTTTATACTTGCAACTTTGGGATATTATAATAAGATAAGAAATAATTTGACAATAAAAAATACAGTATTATTAGGGTTACTAATAGGTTTAACATTCTTAGCTAGAGGCGATGGCATTTTTCTTTATTTTATATTAGCATTTCATATTCTATTTTGGAAGAGAAAATTCAAATCTTTTCTTATATTTTCAATAGTTTCGTTGTTAATAGTTTCACCGTTCTTTATTTGGAGTTTTTTTACATTCGGAACAATACAAGAAAGCAGTCAAGCACTTAAATATTATCTTTCGCATGGTTACTTTAGACCAGAAGGCCCTATTTCAACTGTGCCAGAAATCACGATAGCAATTAAAGAGGACATGATAAGAGGCCTTGGGGCGTTGGCACAACAGATGGGTATAATAGATTTTAATATAAATATTATAACAACAGTTTTAGCTGCCTTTTTTGGTATTTGCCTTATTTTTTCTTTAAAACTATGGAAAAAAATATCAATTCCAATTGTTTTCGGTATACTTTTGTTTTTGTTCTATACAATCTACATGTGGGGTGTTCAAATCAGGTATATGACACCTATAGTTCCTTTCTTGACAATTTTAGTTTTTGTTGGATATTATAAAATTAATAGTGATACTAAAAAGTTTCTAGTTAATATTCTTTTGCTTGTTTTTGTTTTCATTATTATTATTTATAATGGATTTGTTCAATGGGACAGAGAATATTTCCCGCAACAAAGAGAAACTTACAAAGATGTAATGTGGCTAAAAGAAAATACACCTAAAGATGCAGTAGTTGGTAGCTTTTTTTCTGGCATACCACTTTATTTTTCCGATAGAACAGTAATTAATCTGGAAGGAATTTTAGATTTTAATGCTCAAAAAGCTATTCTGAATAGGTCAGTCTATTCATATATGAAATCAAGAAACGTATCTATTTGGCTTGATTCTACATATCATTGCTATGATAACTGCAATTCTGCATGCTATGGTAACTGTACTCCTCCTTTTTATGCAAAGGATGAAGAGACTTTAGAAAGATGGCATAGAGGTGAGATAGATATTTTAAAGGAACATGATTATGTAGCGGTTATTGAACCTGAAGCAAATTTTGAATTAATAAGAAATAGATGCCAAATATATAATAATTTAAGAGGATACAAAATGATGGGTTGTTTTTTCATAATAAAGGTGAAATGAATAAAAATTAATTGTAATTTTAGCTTTAGTGATTAGACTAACAATTGCATGGCAGCCAGTTCCAACATTATTGGAAAAGATAATACCTGATGATACTCTTTATGGATATTCTATAGCAAGACATATTGCTCTAGGTCAAGGCATAACATACAATGGAATAGACAAGACAAACGGTTACATCCTGGTTTGGAGTAATAAATGGATATCATTTAATATATCTGTCAAAAAAATATCTCAATATGATTATTGGGCGAACTAAAAATAATCTCAATACATAAAGAGGTTTTGTTTTCAATAATTCCATTATGCTCTCCATCTCACTCTTTCCTCTTATCATTTTTGCATATTTTTTTAACTCTTCTGGAGTGAATTCTGGAGTTTGTATTGCTCCTTCGTCCTCAGAATTTAACAATGTTTTTTCTAGGTCGCGATCATCTTTTATCAAATAACCTTTTTCTTTACATAATTTATACAAATCTGTCCCAAAGGTTGGTCTTGCTATAGCGTATGATGGTATTGCCCCTAATTCTCTCATTTTATTGGCAAATTTAATTGTTTTTTGTATATCTTCTTTAGTCTCTCCAGGAAGTCCAATCACAAAAAATAAATTTATTTTTAGATTAATCTTGTGGCAAATTCTGACTACATTTTCTACTGCATTCAGGTCAAGCTTCTTTCCTATTATCTCATTTACTACTCTTTGGCTGCCACTTTCTGGGCTTACATAAATATGCACTGCACCGGATTCTTTCATTTTTCTTAATAACGGCTCATCAAGCGTATCAGCTCTTAATCCGTTTGGCGTATCCCATTTTATTTTTTTATTTATTCCCCTTTCAATCATCAAATCAAAAATTTTTTCAGCTCTTTTTCTATCAAAAGTTAGATTATCGTCTTGTATACTTAGGAGTTTTATTTTATATTTATCAATTAATTGTTCCATTTCTTCAATCACATTCTCAGGACTCCTTGGTCTAAAACCTCTGCCCATTATAGTTCTAACAGAACAGAAAATACAAGCATAAGGGCAACTTCTTGAAGTGATTATACTAAATTGACGTTCATGAATAAGAAGATAGCCTTGTAAATATTTACACAATTCAAAATATTTTTCCATTGGTAATAAATGCCATGCTGGGAAAGGTAAGCTATCCAAATCTTGATTAAATGGTCTTGGATCATTTCTTATTATTTTTCCATTTTTCTTAAACACCAAACCTTTTACATCTTCAAGAGGTTTATTTTCTTCTAAAGCCTTTACTAGTTCTACTATAGTAATTTCTCCTTCTCCTACGATCACGAAATCTATATTTTCATCTTTTAATGATTCTTCAACTCTAACGGTAAAATGACACCCACCAACTACAACTTTAATGGTTTTATCGACACTTTTTACAGTTTTAGCAATTAAATGAGCATTATATGCATCAACAGATAGAGCTGTTACCCCAACAACATTTGGTTTTTCTTGTCTTATGACTTCAGCAATTTCATCAAAATTCATTCCAATATAACTGCACCCGTCTCCCCTTTTGTTTATCTGATTCCATTTTTCAATCGCTGCATCCAATATCTTGACCTCATATCCATTCTTTTCTAATATAGCTGCCAAATAACCTAAAGCTGGTGAAGGATACAATCCTCCAACGCCTCTAAATTTATTTGGAATAGTCTTTTGAGGTTTAATCAATAATATCTTCATTTTCTACACCATCACTTTTAATATATTTGTTTAATATTGTTAATAAAATAGTTCCTAAAGAACACCCCAAAATAAACAACCTATTTTTTATTTTCCTCCTATTGATTTTATCAGATTATAATTAATTCATATCCTTGCTTTTTTAAATTTTTCTTTTCAAGCATTTTGAACAAATCTTTATAAAATTTATCATATATATCTTTTGTATGTTTCGATATTGTATGCTAAGATACTGTTTGGTGATGTAAGGTTATATGATATAAAAGTTCTTAGATAAGAATAATATGTGAAATATATGAACTCTAATATTAAAGTTGCATTAGTACAACCAAACTGCAGAGAAGGACCTGCAACCGGCGGTTATGTACATAAAGCTGTTCCACCTCTTGGGTTATGTTATTTAAGTGCAGTGTTAAAACAAAATAGCATACCTGTTGATATAATAGATGCAAATGCATTAGACTTATCTCCGGAACAAGTTGCAGAAAAAGCAAAAGGCTATAATATAGTCGGTGTTTCTTTATTATCTCCTGTGTATAAATTTGGAATAAAGTTAGCCAATTTATTACCTAAAAATATTATAAAGGTTGCTGGAAATGCACACGCTACAGGATTTTGGAAAGATACTTTGGAAAATGGTTTTGATATAGTGGGTATTGGTGAAGGGGAGTATACATTACTGGACATCGCCCAAGGAAAAGCATTGGAAGAAATTAATGGAATCGCATATAAAGACGGAAAAGGTGAAATTCATTTAAATTCTCCACGACCTTTAGTAAATCCTGATGTAATTCCATTTCCAGACAGAGGAGCTCTATTAAACAATGGTATGGATAATCCTTATCTTTCTTTTATGACTATGAAAACACCATTTGCACCAATTTTTACAAGTAGAGGATGTCCTTATAATTGTTATTTCTGCAATAAATTGATATTTGGAAGAACTTGGCGTCCGAGAAGCGCCGAAAATGTAATTGCAGAAATTGAGGAACTAGTAACAAAATATCATGTTAAAGAAATAGATATTGCTGATGATGCATTTAATGTTAATTTAGAAAGGGCAAAGAAAATATGCGACATGATAATAGAAAACAAATGGAAAATTATCATAAGGTGCACTAATGGTATAAGAGCGAATTTTGTTGATGAGGAATTTCTAGAAAAAATGAAAAAGGCAGGATGTAATTATATTGCTTATGGTGTCGAATCAGGAAACCAAGGAGTTTTAGATAAAATTCCTAAGGGGGAGAGCTTAGAAGAAATAGAAAGAGCGTTTGAATTAACAAAGAAAGCAGGTATAAAAACTGCTGCTTTTATTATTTTTGGTCTAGAAGGCGATAATGAGAAGACTATGCAAGACACTATTGATTTTACTTTTAAAAGGTTAAAACCAAACTATGCTTCAATTTCAATAATGACCCCATATCCTGGAACAAAATTATATGAAAAGGTAAAGAAAGAGGGAAAATTTGTAGAAAATGAAGATTGGGTAAATTTTTCTCATACAAATCCAAAAATGCTGTTTGAGCATCCAGATTTTCCATCTCCGGAGTTGACTGAAAAAATGTTTAAAAAGGCATTTAAGGAATTTTATTTAAATCCGAGGTTTATATTAAGAAACATAATATTAATAAGAAGTTGGTTTGATCTTAAACAATCATTGGAAGGACTAAAAGCAATAAAAAATGTATTAAAAAAAAGAAATGGAAAATAAATTACATAAAATAATGTTTTTTATTAGAATTTAAAAACCAAAAAACAACCAGTACAATTGTTAGGAAATAATTTACCCAAATAGTTATCGTATTTTAAGAAAGGTCTATAATCTTTTATAAACCAACCAATTGCCTCACCAAAAAAAGGCCTAGGTAATATCTCTACTAACTTAAATCCGAATTTTTCAGCCATTTTTGCAAATTGTTCAGAAGACCAATAATGTTTATGATTTTCTAAGCGTATAAATCTGTTATCAAAAAATAAAGTCCAAAATGAATGACGGTTTGGATTAGAAACTATAAAAATTCCATCATCATATAAATGTTTTGAAATAAGTTTAAGACATTTTTCAGGATGATTTAAATGTTCGATTACATCCAACGCAAGTATTACGTCAAATTTTTTATTTAAATTAAAATTTTCTGCATCACCTTTTTTGAAAATAGCATTTTTATGTTGAATTTTTCTGGCTCTTCTAATTCTTTCTTCATCATTATCTATACCATAAATAATCCAATTCTTTTCAGCAAAAAAAGGAAGGAATCCATGACCACAACCTATATCTAAAATTTTTAAATTGTCTTTCTTGTATTTTTTAATCAGCCTTCTTATGGTTTCATACCTATAAAGAATCTCATATCTTATGTTCTTTCCAACTATCTCTTCATAAGTTTTTTTGTCTATCATACCTCACAACACCTTAAACACAAAGTTATTCTGATTCGAAAAAGTCAGATTAAAATGATCTTTATCATTATAAACTTGGTTTAAAAAGTTGTAAGTAAAAGCACCCATTATATTACTTTCAGGTATTATATAATTTTGTGCTAAAATTCCTCTCCAAACTAAAATGTAAGATATATTATGACTTTTTAATATATCATGTATACGTGTAGAATTATTTGTTGTCATAACCTCTGGGAATTCTTTAATTACCCAAAGAGCTGTCCTGTTCCCATAATAATTTAAACTTCCACCATATGCAGTAAATATCAAATCATCGTTATTTGTATTTTGCTTTATCCACTTTAATGCTTCTACATAATCATCAGGATACCTTTGTGATTGAGATGTGCTCAATACAACAGCAATACTTGTATAAAGAGCAAAAATAAAAAATATAACTATTATTATCGGCAAGTATTTTTTCCATGTTGCAACCTTACTTAGATAGTAACCACCGATTATTGCTATTTCTGGAAATATAATGGAAAAATATCTAGGGTCTCCTATAGCCATACCCAAAAAGCTTCTTACATAATAAGTTAAAAGAAATAGTAAAAACGTAAATATTACTAATAACATTTTTTCATTCTTTATTTCTATAGAATATACTATTCCGAAAATACTTAAGAAAAGTGCTACGTAACCGAAAAGACTAAAAAAATCTACATTAATAGACAAAATCTTAAGAGCTTCTTTTTCTGCCCACGGAGCTATAAATTGTGATGATGGTGGCGTGAAAAAAATATTCAGACCTTCTACACCTGGATAATTAAACAGGATTAGATTTCTTGAAATAAAAGGTAGTATAAGTAATGTAAATACAAAACAAGATATTAAGGACAATTTAAAAGAATGTTTGTCCTTTTTATAAATATATTTTACTAAGAAAAATAAAATCAAAGTTAATGGAAAGATGATTGCACTAAACTTTACATAAAAGGACAAACCCATTATAATTCCTACAAACATAGCTTTCTTAGTGCTACTAAAATCTAGCAAAAAGTAAAGAAACAGAACTGAGAAGAAAGCTATAGGTATTTCTGCATAAGAAATTAACATGAAGTGAGTAAAGTATGATATTGTCAAGATAATTGATATCGATGCCAATCCAAAAACATTAATACCTAAGAATGATGTTTTATATAATTTCTTACAAAATAGATAAATCATAATGAGAGTTAAAAATCCAAACATTGTTATTATAGCCTTCGCCAAACCTAAAGAAGGGCCTAATATGTAAAAAAACGATGCATAAATAAACGGGGTGAATGGCGAAATAAGGGAAGGACTTGAAGGATATGTTAATTTCATAAATTCTTCTGCTAAATCTAGATAAATAACTTCATCTTCACCTAGCATTTGCGTATTAGATGCCAAATACATATAATAAAAACTAAGAATGATAATAAACAAAATAAACAAAAGTTCGAAAATTTTATTATATTTAGCTATATTCATGAGATCAATTTTCTTCGTAGTTTAATGTCGGTCTGAATTAAAAATTAAGTTTTTAATATTCTTAAATTGAATCCAATATTATAAAAAGGCAACGTTTCGATGATACGTCTCTTTGCTTATTGGCATTTTTATATTCTCCTCTTAAATATTTAGAATGAAAAAAGTTAAAAAGAATATTCTTTTGTTTTTATTTCTACCTACTGTAATAATATCAATTATTACATGAAATAACACACCAAAAATAACTGATATGAAAAAATTGAAATAAAGATAAAATTTTTAATCTATTTTTTGCTGAATATCTTTTATAGTATTTTTTTATATGTAGCCTATAATGTGTCTTAGTTTTACAACCAACCACACAATAATAAGCTTACAACACTGGTTATTATAAATTACTGCAGTTTTCAGAATTGAACACGTATATAAAATATTATATGCTATTAATTATTATGAAAAGCCTTTGAAAGGCTGATTATAAAATTATAAGAACTTAACTTAGTATGTAAATCTGGCTGGGAATTACTTTTTAAAAAAGGTATTTAAATGAAAATTCATCCAGAAGAATTAGCTCCTGACACGTGGATTAAGGACAATATATTTAAAAAAGAAGTTTATAAGTTTTTTAATAAAAATAAAACTGTTCTAGATTGTGGTTGTGGGACTGGGTTTTTTACGGAAAGATTTGGAGAAATTTCAAAGTTATCTGTCGGTGTTGATATAGCAGATTCCAATATAAAAATAGCTAAAATGTTAAGTAAAAATGGAAAATTCATTAAAGCTGATATCCAAAAATTACCTTTTAAAGATGGAAAATTTGACATTGTAACAGCAATAGAAGTGATTGACCATTTGAATGATAGAGAAAAGGGTTTAGAAGAGATAAGAAGAGTTCTTAAAAAAGGTGGAATTTTAATAATAAGTTTGACCACTCATCCTAGAAATATTATTAGTAGATTTTTCTTTTATTTATGCGGTTTTACTGCAATATTTTTTTATGATGAAAATAATCCAGAAACTCATAAAATAGATTATAATATAAAGGAAATAAAGAAACTCATAAAATATTTGGAATCAAAAAAATTTATAATTTTGAAAGAAAGAAAGTATAAAGGAGTTATTCCAACAATTTTAATAGGAACTTTCATATTTTTTGATGGTTTTTCAAGGTTTTTCACAAAAAAAGAAATAAGTAATATAGGAGATAATTATTATAGGTTAAATTCTCCATTAATTAAATTTTATATAAAATTCATTCTCCCAATAGTAAAAATTCTATGCAAAATAACCACAACGGATTTTGACAATGCCGGATATTTAATAATAGCCAAACTCAATACAAAATGATTTGATATTGTTTATAGTTTTTATTTAATTCCGAATAATACTTAATTCATATTAGAAGATGGTGAACACCATTAGGAAGAAAATAGCCAGTTTCAATATTGGTTAATGAAATTATGCTATTTTAACAAATAGTAAAGATAAATATTTTAGTGTTGAAAATATGAAAATGAATAGAAAATTAAATTTTTGGTTAACAATTGTAATTATCCTTTCATTAATAATACGATTATGGATATCGTGGTTGCCTATACCACTTCTTGTAGAAAAAATAATGGTTGATGACACATTTTACGGTTTTTCTGTTTCTAAAAATATTGCATATGAGAATGGCATAACCTATGATGGTAAAGACCCGTCAAATGGAATTCAACCATTATGGCTGTTTGCTATAGCACCATTCTTCTTATTAACCGGTGACATAAATCTAGCAGTAAACTTAATACTCACTTTTGCAACAATTATAGATGTTTTAACCTTAATTCTTATCTTTAAATTTGCAAAAATGCTTTTTGATGATAAAATCGCCCTTGTAGCTGCAGCTTTCTATGGTTTAAATCCATTAATAATATTCCAAACCTTAAGTGGGATAGACGTTATACTAAGTGTATTTTTTGTTATGCTTACATTATTTTTTTATCTTAGGAATAAAGACAATCTGAATTTTAAAAATAATGTAATGTTAGGAATATTTTTAGGTTTAGCTGTCTTAACCAGAATGGATAATATATTTTTGTTTGCAGTAATCATCTTACATATTTTATTTAAAAATAAAACAAAGGTAGTTTTTAAGAATATTATAACTATAGTTCTTGTTGCATTTTTATTAGCATTACCATGGTTCTTATGGAGTTTTCTCACATTTGGAACAATTTTTCCGTCTAGTGGTATCGCAAGATACAATTTAAATCATGGCATAACTCCATTTTTCGATTATAGTTCAAAGAGTAACTTAGAACTTACCGCAGAAAATCTTTATAGATCTTTAGGTATAATCTATCATCAGTTAGGAGTTGTTAATTTTAATTTTAATTCCATTGCAGTATTACCGCCTATCTTCTTAACAATAGTATTAATTTTTTCTCTAAAAAATGTTAGAAAACTAAATATAATTATTGCATATGGTGCTTTTTTGTATGTTTTTTACGGATTCTATTTCTTAGGCGTACAAATAAGATATTTTACGCCTTTTATGCCTGCTTTTCTAATACTGCTAGCAACCGGATTATATTTTTTGAGTAATAAAATCTTTAAGAACAAAAATATGTTTTATTTAATTTCAATAATATTTTTAATAATTGTTTTAATAAATGGATATCAGCAATGGGGTGATGGATATTTTAAATGGCAAACACCGTTATATCAAGATACGATATGGTTAAAAGAAAATACTAAACCAAATGATATTGTGGCAAGTTTCAACTCTGGAATATTATCATTCTTCAGCGAAAGGAGAGTAATAAACCTTGATGGTGTTGTAAACTATGAGGTTCTATCTGCAATAAAAAATAAAAGTATTATCAATTATATGGAAAAAAAGAATGTAAGTCTTTGGGTGGATATTGCGCATTTTAACCAAACTGTTTATGATGAGGTTGCAAACGGATCATTAAAAATTGATGTTCTAAGAGACTCTTACTATGGGAATATTTTAGGCGATGGAAAAGAAGATTTAGTTTTGATATATCAAAGTTATGGTTTTTATAAGCATCTCAGGGGCTTTAATATGCTTAGCGTTTTCTTTAAATTCAAAATAAAATATTAAAATCTAAAGGCTTTCTAACGACCTTTATATTTTTTCAAATTTTTTATAAATCCATCTAATATTCAGAGCTTTTGCTAGATAATATGTAGTGAAAAATATTTTCTTCGGTTTATAGAAGCCTACAGTTAATAAATCTAATATTACATGAAATAAAGTACCAAGAAAAATAGCTAAAATGAATTTGTTATAAAAACTTAAAACGAATAATATAAATATAAACTCTACAGAATGAAAAATTAATGGTCTTTTCTCATGCCATTTGTCTGTCATTTTTTCTATAAATTGAAACTCTCTATATATTTTAAGCAGACTGTATATCTTTCTTTCTAACAATAAAGTAGAAAAATAATGGTCTATATCTATTATAAAAGAAGATAGTAAAAACAACAGCGCAAATAAAACATCTTTATAAATCATATAATATAACATAGTAGGCCCCACCGAAATCAGAACATGTCTACTTGTTCACATATCATCTACCTCTAGACAACATCCTCAAAACTCCAAATATTACACTGATAAGCCATATTACATTTCTTAGAAAGAATAGAAAAATTAATAAAATTATATCAGAAATTTTTTTGCTTATTTTAATAGAATCGGCTAAATACGAAAATAAGAGAATTAAAGATAGAATTATGCCTACCGTTAGAATTTGATTAATGAAAATTGATATGGGATAAGATAAGAATATCAAGAGTAATAATGCTATTTGAATTGGCATCATCGATCCTGATATGTTATCTCCTGTTATTTTACCAAAATACTTCCTAGTTAAATATACCTGAGGTACAAACATTCCGTATCTAAATTGTTGTTTAATGTAACCTAATATAGTTGGCCTGTGATAATGCCATACTATTGCTTTAGGATTAAAGATTGTTTTGCCAAATTTTCCTAATTTATAATTCCATTCCGTCTCTTGAACAACATCTAAATTTTCATTAAATTTTATTTTTTTAGCTACATCTGTTCTTACGCATAAATTCATTGTAGGTAACCTTGTAACAAATTTTGGAAAACGTTTAAATCTGTTTTCTAATTCTTTACCAATAAGCATCTGTAACTTGTTAACATTTGTTGGAGTTTTACAGATTCCACCTGTTGCAACTACTCCTTCCTCAAAAGAACTAATTAAAATCTTTAGCCAATTTTTATCAACTACACAATCTGCATCTGTAAATGCAATGAATTTTGTATTAATGTTTTTTATCATGTAATTATATGCTACAGACATGTTGCCTTTGATTGTTTCTAACTTTATTTTCTTATCATATTTCTTAAGCTTCTCGAACGTTCCATCAGTTGAAAAAGCATCTGTAACATAAATTTTTTTATTTTTATAATTCAGGTTTAATAAAGAAACTACACATTTTTCTATTGTACTAATCATGTTTTTAACTGTTAAAATAATTGTTACTGTTGGTTCTTTCATATGTATCTTTTTAACATATACTTTATTATAAAAAGTGGGTGTATAAAGAAAAGCTTCAAAACAAAAAAGGGGTTTGATTTTATTAAAGCAATTATTTCACTAGGTTCATTGTTTTTCCTTATAATTTCTGCATATTTTTGTAAATCTTCTGGGGTGAATTCTGGAGTTTGTATTGTTCCTTCAGCATTTAATATTCCTAATTCAAGTTCTTTTTCATCTTTTACAAGGTATCCTTTTTCTTTACATAATTTATACAAATCTGTGCCATAAGTTGGTCGTGCTATAGTACATAGTGGTGTTGCACCTAATTCTCTTAACTTATCAGCAAAAGCAATTGTTTTTTCTATATCTTTTTTTGTTTCACCAGGCAATCCAATAACAAAAAAGCAACTACATTTCAAGCCAATTTTTTGGCATATTCTAACTACATTTTCTACAGCGTTTAAATCAAGATTTTTGCCTATTATTTCATTCACTACTCTTTGACTACCGCTTTCAGGGCTAACAATTATATGTATAGCACCGGATTCTTTCATTTTTCTTAATAACGGCTCATCAAGCGTATCAGCTCTTAATCCATTTGGCGTATCCCATTTTATTTTTTTATTTATTCTTTACTGTCATTTTTTATAAACTATCCTTTCATCTTTGCTTTCATCTTTGTTTTTGAATATTGTTTTCTTAACTCCACCAAAAGCCTTAAGCCAGTATTTGAATTCTCCAAAACTTCTTATCTTTAGCAATCTTTTAATCATATAACTAGGTCTCATATAGAAACTTTTAATCATGTCTTGCTGTATTTTCAATAACTCTTCGGATGTGAAATTCGTAGTTCTCCAGCGAGGTAGAGTATTGTAGAGAGCGTATTCTTCCCAATTATTGTTGGATATTAAGTTTTTTTCTGCCATTTGTTTTCTTAATTCAGTACCTGGATAAGGAACAGCGATTGAAGCTGTTATAAAATCTGGTTTTATTTCTTTGATTAATTTATTCGTTTCTTCAAGGTCTTCATATGTTTCATCTGGATGTGCACCTATCATAAAGAAAGCAGAAGTTTCTATACCAACTTCTTTGCACCATTTGAATGTATTTTTTATTTGTTGGGTTGTAATACCTTTTTTAATTTTTTGTAATATCTGTCGAGAACCGGATTCTACACCAAAAGCTATCTTTTTACAACCAGCATCTTTCATAGCTTGTAATACTTCTTTATCTACAGTCACTCTTGAGTCGCAATCCCAAGTTATATTCAATTCTTTTACTTTTTCACAGAATTCTAATGTTCTTTCCTTTGAAGTAGTTAATGTATCATCATCAATAGTAAAATGATTTATTCCGTATTTCTTTATGCACTCGTTCATCTCTTCAATTACATTATCTATTGAACGCATTCTAAACTTTTGATGAGTTAATTTAGATGCACAAAAAGTACAAAGGTTCCAATTACAACCTCGATTTATAAATAATTCTGTTATATTAAGAAATTCTCTTGATAAGCCAGGTGTAGAAGCTCCTTTATACTTTTTCATATCTATTAAGTCTCTGGCAGGAAATGGTAAACTATCTAGATTATGTATAGGTGGCCTTCTATTATTAACTATAATTTTATCTCCATTTCTATAAACTATTCCAAGAATATCTTTCAAAAGTTTACCATCACAAATTTCTTTTAATGTTTCTTCGCCCTCACCAATTACACCAATATCAAAAACTGGAAATTCTTCTAATGTTTCTTTGGGTAATGCAGTAACATGATTCCCCCCTACAACAACAATCGTTTTTATTCTTGTCTTTATATCTTTAGCAATTTCAGAAGCTTTTTTAATCAGCGGTGTCATTGCAGTTATCCCAACAATATTAGGATTGAATTCAATAATTTTTTCAATATCAAAATTTTCAACTTCGTAATCAAAAATCTTTACATTATGACCATGCTTAATGACATAAGCTGCTATATACAGAAGATTAATTGGATGTTGTGATAACGATGTTTTTGTTAGCTCTCCCTGACTGCTTGGGCATCTTATAAGAGCAACTTTCATAATTATTCATACTCTTATAATTTTATAAACTTTGATTTAGTGGATTAAAGTTTTGCTTTGTTTCGCAAAGGATCAAATCATCTATCTTTCTTATAATATTGCCATAGCTATTTTCAGTGGTAAGCTTAGATTTGGTTTAGCTTTATCATGCTCTTTACTGAACCAGTCATATCCTGCCTTTAAAGCATCCAAATTCCCATATTTTGGCTTCCAATTTAGCAATTTCTTTGCTTTGTTGTTATCAGTTAAAAACGTCTTATCTGCTAAGGTATAGATTTCCTTACCCATTGTAGCCTTTCCTATTATACTAGTAAATTTCAGAATTGGCCTGACGAACCATGAAGGCAAAGACCAAACTTTCGAACCTGTATTTGCATAATTACATAATTCAACCAATTCTTCTTTTACTGTAGGCATTTCATTCACATCTGAAGTAATATTAAAAATCTCATTCTTTGATTTTGGATTTTCAATAATTTTGACAGTTGCATCAATCAAATCGTCTATGTGAATCAATTGAATTTTGTTGCTACCATCACCTATTATAGGAACTCTTTTGCCGTTATAGATAAATTCCATCATCGAACGCAAGATTCCGACAAAATTAGGACCTAAAATTGTCATTGGTCTTATGATTGTCATATCTAAACCTTTTTCCATATATTCTTTACAAAGAATCTCTGCTTGTGATTTTGCCTTTCCATATTCATCTAAAGGTGCATGCTGTGCATCTTCTTTTAATGGATATGGCGGTGGGTTTCCATAAACTGCTGAACTTGAAAAATAAATAACCTTTTTAACTTTATTTTGAAGACAGGCCTCCAACACGTTCTCTGTTCCGTTTACCATTATGTCCCACATAGTGCCTTTCTTTAATTCCCTTTTCCAGCCTGCATACGGCAATTCACCAGCTAAATGAATAACTATATCAACATCTTTGCAGAATTTCATACAAGTATTAAAATCTAGGATGTTGCCTTTTACAACACCTACCCTTTTAACAACATCAACTGGGATGACTTTATAATTTTTATTTCTAAGGGCTTTTATCAGATGCCAACCAACAAAACCGCCGCCACCAAAAACTACTACATTTCTCTTCATTTTTTCACTTTTAAAAAATTACGTTAGGCATTTCCAAACCTCTTTTCTATTTCATTCACAACGTTAATACCTTCTTCCATTGCAGAAGCCATATTTCTTATTTTAGGGTAAATTCTATAAATACCTGCAAAATAAATGTTATCATAATTTATTGGTGGATTTATAAAACCTACTTTATAAATAGCTTCAGCATAATTTATTTTAAATATTCTCCACCACTCTATTTGTTCTTCAAATTCTGGTACTATTCTTTTAATTGCATTAACATAAATCGTTTTTATTTCTTCATCAGAAAGATTCCATAATTTTTCATTTTTCATAAGATATGTCGTTATATAAACTACTGATTTATTTTTTGGAGAAGCATCTTCATATAGAGCTGTATGATTGAACACAACTGAAAATGGTAAATCGTCTAAAACATTTAACCAATAGTAATCCATTAACTCCTTTTTTAAACCAAATGTAGCACATATACAACTCAGATATTTTATTTTTTCCAATTGCTTTTTTATATTATCTGGTATTTTGTCTACAATTTTTAGGAATATCTCAGGTGCTATTGTATTAACAAGTATATCAAATTTGAATTCTTTTTTAGAATCATTTTCTTTATAAATTACTTTTTTATCTTTTATAGAAATGACTTCTGCATTCAAGATTATTTTACCATTATTTTTCTTTATATTATCTACAAATCCATTTATAATTTGCACAATACCACCTTCTAGCCACCCAAATTTTTTAAGAAATGAAGAAGATTCTTTAACCAAACGTGTACCAATCCATGATGCTGTTATGTTTTCTGGTAAATCATGAAATTTATTTTTTATGAGTTTTTCAAAAAATACATTAAAATTCGTTTTACCTGCTTTTTGAGTAATCCATTGTTTCGAATTAATGCCATTTAGTTTACTCCAATCCTTTTGTTTTAAATCAAATAAAATAAATTTTGCTAATCTAATTTTATCAAAAAGTGGAATAGGAAATTTTAAAATTTCTAAAGGTGTAGAAAATCCAAATATTTTATTATTGTAAATGAATCCTTGGCTAACCTTTTTTCTATGAAATTCTTTCTCAAGACCAAGTTTTTTAATAAAATTAATTGTTGTAACATCACCGTCAAGAATATGATGATATGTCTTTGTTATCGGATAATTTTTTTTATCCCACTCAATCAAATATGAGGAAGCCATACCGCCTAAATAATTTTCTTTCTCAAAAATTGTAACATCATGATTTTTTGATAAAAGAAATGCCGTTGTCAAACCAGTTAATCCACCTCCGATTATGGCTATTTTCATTTTATCTACCAAATCTTAATTCTAGTATCAAATATAAAATTCTAAAAGCTTCCTTTAAGCCCTTAACGTTGAAACCAACTTTACTTTCACCCGCTTTTCTTTTATGGAACGTTATCGGAACCTCAGCAACCTTAGATTTTGTAGCTTTTGACTTGTATAATATCTCTAAGACTATTTTGAAGCCTTTTGGACTTAATTCGATATTTTCGAGCACACTTCTTTTGATTACCATAAAGCCTGTCATTGGGTCCTTCAACTTTATATTCAACAAAAATCTTGCAAGGTTATCAAAAAGCATTGTCACGATTCTCCTTGAAAACGGATCCTCGGTCTTTCCTCCCTTCACGAGTTTCGAACCGATAGCTATATCGTATTCCGGCATCTTAGCCAACAGTTTTTTCAAGTCATCAGGATCGTGAGACCCGTCACAATCTAAAACAGCAATAAATTCACCTTTAGCTACCTTTAGTCCCTCTAAGATGGCCATCCCAAGTCCATTACTTTTTTGGCGAACAACAGTTACATTCTTATCTGAAAAAACAGGTGTAACCTTGCTCTTATCAACAATTATTATTTCATGATTTTTAATTTTTTCTTGAATTTCTTGAACTAATTTGTAAATATACGGCTCTTCTTTGCAAGGTAATATTAAACTATATTTTATCATAACTTATCCTCCATTAAAATTAGTAAAATATACCACCGATATTTTATTAAAATACCCAATCTCCATCAAACCAAAGCTCTTTAGGAGTTAAAAAAGATAATTTATCTCCTAAAAACTTTCCAGCAAACAAAGCTATCTTTGAATAAAATATTTTTGGTTCAAAAAAATTCTTTACATCTTCCTCATATTTAGCAAAATTAGGAAAGTTTTTAATTAAGATATCATCTGCAATTAAGCCCCAGACTATTCCGCCGTATGACCAGGGCTTAGTTAAGCCTATAGCATCTCCGGACAAAGCTATTCTACCCTTTTGCATTTTAGTTAATCTGCTAGGTATTAAATGTGAATAAATTTCTTTAGGTTTTATTTTCATTCTTTTGCAAAAATTATTAAATTCATTCCTAGCGATATCAGCTCTTTCATAAACTCCATATTCTATATCATTTTTTCTAGGAATTGCCCAACTTATTCCGTTTTTAAGAGGGTAAACATTAATTACATTTATTTTTGATTTCTTTTTAATTCTGGTATAGATTCCTAAGATGCATAAAGGGTCTTTTATGCCTAAACTTTTCCTAATTATTGAATTATAACCGTCACAACCTATCAAATAATCAAACTCATAAATTTTATCAGAAATGTATATTTGTGGTCTTTTATTTTTGATATAAAAAAATCTTTTTACTTCACTGTTTAAATTGATTTTTGCTCCATTTTGTTTTGCTAATTCAACAATATAATTAGCTAATTGTTTTCTATCAACAACAAGCATTTTTGGATAAAATTTTATTTTTAAATCTTTTTTGGGGAAGTGAATTATAAGCTTTTCTATCACATTTCTAATTAAATCATTTCTCTTTGGAACAAAATTCCATATTCTTTCAGATATTAATTCTGAGCAAGGTTTTTCTCCTATTACACTATTCTTCTCGAATACCTCTACTTCATTGTTCTTTGACAGTTTCCAAGCTAAATAGGCACCGTTAATACCGCAACCCACTATACCGATTTTCATGTTATTATTTAAGCTTAAAATAGTTTAATAACATATCTATTTCATGAATTACAAAAAATTGATAATAATCCCATTGTTATTGTTAGCCATATCATTAGTCTACTTGTTTTATCAGGTATCAACAAAGGGTTTGATTTTGGATATTGATCTAAAAGGCGGGACACAGATAGTGGCAGAATCTCCTACAAGTATAAATGAACAAGCAATAGAAAATATCTTGAAAAAATATGATGTTGATATTAGAACAGCCAGAGGAGTAACAGGTTACACAATATTTATAAATTTTGATGCTAGCATAAATCCAAACGATGTTATAAAAACATTAAAAGAAAATGGATATGATTTTAAGAGCTATTCTACCCAAACAATTGGACCTGCCTTAGGTGTAGCATTCTTTCAGCAGGCTCAATTAGCATTGTTGTTTGCATTTTCTTTTATGGCTGTTACAGTGTTTATAATATTCAAAAAAATTGTTTTGAGTTTCCGTGTTGTTTTATCAGCATTTGCAGACATTATAGAAACTCTTGTTCTTTCCCAGATTCTAGGAATAGAATTGTCATTAGCAACCTTTGCAGCTTTGTTGTTATTAATAGGATACTCTGTTGATGATGACATCCTATTAACAAACAGAGTTATAAAAGGTTCAGGAGAAATAAAAACTAGAATTAAAGGTGCTATGAAAACAGCCTTCACCATGGTTGGAGCAACTTGTGTCGCACTTTTGGCATTGCTTATAATGTCTTCATCGCTTGTGATAGTTGAAATAGCCTCTATTCTGCTTATGGGCCTTATATTCGATCAAATAAACACATGGTTATTCAATGCACCTGTTTTAAGGTGGTATGTGGAGGGATTAAATGAAACTTAGTTTTATAAAAGAATGGAGGATTTTGATAGTTATAATTCTCGTAGTAGCTGCAATAATTTTTATCATACCTTCATCTCAAAAAGGGGTTGTTGTTACATCAATATCATCTGGTTCTCCTTTCACAGGAAAAGTTCAAGCCGGAGAGATAATAAACTGGGCAAATGAAAAAGATATAAGCTCGCCAGAAGATTTTTACTTATTTGAAAACTTTACAGGAACTTTTAGATTCATGCATTCTGGAAAACTTGAATTGGTGAATATAGAAAGGCCTGGATTAGGAATCACTGTTGGAAAGAAACCAGTTTCAAATCTTGAATTTGGATTGGATTTGATTGGTGGGACAAGGGTTTTATTAAAACCAAAAGAAAATGTCACAGACACTACAATACAGCAAATCATAGCCACATTGGAGACGAGAATAAATATATTCGGTCTTAAGGAAGCAAAATTTCAACCTATTAAAGATGTCTCAGGAAACAACTATATACAAATAGAAATGGCTGGTGGCTCAAAGGAAGAAGTTGAAAATCTTTTAGCAAAACAAGGAAAATTTGAGGGGAAAATACCTAAAGTAATTGATTTTACAAATACTAGTGGAAAATTAAATTTGGAAAAAAGTTATTCAGTAAATTTGAAAGACAATGAAATAGAAATAAATAACACCTTGCTAAAAATAAATGAAAGCTCTAAAATTGAAGATATAGATTTTCAATTAACAAACTTAACAAATGATTCAGCTGTTCTTCTTTTTACTGTGTTCAGCGGCAAAGATATACAATCCGTTTGTTTGCAAGACCAACCTGGGATATGTGTTTCAAGAATCATATCGCAAAGTGGTGGTTGGGAATTTAACTTCCAAGTCTTCGTCTCTCAAGAAAGTGCTGAGAAATTTGCAAAGGTAACAAAAGATATGAAAGTTATAACAGAGCCTAATACAGGAAGTAAATATCTTGAAAGTAAAATATATTTGTTTTTGGATGAAGGTCTAATAGATGAATTAAGCATATCTTCAGAATTAAAAGGACAAGCTTATACCTCACCTGCAATAACAGGTTTTAGACAAATAAGAGAAGAAGCTTTAAAAGAACAATTAAGATTAAAGAGCATCCTACAATCAGGCGCTTTACCAACTGGTTTAGAAACAATAAGAATTGATCAGATATCTCCTACTCTTGGCCAAGAATTTTTTGGTTCTGCTTTTTTAGCAATAATTATAGCAAGCATAACTGTTGCAAGTGTTATCTATGTTAGATACAGAAGCTTTAAGATTTTGATACCTAACATGTTATTTAGCTTTTTCGAACTTATGCTAACTCTTGGGGCAGCTGCTCTCATAAAGTGGACTATTGATTTATCGTCTATAGCAGGAATAATAGCTGCTATCGGAAGCGGAACAAATGATCAAATAATGATAATAGATGAGATATTGGTAGGTGGCGGTGAAGAGAGAGAAATCCTTACTTTCAAACAGAGAATCAAAAGAGCTTTTTCTATAATCTTTGGTTCTGCTGCAACTGTAATAGCTGCTGTTATACCTATGATGTTTATGGGCATTGGAGCGATGAAAGGATTTGCAGTAACAACTATTTTAGGGATTTTTATTGGTGTTGTAATAACTAGACCTGCTTTTGCAAGAATTGCAGAAAAAATATTAGAAGAGAAAGAAAAAATTTAGAATTTTTCATTTTTTCACCTAATTATCATAAAGCTTTTTATATCTTCCTACTACCATGAGTGGTGAAATAGGTATTTCTCTTGTTTCTGATTTCTAATCTACATGATAGAACTATTTCTCTCATTGTTAATCGGAATTATATTTGGTGTAGTAGCAGGTCTCCTCCCCGGACTTCACCCTAATAACACGATTCCAATTATTTTAGGATTATCGTTTTTATTTGGACCTCTTCCAACCGCAATTATATTGATTTCTGCTGGTGTGGTAAATTCTTTTGTTAATTTTATTCCCTCAATACTGCTTGGTGCTCCAGAAGAATCTACAGTTTTAGGAGTTTTGCCTGGACATAAATTGCTATTAGAAGGAAGAGGATATGAGGCAATTAAACTATGTGTTGTAGGAAGTCTAGGTGGTGTTTTATTTTCTATACTAACTTTACCTTTGTTTGTTATGTTTATTCCATCTTTATACAATTTTTTAAGACCCAACATACACTGGTTGCTCATTGCTGTAATAACTTATATGATTTTAACAGAAAAAGGAAAGAATAAGTTTTTTGCACTAGCTATTTTTATATTATCTGGTATTCTTGGATTAATTGTATTAAATAATTTTTCAGATAGTTCTTTATTTCCTCTCCTAACTGGTTTGTTTGGTTTACCGACATTATTGATAGCGATCTATCAAAAAACAAAACTACCTGAAAAATTCAGTTTTGAAGAAGAGAAAATCAATAGAAAGAATCTTTTATCTTGCATTGGAATAGGTAGTATGGCTGGCATAGTTGCTGGCTTACTTCCAGGTATAGGAGCAACACAATCTACCATCTTAACTCAACAAACTCTTAGAAAAGGTGACAAGGATCCAAGAAGTTTCTTAATATCTATAGGTGCGATAACAACTTCTGATATAGTCTATTCTATACTAGCCCTATGGTTGATTCACAATCCACGCTCTGGTATAGCTGTTGGTGTTAGTAAATTGTTAGAAGTTGGTTTGAAGGAAGCTCTGTTTTTTATAATATTTATAATAATTTCAGCTGGTATAGCAACTTTTATTACTTTGAAAATAACTAGGATATCATTGAGATTTTTAAAAAGAGTGAATTATTCTAAATTATGTTTGTATACTTCAATCTTTCTTTTTATCCTAACGATTATTTTTTCAGGATTAATAGGAATCCTAATTCTGATAGTTGCAATAGCAATTGGTTTAATTCCTAATTACCTTAATGTAAGAAGAAGTTATGCAATGGGATGCTTGATTATGCCAACCATTCTATTTTTTGCTGGAATAAATATTTTGTAAGTTTCACATAGATAATTTCATTTACTAGCAAGAAAGATGTTTTAATGGAATTCTATTAACTCTACGGACGATTATTCAAAAAATCCAAGGTATCTTGGCATGTCAACACAAGTCGAACAAGCATGGCATAATTCACCAAAGTTTGAACCATAGAGACAACCTTCATCTATTGTACAACCGTAAGGACAATGTTCAGCTTCCTCTTCAAGTTGTTGGTGATAATTGCACAAGACAATCTCGCCATCACTTGTAGAATAGCAACCGCATTCATCATAATAAGGGTCTTGGATTATACTATTTTCTTTGTTTTGTTCTTTTTCAGTCACTATGTCACTAAGAAAAGTAGGATGAGAACAGATTTAAATTTGAATCTAAACTAGTTGGTTCATATGGATAATTTCATTTATCCTAGTGAAAGATTTATGTCAAATCAACTGTTTTTCCTATAGAACCAGAAGCGGAAAAGTATAGTGGACCTGAGCATTTAGGACAGTTTCCAGTTAAAGTTGGTCTTCTGAAACTCCAATCACAATTCTTACAAACAACAGATTCAAATGTTTTCAAAACAGTTTCATCCGGAGATAATTGCTTCTTTTGCCCATTCAATATATCAAGTAAACTTTTTTGTTTTACTCCTTCCAAAAGCTCTGAAGAAGAAACTCCACAAACCTCAAAAATCCTTTCCAATGGTGGTAAAACCTGATTATAAATATAATATTCTGAGTCTATCTCCAATCTCTTTTCTTTCACAAAATTTGGATCTTCCGCCCTTTTAGACAAAAGTTGATTGCCTCTTATTATCACATATTCCAACCTTTCCCCAACCAAAGGACCTCTTGTAAAATCTCTTTTAGCAATCTTCTTTGCAAGTTCAATGTGTGGTTGAATACCATCATAATCGGCCAAAGCTTTTGTTATCCCTTTAATAATAGACAACTTTTCTATAGGAATCTTGCCTTTAGCTAAATCATCTATAACATTTCTGACATGTTTCGAAGCTTTCTTAACATTTCCTTCTTTAAGAATTATATTTAAAACTTCTAACATTGTTTCAGATGTTAAAGAACACCAATCTCTTCTAACAGTTTCTATTCCTTTCATTTCTATTTTATCAGCCCATCTCCCATTCTCTTTTTCAAAAGCCCAGCCAGCATATCTTTTCTTTGTTTCAATTAAAAATGTTTTGAATACTTTTTCAAGTTTTAATTCAAGGCCTATTAATTTTTGTGTCACAAATTTAGATATTTCAATACCCAATTCATGTGCATCATCTAGGTCCATTAATTTTGTCTTAACGAAGATGCTATCTGTATCTCCATAAATAACTTTAACTGGAAAGTTATTTTCTATCAAGTCTTTGGTAAATTCAATGTTCTGCCTGCCCCATGATGTTATGGCTGCAGCAACCTGTGGCGTAAATAGTCTACCCCCTATAAAAGCTGTATAGCCATACAAAGAAACAGCCATACCTTTTAATGCATATTGTTTTGCATCCAAAATTTTTCGAATTCTTGGGTTTTGTTCATCTTTCATTTTCTTTTTTATTTCTGCACGAGTATCTAACAAATATTTTGCAATATATGGAAACACACCTTCTCTCACATCTTTGGTAACAAATGAAGAACCAGTTGGTGAAGTTTCGTATTTTAAGTTATCTGGATTGTCAATCAACGTTGTTGGGCAGATGTTGTGAGCACAAATTAATGATGGATATAGAGCGGTAAAGTCTAAAACAATTGTACAACCATCTTTATGCAGACCTGCATCTGGTTCAAGTACTAACGCGCCTTTAAGCTCTTTAGTAGATCTTTTATGTACGTCTTCCCTGCCTGGTTTGCAGGGTATTAAATATTTTCTTTTAAAAAATTCACGCAATAACGCACTCTCATGTCTTGCTGCTTGCCCAGCCATCAAATCTTGCAATAACAAACCTGAAAGTTTTGACATTTCGATAAATTTATTAATATCAATGAGCTTATGACTTGTAAGAAGTTCCAAAGCTAAATCAGCGTCTTTTCTACAGTAATCGATCAATCTTTTTAAATTATCTTTTGAACCATTCCATAAAGAAATTACTTCCCTCATTCCTCCCATTTCATGCTTTCCTGATCCTAACATCTCTTTAGCAACCGTATCTAAATCATATCTTTTGAATTTATATGGCTGATCGTAAACTGAGAGGTAACGAATTATAAAATAAGGATCTAAAATTACTCTTCCACAAATAGTTGTGCGTTGGCTATATGTAAGTTTTTTTGTAAAAGCTATTTTTTCAGATCTTCCTATATCTCCAGAAAGTTTAAAAACTCTTAATCTATGTAGAATAAAGGGTATGTCAAAATTCTCAATGTTATACCCTGTTATTATATCTGGGTCAAAATCATCTATTATTACTTTGAAATTTTCTAATAGTTCTTTTTCATCAGCAAAACTTAGAGTATCTTCTAAATTACATTGTCTTGCAACAAGAACAAGGCTTTTCTTTCCTTTATAATCTGGGGAAAAAGACAATGCTATCATAATTATTGGATCTCTTTCAGAGTTTGGTAAATTATTACCACCTGTCAAGCATTCTATATCTATAGATATAAATTTCAATGGAGCATTTTTCAGAATTTCTATTGGTTTTATACTTTCAGCATCCAAAGCTTTACATTTAACTGTACTTGTATTTCTAAAAATTCCTTTAACATCAATCCAGCCCATTCCTTTCAAATCACTATCTGTCATAAATCTATACTTGAAAAGAATATCTGCTTCATAAGGCGTTCCAAACTTCTTTACATACTCTCTTATTTGCGGAGTTTTGCCAGGATCTTTGCCAATTATCTTAAATACCTTAACTGGTTTTGCCTGATAACCTATTGGTAAATATCTTTCTACAACTTCTATTTTCAACTCATCATTTTTTTCTAATTCGAATTTAACATCATCAATCTTGTCTTGATCAACATAAAGGTAAAAATATGGCAGGAATTTGTCAAAGAAAACACAGATAGTCTCACCATCAATTGTTTTCCCAAAAATTCTGATTATTGGTTTGTTATTAAGCATTATGTAGTCGCAATCAAGAATTTGTAGTTCCATGAAAATTTTATTTGTATTTGAAAGATTTAAACATTTTGTGTTTCTAAAAGTTATTTAAAAATATTAAGAAAGAATGTATAAAGAAAATTAAAATGTTTATTAAATATTGTTAACTTCTCTTGTTTTCAAATCAATTATTTTATTTTGAGCGACAATGCTTATCCCTTTATAATTTGTGTTAATATCTTTATCGGTAAATAAAATATCAGGAACAATATCTATCAAAAAATCTGTATTTTCTATATTAACAAATCTTTTCTTTAAAATATCGAAAGGATCAAAACCAAATGCAATTAAAACAATAATATTTTTTATTTTAATGATTGATGGATTTGTTATTTCATAAATTTTATGTTTTATTTTATCTTCAATTCTATCTTTATAAATGACGTATTCCACATCTGCTTTCTTATTGTCAATTAGAAATGCAATTTTTATTGATTCTGAAGTGTAATTAACGGGTCTTAAAGGAACATCTGGATATAAAAGTTTTTCCGCAAATAAGATTTTATTATTAATGTTCCCTGAAACAGCGATAACATCGTCCAAAGACAATTTCTCTCCTAAATTTTTAGGTATAACAACTTTTATTTCACCAGTTTGATCTTCAAGAGAAATTATGAATTCCTCATTTTTTTCTTCCTTGGTTTTGACTAAACCAATGACACTAACATTTCCACTGCTACATTTATTTATTGAAACGATATTTGTTAGCTCTAATTTTTTTACCAATATCCCTTGTAAATGACTATATCTCTCATTTAACATTTTAACATAATCTTGAATTGTAAATTTTTTATTTGGTTTGAATGTTTTTAGAATTTTTATTTCTTCAGTTAATATTTTCATTATAACAAATGATGTTATAATGAAAATATTTTCTTTTTTTAAATTTTCAACAATCTTATAAAACTCTTCTTCATTAAGTTTCTCTAAACTATTTATAGCGTCTTCATCTACTAAAAAACCTAGACTTATCAGATTTTTTATATGGTTCATAAAAATATTTCGTATAGAAGATTCTTTAACCTTTTGTAAACATTAGCAGATAAACTTAGAGTTATTATCCTTGTTCTGCCATATCTTCCCTTAGATATTATTTTTGTATTAATTATTCCAAAAAGATCTAATTCTGCAATTAAGTCTGAAACTCTTCTCTGAGTTAATGGTTTCAAACCATGTTGATTACAGATATTCTGATAAACATCAAAAACCTCTCCTGTTTGAATGTTATTATTTTTCTCTGCTAACTGGACTATTGCATATAAAACTGCTTGGCTTTGCTTTGGCTGGGTTTTTACAGTCTCTATAACCCTATCCAAGTCTATCTTTTCTTGAGCAACATCAACATGATTTATAATAACTTTTTCTTCAGAATTCCTTTCTGCCAATTCGCCTGCAACTCTTAACAAATCTAGAGCTCTTCTAGCATCTCCATGCTCTTGAGCGGCTAAAGCAGCACATTTTTCAATAACACCATCTTCTAAAGTTCCAGGAATAAATGCAATAGAAGCACGTGTTTTTAAAATATCTTGTAACTGTAAAGCATTATAAGGTGGGAATATCAACTCTTCCTCACTTAGAGAGCTTTTTACTCTCGGATCCAAGCTCTCTATAAAACTAAGGTTATTTGTTATTCCTATTAGAGAAAGCTTAGAATTTTTTAGGCTTTGATTTATTCTTGTTAAATTATATAATATTTCATCCCCTGTTTTTTGAACCAAGGCATCTATTTCATCAATAATCAAAATAATTGTTTGTTTCTTATCTTCTAAAGATTCAAAAAATGCGCGATAAACCTGATCTGTTGGTAAACCTGTAAAAGGAACCTCTTTTCCAAGTTCCTTAGATAACTCAGCTATTAATCTATACTCGGTGTCTGCTATTTTCTTCATCTTACAGTTTACATAAAGTACTTTTATATTCTGTCCATTCAAATTGCTTATTTTCTCTAACTCAGAACCTACAAACCTTGAAATTAGAGTTTTCCCTGTTCCAGGTCTTCCATAAATAAATACATTACTTGGTCTTCCACCTTTTAGAACTGGAGCTAAAATCCTTCCTAGATCATTTATCTGTTTTTCTCTATGAGGTATTGTTTCTGGTGTGAAAGAAATTGTTAAAGCTTCTCTATTAATAAAGATTGATTTTGCTTCAAGAAACTTTGTAAAAACATTTTCTAGTGTTTGCATATAATACCTCTATTTCAATTGAAATAACCTTTATTTCTTATGAAGGTAAGAGTATGAAGATATAAATATTTTTCTTCACGTTAACCCCTTCATTTCCTAAGCAAACTATTCACATGAACATTTTTAGAGGAATATAACAATGTTATATTCCATTAGAAATACCTACCCATATGTTTCTTATAGAGTTCCATAAGAAATAAAACTATTAACATACTATAAATATAACAATGTTATATTTATAAATAATAATAACTTTATAAATATAAACTCAACTTCGACTAGCAATAAAGGGGTAAATAAGCTAAAATGACTTTTTTAGAGTTTTCAAAATCTCATCTACATCTTTTATTTTTGTTATCCCTACTGGTATACTTTCTAGTTCTGCAATTCTTTTTGCTAAATCATCAATTTTCTCAGATCCATGGAGAATAACTAAACCAGGTCTCAGATTTGTCACTTTTAAGGCAACCATAGAACTTCTTCCTCTATGTGCTCCAACAAATATTAGAGCTCTTTCACTCGTTAATCCATAGAGTTTTACCATATCCATTGGAGAGAGATTAATTATTGCCTTTAAGCTATCAATAACAGTATAACCATATAATTTCCCATTGGCCAAATCTTCCCTAACTATAATAGGCGCTTCCATAATTTTACAGAATTCTTTCACATCAATAGGAGCATCAAACTCTTTCATGTCCAGAACAGCATCTGAAAGAACTGTTTTAGTCGGAAATACAGCAAATTCCTCTATTATTTTTCCACCTGCTCTTTCATCTATAACAATCATTGCCTCTACAATTCTTTTAATAATTTTTATACCAGGCGATTTCCTTCTGCCGTTTTCATAATCAGAAATAACAGAAGGCATTATTTTCATTTCATCTGCAAGTCTTCTCTGTGGCATTTTGAAAATATTTCTCCATTTTTGGATAACCTTTCCAGCCTCGTTACTAAGGACTATCTCTCCAGCAATTCTTTTTGCTAAAATTTCCTTTGCTAAACTTTGTGCATCCATAAACATAATTAGTACAACTAATATTTAAATATTGTCGTATATAGTTGACGAGAGATTAAAGAGAGTTTAAGGTCATCTTCTTTTTCTCTGTTAATTCGAACATTCTACTAAATCTATGGGGCATTCCGCCCGTAACATCAATTCCTGCACTTCCTATAAGATATTTTAGGACCTAATTGTCTCGCTAAATAATTTAATTATTTCTTTTTGTAGGAATTATAGAACAACACCTTTCCTAATATCTAAAACAACACTCTCAGGCAAATCAAAAAAATTTGCAAAGCACTACGGAATAACTGTCTTTGACGAATTTAGTATAGATAAAAATAAAGATTTAGAAGTTTTAAAAGCATTAAAATTCTAAATTTCTAGGTATGCATATTTTTAAATAAATTAAAAAGATAAAAATAACATGCCGACAGGAATCAAAGTTAAAGACGCGATGATATCAAGAGTAGTAACAGCTAGATCAAACCAGAACGTTTTTCAAACATCGAAAGTAATGAGAAAGGAAGATGTTGGAAGCGTTGTAATAGTTGAAGGAAATAAGCCTATAGGTATTGTTACGAGAGAAGATATAGTAAATAAAGTAACAGCAAAAGATCTACAAGCATCAAAAATTTTGTTAAAAGATATAATGTCAAAAGATTTGATTACTTGTCCTCCTGATTGTGATATTTCTGAAGCTGCAAGAAGAATGTCCAAATACAAATATGAAAGGATTCCTATAGTTTCTATGGGCAAGCTTATTGGCATTATTTCTACAAGGGAAATTGCTAAAGTTGCACCAGCAGCACTTGAAATAGCAACAGAACACCTAAGAATTGAAGAACCTGAAAAAATTATAGAAGAGACAAATGCGGGCGAATGCGAGCTTTGCGGTAATTATTCTGAAGAACTTCATAGCATTAACGATAAATGGGTTTGTGATTCTTGTAAAGATGAGGCTGAAGAACTTTAAATTTAAATACTTTAAATTTTAAGTATGTTTAATAAGGAAGAGATTGGAGAAGAGTTATTAAAACTTTTCAAAGAAATTAAAGATAAGGCAGTAATTGTTGAGGGAAAGAGGGATAAAGAAGTTTTATGTTCATTTGGTTTCAAGAAAATCCTTACAATAAATAAAGGCTTATATGAGACAGCTGAAAAAACTAAGGATAAAGAAGTTTTAATATTAACAGATTTTGATAAAGAAGGCAAAGAAATAGCAAAAAAACTTAACATCTTTCTCCAATCTTTTGGTTGTAAAATTGATAAAGAAAATAGAAGAAAAATAGGTTTTATGTTTTCAAAACTAAGAATCAAAAAAATTGAGGAATTAAAAGGTGGTAATTATGAGTAAACTTGCTCAAGCAACCTCAAAATACACAATACATGCTAAATTTGAGGCTGATGGAACTGTAGAAAAACCTGATGTTATAGGAGCAGTTTTTGGGCAGACAGAAGGTTTACTAGGTCCTGATATGGAATTGAGAGAATTGCAGAAAACAGGTAGAATTGGAAGAATTGATGTTGAATTGAGAAATGTTAATGGAAAAACTTCTGGTATTATTATGATACCTTCATCTTTAGATAGTTCTGAAACAGCTTTGATAGCTGCATGCATGGAAACAATAGAGAGGGTAGGACCTTGCAATGCAAAGATATTTGTAGATAAAATAGAAGACGTTAGAGTAACCAAAAGGAAATATGTTGTAGACAGAGCAAAAGAACTATTAGTAAAAATATTTGATGAGGGATTTCCAGATGCTGAGCAAATTTCAGAGCAAATAAAAGAGGCTGTTAGGAGTAGCGAAATAACTGAATACAAAGGTTTACCAGCTGGTCCAAACTTAGACACTTATGATACAGTTATTATAGTTGAAGGAAGAGCAGATGTTGTTAATCTCTTAAAAAACGGTATTAAAAATGTAATTGCAATTGAAGGAACATCAATACCGAAAACAATAATAGATTTGTCGAAAGAGAAGTTAACAACAGCTTTCTTGGATGGAGACAGAGGAGGAGATTTAATACTAAAGGAACTTCTTGCTGTTTGTGATATTGATTTTGTTGCAAGAGCACCAAGAGGAAGTGAGGTAGAGGATCTGAGTAAAAAAGAGGTCTTCAAATATTTAAGGAATAAAATTCCAACAGACCAAATTAAACCAGAAATTGTAAGAGAGATAAAAGAAGAGAGGCCGATATACCAATTTCAATTAGAAGGCGATAAGGCTGAGAGATTCAAATCAATATTGGAAGATTTAATAGGGACGAGAGCTGCATGTTTTTTAAATGAAGATATGGGGATACTAGGAAGGGTTCCCGTAAAAGAGATGTTTTCAGCGATGAGAGAATTAGATTCAAGTGCAATAATTTTTGATGGCGATATTGACCAAAAATTAGTTACCCAATGCGCAAACAATGGTATAAAATATATCATTGGGATGAGGGTTGGAAGAATAAAAACACCAGAAGGAATTCTTGTTTTAACTCTGCAAGATTTAAAATAATTGATATTTTATGGAACTACCATACTAGTAATAACAACTCCAGAGAAAGTATCGGAAAACCATTTAAAAACCAGAATGGCTATAAACATAACAATAACCAAGACTAGTACAGTTGCAATCACAGTTTCTATTCCTTTCATACAAAAATTATTATTATACCACTTTAAATGACTTGGCATTCACCAACAAATTTAAAATACTATTGAAATAAACTATTAAAATGCTTGATATCATTAATAAAGCTCTAAGATATGCTGAAAATTTTTCTGATTATGCTGAAGTAAGAGTAGAAGACTCTGATAATAATAAGATAATTTTTAAAAATGGTAATGTCGAGATAGTAGATTCTACAAGGACTATCGGCTTATGTATTAGAATATTAAAAGATGGAGCATTAGCTGCAGCATTTACAAATGGTTTTACTTTATCTAAAATTAAAAGAGCAACAATTAATGCTGTTAAGATGGCAAAAGCGTCTAAAAAATTAAAAAAATCGATCACTCTTTCTGACGAGAAACCAAATAAAGAAAGATATAAGGTAAAGGAAAAAATAAAAATAAGAGATGTAAGTTTAGAAGAAAAAATAAAAGAACTGATAGAATTGGATAAAGACCTTCTAGCTACAAAACTGAATGTTCCTGCAAGACTTTTTGAACTTTCTAATGAAATAAGAGAAAAATATTATATAAATTCTGATGGATCGTTTATACACTCAAAGATACCAAGAGTCGGCCTAGAATATTTAATAACTTTGGTTTCGAATGGTTTAAGTCAACAGAGGATGTTTCAGCTTGGAGGCAGTGGTGGTTGGGAAATTTTTAGAGATTGGAATTTAAATGAAAGAATTGTCAATGAAGCGAAGATGCTTTCGAAAATTTCTAAAGCACAAAAATCACCTCGAGGTAAATTCAATGTAATTTTATCTCCGGAGTTAATCGGAATAGCTTCGCATGAAAGTTGCGGTCATCCCTATGAGGCTGATAGAATTCTTGGAAGAGAAGCTGCTCAGGCAGGAGAATCTTTTATCACAAGACAAATGCTTGGAAAAAGAATAGGAAGCGAAATTGTTAATTTAGTTGACGATCCTACAGTCAAAGGTAGTTATGGATTTTATTTGTATGATGATGAAGGTATCAAAGCCCAGAGAAGATTTTTAATTAAGAATGGTAAGATCAACACTTTTTTGCATAACAGAGAAACAGCTTCTGAGTTTGGAGTTAAGAGCAATGCAGCATCAAGATCAAGTAACTGGTCTTTTGAGCCTATAGTTCGGATGGCAAATACTTTTGTTTTACCAGGTGATCATAAATTTGAAGAATTAATAGAAGTAAAAAGAGGAGTTTATATAAAATCCTATATGGAATGGAATATCGATGACAAGAGATTTAATCAGAGATATGTTGGTTTGGAGGCTTATTTAGTTAAAAACGGCAAAATAGAAAATTTAATAAAAAGACCAGTAATAGAGATAACAACACCAACATTTTGGCAGTCAGTAGATGCTATAGGAAAAGACTTAGGATTTACAGCAGGTACATGCGGTAAATCTGAACCAATGCAAGGAGTCCCAGTTTGGTTTGGTGGGCCTCATATAAGATTAAAAAATATTAGGTTGGGATAGATGGACATCTTAAAATTTGCTTTAAAGGAAGGAGCAGAAGATGTTATACTTGAAAGAGTAAAAGGAGTTATGAAACAAGTTAGATTTGCAAATAATTCAATTACGATATCTCAAACTTGGGATTTATCTTTTTATAAATTATTTTTAACTCAGAAAAATAGAGTTGTAAACACAACGATTTATGGCACTTCAGATAATTCGATAAAGCAAATAGTTAGAAATTTAATCAAGACATCAAAACTTATTCAACCAAATCAAAATTATTTCGGAATTGCAGAAGGTCCATTTAGGTATAAAGGGATATCAAACATTTATGATAAAAAAATAGAAAATATCGATGAGACAGAAATCATAAAATCTGCTATTAATTCTACTTTGCAATATTCTAAAAAAACAGCTGGTGTTTTTTACACAAATAGCTTTCAAAGAGAAATAGAAACGTCTTCAAATATTTTGGCTTCAGAAAAATCATCTTCAATACAAATTTCAATAAGAGCTTTTAATGAAAAGGACGAGTCAGGACATGCTGTTTCTTGTTCTAGGGTTTTAAAAAAATTTGACCCAGAAAGCGCAGGAAAAAAAGCTGGAGAAATTTCTAAACTTGCAAAAAATCCTAAGAAATATAAAATCGGAAAGTTTGATATAATATTTGACCCATTATCAATAGCAAATTTGTTAAGTTTAATTGATAAATTTTCTTCTTCTTTTGCTATCGACTGTGGTGTTTCATTTCTTAAAGATAAAATAGGGAAAAAAGTTGGTAGTGGAATCGTAGATTTAATAGATGATGGAAGAATAGAAAATGGTTTTAATTCTTCTATCTTTGATGAAGAAGGTGTACCCACAAAGAGAACAAACATAATCAATAAGGGAGTTCTTAAAACTTATTTACACAATACATCAACTGCGAAAAAATATAAAACAAAGACAACTGGCAATGCAGGCTTAATTGCACCTCAGCCAACAAATACTATTTTAAAACCTGGAAAAATTTCAAAAGAAGATTTGTTTAATGAAGTTAAAAATGGATTATATATTACAAATGTTTGGTACACAAGATTTCAGAATTATTTAACAGGAGATTTCTCAACGATTCCTAGAGATGGCATATTTTTAATAAAAAATGGAGAAATTGTTAAGTCACTAAAGGGACTTAGAATTTCTGATAATTTACAAAGAATTCTTTTGAATATTGCCGATATTTCTAATAAACCAGAATGGATTTATTGGTGGGGTTTAGAAGGTTCTGTGCCAGTTTTTACACCTTATGTTTTAGTAAAGAATGTCAAAATAACCTTACCAACGATGTGATATTATGAGAACTATAGAAAATGCAGTTAAGAATGCTATTTTGTTAAAGCCAAATGAGAATGTTTTAATTATTTATGATTCTCCAAAAGAAAAGATTGCTAAATTGTTTGCAAAAGAGTGTGAAAAAATTACTGAAACAATGTTAGCTAGAATAAAGGTTAGAGGACAAACTAAAAGAGAACCACCAAAACCAATTGTAGAAGCCATGAAAAATTCTGATGTTGTTTTAGGAATAACAACTATATCTTTAACTCATACCAAAGCTGTTAGAAAAGCTAGAAAGGCAGGTGCTAGAATTGCAACTATGCCAGATATAACTGAGAAAATGTTGCCAGCATTAGCTGTTAATTATAAAGAGTTAGCTAAAAATTGTAAAAGAATTGAAAAAATTCTTAATAAAACAAACGTTATAAAAATTAAAACGAAACTTGGAACTAATTTAACATTAAGATGTAAAGGCAGAGAGGCGCAAAGTGATGATGGAATTTTAGATCATTCAGGAAGTTTACATAATTTACCTACGGGAGAGGTAGGAGTAGCTCCAATAGAAAATTCTTCAAACGGTAAAATAGTTATAGATGTTTGTATGGTTGGAGTTGAAAAAATAAAAAATCCAATTGAAATTTATGTTAAAGATGGAAAAATGAAAAAAATTGTTGGCAAAAAAGAAGCAAAGAAATTAAATAAAATATTTAAAAAGGCTGATAAAAATGCAAAAATTCTTTGTGAATTTTCTATAGGTCTAAATCAAAGAGCAAAAATCATAGGTAAAGTTCTTAATGATGAGAAGGCAATTGGAACAATTCACGTTGCTTTTGGCGACAATAAGAGCATAGGTGGAAAAAATGAAAGCAATGTTCATTTAGATGGTGTTATTAAAAAACCAACAATTTGGTTTAATGATAAAATTATAATGAAGAATGGGGAATTATTAATTTAGATATGACAAGTACTACAACCACCACTATAATCTGCATCAGCTCTCATCTCAAAATCAACAACACTTTTCTTAGGCTGCAAAGATTCTTCAGTTGTCAAAACTTGTATTTTTCTACTTCCATCTCTATAAACTGTAACTCCTTTGCATCCAAGTTTGTAAGCAAGTACATAAACTTTTTCTATGTCTTGTGGAGTTGCATAATAAGGGAAATTTACGGTTTTGGAAACTGCATTGTCAGTGAATTTTTGGAATGCTGCTTGCATTCTTATATGCCATTCAGGAGAAATGTCATGCGCTGTAACAAATATTTTTCTTATATTTTCAGGAATATCTTCTATACCTTGGACAGAAGCTTTCTTTGAAATCTTTCTCATCAATTCTTCAGAATAAAACCCTTCTTTTATTCCAATATTTTCAAACAATTGATTGACTTCTATTAAATCTGCTCCAATCGTTTCTCCAACGTTTCTTACATATGAAATAGCAAACAAAGGCTCTATACCACTTGAGCAACCTGCTATAACACCAATAGAGCCAGTAGGTGCTATAGTTGTCACGGTTGCATTTCTCATTGCACCAAATTTATTTTCCCAAATACTCCCTTTGAAATTTGGGAATGATCCCCTTTCTTTTCCAAGTTCAACTGACATTTGTCTTGCTTCATCTGTTATAAATTTCATAATGTTTTCAGCTGTTTTCAATGCATCTTCAGAATTATAAGGAATCCCAATTTGAATTAACATATCAGCAAATCCCATAACTCCTAGACCAACCTTTCTATTCAATTTTGTCATTCTCTCTATTTCTGGTAGTGGATATTTGTTTACATCAATAACATTGTCAAGAAAATGAATTGCTTTTCTAACAGTGTTTTTAAGTTTTTCCCAATCTATCTGTCCATCATTAGTCATTTTAGATAAATTTATTGAACCAAGATTACAACTTTCATGAGGCAATAAAGGCTGTTCACCACATGGGTTTGTTGATTCTATCTGGCCTATATGTGGAGTAGGATTACTTTTATTTATAGTATCTATAAATATTACTCCAGGTTCGCCATTTCTCCAAGCCATTGTTATTATCAGGTTCCAGATTGCTCTAGCTTTCATTCTTTTAACAGGTTTTTTGGTTCTCGGATTTATTAATTCCACATCTTTGTCTTTAAAAACAGCATCCATAAACTTATCAGTTAAGGCAACAGACAAATTGAAATTACTTAAAGTGCCTTCTGTTTCTTTTATGACAATGAAATCTAGAATATCAGGATGATCAACTCTAAGAATTCCCATGTTCGCACCCCTTCTTTTCCCGCCTTGTTTTATAACATCTGTATTCACATTAAATGCTTGCATAAATGTCAATGGACCTGAAGAAACTCCGGCTGTTGATTTTACAATATCTCCTGCAGGTCTTAATTTTGAAAAACTAAATCCAGTTCCCCCACCACTTTTCTGGACTAAAGCCATTGCTTTTATTGCATCATAAATACTTTCTATATTATCTTCCACGGGAAGAACAAAACAAGCACTCAGTTGTCCTAAATTTGTTCCAGCATTCATTAAAGTGGGACTGTTTGGAGAAAACTCTAATTTTGACATCATTTCAAAAAATTCATCTTCAATTTTTGATACTTCTTCATCAGTTTTTCCATAAAGTTTATCTGCAGATGCTATAGCTTTTGCAACTCTTCTAAATAGTTGTTTTGGAGTTTCAACAATGTTTAAATTTTCATCCTTTCTCAAGTATCTGCTTGCTAAAACAGTTAAGGAATTTAAAGGCAATTTCATATCATCTTCAATTCCTAACAGAGCTCTAGCTCTTCTTATATCCGCTCTCTTCTGTCTATATAAAATGTAAGATTTAGCAGTTTTTGCATATCCTCCTTCAATCAAAACCTTTTCAACCACATCTTGAACCTGTTCAACTGTTGGAATATCATTTTCATTAATTTGTTTTTCAAGAAAAGAAACAACGTCATCTGCAATTTTCTCTGCTAATTTTCTATCCTTTCCACCTACAGATTGTGCAGCTTTCCATATAGCCTCAGTAATCTTATTTTTATCGAAATCAACTATTCTCCCATCTCTTTTACGTATTTGTTTTATCATTTTTTCACTTTAACGTTTTCTTAAAAGACTTAATATCAGTAAAATCTTTATAATATGAAGCAAATCTAACATATGCAACCTTATCCAATTTTTTAAGCTTTTTCATTATGATATCTCCAATTATACTACTCCTTATTTCTGTTGTGTGTAAATCCCTAAGTTTTGCTTCGATCTCATTTACAAGCCTTTCAATTATTCTAAGGCTAATAGGTCTTTTTTCACAAGCCTTCATTATTCCTGTTTTCAGTTTGCTCCTATCAAACTTTTCTCTTCTTCCATCCTTTTTTATAACAATTAAATCCATATCAGCTCTTTCATATGTGGTAAAACGTTTCTTGCACTTTAAACATTCTCTTCTTCTTCGTATCGCTTTACCTTCTTCGCTAGTTCTTTTGTCAACTACTTTAGTTTTAGGTGACTTACAGTATGGACAATACATTGAAAAACCACAATTAGTTGTGTTTTAAAATAATTAAAAACACAATTGGTAAAAAGAAATTCTTCTACTCATTTATAAAATTTTCTATCTTTCAGAGGTTATGTTAAAATAGATTGATGAAAGTTTAAATTTTATTGAATTAAATTAATTTTATGAGAGCTTTTCTAGGAATAAGTATTCCAGAGAATTTAAAACAAGAGATAACACAAATTCAGGACAATTTTTCTAATTTTGATATAAAATTTGTTGAACCGGAAAATTTACATTTCAATCTAAGATTTTTTGAGGAGATAGAAGATGAAAGAATAGAAGAATTGAGAAAATCTTTGGGAGAGGTATGTAAGCAGTTTGAGCCGTTTGAAATTAATATAACAGGTCTAGGAGCTTTTCCAAGTAAAAATTATATAAGAGTTATATGGATCGGAGTTAAAGAAGGTTATCAAACATTTGTTGCTTTGGTTGAAGCGCTTGATAATGCTCTTAACAACTTAGGATTTTTGAGAGAGGAGAAATTCGTACCACATTTAACCTTAGGAAGGATTAGGTCAGGAAGAAATAGAAATGAATTGTTACTTGCAATAAGAAAGTTAGAAGATATAGAAATTGGAAAAATGAAAGTTGATGAAATTAAGCTTTTTCAATCAAACCTAACTCCTAATGGGCCTGTATACAAAGAGGTTTTCTCTATAAAATTATAGTATTTTATTATTCAAAAATAATAGCTGACTTGTTTGAGATATGTTTCCATATGATAATTTCATTTCTAGTATGGAAAAATGCAGGTTTTGGTGAAAGTTCCAGTAGGATAGATTGAGCTATGCGGTGGGAAACGTAACTAAACTATTGACTTGACCACCACGGCTTTTTTCTTTCAAGTTTACCATTTACTATCTTACGAAAATCTTTTACATTCTTTTGAATTTCATCTTTACTCATATCATTAGGAGCTTTGCCATTTGGTAACTCTAATAATGCTATGCAAGGAAATCTACCCTCTTCATCACTATGTGAAGTGTCACGAAAACTATAAATTCCTTCTATTAGAGCATATCTCTGATTTTCTTTATTCAAAATATGTACCCTATTGGCATCTATCGTATAACTCCAACTTTCAGAATGATGACCGTGTGGAATGTATCCATCACTTATTATTATTGTGTGCTTTTTAGCTGCTTCACTAACAACTTTAAATCCTTTTTTCTCTAATGCTTGTAAATAATTTACTAATGCTTTTTCAGTCATAAATAGATTATAAGAAACATTAAAGATTTAAGTTTGAAAAACACCCCCTCAAAACCATCAAGTTTCAATCAAAAATAATCAATTTCTAGCCATTTTTCAACAAGTTTTTAGAAAATCTAAACTAGTTGTTTCATATAGATAATTTCATATAACATAATAAATTACCACTTCTGGTGGTAAAATAAATTTAAGTTGTAGTGGAACTTTCTTTAGCTTATGAATATATTAAAAATATCCATTGTTATCTCAATTTTAGGCATAGCTGCTTTATTCTTTATTACAAGATATTCTACAGAGGAATCGATTAAGATATCAGATCTCAAAATAGGACAGATAGAAAGGATAACTGGAATGGTTACTTCTGTTTACAATAGCAAGGATGGTCATGTTTTTCTTAAGGTTGCAGATAATACAGGAGAGATAAATGTTGTAGTCTTTAAGGGTTCTAATATCGATGAAGCATACGAGTTAGAGGTAGGAGATGAGATAAGTGTTTTAGGAAGGGTAGAAGAATATAAAAAGAAATTAGAGATTATAGCTAAGGAGATTAAGAAGGTTTAACTCTATAGACAGGTTTCCATTCCTCAGCGTCAAAATCTCTTTTAAAAACCAATAGAGAACCATTTTCCCCTTTCTTTAACTTAAATTTCCCACATATTCTATCAAAACCTTTTTCATCCATTTCATGCAAATCTATTTCTACCTTATTACCACTGCGTACAACTACAATAGCAGAGGTTGGTACAGCCGTTATATTCGCATATACAGCATTATGCTTAATTTCCCTTGCTTTAGATGCATATTTTGGAAAGTGCTTAGCGATTACATGGTCTATATCTTCTTCTCCGTTAACCAAATCATAACGTTCTACGTCTACTTCAGATGACATTTTACCACTATTTAATAATAATATTTTTATATATTTATAACTTTTACATTTGCAAGTTTTGAAATGACATCAAAATTCTTAAAAATTTTGTTTTGACAGTCATTACCAAATTCAATTTCTATTGTATTCCATTTATTATTTTCTAAATAGCAAATATCAGGTTTAATTCGCATCCCATTTAGATATAACGTTTTCTCTAAGAATACTTCTTTACCTTTTTCTTCTAATTCTCTTGCAATTTTTCTTTTTGTTTCTCTATGCACTTCATTTTCTGGCCGTTTTTGTAAAAATTCTAGTAAAAGAGTTTGATCTTTTTCAACTCCTCTTGCTACTCTAAATGGAATTTTTAACATGGTTATAATTCTTTTAGTATCTTGGTTAGTCATGTTTAACACTTTTTATAATTTTTATAGTTTTTATCATATTTTCTAAACTTATATTTTCTTTTAATTTAACAAATCTAACCCTTATAGATTCTGAAAGTTTTCTTTCTTCTATGAATTTTTGAAAGTAATGGTCTAAATACCATCTAACTGTAACTTCATTTATACCACTTTCTCTAGCTATTTCATTGATATACATCCAATCATTTCTTTCGTTTAATACTTTCCATATTTTAGCTATTTTTTCGATATCAAAGCCTTTTCTTACCTTTCTATCTTTTTTAATTTTTTTTCCCATAGTATCTATTACTATGTTAGTAACATCAACTATTTAAATTTAATCATAGACTAAATTTACGTCAAATGTCGATAAAATTAAGAATTTATTAGGTTTTTGTCGATATTTTTGTTCACGTGTAAGTTCATAAAATCTTCACATGTTCACAAATCTCAAACACATTTTATCCTCACTCAACTCACACAATCTATAACAATTTTCACGTGAATATTTTATACTATTTATAGTAAAGGTAACAAATAGATATATTCACGTTCACTTCACGCGTGAATATGTGAATATTCACATGAACATAAAGTGAATATATGAAAATACACTCACAAATTGTTGTAAAGTTGATGTTCACGTTACAACTTCACAAAAACTTCATATCTTCACGAGAATTTTCACCAAAATCCTTTAATCAGTAAAAGATGTTCACAAAATCTTCACGTCTAACAGATAATTTTATATATTTACTTCACATGAATATAATGAAGGTAATGTGAACTTCATGTGAATATTATGACTGAAAATTTTGCTAAATTTGGTTGGAGAGAGAATCCTTTTATTCTTAAAATCGACCCAAGACTATTTGTAGGCTATGAAGAACAGGTCAAAGCAGCCTTAAAACATATAGAAAATAAGCATAAAATAGCTTTGATATCAGGTAAGACAGGATCAGGCAAGACAACATTCCTTAAATGGATTGAGATGAATTACGATACATCAAAGCTTTACGTCTCTAAACCACCAGAAAAGGCAGAAGATTTTATTTCTATGTTTACAGACATATTTGGTTTCAGTTTTTGGGAGAGATTATTTAAAAGAAGACCCACAATCTATAACCTTCCTACTTATATAAATAAAAAATTAAAGGGAAATCACTTAGTTTTTTTGGTAGACGAAGCCCATGAAACGAATAAAGATGTTTTAGAATGGTTAAGGGTTTTAACAGATCAAATTGATGGTGTAAGCCTGATAATAGCTGGTATGCCTGTTCTAGAGCAAAGGGTCAAGACTGAGCTAGAGACTCTAGACCAAAGAATAACAACAAGAATAGCTTTAACGGCCCTAAGTAAAAGTGAGACTAAACAGCTTATAAAAAGGAGAATAGAAGCTGCTGGCGGAAGCGGAATTTCGCCTTTTACAGATGCTGCAATAGAAAGAATTTATGATAGGACAGGAGGTTTTCCAAGAGAAGTTTTAAAGCTTTGTGATAGATTGGTTAATTCTGCCTTAGAGAAAAGCTTAGATGTGATAGATGCTAAAGATATAGAAGAACATAAAGAGATAGAACTTCCAAAAGTGAGACTTGAAGAGCCTGTTGTTACTTTTATGCCCAAACCTCCTTCAGAAGAACAGGTGAGAAGTCTACCTTATAAACAGAGAAAAATTTTAGAACTTTTAGCCAAAAAAGACTGGCTAACACCTACAGCAATTGTCGAAGAACTTGGTATGAAAGCTTACAAATCTAAAGGACATGCAATAAGGTCTGTTAATAATATTCTTAAAAGACTTATGCTAGAAGGTTATGTTCAGAGAGAAGCTAGGGGAAAAGCTTTTATGTATGCTTTGACCCCAAAAGTTAGGACTCTGTTTGTTCAGGCTTAGATTCTATGAGAAAAGCTTTGATTTTAATAATAGTTGGTTTACCAGGTTCTGGTAAATCTACTGCTGCCGGAATAATTAAAAAGAAATTTGATGCAGATATTGTTCATAGCGGTGATGTGGTAAGGGAAGAAGTTAACAAAAGAGGTTTAAAATATACACCAAAAACAGACGCATTGGTTGCTCACTGGTTTCATACTTCTGGAAGAGAAAAACTAATGGCAAAGAGAGTTTGGGATAAAGTAAGAATATCAAAGAAAAGAATAATAGTAATAGAAGGGCTTAGATCTCCTAAAGTTTTTTATTATCTGAAGAAATTTTCTAAAACAAAACCATTCATTATTACTGTTAATGCATCTTTTGAAATGAGAGTTGAGAGAGAATTAAAAAGAGGAAGATTTGGTAAAGAAGAAACACTTAATTATCTAAAAACTAGAGAAAAGCTGGAAAAAAGTCACGGTATTAAAGAGTTAATGAAAAAATCTGATTATAGAATTGATAATACAAATTTAACAGTTAGACAAATGGAAAGTAAAATTGTTAAAGTAGTAAAAAGTTTGATATAAAAATCTTCAACAACATAAATTTAAATATGTAACTAGAATATTGTATTACAAGGTGATAATGTGGATAAGGTTCGTGCTAAAGATTTGGTTGGTAAAGTCATTGTTTCTGAAGAAAGTGGAAGAAAGTTTGGAATTGTTGGCGACGTCAATTTTATTACAGAGTCAGGGGAATTGATGAATCTTGTTGTGGCTGAACCAACAAAACAGACTATGGAATTAAAGCTTTCAGAGGATGATAAAGGGAGATTGTTAATACCATTCTCTGCTGTCAAGTCTATCGGAGATTTTATAATAATTGCAGAGAAAGATATTGTTTAGAATCAACTGAGTTTAAAAATATATTAGTTATCGTTGTAATACTCTACAATATAAATCAAAATATAACTCAAGTTCTTTAACAAAATCCGGGTATATTATAACTGAAGTATTAGTTCTTTTACTGAAGTTCGGACACTCAGACATAAAATTTCGCAGAACATATTTTGGTAGGGTTGTACCATCATAACAAGCGAATGGATGACTATCTACCCCACTATAACAGATTTTATTGCATTTACCGCACTTTTCATGGTTAAGAATATACACTTCTATCTTATCCAGGACTTGTGCTTCTGCCATTTTATCTAATAATTTATTCAAAAAACTAGAATAAAAAATCGACACAAGTAGTACACTTACTAAAAATTTAAATCTTTCAATTCTCTTAATTATTTTTATGAGTATTAATTATGTTGGGCATATAGTAGTATTTCGTGCACCAAACCCAGAAAATAAAAACTTTGAGACTGGTGGATTCGGTAAAGTTAATGATTTATGTTATATACCAGAACATACAAAAAAGGAGCCTTGTTACATACTCCATGTTGAAAGACCTAAGCATTGGCCTGAAACCGATAACATAATTCATGTTCAAGAATCTCAAATTAAAAGAATCCTCTTATAATCTATTATTTTTCTTCAGGGTCTTTAATTCCTTCAGGAGTTATTCTAAAAACAGTTTCTCCTTCAGGCAAAGAAGGACTATCAACCATCCTTGCTATCCTCGTATCAGCTTTAGATTTCCTTAAATACAATCTATGCGTGCTAAAATGTCCAATTATATGGCCACCAATCGGAGTGGTCGGATCTCCAAATAATATATCTGGTCTTGCCATAACCTGATTTGTTATATAAATTGCAATATTATAAACATCAGCCAAGCGTTGTAAAGTGTGCAAATGCCTGTTAAGTTTTTGCTGTCTTATAGCCAGTTCACCTCTTCCTAAAAAGTCTGCTCTGAAATTTGATGTTACACTATCTATCACTAACAATTTGATATTTTTTTCCTTTATTAATTCTCCAGCTTTTTCAGTAAGAATCATTTGATGATCTGAATTATAACACCTAGCAGTATAGATATTATTCAAAACATCCATTCCATCTAATTTTAATGCTTCAGCCATTTGTTTTATTCGTTCTGGTCTAAAAGTATTTTCTGCGTCTAAGAACAAACAATTACCATTTAAGCCACCATTTTCTATTGGTAGTTGTACATTAATTGCAAGCTGAAAAGCTATTTGTGTCTTTCCCGAGCCAAATTGTCCAAACATTTCTGTAACAGCTTGGGTTTCTATACCTCCACCTAATAAATTATCTAAATTTTTACTACCAGTGCTTATCTTTCCGATTTTTTCCCTCTTTTTTAATACTTCAGTAGCTTTTTCATATCCAATATCCAAAACCTCTCTGGCAGCATTTATTATTTTAGATGCAGTAATTTCTCCTATTTCAGCTGCGGCCGATAATTCCAAAGGTGAAGCAGCTGCAATGGCCATCATGTCTATATACCCAGCATTTCTTAGCTTTTCTGCTATTTTTTCTCCAACACCGGGCAAGTCAGCTACACTCTCAATTTTTTTCATAGAATTCATTTAAACATTTGACGCTAATCTATTTATAATTTTATTTGCCTCACTTACTACATCAACTTCCTTTACATTATTAACAATGAATTCCAATCTATTAAACATTTTATTTCTCCTAACCCTTCCAAGTATTATAAATTCTTTACCAAGAATGTCAATACTATCGAATAAAGAATCCTCTTTTTCTAAGGCATCTTTCAAATCCATTCCTATCAATTGCAATGCAGCATTCCTAAAGAAGACGGCTCTTATATTTCCAGTCCCATCATCAATGACTCCAGACAAAACAATTGCTTTATCAGGTTTAACTATTCCATGTTCATCGCATTTGAATTGATTTTCCACCTTTGTTACCCTACTTCCACAAGATGGGCATATCTCATAAAAAATATTAGTCTCAAATAGCTGTACCATAGCTGCTCTGATTTCTGAAGAGTCACCTTCTTTTAGATTTAAAATTCTTTTTCTTTCTATTTTAACTTGAGGCAATCTCTCTAATTTTTCTAGAGGAGGTAACTCACTCTCTTCCAAGATTTTTAAACCACCTCTGCCACTTAATCTTATCTCTACACCACCAATCCCATCATCTTTCGTGTATGCTCCGAAAGTTTCAATAGCCATTCCAGGTTTTAACTTTTCTATGATATCTGTTTGGACATCCCAAAGGGATAATCTAATTGTCCCTGTAGAGTCACCAATAATAACACTTGCAACCTTACCCTTTCTTCCATTTCTTTCAAATTCTTTGGGTTCAAATATCTTTACAATTCTTCCACTCAAGTTAAGGTTTCTTATTTTCGGAATAACATTTTTTATTTCTAATCTTCTTTTTACTCTTGGAAATATATCAAGTCCCAATTCTTTTGCAACAATATATGCAGCTCCTTCTTTAGAAACAAGATTTGATAGTTCTTGCTGTTTTTCAAGGATTTTTTGATTGACTTCTTCATTTGTGAAACCAGTTTTTTCAATTATTTTTTGGACTAATGTATCGAAATCCATAAAACAAATTGTTTGTAAAGGCTTATATTCTTTTTTCACTACCTAAAGTAGTTTATAAGTCGAAAAACTATATTCTTAATATTATGAACTATTTTCCATTTTTGTTAACAATTTTAGCAGGAATTTCAACTGCTTTAGGTATATATTTCATATGGTTATATGAAAATAACATAGTGAAACATATTACTCTATCTTTCTTTTAGCTTCTACAACATCCTCTGTTAGAACAGTCTTTCTTCCTTTACTCTTTGCAATAGCAGTTGCTTCAGCAGCTATATCTGCTGTCAATTCTTCCAGAAGAATAGCAAATTCCTTGACAGCATCATCGCTAATCCTCATATTCGTTTTTTTCAATATCTTCTCTACTGGAGCCAGAGGCATATCCATAGTATGAATATATCTTCCAAATAAATAATATTATGGGAAAATTTGATTTTGATGAGTTTTTGAGAAAAGAGAGAAAGCTTGACATGATTGTAAGGTTTGCAGCTCATGCGAGGATAAAAGATGAGAGCGTTGCAGAGCATTCTTTTCATACAGCTCTGTATGCTATGATAATAGCTGATTTGGAAAAGCAGTTTGGAAATAAAGTTAATGAGGAAAGACTCTTGAAAACAGCTCTTATACATGATATAGAAGAATGTTTGACAGGGGATATAATCTATAATTTCAAACACACCCATCCAAGTCTTACAAAACAGATCAAAAAGATAAGTTCAAAGTTTCTAGAGGGTTTAATGAAGAACTTGCCAGATAAAATGTCTAAAGAATATATAGAATTATGGAAAAATGCAAAGAGTAATGATTTGGAAGGAAAAATTATTGAAGCTGCAGATAAATTAGAAGGTTTAATATACTCTTTGAATGAACTCTCACTTGGAAATAAGGCTTTTAAACCAGTTATAGATGTGTACATCAAGCGATTAAAATCATTAAAATTAAAATCCGTTGATACTATCCTTAAACAACTCAAATTTTAATCACTTCTCACTTTGGAATGAGCTAAAGTGAGACTTAAAATTTAGCAAAATTAAATTGAAAAATAATATATATTTTATATCATAACAATTTTTAAGTATATATCAAAATGAATATAGAATATTAAATAAGAAATGTAATATATTTTGTTAAATAATTTATTTAATATATATCATATAGAAGTCAAGATAGGTTTAAATAATTGTTTTCACAAATTTTATTAGGTGAAACAGCGTGGCAATGAAAAAAACTCAAAAAAATATCTTTGAAATCTTATTCTTACATCCAAAACCTGTAAAAATGTTGACAAGTTTGAAGATGGACGACGTAAGATATGCAACTCAGGTCTCAAAAGTTGTTGATTGCACATATTCCCACACTGTAAAGGTTCTAGAAATATTTAGAAAATTAGGTTTGGTTCAATTTGAGAAGAAGGGAAGGATCAAACTCGTGAAATTAACTGATAATGGGATAGATATTGCTCATGATTTTGAGGGTTTAAGGCGAAAGTTCAACAAATTGGTAGGCCAAGTAAAGGAAATACCTACTGAAAAATAATATTTTTTGTGAGACTTGCTATTTCTATTGAATAAAAATTATGTAAAAAATAACTAGGACAGTTGATAGTAATATCTAACTTCCGGCAAACACTTAAATCAAAGCATCAGGATCAATTGAAAGATGAATCGACGCCATATACCTGAAAAACTATTCATTTTGACAAATTTGCTAAGTATGGACATTTATCATTAATCTTTATATATTGGATACCTAATATAATTATGAAAGAATTATTGCTTTGGTTATATGGAAAATCTGCTAGGAATGC
>Ga0315296_10000281_pt1 | contig 46621 bp, 35 predicted proteins | sample YL17G14_18_MG_FD_203921 | JGI IMG/M metagenome (GOLD analysis project Ga0315296, IMG submission 203921) | Sediment microbial communities from Yellowstone Lake, YNP, Wyoming, USA - YL17G14_18 | ecosystem: Environmental > Aquatic > Freshwater > Lake > Sediment | place: USA: Wyoming | collected... | reverse complement strand
GGATATCGAGCAGGAGGGGCACGGGCTTGATACCGCCTTTTGCATCAGGTCAGGCGGGAAGGAAGCCAAGTTCTTCATGCACAATCTTCTTCTTGAGATTGCGACCATTGACAGGGATGAAGAGCCGTTAAGGTTTGATGAGAATCTGCGTGATCTTGATTACTTTGCTGCTAAAACCGCCCGCGTGGTAGAGAGCAAGCTGAATGTCCTTTTTCATCTGCTCGGGCAAGATGATGTAGAGGCGGCGATAGAGAATATCGCCCAAGATGCAAAGCAATATGAAAGAGTCCGTATCTGGCGATTCGACCAAACGGACACCGACAAGAAAGCGAGGTAATGCGTATGATTGTGTGAAAGTCTCAGTTGTAAGATTGTTTTGGACAGCCTCTTGCACCGTTCAGGAGGCAAATTTTTTGCGCACATTTTGAATATGGAAAGGATTTAGTCATGAAGGCTTACGAAATGCAGGATATGGAAAGGCACCAATACGACCTCCTGGAGGAGATATTCCAAGATGGTGGCAAGAGTCCTTCGGTTTACCAGAGGATCGGCGACAGAAATCAGGCCATTTTCTCCAGTGAGGTAAAGCTTGAGGAGATTTGGGCTGACCGACCCGATGTTCTTCGTTTGACCGGCAGCCAGCGGTCTTCCCGCTGTGTGCTTTCACTGTCTTTTTAGCGGCTTTCAGTCGTCCTTGTTGGGGTAGGGATATCACTAGAATCCCCGACCCATCTTCAAAAGGCAGGTACTTTTCCAGGATCAGGAGTTTTGCCATCAGCGCAGTAGTCTTGCCGCTTCCTGGTACGGCTTGAAGGTCAATGGTCGCAAGGTTCTTTATGAACCGTCGGCGTTCCTCGTCAAAGCATTCTCCCTTTCGGAGCAGAATCGCCTCCGTGTAGGTGATGTCCTCGTCACGGATTGTTATTGTCTGATGTGGCATATTTAATTGCATTTATAAGGTATCCCGTGCTGTCGTCGTCGGCAAGGTCCGCCTCGCTCAGATGCGCCTCCTTGATGCTTTGGGCCAAGTGTTGGGCAACACTTGGCTTTGAGATGTGCCTCTTAACAATCTGGTTCTGGTAGAGTTCAAACGCGATATCTTCCTGTGTCCTGCCTTTAGAGAATGTCTCGTAGGGGTCTGCAATGGTAGCTATTGACTTGTCATCTTCTCGCATCTCATCTATCGCACCTTTGATGGCCTCGTACAAGAGCGGAGAGAGCGTCTTCGACCTTGCGAGACAGTATTCAAGCGTCCAGTGAGGCGATATGAAAGTCTTCACTTTCTGACCATTATACTTCTCCGCGAGGCTCTTCTTCTTTGCATCTTTTCGCGTTGTGCTGTTGCTTTTTGTGTTCTCTTCACCGGGTTTGATGTCTAAGTCTGTCACTACGGCAACCGGTATGTCCATTTGTCGTCCATCCTTACGCTGGAATATCTTGGCATATCGAAGGAAGGCCTTGCTGCCGACATTGACAATGGACACACCCTTCTGGGTAAGGTCCATCCCGATCTTCCTCGCGAGGGCAGGGAGAATCAATTCCTCCGACGGTCCTTCAACGAGAATGACACCCTCGGCGAAGAAGAGGTTCGCCTTAGTCACATCGAGGAACCTCTCAAGGAAGGCATAGTCAGGTTCCCGGAGTTGCGTGTACGCCGGACCCATTGGCAAAACCTGACTCCCGTGACAGATGATGAGGTTCTTCAGTCTAACCTTTGATCCAAGATTGGGGCTATGCGTGGTAAGGATTACCTGAAAGCCATCTTTGGCAGCATTCTTACCATCTTTTTGCCTGGCACCTGCTGCTGTATCAGTAGTCCTTTCTGTCTCAGCGTTCTCTTGGAGGTACTCGACTATCCGCATTTGCCGTTGTGGGTGGAGATGCGCCTCCAATTCCTCGATCAGTGCGAGCCTCAGACCTGTCCATTTATCCCTCCGCAAATTCAGTAGTTCAGCAGCAATGAACAGTAAGTTGTGGCTCCCGAGGCCAAGTTCCTCATCACTCAACGAGAGTTTGAATTGCTCAAGGATGTTTCTGAGTTTTCGGTTCATAACACCAAACGTGGCTTCGTAGTTGCTGTGACCGAAAAAGTCGTCAAGCATTGTCTTCAGACTCGTGCGGATATCTGCACCCTCGTTTGGGCCTCCCTCACCTGTGTAGAAATAAGCAGTATATGGGCACTGTAGCTCTTGGCAGGTTTCATCCCTGTGGTCCTGCTTGAAATACTTCCTCAGCAGGCATTCAAAACACATAGAGACCTTAGCGAGCTCATGCTCGGTCTTCCCTTTGAATGCGGTGAGCCCAGACAGAATCTGTGACAGACGTGAGTTTCGCCTTGGAATAAGCTCCGACTTGGCGTCACGCAGCGGTTTCAGGTACGTTGCTCTCAGATAGTCGCGAGCTTCAGCCTCCAAGCGATGCCCCTCATCGTCCGTACCCGCGCGGATATCATAGTGGAGACGTCCATCTGATGACGTATTGGTTACATCCAAGAGCACCTTCAAATATGGTTTTGCCTTCTCTCCCTCGCCCTCCATGCCGAGCCATTCCGTGAAGTGCATTGCCTCTGAATCAGACAGGCCATCAAATCGGCATTCAATTCTCAGCCGATTTGTTCCCCGCCAGAAGTCTTCGGGGGTGAGCCTTGTCCACTCGCCGCTATGTGTATCCAGGACAAGTTTGATCGCATCAATAATCGCCGTTTTTCCTGAATCATTCTCCCCAATCAGTACGTTCAAGCCTTGCGTAAACGGCACCTCAAGGTTCGGCTTGCCTAAGTCCAGATTCTCCTTGGTGGTGCCATACTTTCGGAAGTTCCATAGCTTCAGGTTGCTCAAATACATAGTTATTGCTCCCAGTGCCTCACGCAGCCACGCCACCGTGCTCCCCACGAGTCGTGACTCCAATCATCTACAATGCATCAGCCCAATAATGGCTCATCGACAATCAATACTGCTCAGTGATTTACCCTCATTGAAGTTGCATGGCGTCGTTGTGCTACTCTCAATTCATCATCGGCAATTCGGAGTAAGAAGATGAGCGATTTTGGCCCCATAATAGGGCACATATCGTTGTGCCTGGCCGGGGGATCAATGGCGTTTGGCACGCTTTCTGGGTTCGTCGTTTGGTCTTGACGGCCTGTTCCTCAAAGGGTATCCGACTGGACAATACAAGGTACGGGGCCCGACAACTGACATGACAACATCTGGGGTTCAAAGATACATGCGTTCCGGAGTCTTTCTGGCGATCGATTTCCAGGAGCGGGAACATGTCGGATTCTGCCCGTGCCCGGTACATATACCCTCTGAAAATAGGGTTGATAGCGCGCTGGTCGCAGGTTCGTAATGGGTAAAATTGACCATATAAGAAAAGAGATCTAGCCGGTCCAAAAAGGCTTTCGTTACCGCTGATCCATCAACACTAACAGCCCCCATTTCTGTCATTCAAACCAAACCCTCGAAGGTCGGCGTCCGCAGATGACCCATTTCAGTCAGCCCGAAGTAGCGAACTCTACACCGCCAGCCCGGCAATCGGCATATAGACCCAGAAGGACAATCCAGCCGCTCTTGCAGCTTTGGTGCTTTTACCAATTCAGCAAGCAGATCCTCCCGTTGCTGCCTGGTAAGGCCGCTGCCGACCTTGCCCTTATAAACCAGCCTGCCTTGATCCCTCTCACCCAGCAGCAGTACCCTTATGGCCTTTTCACCCCGCATCGGGACACAACCAATAACCTCAAACTCGGCGGTCTCAACAACCTTGACCTTGAGCCAGTCGCTTGAACGCTTGCCGATAAGGTAAGGGCTGTCTATGCGCTTGGCCATCATACCTTCCAGCCTGTGACGCACGATGAACGAAACAGAATGAGAGGTGTGAAATGACTGGTCTCGAAGTAGTTGCTGCTACTGTAGCACTTCTTCTAATTCTCCATCAAAATTTGGCCGAAATAGACCATGGTAAGGAGTCTGTTTTGCGAACTATAAATCAAGGACAGAATTAACTTCGGCATTAAGGTAGAGCAGATATAGATGAGTGTTAAGGATTATATTGATAAAGTAATCAACTCGTTCGCTGAGAACATTTCGGAAGATGTTACGGACCGCGTTTTTCTGATGATTGAGCAAGATGAGGAGCTTAGGATGGAATATCAACAGCTGGTAGATAGCGGGACTTCAACGCGTGGACTAAATAGTCGGATTGGAAGACGGGTGAGAGAAGCGTTCCATCTGCAAAACATCGGGAGATGTTTTGCTCCAAAAAGTAAGTTGATAAGTTCATATGAACGACACAAGAACAGGTAAATTGGGGGAAACAAAGATGACCCGCTCATTATCCGAAGCAGCCAATTATGTTCTGGACCAGTTTGCATGCTTCGGGCTTGAAGTGCCAGAAGGATCTAGAATCAGGCGCATGTATTCCGCCATTTGTAACGATGATGGTAGTTCTCGTGGTCTCATCGCAGAGAATGATCCGAACTTCGATATAGCGCGAGAAGCCCTCAGGGATTTCTCGCAACTGGAGTTCTTCTTTGACCAGATAAGGAATGATACTCGAAAGCCTGAGCACGTCTCAATACTGAAGCGAATCGTGAGTGATTCTGTTCTGCCGCAAGACGACGAACAAAACAGCCCGGGCCGTGATGCGCAGGCGGAAGCGTTTGTGTTCAGTGTATGCAAGAACACAGATATGGCGCCCATTTTGGAAGAACCCGACGTGACCTGTCAGGTAAAAGGTAAGAGATTCGGAGTGGCTGTCAAGCGTATCAAGAATCTGTCGAGACTAACAACACGATTGAGTGAGGGAGCCGACCAGATTCATAGAACAGTCGGCCTGGGTTCATTAGCGTGGAAGTGACCCTTGCAGTGAACCCCAAGAATCGTAGTATCGTGACGAATATGTCTGAGGCCGATCTGAAACTTTGGTGGACGGAGAAGATGAAGAAACTCGCCAACCAATATGACGGCCGAAACGAAGTTGTGAGGGGCATTTTTCTACACGAACATTGTCCGGTGCGATTCAACAATGACTATAAGCTCAGAAGCATGACGTATTGTATAGAAACTGCAGAGAAACTTGAAGAGAAAATGGAGTGGATTGAACTCAAACAGGCATTTATCCATGGACTGCCCAATCTTATTACGTAGGCTAAGCTACCTTGAGAAATTTTTTAGACATTCATCGTCTTCATAGCTCGCCCTACGTGGCAGTTACGGCCGATTCGGTGTCATTCATTGTCTAAGAACTTTGTAATACTACCTTAGAAACTGCGTGAACAGTCTTAGACAGATAAATATGAAGGATAAGCAGGAACCATTTTCAGAACTCAATGCCAGAGAGCTCATGTCATTCGTCCAGGCACGCCAAGCCATCGAGCATTTTGAGAAGGTTCTCAAGTCCCATCAGATAGAGGTGGCTTCTGGTTCCGATCTGGAGATAGTGTGTCTCAACATAATGGACATGGAGGATAGGCGAATAGACAAGGGTAGAACTTATGTTGGGGATATTCGGCCACTTATCTGCAGGTCTCTTGGTCTTTTGGAACTTGTCAAGCTCTTAATTCATGCACATAAGGATAGTTGTGTTGAACCCTTTATCTCACACTTGAAATTGCTGAACCGATCTGTAGCTGCTCAAAACGTGCGGGTAGTGTCTGACGAAGGCGCCAACAAGCTCTTCGAACTATTCTTTGGCCTTGTTTGCCAGCGTGTCGGGACAGATCTTAGCCTTGATGATCCAAATGAGCCCACAGGTGATAATCCAGACATTCTCGTGACCATTGATCGGCGGAGATGGGGATTTGCATGCAAAGTAGTCAACGGCAAGTCACTGCTTACGGTCTTCGAACGGTGGGAAGAAGGGGTTCGCCAGATTGACAGATCATCTGCTGATGTTGGCGCTGTCGTTTTGAACCTTCGGAATGTGATAGACCACAACAAAATCTGGCCGTTGACTAATCAGGCCGAGTTCGACGCAAATCTTCAGGAACCGCTGTTCGGTGCATGGCAGGATACAGGTCCAGTTGTAAGCTATCTACAGAATCTAAGTACCGAGTTAGGTGTTAACTTTGTGATGGAAAACGGCAAAGAGGCGATCAGAAGAGTCATTGCTGAGACTAAGACTCTCCCTGCTGTGCTCCTTTTCTTGCAGACGGTAACAGGCATTCAAATCTCCAAGGAACCTGTGCCGACTACAATAAGTCTTCTTGGACTGGTGCCGTTTGGGGATATTGATGGGGAGGATCACGCTGTTCTGGAGAGAATAAACATAGCATTGCACCCGACCACTCCCCAGCCCCATTGCGAACTCCCTGGACACCCGATATGAACCACAAATACTGTTTGCGCACAAAAAGACCTGAAGTTATCCCCAGGTCCCAATAGCGGGGGCATCATATGCATATCTGAAGATACTTTTATGTAACATTTTATGTTACATTTTGAAAGCTCTCATTTTTTGTAAGTCTTTATTACAACAAAGGTTGTGTAAATCCAAGTTAATGTAATGTAACACCCCAAACCCGGCTTTATCGATGGCCCTGCCCAGATCTTTTACCGGCCCTAAAAACCAGCGAACATGTTGGTGTATATGTCATTATTAATTTACTAACACAATCTCTGTATACTCACGTATGGCAATTTACGCCTGCTTGTTGCTCTTGCTGTTTTGTCCGTGTGATTAAATGTGTTTTTTGGTAGACCAGCCGACTTACCTGGGAGAGGTTCACATTTGTTACGAGATTTGAACTTTTCAGTTACTTTTCAAGGTGAGCCGCACTTTTTAGGACCTCGTAGAAAACGTTTTAGTGTCCACCGTGGTGCTTCACAGTGCCGCGATCCGGAATCCCTTCGGGCAGCAGTCAGTGTTCCAGTAAGCTGAATTAACAATCTGAGTCGAAAGAGCCGAAGGATCTATGGGCAGGGGCCCCTTCTAACGACTATCAACCATCAACTCGCGGTCTGCCCGACGCAATGCACACAACGAACCGTGCCCGCGCCGCTTCCATCACATCACCGGCGGTGTGTAGAAGGCTCAGGAACACATTCGCGAGATTTTCAGAATCTTTCCAACTACCGCATATAATATATTCACTCAACCTTAGCTTGCGTCAAGGTCAACATATCCTTTAACCGCCGTGCTCGAAGGTTTGTTGATATATCCCACAGAGTCTTGATAATTGCGATTCGATTCCGCATAGATTTCCTTCTTGTCCATGGATCTGCTGCAACGATTCCATTGAAGTTCCGATCGAGTAACCTCAAGTTCCAGTTCTTGCCTTTATCAAATGCAAGCGCATCGGGACTGCCATTAGTTTTCCGTCTCAGGTAGACCAGAAATCTCTCTGTTTCTATTCCGGCATATAGGTTAGATATGTGCTTCTCCAATAGACGACAGATTAGATACAGCGCATAAAGCCGTTTGTCTTCTGCGGCTTCCTTATTTCCATTCATGCCTCTATATTGCACACGAACCAGTGGTCTGCCGTTTTTGATCCCTTCACTGATCTGACTATCAAGCCCTTCCCGTTTACCACTGCCGTTTTGATCTGCGTGACTCGGATATTCATTTTCCGTGACTATACTAAAGATTCTCTTCACGTCATCCCATATACAACACACTGGGTGGTACGATTGTTTGAAGATCATCTTGAATTGCTCCTTAACATAGCCCTTAACCCGTTCCTTCTTGGGTCCGAGCCACAAATGGCAATACTCGTAGAGAAATGGCCCAACTCGCTCTACGCAGTTCCAGAAATCTCTCCACGCCTCTTCAATAACTTCTGCGGTCAACTCATAAGGTTGCGAATAGAGGTTTTCTCTCCGGTAGGGCTCCGAAGCTAAAAAGCCACGGGTCAGTATTTCCGTCATCTGTTTTGTTGTTTGGTCATCGTTTCCCGTAAACGCTATCGGATCTAATGAATAATTGGCCACATAGTTACGTAAGAACAGGTCATGGTTGTACTCAAACACGAACCTATGAACTAGCATCTCCGCAAAAATCTCTTGGTACCTTTCTAGGTAAATGTCGTTGAACTGGTTTTCCTCATATTCTACCTTTTTGTGACAGCACCTGTTCTCGACAGCACACTGGTACTTGGGATGTTGACATCCTTCTTGGTCTCTAAGCAGATATGATACCAGATGGGCTGTTTCGTGAAGATGCATATAGAATGCTCGTGGTCGAGTCAAATGTGCGATATTAAGGTCTACTGAGTCTAAGAATATGTTCGGACTGTGCCCTATGACAAGTCGCTTTGAGAATGCCCTCGGATCGTACGTGATTCTCGATGTTCCACCAATTCTTGTCCGATTCATGATGTTAATCTTCTCTTTCTCTTCTACAGTTGGCTCTTTGCCGGTCTTCTGGTTTATCTTCTCTTCAGCCTTCCTATTCATGACTCTTCTTAGCATCCCAAGACCACACTTCAAAGGTGTATCAGCTGCACTGGTTATTCGGTCGAGACCTATTCCTCTCACATCCACTGTCACGTTCCAGCGCTCTGCACCACTAAACGCAATCTGAACTCTGTTGGAAAGCGCGTTTTGCATCAGCTCTATCAGTTCAACAAGGTCCTCGAGATCATCGTTGTGCAGAAAGTTCAAGGATATTGAATCCAGATCCGCCCGAAGACGTGCATTATGCTCCAGTTCCTTCCGAAGATTCTTTCCCTTGTCATTTTCTAAAAACAGCTCGCCCCTTAGTTTATCACTCCTTTTTTCGCTCAGCTCTTTACACAATCGATTAAACAACTGCTCTTCAAGAGATGTGGGTAATTCTTCAGTTAGAAGCTTGTACAAAGCTGTAAAGATATCGCAAAGGTCTAAAACACTCTCGAAGAGAAATGAATCTGTAAGGTAATTGGCAAAATCCGTGTACAGATACCCAATCGCCGTGGAAATCGGCGACGGTATCCTGATTATGTTCATCCTGTCACAGAGGGTCCTCAAGTCGAAACGCCCTCCCTCGATTTCGAAGAGATCCCTCCGCAGAATACCGAGAACTTGACGGACCTGGATATGCTCCTTCGTATCGACCCGCCTCATAAATTTCGGTAACTCCGGGATCGGAATACGTAAATCGGTGCAGATATCGAGTATGTCCCTGCCAAGATGATGTCTGGTCTCATCTCCATCTGGCGGCTCCTCCCAAATACTCTTAATCTGCCGGACTAGATCCGATAGATTCACCGCCCTCTCTGCACCCCGATGTTCACCGGCAAGTTGTTGATAGACGAAATCATTGTGGCCTATCACATACCAGAGGTATTTGTCGCTTATTTTCCCACTTGAACTCTTGAATGGTGCAATGGCTTTCTCCCTCTCCCTTGCTTCCTCTCTTGTATCGAAAACATGACCCGGACATACATTCAGATTCGTATCCGCTATAACCACACCATTATAATGATATTCATCGCGAGAACCTGGCGTCTCTTTCTTAGCGAATGCCTTGTCGTATACACTCAAAGTTGTATAAGTTGAACAAAACACATGATTCTTGCCCAGCAGCGACTTCGCGGCTGCTTTGTTGCCGATTTTGTTAGCAAAAGCTTCGTGCGCTCCAAAACATCCTACCGCTTCCTCGAGAGTGACGTCGCTGGCACTTCTTCTTTCTTTGACGTCTTTTCTTGATCTCTTATATAATTCCCCAAAGGTTAGGGAACGGAGCGATGCAATCACAGTTGCCATAACGGAGTAATTCCGGCAGAACATCAAGGTAGCAATATCTGACCATCCCTGAGGGTCAAGGAACATACAGCGAAAAGACTCAATGTCGTGCTTTCCTCCTGGCAAGATGTCTGTAAGATTATTCGCATTCTCAGAAAGTTCTTTGAGCGTCTCTTTAATCCTGTCCGCCATGACCTTATAAACATATTCTTGCATCATTAGTCCGGGGCCCAGGACGGCCATCCCATTCAGTTTGAAGTACGTCACAGCAAGAAGTGGTCTCTTTTCGAAGAATGGGGACGGATCCACAGGCTCACCGACGTCAATTTTCTCGAATTCCTCATGGTACAATTGCCCCAGTATTTTTGGAAATTGACTGTTGGCCTTGTCTCTTTGTTCATCATCCCATTTGTATATGTCGGTTAATTCACAGAATACGTTCTGGTTCTCACCCTCCCTAAGGCCTAATGATTTCAGTTCCGGGCAAAAGGCAAGACACGTCTGGCGGACAGGCAAATCCTCAAGTGAACTCAGACGTGCGGCTGCATCGAACTCGTCAACAGCTACAAACGATACATTGTTGTTATCGCCGAATGCCACAAAGCAGCTTGGATTGTACATGAAGGCCCCAAAGTCTATTTTCTCCGCAACACGACTTACCTCCTTGAACTTATCCAGCACGAGCTTGAGGTACCGGCGATAGTCCTGACATCGCTCTCGGAAGACATGACCAGGCTCACCAAACACAGTTCTCTCGGCTTCCTTCTTATACCCATTAGCCGCAGCAATGGGTTTCTTCTGCATATTAGCAATGCAGAATCGCTCAACATCTACGTGGATAATTAGAATCGCGTAATTGTGGTACTTTACACCAGATAAGATGTTCATCTTCCTGTCAATGTGCATTGTTTTCACTCGAAGACCTCTGGCCTATTCCGCGAATGGGCTTGGAGGGTATTCTCTATCAAGGTTTAGAAGCAGTCCGTTCAAAGCCGCACGTGGTGCACGAAGACGTGCCTGTCCACGTTGCACATATCTGACGAATTGAATCACTACAGGATAGTCTTTTTTATCCCCAGGTTCGCGAGTTTTTGTTGATTGTAAAACTTTTCGGAACAATTTTTTTAATTCCGCAATATCTTTTTGCGAAAGCTTAAAGATATCGAAGTAGTAACCCAGTTTGATGGCTCTCTTCCATGTGTGATAATCTGTTATGATTTCGTGTATTGCGATTTGATTTTTTATTGAGGAAAAATGATTGATTTTAAGCCGGTAGCAACTGACCAAATCACGTTGTTCACTTTCTGAAAATTTCTGTCCCTCTTTTTTTATTTTCTCCTTCAGAAGCTGTATTTTTTTATCAATCTCGGCAAGATTTATCAATTCATATTGCTGGGGATGAAGATTTATTGGATTTCTTAGAATGTCTCTCAATTCTGCATTAATGCGATAGACATCATTGTTACTGTTTGAACGTAGAATTTGTTCCGGCTTTTTACTCACTATGAACCTTAATAAGTCGGAGTGTATCTTTAGATATTAGTCTTTCTTTTATCCGAAAAGGAGGTTCGCCCCTTTTGGATTCTATAGGGGCTATTTCATTATTTAGCGCCAATGTTGAAAATTCTAGATCCTCCTGCAAATTTTTTGAAATTTCCACTGTGATGTTTGTTACTTTGTCGTAAACAGTATGAATTGTTTGAAAAATCAGATCTTCGTTGTTATTGGGTATATTCCCAAGAGCACATTTTTCGCGAATTAAATCTAATCCATCCACAACAATGTCCACTGCATGATTAATTTCAGGACAAACCGTTGTATTGTTAAGAATCTCTTTAATACGTTGAGTTACCCCTTTAGCGTCTATAGAAGAATCTACTAAAATGTACTCTTTTGTGTCGTCGTATAACTGCCTTATTTCACTCCCTAATCCAGGTAAACCCGCTGCGGTGTCTCGGAGGGTAAATAACTGTTTGATTCGTTCATAGATCAAATCAAGCTTCTCTATTAAAAACAGTACGCTGTAAAATTCCTTATCAAATTGGCGTATCCCTTTTCCTGCTTTCATAATATAATCGTGTAATTGACAGGGAGGGGCTTGTAAGCAAGAATCCGAATGATTGGCTCTTTTGTTTAATAAACCCAAAGCGTCGTTTATTGCCTTGACTTTCGAAAATTTTGACAATTTAATTATGGCATACCCTATTTTAAAGAATTTTTCCCAATCTGTCTCTGGTTCGTCTTCATCAATAATATTTTTAATGTACCAAAACGAAATTGTTATAAATGCAAGTTTAAGGTCATCAGCAAGATATTGGAAAACTCTGTAAATCTCAGTAATCTCAAGTTCTACTTCACATTTGTGTATGAAGTCATCTATTTTAGTTTCAATAGTATTTGAATCACTCCACCAAACCGGAATTTTGGCTCTTTCTAAAATAGCTCCGAACCGTTTTATAGTAGTTGTATTCTTGCTGTAATGCGTTTTCAAAATATCGTAGAGCCTATCCTTATTTATGTCTATGTAATACCTGATGTGGCTTCTCTGTTCATCTAAACTAAGTTTGGACATCTTTCACCTACCTCATCTGTTTTGAGAATTGATGATTAGTAATTGGTGGGCAAGGTGAAGTATTTCACTTCCCTTTGCTTTATCAGCCAGCCCGCCTATGATTCTTATTCGCTGATCAGAGTCATAGAGAGGTGAAAAAAGCTGATTTATACATTCTGATATCTGGACATCTATAGGCACTTGTGTAGAAATTCCGGAGGTATCAAAACCAAGATTTCCTACTAACGATAAAAACGAATGAATTTGCTGCGGTCTTCCCCAACATTTGCGGCACTCTTTGATAAGTGTTGGCATGCTTGCAAAATCATTTTGAAAAAAAGTAGCGATTTCAGATTCAAGGAGACTCGGTGTTATCATTTCCTCCATTTGCTGTGGAGAAACGACTTTAATTTTTTCTTTTATGATTAAATTAATGATCGCGGTAGCGCCGTTAACAAATTGAGGCCCAGAAACCGGGTCCCTTTGCTTTATTTCTCTGAGAATTTCTATAACTTCTAAGCTAAGGTGCTTATTCTCAGATATCATTTCTTGGATTTTTTTATCCGCTCTTTCGGCAAGCTCTCCATCATATAACCTTAATAAAAAATCAACACCCGGTTTAAAAGGACCAGCAGCATAAGAAAGCCCTTTAGCAATAGCAGCCAGCCATTTCCCCATTTAGTTTCCTCCCACATGGTTCCAAAAATAGTTCGTGGCTAATCGTTTTTCTCTATAGTCAACCATCTTTGTCCGCTTTTCGCTCATTGCTATGAATCTTCCGTGCAGATACTATAGGCGATTTAATCCTACGCGGACACTACTCTTACTCCGAAACACCTGTGTTGTCAAGAAAAAAATGTTTTTCCCCTCGACTCCTCGACTCTATAGTACCCAAATGCCAGTTCGATGCGCCACAGGGCTGGAACGCCAAGTGACAATGCACTGTCGCGGTCCTTCGCTCCAAGAGCCATAGCTCCTGGCAGGAAACTGCACCTATGGCCGGTTATTGACGTGATGGCGTTTCTCACTGGTGAAATGTTGATGAAAAAAATCGGCATGGTTCAAGTTCATATGCCCGAAGGTAACACTTTTCAAGCTGGTTCAATGGCAACGAACACTCATAATAGCCTGTCCAAACGGGAGTTATGGAGAAAATGGCCACTTATGGGGTTCAGAAAAGTGTTACCCTGTTCTGAACCATGCCAAAAAATCGAAAAAATGAAAAGAATCAATCCGCGTCATATCGAGACACTGTGTAGCCACATTTAGCAGCGTAAAACAGCCCAACCTGGGCCACAACCGAAGAAAAAGAGGGAAAAACGGTGAAAGATGAAGGGAAAACGCGAACTCAAAAGAAAAGATGCAAAAACGGGATAGTTGAAGAACCCTGCAGCGAAAACCCTGACTTAAAGATTATCCTTTAGAAAGGAGGCGATCCAGCCGAAGGTTCCCCTACGGCTACCTCGTTACGACTTAGTGCCAGTCATCGGGCTTACCGTCGGTAGGCATTTGCTAGAGCGCGGGACTTTTTTGCAATTTGCTCGGCCTGACGGCTTTGCGTCAGTTTGCAGTGGTCATTGTAGCATGCGTAACGCCCAAGGCATAAGGTTCATGATGACTTGGCGTCATTCCCAGCTTCCTACGATTTGCACCGACAGTCCCATTAGAGTCCCCAGCCTGATCCGCTGCCAAGTACGAACATATAAAACAACTGGGAAAAGTTCAGAGATGGTGTGAGATCTGAAGGAATCTCACAAATCTCACCTGTAGCTTCCATCTGAAGAGCAGAGCTGGCATGGATACGATCACACACCAATGCTGCACCGGACTATGCAGGGCAAAATATCGCGAATGCTTGACCTGCGGAGAGCGGAGCTTTGAGTTGGCACCCGCTCCAAAGAAGGAAGAGCCTACTTCCTCTGGAAGCAGATATCATCCAGATAGAACGTGATCCCATCCGGGTTGTCAGTCCAATTTGTCACCCAGCAGAACCCCCCAATGATATGTTTAAGGTCTGCACCTCTTAAATCAATCTCATGGACTTTCCAGTCCTTCGTCAGTTTTGCCCTTTTGGTCCGCGGTTCTTTCAGGCTATCACCATAGGGTCCATTTATCCCACCAACCTTGAATTCAATCAAGCACTCATTGTCTGCCCTCGCCCAGAACACTAGGCGGCGATAACCAGAAAGATCGAAACCGCGCCCTTGCCATGATGCCTTTCTCCCCCAGTTGTCGGCAGGCTCCTGCCAGTAGACACCGGCCCATTTGGCAGGAGGAGGATATTCACATGTGTGAGGACCTTTTCCTTTAGCATCGTACATAACCTGAGTACAGCTTTCACCAGAGTGAGGATTATCCTTGAAATCTTCTTTGATGTGGATATCCCCGCAATCGCCCATATACCCACTCGGAACGAAGTGATTTTTCCGTGACTTTGAATCGAAATAGACATAAAAGAACTCATCCGCCAGCTGTGACGTCATTTGGCCAAGCAGGTGCTTCGCGAGCAGCTTTGGAGTCCGGTCTGACGCGAAAATCCCCCAATGAGGCTCAATGGGCAGGTGTGTTTTCCACGGCTGGTCGAATGCTTCAAAGTAGACAAATCGAATATCTGTTTTCGCTAGCTCCACATAGTACTTCTCTTGGGCCGCCTCAGACATCCTACCCTCAGGATCCCCGGCCGTCGGGAAGCCGACTTCCTTGAAGAGAACGAATCGCTTGCTGCGTTTTTTACGTCATCATATGCAGCCTTAGTCCAGCGCACAGCCGCATCTGGATCAAGCTGATTGTGAAAATAAGGATGCACATTGGGAAAGACCCAGTCACCCAATTGCAGGAGCGCCTTATCCGAATAATCTTCGAGTTCTTCTGTAGTAGTCACTGGTTTCCCGGTCAGCGTACGAAGGCTCTGCATCACGGTTGATAGTTGCTCCAGTTTATATCTCTTTTCCAGGCCCTCATTACCGACACAGTAACCCATGATGATCGGATTGCCTGCGGCTGCTACAGCAGCCCGCCTTCCCCTTCTTGTCTCTTTCTACTGTGTGGTCCGGCCCCCATCCACGGTAGGTACTGCTATCTCTGACTTGGAACGCGTACATGGGGAAAAACCCTTATCTATCGGATATATCGATAAGATGGCGATTCTGCAGACGCAGACGGCCATCTTTAATAAAGCTGAGGCAGCGGATACCATCCCACTTTACTTCAAAAAGGTGCTTATCGCAGTTAAATGGCTCAGTTCTTGCCTGGGCGAGCATCGGCTTGATTGTCTGGGGCAGATGCGAGCAGTTCACTGATTCTTTAGACATAACACACTCACGATGCCTTCTTCTGCCTTTTTAACACCCTTTCCACACTCCCAGCTGCAGGCTTCTTGACCATCAAGCTGGAAGGTATGATGGCCAAGCGCATAGACAGCCCTTACCTTATCGGCAAGCGTTCAAGCGACTGGCTGAAGATCAAGGTCGCTCAGACCGCCGAGTTTGAGATTATCGGTTGTGTCCCGATGCGGGGTGAAAAGGCCATAAGGGTGCTGCTGCTGGGTGAGAGGGATCAGGGCAGGCTGGTGTACAAAGGCAAGGTCGGCAGCAGCCTTACCAGGAAGCAACGGGAGGATCTGCTTGCTGAATTGGTAAAAGCACCAAAGCTGCAAGAGCTGGTGGGTTGTCCTTCTGGGTCTATATGCCGATTGCCGGGCTGGCGGTGCAAAGTTCGCTATTTCGGGCTGACTGAAATGGGTCATCTGCGGACGCCGAGCTTCGAGGGTTTGGTTTGAATGACAGAAATGGGGGCTGTTAGTGTTGATGGATCAGCGGTAACGAAAGCCTTTTTGGACCTGCTGGTACAGGGTGGTCGTAGGTTCGAAACGCTCCCCCGCTATTAGGACCTGGAGATAAATCCAGGTCCTTTTCGGTTTGTTACGATCCTTTGGTCTCATGGCTGCTCCTGTCTGAGGTCTCACGCTCTTTTTTCACCTTCACGGCAACATATAGGTGACCGCATGTCTCCTCGGATCCGCATCTCAATTCTCAGCGTCCGGCGCAGCGTGAACTACCCCATTGGGATCCGGCAGAAAATCGAGGATCGCATCGGCCATGGCACAGCCTGCGCTGTTTTCCCATTGATTGCGTATATCAGAAAACTCATTGATGTCACTACAAACAGATCTCCATTTTTGTAGGGTTTCGGGGATTGGTGAATTTTTCTTTAAGTAATATTTATATAATGCGCAGGCAAGCGATGCCGCACATGCCCTAATATCAAGCAGTTTTGCAATATCTATAGCAGATTGCTGGTTCTGTAAACTTGTTTCTTCAATTAGACACCCCAAACCAAGTATTATATTATTTATTAACTCGTCTGTGATCGTCTCTGAGAAACTGTTTAAAATGCGAATCGCTGAATTCATTGCATTAATTAAATTCGGGAAACATCTCCATTTGATAGGTGATGCTATATATGCACATATAGTGGTAGGAATATCTTCTATCTTGTTAGTATTACGCAATATGAATATTTGGTAAATGGCGTCATAGCCATCTCTTATTTTTTCTTCCTGTTTTGATAATATTGCTGTGTCGATTTTATCAAATATAACCTGTCTTTGTTCAGGGAATATGTAAAGACTGGCAGCATATGTAGCCACGCATGGCACATCATATTCAAAAAGTTCTTTTAGCAATCGGCTCAGTTTCTCTTTTATTGAAGTTTGAGGCGATAATCTTGGAATTACAACATGCTTTAATATCCGAGAGAGATTACCAAAACGTTTTTTAAACTCATCACCGACACTGCCAAATAAATGCGTATCATTATCCTTTTTAATGAATTCCTTATCTACATCCCACCATTCTAACAATCTATCAAAGATATCAATGACTTCTTTCTCTGACCAATCAATGCCTTTGTCAGAGAGAGGCCTTTTAGTTGCTCTTATAAGCTCATGGCAAAAAGGAATATCTCCACCTGTCATGCTTACACCATTTTCTGTTTTCGTCTTCTGTATTGGAAAACTTTCTTTTGAAATATAATCCTTGAACAAGGAAACAGGGTCGACATTATCAGGGTGGGGCAAGAAGTTTAAGAATGCATACTTGTAGAAATTTGTATTCTTGGGAAAACCTGTTGGTTCATCGGTCTGGGACCAAAGAATGTCAGAAAATTCTCTGGCCTGTTTTTCATTTAAACAGTTAAGTTCGTACAATTTTGCAATCCTACTAATTGCTCTTTTCCGCTCCTCGGAATCGTTAGAGCCTGCTTTCTGCAATAAGCAATTTATGATACTTTGTTCAATTTGAATATCTTTACATTTCTTCACATATTCCCTATCTATCGCAATAATGTCGAATGGCTCTGGATACTCGTCTTTTGTGATAAGATTTAGATCGTTAGGAATTGGAAACTCTAACAATAGTGGCAGTCTTGTGTATTGTTCCTGCTCAGAATAAGAACGCAGCAATCTTATAACTAGATTCTTTATTACTTTATATTTATGCTTATGGCTTGATGAATAGATTTCTTTTACGAAACTAAGCAGTTTATCTTTCGAATTGGTTGAACACTTCACGCACAGCCGTGAAAGGATTTCCGGTATCACAGCAGCCAAAACAATACCAAAGTTGTCTCTTCGGAACGCGTCTCCTTTTTCTATTTCAGGCTGTGCGTTCCGGAGAACCTCTAAATATTCTTCAATGAGGCAATCAATTTGTTTGACAGATATTTTATAAATGGATTCACGACCAAATATGGTATCAGCAACTTTTGAATCTCCAGTTCTCACAAAGGTCACAAATGACCAATAAGGTGAATAGTTGGCAATTCGTTTCAATGCTCCTTCGGCGGCCTTTTTGCCAAAAGTAACCATTGGTATTCTAAAGGGAATTCCAGCTTCTTCGCAGTATCGAAGGAATGAGTATGCAGTTAATGCTTCTGTATCCGTTCCGCCATAATGATGTGAAGTTATAACTATTCCAATATCAAATTCATGTTTTTCGCTAGTTGCAGCCGTATGAACTGGCTCTCGTTCAAGACTACTTTCAAATAAATTCAATTCATTCCACGGGTCACATTTATATTGTTTAAGAGAATTCCATCGTTCACTAAATTTTTGCTTGAGTTCTTCTCGCTTTTCAAATTGTTTATCTCTAAACATTTTTGCATCTTTGACATACCGTAACAACAGCATCAAATGAGCTTCTCTTGAAACCAATGAATAATCGTTTGAGACGGGAGAAAGATTGAGTTGTTTTCTGATGTTACTTAATGACTTTTCGAATATCTTCTCGGCTTCATCGATGTCACCTAATTCGGCCATTAATGCAGCTCGTTTGGCTTCCCAAAATGGAAGTGATTCATTTTTAGGCCATAATCTTATTTGCTCTCTAACATCGGTTATTCTCAGTGAAAATAGTGCATAAAGACAACGTTCATAATGCACCTGTGCAATCATTTGAGGTGATAAAATTAAATAAAGTTGCTGGATTTGATTGTTTATATTTTCCCACTCCTTAAGATTCCCTTCTTCACGATAAAAACGCATCATCGAAATATGAAGTTCAAGCCATTCTACTTCGATTCCCTCCCAGTCTAAATTCTTGTGTGTCTCGCTATTCCTTATGACAGATGCTGTTTCTACAGTTAACTTATCAGGGAAAGGATTGTACCTTTCGATAACTGTTCTATAAATGTCAATGTTGTCATTAAAAATCGGGCAAAGGCATTTTTCCAGCCGCCAATTTAATTCATAAATAAATTCAATATCCAGAGGTGTTTCTAATTTTTTGTAGTATTGTTTGATGTTTGTCCAAGCTTCTGTGTAAGTCCATAATGAACTGCGCCGATCTACGGGAAGGATAACCCAATTAGGATATGTTCTCCTCTGGTTTTGCCATTCCTCGATAATCTCTTTTAACTGTGGAGCTATCTCTTTTGTAGAATCAGGATATAGAAGCCGGGACTTAGCTGGCCATTCAAGTCTATTGTCTTTCTTATTAGACTGAAGATACTCAAAAAAAACACTCAGCGCTTTGGCATGATCTCTGTTGACATATTTACAAAGTGACATATCCACCAGAACAATATTTCGCTGTTCGAGTAGTTTTTTCTGCGCTTCCGACAAGTCAAATATTCCAATTAGAAATATTTTGGGAGAATTTTCTTTTCCTAAATTATCCCGTATCCAACCTATCCATTGAAGGAAATTTGGGTCGTCGCCCGAAAACCCTATAAGGCAAAGTGTATTTTCTAAAAGCGACTGTTGCACGGTATTTACGAAAGGAGCAAAATCTTTTGGGTACTTACGATAATCTTCTTCTGTGATGATAAGAGGACGTTGTGAAGGAAAACTGCCGTGCAATTTGATAATTCTTGGTTTTTCAGAATAGACCAAATCTTCCTTATTTATTACGACGTCAAATTTCTGCGAATCAACATTTGCGCAAGCATGTTCTAAAAGCGTGTCATAATTCGTAGTAAACACATCATTCCAAGGTAATTCTAATAACTTGATGTGCAATGAAGACGGCTCATATTTTTTATCTGGAATAGATGAACGCAATAATTGGTCCAATGCTGGCCGACCAAAGGCGGCTTGAACTTCATTAGCTAATTTAAGAATGTTTAAATAATGTTGGTGACCTTCAGGTTCTTTGTTGTGAATCTTTTTATAAAATATATTCCCAAGTTGATCCCAATCAGGAAAACTTTCATGTGAATTCTTGCTGAACCCGGCACCAATCATTACCGAAGCATGACCTGACCATAATCTTTCGGCAATTTCATTTAAATATGTTTTTATTTCATCCGCAATACCAAGTATATTATTGTCCATCTATCAATTCTCTTTTTTATCTTTGTCCTCTGTGGCTATAAAAAATTGTTCTCTGTAGTTAATCATATCACTTTAAACTCTATCTTCCCAGCTTCCATTTGCAGGGCGTGCAAGCCCTATAAATCCAACCAGCATTTTTAATATTGAATGTGTAGAGTTTATTGCTATTTCTCCGCCATTTCGCTATTTCCTAAATCTGTTTACCGCAAATAACTTAAGACAATATTACTACTTAAGGCCAACAAATCCAACGAGATTTTACCCGCCTCAGCCCATCACCTTATCCACTGGTCCAAATTTCCGGGAGTATCATACTGGTAGGGCAGCTTGCAGCTCATCTTAATCCAAAAATAGCGTGGACAAAAATCTGGCATTGCTAATTCGCCCAGATTCTTCGCAGAGATTTGAATTTGATTTCTGCCCGATATCATCTCTTTAGCTCAATAACTGGTATTGATGCCTAACATCCGGGAGGCAAACTTTTAAATAATAGATATCTATGCCCCGATATTTGCTGCCTCTCCACAATAGAGGTATCATTGTCCGCCTTCTCTTTGATGGTCAGTGGTTTCTCCTTCATCTACCCGTCTGCTCCTCTCCCAAATGGCACCTTCGTAGCAGGCCGCCGTGTAATGTGCAGTTCATCACCAACCCTCTGACTGCCTCTTGATGGCGTTGGCCAGCTCCTTCTGGTTCCAGGGAACCAAAGGAACCTTATTATCGGTGACGGCTTTGGGAAGACGCGCAGGAGGAGTGTCGCCCTTGTACATCGCCACCACGCCTTTCCCCAAGGAAATGCTTTCATTGATTTCCCATTCAACCCACTTGCTATCAGCCGTCTTGTCTGACACATACACCACAGTGACGGAGCACTGCCGGATACGCTCACGGATGCCTCGCTTGATGTAGTCTGCCTTTTTGCTGTCAAAGGGCTCTTTTAGAGACCAGTCGTTGAATTCAATCTCCGAATTCTGATTTTTGGCCTGCCCACATAGCAAGTTTACATCGTTCAGGTCCTCAGACGCAAAGCTGATAAATACGTTGCACTTGCGACTTCGATCACCCCCCCTTAGCGACTTCTTGGCGGCCTCTTCGAGTCGCCGCAATTCCTCGGGGGTAAGCCCACGTCCGCCGCCACCGCCTCCACCCATGTTCAACTCCTTTTCTCAGCGTTGAGGATTTCCACGCATGCCACACATCTGCCACAGGGGACGTCATTCCCAGAGTGGCACGAATAGGTTCCATCAATTCCACGTGCACGCGCCATTGCCAGCACATCTGATTTTGTAAATGCGATTAAAGGTGCTAGGACAAAGATACGTCGTCCCATTGCCACTTCGATCGTGACTTCGGCATGTTTGAGGAATTCATAGGTTTGATCCGGGAACAAATGGTCCTCTGGGTTGAGTATTCCGATGGCGACCCCGTCTGCATTAGTTCTGTATGCATGTGCTGCTCCGGCAAGAAGAAACAGCAGATTTCGGCCAGGAAGAAAGGCATCTTCGTTAATTCTCATGGCGGCGTTCGTGATCCCACTTGGTATGGTCCGGCCAAAGCCTGGGATATCCATCCGCGTTACTTGCGGCAATCTGAATCTCTCATGCAGGCGCTGGCATGCGGCCCACTCTTTCTCGGCACCAAGCTGGCCGTAATTCACAAAAAGCGGATGCAGAACAACTCCCTCTTCCTGAGCCATCACGCTCATGAGGGTCGAATCAAATCCGCCAGAGACAAGTGTAACTATCGCCACGTTTCACACTCCTTCTTGGCAACTCTGACGACCACCCATACCGCGACATCAAAGTGATCCGGGGCATATCCCGCAGAATGGGAGTGCTCAATAAATACGTCTTCAAGTGTTTCGTATTGACTGACCGTGCGAACTGACTTCATGGGGGTCGGCGTCAACCCCACCCAGTTCATGTATGTGAGGACGTGAACGTCGAGGACAGCCACGTGTGTGGCGTAGCCTATATTGCGGAGGAACAAACTAGCTTGCTTCGGACCCAGGCCCGCCACCTCGGTGGCGAGGCGACGGCGCGCCTCACGCACATCTTGCGCGGTTTCCAGTAGGGAGCGAATCGTCGCACCTTGAGCGTAGAATCTCTCGGCAGCTGTCCGTATTTGGCTACCTCTAAGTTTTGGAAAAGGGTAACGCCCAGTTGCAGAAGAATCGCGGCCATCACACCACAATGCATCGACGACGTCACGCTCGTATTTATCATATTCCGAGGAGCGCCGTTGTTTCGAGAACAGCCTGGCTTTCTCCATTCGCCGTGTTGCTGCGTGGGCAACATTGAAATGCACCCGACTTCCCAATATGCACGCCACAAGCTCGCGCCACAGGTCTTCCTCGGCGCGCTGTTTCCATGGGGGCGCATGGCAGATCTGTTGTTCAAGCACTTGGCATACGTCGCGTATTGCGGTTTCAATTACTGGAAGCGGTATGCGGATCGTAGTCATTTCATTCGCTTCTCCCAATGGCAGGGAGGATTACCCTGGCTCGATCAATTCCAAGAAACTTCTCCAAGAACTGCTGAGTTTTACCGCTTTCCAGAGCACCCCGGAAGTCCTGCATGAATTGGGTGTAAAACTCCAGGTTGTGCATCAACGTCGATTGGATGTACGGTAAAGAGCCGTTCGAACCCCATTGGGTTTGCTCTCGAAACCAATCCCACTGTTGGAAGTGGAACAGCATTCCTGTCTTGTGATCTACCACAGTCTGGCACCATTCCAAGCCATCGAAGCTGTCGGCCCCCGCCATCGTATATACGATTATGGAAAGTGGGTTGCCCGTACCCAATAGGTGGAGTGGGCAATAGAACGCCAGTTCGTCGAGAGCAGCGCGCAGCTCTCGAACAGTACGGGCTCGAGCAATAATGCCTTCTCCAAGGTCGCGTTCGGGAACGGCCAAGAGGACTGGACATAGCTGCTCTGCCACCTGTTTCACGGCGGCCGGTAACAGGCCGGATGGGCCATGAACGATTGGAACGATGGTTCCTTTCGCGTGACCTTGGTCGCGTAGGACGCTCGCTATTGCATCCGCTGCAATCGCATCCGCTGTAGCCGGTGGTTCCTGGTTGTCGTAGCAGAAGCACAGATCATTCTCATGGGCTCGGCAAACCTCGTAAAAGCGGTTCACTTCCCAAGCAGAATCCTTTTTCCAAAAGCTCTCGTACTTGCCACTGTCCATCAAGACCACGGAGCCATTGTTCTTGCTGCGCTTGAGCGCGTAGTCGATGCGCTGTCGATGCTCTTCGTTGGAGTTGGCGATATCGTACGCAGAGACCAGAAGTTGCGGATGCGCTGCCGCCGCGAGCAGCTCAACATAATCAACGGGCAAAAGGTTTGTCTTGACGCTTGACACCGAGGGGAAAAAACATGGCAAAGCCACGGTTGTTCCTGCGAGACTCATATTGGATGGCCTTGCAATCATCATTACGAAGTCCTCTGTCGCGTTCCCGCCAAACGGACGTCTCGGCGAGCGCACCACATGGTGTGTTCGCGCGATATTGAGTTTTCGGCCTGTTCTACTAGTTGTGAGAAGTCGTCGTCACTTGTCTGGTTGTTGGCGATTGACTCCAATTCCTCCAGTTCCTGAGCGGCAAGAGCATATGATTGAGCCAGCTCCTCGTGGCGTTTCATTTGACTCCACGCGGCGAAGACGGCGGCGCAGGTTGTGATGACCGGAACCACGTTGATCCCTAACCCCCCAGTTGCGGCCTGAGTAATTGCGATTGTTACGGCAACAATCTGTAGGCCCACAGTTATCCAGAACCACCGTGCACCGCTATCCATGTTCATCTTTGTCTTCCGGGAGTACCATGACTTCTGGTCGTGGATTCTGTCACTGACATAAAACGCCCTTCGGTCCGCAAGTGAGGCCGATCTTTTCTGTCGCATGAAATCGGTAATCGCCAATCCGTAGGCATCCATTACGGCAGCAATGTGTTTTCCAAGATGCGGCCTTGCTTCCCGTACTTCTTTCAGTGCAGAAATGAACTGGCTATCAACATTGCCGTCTTCGTGAAAGGGTTGCACCTTCATCGTGAAACGCCAAGTTGCGGTCTTCACGGATTCGGCCACGGCTCGGCCATCGAACCACACTTGGTCATCCTGCCTTGCTCGCATCACCCAAAGAATCAAGAGCCCGACCGTAAGAATGATGGCAATCGTGGTGTATAGCCACGCGTTCACACCAGACGTTCCGAGGGCCGTAAAGACACCTGTGGCACTGCCTATCACGAGCGATCCAAGGTATACCTTGTGGAGACGAAGGTAGGTGCGTTGTGCCTTGAGCGACGCGGAATCTGCGCAGCGAAAAAGACCAGGATAGCTGTCATCGCTCATCATCTCGATTTCCTCAGTATCGACAATGCCTCGCCGATTTCCTTGCCCTTGGTTTCGATGATGTCCATGAGTTCTTCGGGCGTGCGGGTGTCCACGACCGGCTTTTTGTTCAGATTGACGGCCTTGAGGTCGTAGACGGCGTCCTCGATCTCCTCGGCGGCCGGATCTTTCAGAGGATGACCGGCAATTTCTCCGCCACGTCGCGGCCTCTCAACCCTGAAATACTCATGGACTCGCCCGAATCCTACCCCTTTACATCGTCCAAAACAAGGGGATTCTGAAAGCCAAAATGGGCCGATAACTGCCCGCCGCTGCCGAGCTTGCCGCAATTGTCACAGCAACTGCGATCTTCATCACATGCTGCTCCTTCATAACCCAGGGCAAACGCATCTAAATTCTGAGAACTCTGAGTAGGTACTTCTCGTCCCAGCCAGCCATAAGGCGTTTGGCCTTGATGCCAACCTTCGCTGTCGTCTCCTGTTTCAGCAACGTTAGGCCCAGACGACGAACACGAGACAGGTTCTCGGCAGCATTACCTACCCGCACCCGGCTCTGATCCTCACCAAAGCACACGTCCAGCGACCAATGCAACTCGTTCTCCACGCTCCAGTGATTCCGCACCGCACGCCCAATCCGCTGAGCCGTCCGAGCCGGTAAACTGCTAATAAAGTAACGCCGTTCCATGCTTACTTGCTCACCGACCTGTCGGCGACAGTCCACCACGGCGATACTTTGTAGCCCCGGCCAGTCATGACGCTGGCGCAACCACTCGATCTGTCCGGTTGTCCAGCACCTTCGCGTCTTGATGCGACCGTGGCCTTTCTCCGTCTGCTGGTACAGGTCGTACTCGATACCGGCAAAGTCCCGCTCTACAGCGTCATCCAGAAATGTGCGGATATCATCATGCAACGTGCCCTGGTTGGCCTTGACCGCCAGCACATACTGGCCGCCGCCATCCAGCACCTGCTGGGCGATGTCCTTCTGGCAGCCCATAGCGTCAATGGTGACCGTCGCAGCCTTGAGATTCAGTATCTCAAGCAGCTTGGGAATCGCCGTGATCTCGTTGCTCTTATCATCGGTGCGTATCTGCCCGAAGACGGCATGATTCTCATGTGCCCAAGCGCTCACTAAGTGAATTGCTGCTTTTCCACTGGCACGATCCAGACTGCGGCGGATGGTTTTGCCGTCTATGGCGATCAGCTTACCCTCACTGGAACCGGCCAGATCAGCGATCCAAGCCTGGAAGGCCCGCTCGAAGGCGTTGGCATCCAAGGCGGCAAGGACACGTCCGAAGGTGTCGTGGGAAGGGATTCCGTTGGGCAATTCCAGGAAGGTTCCAAGCCAAACCTCTTTGGCCTTACCGAAGTCAGCTATGTCAACCCACGTCTCGCCCCCGCAAATCACGGCACAGATAGTAATTGTCAGGACATCCTCTAACTTGTGCAGTTTAGTTCGCTCCACGCGAGGGTCTGGTACAACGGACAAGTATTCCAAGATTGATTTAGCCATCCGTAGCCTCCTAAAAAGAGTCCCGTTACGCGTACCGTCCACAGTACGCCCCTCCAAAATATCGGCTACGTCCAGCTTACACCGTGAGTTAAGATGCGTTTGCCCTGCTTCATAACCTGTTTTCCATTGACAAGTTAGCTCGTAAGGCATAAAATCATCGCTGTGACAATCCTTGGACTTCTCAGCTTCTGGAAGACCGTTTCTCGCCGGTATCCGCTGCTGGCATGCCACGGACGGAGACGGAGTCTAAGTAAAAAGAACCATGATATGAATACACGTTTTGAACTATGGAGGTCAGGGCCTTCTAAGTCAGGCCGACTCGTTGTTAGGTAACTTAGGTGGCTTATGCGATCAGTATAAGATACGCAAATAATAAAAAGCATAAGGCTACAATCCTTTGAAAACACAAAAGTTATTATGCTAATTTGCGGCTGGACCGTATACGTCTTATGTTGCAGAATTAGTGTCATTTGGGTTCTTATAAAGAACCATACAATCAATAGTTAGACCTACAGATCTATGCACCAAAAAAGAAGAAAAATTACAAGAATTATTGCGATAATTGGAATAATCGCTGGAATAATCGCATCGTTTATTGCAATAATCGTCTTTCTAACGGGTCGTTCAAGTATTCCAAGTTTCTTCAACAAAAATGATACGGTCGTACGACAAAAGCTATGTGTGGCGCTGGGTAGCTCCATGGCCATGATTGGATGGTCATCCTCAGGAGCGGGCAGGGTAGTGTTTGAGCATTCCCTAGGGCAGCTTGGTTTTCCAAGCAATCAAATTCGCGATCTTTGCAAACAATATGGGTTTTTGGATGAATCCGCCATAGCCAATGGGTTAACTTACAACGGCCTCCAAAACGCTAAGGAACAGTTGCGAGCATCGGTGTTGACACGGGTAAGTGTAATGGCTGGTGCGCAATCTGCCTCACACATTAAGTTTGGATATACTTTAACGCAGCTTTTGCTCCTGCTGCGGTTCTGGAATGAACTGGAGAACGAGTCCGTCTCAACTATGAAGGATCGTGTGGAGTCTTTGCAAGAGAGTGCAAATGATGTTTCTTTACCTTACGAACTTGCTCAGAAGATTCAGGCTATGGACGCCGCCAAGCTTTCCAACGATGTCTATCGTATGGCTATGATAGAGGACTTAGAAGAGATATTGAACCTGTATGACATGGAGCCCGATCCGTTTAATAAGTGAAGGAGAAGAAAGATGGTCAAGCCAAGTTTTACCCAAGGGAGCAACAAAATGGCCGACATGGCGCGAATGTGCCAAGCGATTGAGACTGCAACTCAGATGGAGGCAGGCAAACCGGTTAGCCCAAAGGCCAGAGCCCAGGCGACAGAAGTTCTTCTCGAGTTGCTTTACACCATGACAGGTATGGGAGCAAATATCTCACACGCCTTGGTCGTCCTTTGTCGGTCCTCCAAAGACGTGGTAGAACAGGCTGAACTGTTTGGGGAGTTCGTGGCCGCTGGCGAGAGGGGGCAACTAGTCCTAGATCAGTTGACAGAACAAACTCTTCCGGAGCCAATCCGTGCGTACTTTAGGGCCGATGAGTTGACATCCTTGCAGGAGAGTCTGACGCAGCCGCCTCACGAACGACTTGCTGTGATCGCAGAGATGTTGGATCATGAGCAGTCGCAAACCTCCTCCCCCCCGCCAACGAGACCCGAGGAACCTACCGAACGTCCGGAGGAACATGCCCCTCAGCCTCGCCCACCCACAATTGAAAGTAAAGACGAGGATAGGGACTCCTCAGGCACAGGGCCTGACCCGGAGAAGCCTATCTCTTCGGTTGGCCAAAACAGTGTCCCGCAGGCAGTCGAAACAGCAGTGGCATTGCGCGATTCCAACATGTTAGAAGAGGCCCGTCTCGATGCTGCTCTGTCGGTGGGCAAGTCAGCCGTGCCAGAGCTGGCCGGCATGCTTCAGGCCAGTCCGAACGACCAAGAGTTCGCTTGCGCTGCGCTTGTTCATTTAGGGCGAACAAACGAGGCGGCAGCACGAAGCGTTCTTAATCATATGAGGCAGCTGGAAAGCGACCCTAATCTAAGGCCCATCGCGGAGTTGATTCGTAGCCAAGTGGAAGACGACTCCAACCAAACAGCCGATTTGGCAGCCCGACACCGGGCCAAAGACGCAAAAATCGCAGATGGCTGGCTACGCAGGGCCATCGATAACTGTGACCGCCCCAACATCCTGAAAGCGGCAGCAGGCCGTGATGTGTTGGCTATACCTCTGGCCCTGAAGCGCCTAGTGGCGATGCGCGCAAGCCGGCGTGGACGACTTGAATAATAGCCATGGAGAGCAACGCTATGTGTCCCAGCAGATCACGTCATTCTGTTCGAATGCGTCCAGCGGATTCTCCTCATCCTGATTTCCATTTGCTGGAAGAGCTCTCCAAACCGCGCGCGTGCACGAGCTCTGGACGTATTTCCGTCTGGGTCTATCTTGACAGATCGGTGATTCGCGAGATCGTCCTAGCTGGGCATGCGGAAACTCAAACTTGCGCATCGGCAACTTCAATTATCATTGAAGCCGCCAAGCAACTCGACGACGACGTAGAGTGGATGCTGACATGTGGGGCAGCGTACTTCCGTGTCACCCCGGGCAAATACGATACCGAAAAGAACGTTCTGGCCCGGGAGCTCGGAGGTCTATCCCGTCCTGCGGGTCTTAAGGCCGATGAGAAACTCTCACGCCTTCGCGAAATACTTGCTGGGACGCGTCAGGAAACAAACACACAGAGAATCTTGGGTCAAATGATAACTGATCTACAGGAGCGGGGTGAGGAAACTGGTCTCATCGATGTCATTTATCAACACTGGAACGAACTTGACAGGTTTCGGCGTCGCTTCTATCAACGGAGGGGTTCACCGTCAGCCAAGATTGTTCTTCCGGATCCTGGCAGCGCCGGGCGTGTAGCTGATTACCTTCCCATTGTTCCCGGCTCAGATCCAGATAGAGATCCCCTGATATTCACTCTCGAAGGTTGGGACTTCGACTGCCCGGAATTCCAGTCTGTCGCCGAACGTCATCTAAAAAAGGTTCAAAGGGAGCTTCTGAAAGATGCGATGCGCCGACGCCGCACTTATCGGGGATGGCTGAAAGAGTGGATGGAAGAATGGGTTCCGAAGCTGAAGTGGCTGTGCAAGGAGGAAGCTGGATTGGCAGTTTTAGAGGTGCCCCCATCTGTAGATGCTCCCGACACCGCAGCCGAAGTGGTGGACATGTGCACCTTCCTGAAGAAGCACATTGCGGGCTTTCTGGATCGTGGCCAAGATTGGTACGAAATGCTTTCGGCATACTACGAACACACCTCTTTCAGGCAGCAAAGTGATACTTTTTTGGACGAGTTGATGGACTTTAAGCGCGTGAAGCTGTTTGACTTCGAGCGCGGCACGTGTGAGGAAAGACCGACCACGGCGGACGACACGAGGTATAGCCGGCGTGAATACATCCTTCACCATCAGCCTGGGATGATCTCGACTTGTCTGCGATACATCCGCAGGATGGATACGATCATAAAGCCGTATCAAGATCAGGGGCTAAGGCTCTGGCAGCGGGTTAGCGGCGGGAAAGCGCCGCCCAATGCCACAAGGACGGATCGCGAGGCTTATATCGTCGCCGATATTTCTCGCAAAATTGTGATGGAAACAATGATTCGCGGATGGCCTTCTATCTACCTTGATAATGAGGACGATCGAGCGGCGTTTGACGCTTGGTCCAGCGAGTGTCGTCCTCATGTCTGGTCAATCATTGCCAAGCAGGCGAAAAAGGCAGGTGTGCCACTGGAGTTGCTTTTGGAGGACAACATCATATATAACGTTCAGTTCAATGAGGACTTGGGTTGCACGGTCCAGCCACTCATGCTTGCTGACGAGGCCTCCTGCGCACAGATCCACGGCAGCCGTGCGGGCGCCAGTGCAGTGGTGCCTCTATGGTCTCGCCACAGCCACAGGGAGATGCCACAGGAGATCCTAAAGCTTGGGGTTAATAATTGCGAGCGAGCGGAAGAACTGGTTCGAAAGGCTTGCAGCCATACGACTGGGCCTAAGCCAGACATCGACCAAGCTGTTCGCTGCCTCCGACTTGCTCTGGCGTGCCACCCGGCTAGAGCGGGCTGTCTAATCTTGAATGAATGGTTGCGACGCCTTGGACGCAATACGAAAGAGGAGTTTGAACTTGCCGTTGAGATTGTTCAGGCAAGGGAAATGTGTGCTCGGTTTCGCAACAGCGAGGCGGTAGCTCATCTGAAGTCCTATCTGAATAGAGAACCGAACCCTATCCAAGACGCCTACGTGATGTTGGCTTTGTGTGATTTGATGACTGCCCAAAACACGCTGCCTGAATATGAGGAGAAGCATACCAGGCGCCAAAGGCTCGTAGGTCGCTTAAAAGAAGAAGTTGGCGCGGACCCGGCAGAACTAAGCGAAGAAAATTTCCAGGCCCTGGTAAGACGGAAGCCCAGGCTCATGGTACTATTGCGAGAGTTGCACCAAGTGACGGAGCAACTTAAGCAACTAACCTACAGAGTGGAAGACGAGGAAAAAAGGCGGCGAACCTTAATTGAAAGCGCGCTTCAGGAGCCTTCTTCCATCTGTCGGGATTATCCCAACCTCGCGCTGGCGGTGCAAAAGGTACCCGACGTGCTTCGATTAACCTTGAAGACTAACTGCCGTTACGAGCCAGCAGCCTCGGAGGAGATGGCTCTGCGTTACGCGGACATCGGGAGAGCCGTAGAGATGCGGGGGCTTTTCCACATTGTGCATGCCTTGGGTCTGATTGAGTTTCGAATGGCCCGATCCCCAAACGAGGCACGCAGTGATGCCAGTCAGGAGATACGGCGATTGTCCGAGGACATCTGGCTACCCCGGGAGGTTGTAGTTGACCTGAGGACGCTGGCGGAGGAATGTAGCAAGGGCGACATGGATCACCTTTACGCCCGCCAGGTCTGCGGTGTTCTGCAGGATGTCATCCAAACGTGCTACATGCGGATTCAGGACCTCCTGAGCAGCCGTGTCGTAATATCTATGCCGGTGGCCGAAATCCTCATCACCCGTATCCACATCGCACAGACCATAGATGCAAAGTACGGAAAGGCCTTGGAGATGTTGCTCAACGCCAAGGTTGGACTCGGGCGGGCGATTTCCAAGCCTTGGACAGTCCTCAATCGGCAGATCAAGGAACTTCACAAAGACAGTATTATAGGCTTTGATCCCCAGGAAGGCACGATTTACTTGGCATCCAGCGGTACACGCACCGCATTGCTCCAGACGGAAAAGATCACTAAGTCCGAGATGGAATACCTCTCACATGTTCTTGAAGATACGGACCTGCGTGATCGAATTAGTCCATTGGCGCCCTGTCTAGCCGAGGGCATCTTGGCACTGGAGATAGAGCCGAATCCGAAATGGAAGCTGTGGCGCGATACTATGGCCACCATCAGAGAAGAACTCATATTCGTCCTGAGCTTCTTTGGCTACGAGGCTAGCCTCATGCCGGAATATGCCCCACCAAAAAGTGAGGAAGGAGAGCAGATGGCGAGAAGAATGAATGAATTAATCCCACGGCTGGATCCGATCCTCGATTGGCAGTGGAGCGAATTGGGAAGCTGGCAGAAAATCGTTGGCCCAAATGTTAAACGATTTTCCGACGAACACGACTAATCTGGCTCTGGAGGGGTCACTCTGATCCGTATGCTGCCGCCCGGCAGCTTCGCCAAGTATGTACCTGGCCGCACAGAATGACCAGCAGAAATACAAACATCACAACGTTTCTTGCTTGGGAGCTTTGTTTTGCGCTTTCGCCGATATCCGGTCAGGACTTCAAATTCATCGTAGTCTATGTCTTCCACATATGCGGAAGGAAAGGGGGCCAGCTTTCGCGCGGCTGCTATTGACGACAGGCGGTCGTCCCCGTCTCGAATGTCTTCCAAGTCACCAGCACCCATGAACATCTCAGCCTTGATTCGTTTGCGGCGTCTGAGCCGGCTCCGGGCCCAATCTGTCCACAATATGACCCCAGGATCGGTGGTTAACGCATCACCCCGCGCGGGCAGCAAGTGAGGGATCTGCCTATATTGGCCCGCTGCTATTGTTACCTTACCCTTCGGCCAGATCCATTTTCGCCGCAGGATCACAATGCACAACATCAGCACGAAGGCAGCACCGCCCACATCCATGCCCAGCACTTTTATCGCCGTCATGCGGATACCGGGGGCATCGGTTCGAAGCCCCCTAATCGCCACTGGTAGTGTACTCAGCCCCAACTTCATGAGCGCCGTTCCATTTTCCTGCGCAAGCAGAATTCGCGCCTTTTCTGTTCGCGTTTGAGGCTTATAGCCCAAGTTGAGGAGCGCTTGGCTTGCACGTTTCATACCCGCGGACCTCGCGGTGTCACCCAGCCTAGCAAGCAGCAGAGGAATAGCTGGCTTGCCGATCCTGCACAAGGCGTTTTTCGCCCTCTCACCCACCAACTCATCGTCAAGCTTGGTGACAAGACCCTGCATTGCCCGTAGCCCTCCTATCTGCCCGAGTGCATCCACGGAAACCCACGCCAATTTCTCATCATGCATGCAATTCAATAACTCGTCTACCGCTTCAGTACATCGCAAGGCCCCTAGTGTTTGGATCGCCCTTCGATGCCGGGCAGCTCCCTGTGATGGGTCGTGCAGAAGGCTAATGAAGCGATCGGCGGCCTGCTCGCCCCAGGCTTTGCACAGAGCTGCAGCCGCTGTTTCACCAGCTAATTCGTTGCCAAGATTCTCGACCATTGCATACTCTGCTTCGCTACCACCGATTTCCCCAAGTGCCTGGAATACGGTCACCTTCAAGGAATCGTCAGCCAAACACTTCAGCAGGTCCACCACGGCCTCGCGGGCGCGAAGGTCCGCCAGCGCAGCAATAACAATCTTCCGCAGAGCTACATCTAACGACTTGTCGCTTAGCAAGCCACGCAACGCTTGTACCTCCTTCCGTGCCTGCAAATCGGCTACCTTTGTCTGAAATTCTGCGATCCTCTTTTGCTCCGCACGTTCAGCCTGATCTCTCTGGACACGTTCGGAGTACTCTCTCAGAAGGCGTTCTGCTCGAGCCTCCGGTGTTTCGGTGGCTGCATTGATGATGGATTCCAGGTCTGATATGACTTCCCGCAACCGGTACGGAAACTCGATTCTCCCCGCACAGGTGGAAAGGAATCCTGCCAAGTCTGCATCTGAGGCGACGCTCTGTCGCACACGGCTGGTTAGCAGCGATCGGGAATCCTTTAAATGGCTGTATAGTACATTTTCACCGGGAAATGCCGCATTAAATGTCACAGCTAGCTTCGCAGCAACAACAATGGCGACCTTTGGTTTCGTAGTGTCGGCATTTCCGCCAACACATTTTTTAAGCTCGGCAGCTGTTTCGTCCAGCGTCGCAAAGAACGTAATTATTAGATCTTTCCGATGACCGCGGACAATTGTTTGCATGGCAGTATGATCTTCTAGGATCATGGCCTTGAGGAAACTTTCAAGGGGGTCCATACGGCTCAATTGCGAAGATGACACCGGTCCCCACAAAATAAAGATTAGTGTCAAAGCAATAAGACTTCGGCTCATAACCTCATTAGACTTCATGCGAATATGGTTCATCTTTCTTGTCTCGCAATCCTGTCTCATTTCGTAGACAAACACTACACCAAGTCGGCCAAGTCGATCGGAAGGTGGCTTTCCTTTCTCGCCTTTGTGGATTCCACAAACGCCGAGCAACGCCAGCCCCACATATAGGCCATTGTGGATTTATCCTAAATAGCCCAACATACTTCCAAAAGAAACCCTTCCATCGCAGACTGATCACTCGTTAACATCTCAAAACCAACCGAGGCATTAGAGGCTGCTTTGAGCCACTGGTTATAGTTCTTCACTCAATGGCCGCACGTGGTAGTTGCCACCGGACATAAGCTGGAGCACGATTCTGGCGCCAGCGTTTTCCTCGAGCCGGAAAGCATCTCCCTCCCAGACGCATGAGCCTTCATGTTGGTAGCGGATGAAATACTTACCTTTAGACATACCGACCGAGGCCGACCCAGACGAACTCACGTGTACTCTCTTGTCAACCCTCTGCAGGCCAAGGATACCGCTTTTACCGATCACACGTACGTTCACAGCCTTATCACTTGGGTTCTCTATGACGATCACTGCCATTTTTGGCCCCTTTCTGAACTGAACTGATCCCCGAATCATGTACAACTTCTTCATGAGAGTCTTACGCCCCGTATCTCTATCGTGTAGGTGGAGCATAGCAGAACTTACAAAGCACAAGTAACTAAACTATTTCCGGGCTCATACATCCATTCGGGTTATACGTCCAACAATCATTATAATCTCTTGGCCAATGAACCGCAAGATATTCCACCGCCGCGATTACCCATTTTGGCGTGGGTTCATAAAAAGACCTACCTGTGCTAGGAAAATTCAGTTTTTGGATATAACCCAAACAAAACAAGGAGGAAGTATAAGGATGTTACGGAAAGATTTCATCCTTTACAAGACCAGAAACCTACTATCAGTATTCCTGGACCAAATATTTTTCATAATATGTTGGACGTACGTTATAGAATGGGCGCTGTGATTAGTCTCCGTCTTCCTTGCGTGTTACACGTAAGCCCGGCTCTCTATCAGTAGGTGTTTAGGGTATCAATGGTTCATAGTTCACACCCATTTCCGAACCTTTCAAGGCCAGCCTCAAAAGCACCGTGTCCAGAGAGTTTGCCACGTAAAAGGCTCAGTCTCGTGTAATATATTTTTCTTCGAGAGGAATTGTATGCACCCCGACGAGGCCTCACTGTGAATTAATCCGACATGATTGAGAACAGCATAAGGCAAAGGTGATTTGTCACCTCATATTTACTTAAGTTTTACTATTCCGCTTGACTTTATTTGAATATCGTATCCACGGAATAAGGTGTTCACATAGAGTGGGTAAGTCTGTTTTGTGTTCTTATGAACAAATGAGGCTCAAATGAGTTTTCACCAACATCCTTTGGGGCGGGATCGGAACGTTATGTGGGTAAATTTAGCAGTTCTTCTTTTAACTCCTTATCTAGTATCTGAGATATCTGCTAAGCCTTCGGAAGATGTGATGACCGGGAACGAATTTCCAATTACGGGGGCAGAGTTCTATCGACGCAGTCAATTTGATGCGGGTGAAATACGAATCTTCTTGAAGCACACCGGCAAACAGCCTATGTCAATCAGCGAACTCAAGGTCAGTAGATACGTTGCTGGCAAGGATGAGAAATCAGCCGAACAGTGTGAAGTCATAGACTATTTGTACTCAAAATTATCGCCGCCGATTCTGATGCCCGGCCAGAATGGAGAACTTCTGGTTAAACTTCTTAATACTCCACCGGATAATAGCGTGCTTAGATGCACCGTTTGTGGCAATATGGGTGGTACTTGGAAGACATCAATCCCCACACAGCAGGCAACTCTCTGGATTCCATATATCGGTTTCTCTGAAGATCTCAGCAAAGTTTACGTGTATGTCCAGAACAGCACACAAATGCCCTTGACCATCCGGCTTCTGGAGGTGGCAGGGATTAATGCTAGCGATAGCTGCCTATCAATAAATAATAATCTGCCTCCCGGTGACAAAGGTTGTCTGGTTTTTAAGATGCCGGTCCCGCTCACTCTGGGAGAGCATGTCCACGTAGTTGTTTCTGCAGAATCAGGTGACCAAGAATTGCTAACACATAGAATAGTAAGGGCGGTCAATAAGTTCCCCCTACTGCCAGAGACCGGTTTTCCCCACCCCAAGTTGGGATTAGATTCCGAGAGTCTCTTTGTTCAGACCATGAGTTGTCCTGCCCACGACCATGGTACCCACGAAGAGGCAGCCAGAAAATTCTTAGATGACTACTATCGCAGATTTTCACAAAACCCTTATCTTCTAATACAGATGTGGATTTGTCGCGCCGATAGGCCTCGTGCATGGTATAAATTTGCTGCTCTGCCAGATGCCGCTGTTATGAATCCTATTCTCTTGACATCTTCTGCACATGAATCTGACACCAAGGCTTCTGAGCAGTATCATCCATTCCTCTGGCTTGCCACTACTGCGAAAAGGGCAACAGAACCAAATAGATATTTTGCCTGTATTCCTGTTAATCCGGAGGATGGTGTTTTTTTACACGGCAGCCACACGCCCGATGAGATAAAGTTCCTGGTTTATTGCGCAATTGCTGCTGGTACCAAAGGGATAATATATCGAGGAACACCTTCATCTGACCCATTGAATCAGGATGCTTTCGTGCGGTTAAACAGGGAATTGCAACAACTTAAACCATTGTTAGTGATAGCAGAGCCCGTTGACTGGGCATCAACGGCCGATGACAATTATACAGCAAGGAGCTTGCTATGTGGTAATGAAGCTATATTGGTAATAGTCTTTGACCGCCGATATTTCAGTGAGCAGCAGGACCACAGATTCCGCACACCTGCATTCGCAAAAAGCGCGAGACCCGTGAAAATTCAGGTAGGAATTCCTGAAGGCTTCACAGTTTCTCAGGTGAATTCAATGTATAGCCCACTTCTAAAGGAACTTTGGAGCTGCCGTGGGAGCCAGCTGGATTTTACAGCGAATATGGTTGATTCGGTTCAGGTGTATAAAGTGATTCTCAGGCGAGAAAATCCACACCAAGTTTGGGAGAAATAACACAGGCATGCAAAAACCAGGATACATCTCTAAAATTTTTATACCGATTCTGATGTCAATTTATTCTTGCCAGAATAGCTATTGTGGGGTGCAAGTAAACCAGAGCAACCTGTATCTTGAATTTGAGCGATTAGTGCAGGACAAGGAAAACGCCAAAGCGATAGAAATCGGACGCGATTTATTTGAAAAACTTGTTTCTGCGCATACTGAGAATCCAAGTCTGCATGATCTGCAAAGAAGACTGCAAGTTGCCGATACCCTTGCTGAGTTAATAACTAAAGGTCTCGAATCCAGACAAAAAAAGTCACTTCATGACATTGTCAGCCTTGATATACTGCCGGAGTTGCCTCCTATCAGAAAGCATGAAGAGGAATCTGAATATCTTCTTCCCCCTGCTCAGCAGTTGTATTGGACCTATCTCGAACCCTTTTCCGAGGAACTTAACATCCAAGGATTGTCGGCCACAGAATCAAAATTTCTGTGGAAATATTACGATTTTAGGATCTTATTTTGGATCGAGGAAGTGGCTAACATTACCTCGCAGGTGATCATCACCAATCCCGAATTATCGGATTTATCATATTATCGTGTGGTGTTACCATTGTTATACTTGTCCGAACAAGCCCACACCTGGGATGAGCCCGCCTTTTTGTCCGCTCTGATAGGCTCTGACAATCTTGATCTCATGTCAGATTTCTGCCTTTTGCAGGTGGAAAGGCCGAACACAGCCAGAGCAATAGCCAAATATAAAGCCAAATCAGAAGGAAGAAGCTTTTCTACGGTTGACTGGAGTCTTGCAGCAAGTGCAAAGTGCGTTGAAAACCACCGGCCGGATCTGGCTGAGAAATTATTGAGCGCAGCTCTTGATGACCTTAGCGACAAGGACAAGGTGGTCGAACTGAAATTGAAGGTCGTGGAGAATTATGGCAGATGCGGCGACAATATGACAGCTGCAGAAAAATGTAGACAGATTGCCAGAGATTTTCCGGACAGTTCACTTTGCGGCAAAGCAATGTACTCTTATTTTGTATACCTGGCAAAACAGTCCAAAGTAGAGCAAATTTTGGCGGAAATTGACTCGTCATTGCAGTCAGCTCGATGTCAAAGATACCTACCGCAACTGTTCTACCTTAAATGGTGGGCGCTACGTAAAACGGATCAAAAGGTTCTTGCAAATCAGATTGGCCAAAAATTAGTCGAGGACTATGGGTCCGATCCCTGTGTCGCACCAGTGCTATTGGCCCAGGCGACTGACGCCCTTTCAAACCAGCATTATGAGGAATGTCGGACGTTGCTTGTCCAGCTTACAAGGAATTTCCCGCAAACAAATTCTGCAGAGCAAGCTCGAAAAATCCTGCCTCGTCTTGAAAATAAATAAGCTGCATTAGCGTATATCTATCGAAAAAAATATCTGTCATTCAGTTGAGCAATCAAAAAAACATGCCTAAAATACTGGTTAACCGCCGTAGGATTTACAATTCTTTTACTTCATTTGCGGTAATTTGTGCGTTATCTATTCTGCTATGAGTCTTAGAAGATATCTCGAACTACGCATGTTGAAATAGGGAGAATTTTAGCCGCGTTTCTTCTGAAGGAGGAAGTTATGTATTCTCCGGGTCACGCACTTCAGAACGTTATTTCAATTCTGATGGAGTTTTCGGGAAACCTGGGTCAAGAGATTATGAGCTATATTGATCCGAATACTATGCACCATGTTTTCACCTTTCTTGGCCCCATATTAGCGTTTTTCATCGCAGTGGCAGGTGTGCTTATTTCAGCTGTTTTATTTCTTCGCTACCACCTCGTTGCCTGGTTCAGAAAAGCACGTGGCGCGAAACTGGTGGCAATGTTCTTGGTGCTTGTATTAATAACGACTGGCGCTATGGTATTTGTTTATAAACTCATTTTATACGTTATAGCGCACTGAAATCAGAGAATTGTGCTTTTGTAAAGCTCGGTTGCTAAAAAGTGGCAGTTACGCGTAGAAAATTCCTGAAACGAGCGACGGCTAGTGCTACGGCTATCGGCCTGTACAGCTTCTTAGATACACTTGGCGGTTCCAAAAGGATGAATAATACAAAGACAAAGCAAACTTGTGAGCGTTGCATTATTTTAGGAATGGATGGATTGGATCCAGAGATAGTGACTCAAATGATGAAAGATGGTAAGCTTCCAAATTTTGCTAGGCTTGCAAATGAAGGGACATTTGCGCCATTAAGTACGAGCAATCCTACTATGAGCCCTGTAGCTTGGTCGGATATAGCTACAGGCGCGGGGCCCGAATGTCACGGAATCTTCGATTTTTTGCATAGGGATCCGAAGGACTATATGCCTTACATTTCCCTGAGAAAAAGTTCTGCGAGCATATTCGGGACTACATATAAAAAGGCTCGTCAATGCGATGGCTTCTGGAGGTACACCAGTGATGCAGGAATACCTACGACAGTTATACGCTGGCCTGTTACGTTCCCTGCAGAAAAGGTGACCGGCAGGTTTCTATCAGGACTGGGCGTGCCCGATCTCTTGGGAAGCGAGGGACAATACCTTTACTACACGACAGAGATAAGTTCGAAAAATGATCCAAGCCCCGACAATGTAGTTCATGTAGCTTGGGAAGAGGGAACGACTATCAGGACATTCTTAGAGGGACCCATGATAGGCCGCCGCCATGCGGAACTGGCTTTGACCGTGAAGAGGAAAAATTCAAACGGCGTGACTATAGATCTGGCAGACGCACCGATTATCGAGGCACATTGCGGTCGGTGGACGCCATGGATAAAAATAGCCTTTAGGGTTGGGCTTCATTACGTTCACGGGATGGTAAAGTTCGTACTGCTTGAGTCTGAACCCGATTTGAAGCTGTTTGTGTACCCGATTAACATTGACCCGGCCAAACAAGCTTTTTCGATAACCTATCCCGTAGATTTTGGGAAACGGTTGGCAGATACCATAGGAACCTTTCATACACTGGGAATGCCGGAAATGGTGCACCCTCTCAGCCACAAACGGTACGGATTCCCTGAGTTTCTGTCTCAGATTGAAACTATCTCAAATGAGCGAACGGAGATGTTTTTAGATGAATTAGACCGCTTTAAAAAAGGCTTACTGGCTTTTGTTTTCGATCATACCGACCGCGTGCAGCATGCCTTCTGGGCTACGAGGGACCCACAGCATCCAGCTTATAATGAAAAGGAGGCCAAACAGTACCGCAATGTGATTAACGAGATGTACCAGCAGATGGATAATATTCTCGGCAAGGCTCTTGAAAAAGTAGATAGTAAGACCATCCTTTTCGTCGTATCAGATCACGGTTTTGCCAGCTTCAGACGCCAAGTGCATCTTAATCGTTGGCTGATTAAAAATGGATATATGCATTTGAAAGAATCTGACGAAAGAGAAGGTTCTGGATTATTTCGAGATGTAGATTGGCAGAAGACCAAGGCTTACGCTATCGGATTTGCAAGTATATACGTAAACTTGGCTGGCCGTGAGGGCAGTGGCGTTGTCAAACAAGGCTCCGAATATAATGAACTTTGTAAAGCGATCGCTGCAAGGCTCGAACAGTTTACTGATCCTGACAGTGGGTACCCGGTTGTTCATAGAGTCTACCGCAGTAGCCAAATCGATGACGCTGGCCCATTGACGGATAAAGGTCCGGATCTATTAGTTGGGCTAAAGCCCGGATATCGCTTTAGTTGGCAGACCGCTCTTGGGGCAGCTCCAATTAGGCTGATTGAGGACAATACCTCAAGATGGTCCGGAGACCATATCTTTGATCCAAGTTTCATGTCCGGTATTTTGTTGAGTAACGTAAAAATCAACACCGAAAATCCCCGAGGAATTGATATCGCACCGACAGTTTTAGATTGTTTTGGTTTGACTCAGTCTGACTATATGACTGGAACAAGTCTTCTGAAGGCATAGAAAACAACATTACAATAGACAATTGATCAGGCACGCAGGATGTGCGGCAGGCAATTTGTGATAAGTGGCGCTTGATCCGTGATGCTCGTTAATGGTATAAGTAGGTCAATGGTGGTAGAAAACGGGCTATAGACAAAGGTCATGAACGACAGAGCACCAGGTCCCCAACCATTCCGCTTCGCTGAGGGCGAGCTCTACAGAGGAGGAATTTTTGGCCGCTCTAGCCCAACATCGATAACTGCTTGACGTTACATTCTATGAAGGGAGACTAAATCCGCCTCTAGTCAGGGCTGTATTCTGTCGTGCTTTTCTCCGACGAAAATCCCATGTATTGTGAACAATGAGTGTAATAAGACCTACAATGGAAAAAAACAACAGGCCAATACCAAGGCTACGACCGGTCAACGACGATGATTGCTTACGCATGACTACACAGTATCCCTCCCACAGATCATCAATCACGTCAACCGGCATAAAGTACTTTCGTGGAAAATCTACAATTTCAAACGCATCACCGGAGGCATTTTGGACGACCACCCAGTGATCGGCCAGATTGATAATTGCTCTTTGGCCAGCGGTTTGACTCAGCTCACGATATAGTTCCCTGGCGTTACAGCGAATGGGGCTCACCTCTAAGGCAGAATTCTCGCCAAGAAACCGGATAATCTGTTGCATAGTGTTCCCGTAAATTCCCGGCGGCATCTTTGCCAACACATGTTCGTAGCTGGTATCGATTCTGAACTCTCTCAATATGGTATATACTGAGGTGACACCACAGAGGCTATTAGCCGAGTAGTATCCTTCCGGAATACCGTAGGCGCTCCAGTTAGGTGTCGCTATTTCCTGTCTGTCTACTGCTGATACTGACCGCGCACTAACGGTACATAACAATAGAAGGTGAATTGCCAACGGCAGTAATATCCTGAAAGGCCATTTCATTGCCGCACCTGCCGTTTCAACCGAAGATAGACAAGTACCGATATTACTCCGCCGCAAGCAACTATAAGGGTAAATGTGAGTACAAACACATATCGTCGGCCCGCACTTGTCGCGATGGGTGCTTCTACGGGCTTTTTCGCGTTGCGCGCTTCATGTTCCACATAGGCTTGATGGGTATTCACAGTTACGTTGCCCTTGTCGTCGACCTGGGCGGTTTGCGTCTTTGCAATGTCCGACTCAAGCAGTGTATCGATATAATCTACATGCGGGATTCCTCCTCTATGTAACTCAAGCGGCGGCGAGAAATGGTAATCGACTGTATCGATATCGGCCGGGATATTGAGACTTTCCGCCTCGAAGATCTCGTCCGGAGCTTCGAAGTCCGTTTGTATCTCTGTAGTTTCTAAGCGTTCTTCGATGACGACACCATCCTCAAGGCCTTTGAGCTCGCCCTTAGCGAGCACCCACTGCCCGGTCTTAAGCTGGGTGTAATCATATTGAGTACTGTGCTCAGACCAGAACTTCTTGCCCGGATAGTAATGCTTGGCCTTAACTAGATTGAACCCTCTCCGGCTGTCAATGACCCATTCGTTGACATTTATTCCCATCTTGACGCAAATTGTGAAGGAACCTTGCTCGTCTACATTGACGGAGACATTGTAATCATCCCGATCGAACTTTCCTGTACGAATTTGCTCTATGAGTGTGCGCATGGCGCGACCAACGTTCTCATATCCCTTAAGACCGCACACTAAAAGGAAGTCACCATACTCACCCGTTATGTTTGGCCACTCGTGCTCCTCGTCACTGAGAGGGAAAATGCGAACGACATTCTTCGCAAACTGCAGGAGCCGCTTGTTGTTGTCCAATGCATAGTACCGATCCCCCGGGTTGAACCGGCTGTCCCCTTCATAACGGCGCTTTCCGCCCTTCTGGATATACTCGAAGTTGGCCCACTTTGCAGGAATAATACTACGTTGCGATATCTCGCGACCCTCTTGTGCTCGCTGCTCAAGGAAGATTCTTCCCCGAATACGGACCGGCCCCTCATGCCGACTATGTGTTTCATAACCGTCCGCGATGTACTCGAGTGTTGAAATGAGCTTGTCATGCGAGGTAATCTGCCCAGCCAATACAGGAGTAGATACCACAAAAATCAACAAGCAGGACTGAATAAGTGGGGTTTGTGTTGGCTTTATCATCGTAAGCCCTTTCTTTACCGGTGGACAAAGTAGGAGCAGTTTACTGCCCTCGATCCGAATTTGTCAGTTACTACGAGAATGCAAGACCGGCCCACCCCTTCAACTTCTTTGTTGGGCATGAATTGCAGCCTCAATTTGTGAGTTGTTCGGGATTGCTGACCCGCCTCAACTTTTACCTGAATTTGCTCAGTTTCGGTAATGGCCCGAATGACACGGAATTCCTTTTCATGCGTGCTTCTCACAACCAGAGAAGCCTCGGCACTTACGCCGAACCTGACCGGTTGAAAGATGATATCCGATGGTGTGCACTCAATTATCCCCATCTTGTAGCCGTTTATGGGGACGACTATCTTTCCAACGGCCGTATCAATTTCGATAGACTCAGATATCGGTCCCGGCTGGAAGCCTTCTGGAAGCTCCACAAGATACGCGACGACATCGGGGCGACCGTTCGGCCGCACGGGACGTATCAGAATCGAGCAATCGCTACACTCGATCGAATTCACTTGAAGCGGGTCAGGATATGGTGAGACAAGAGTGAGTTTTAATACGGCTGGGGTCTCTGGTTCAACCTGTCCAAAATCGAGCTTCGCAGGAAGGGCAGCAAGGCGATACTCAGGCTTCACGGCGTACGAAACAATAACGGGGGAATGCTTTCTCTGAGGGTCACTGGTCTTGAACATGATTGTCTTTGTCATCCTGCCCCTGCTCTGCTGTTCAGCGAGTAGATAAAATTGGACTTGTTTGCTTTCACCGGGCTGCAGTTCCACGTCTTTCCACTTCTCTGCGGGACTTAAGCAGCCACAGGTCGTCGAGACGGAGTAAATTGTCAGGGTATCACTGCCCTTATTTCCTATCTGAATAGAAAAAGATCGCTTCTCATCGGGGGCTAGCCTGCCCAGCTCAATGTAGCTCTGCGATACGTAAAACATGCGTCCGCTGGAATCCTGGGCTGCCAATGACTGAATTCCCGGCCAAACGCTAAAAACACATAGTAGTAGGCTGAAGGTTGTCTGAATCTTTAGCATGGAAGACTTTGTCAGTCTGCTGGATAGCGATGAATCAGAAACTAACGCCAACGGCTTGGGGAGTCGCCACGTTTTTTGAGTCGATGTTAAAGCCGATTTCACAAATTCCTGAACTTCCATTGTATTTCCGACCACGACATTTCGTACCCAGTATAGCGCCGGGGAACGCATGGAAAAGCTCCCGCAAGGTGACCGTCTTTTACATCCCGTTTCTTATCCTTATATCCCCGTCTCAGAAAGATGACGTTCGGAGTTTCTCGAAACACACCACTGTGAGCACAGCATACCAAACATACTGCAGTGCCGTTTCAACTAGTCTTAGTCTGCACATTCTGGCTAACCAACCACCGTTGTTCTGGTAGCGCCTCTAATACACCTGTCGTCGGTGGTGCAGGGGCACAATCTCACCTCGCAGCTACTGGTTGAACCACTTAGTACGTTGTCACCCGATCCAACCATACATACCCATGCCGTGCCGCAGACACTTTCATCTGACCCGCAAATTTCCCCGGCGTCTTCCGGTTGAGTGCACCTCGAATGTGCGCAGCTAGTCCCACTGCAGAGGCCAACGCAGCAAATGTAACCACTGCCTGTGACGGTAGTACTTTCGTCACCGACGAGCCCGGGATCGGCTGTTTGAGGTTCACCCGAGACTATGACCACAATGCTAGCCAGCGTCACAAGTAGGCCAAATATGTGAAACAGAAACTCATGCATCGTAATCTTCTATAATATTAGTGTTTTAAGAGTATAATGGTCTTGGTATTCACTCGCAACTGGCGGCTGACCACTGGCCAGGAAGATATCACGAACTTCGTCAAAACACACTTCTGCGACCCGACGAAACAATCACACGCTTTCACGAAAGATGAATGGAGAGGGCGGCACCATCACACCACCCTCTCTATCCATTTTTCGGCCAACTGCTTGTCCTCTTGCAGACAGGAGAGTTCTTGAGCCAAATCTGTTGCGGATTTTCTTCAGGGTTTGTCCGTACAGTCGGTGTTGCCTGAATAGTCCTTATACGACGAGTCTCTCGTGCAATTCTCCTTCGCTTGGCAGTGACAGCCCTTCGTATGGCAGCAATTGGAGACACCAAGTTTCTTACAGGCACTCTCGCTAGTTCCCCAAGGCAGGCACTCCCAGGCCTTGGCCGTCTTATTTTCGGCGGACCCGCAATATTCGTCTTTATCATCTTCGCCACACCTTGAATCTACGCAACCGGTCCCGCTACATTGGTCGTAGCATATCTCACAACCTCCGCCCACAACCTGGCGCATTTCGGCGCCATTGAGGACGGTGTATGGTCTTTGGCGTCCCCCCGCGACGACTGCTGTGACGCTTCCGACCAACGCAACGAAACTAAATATGTAAAATAGTAACTTACGCATTTTAGTTTTCCTTTCTTTCGCCTATCACCATAATTTCAAAAAACTTTCTACACAAGAACAATCTCATTACTTGCTTACTTTTACCTCACCAATCGTCTAAAGATTCTATCATAATGCTCACCTCCCTTCTTTGGCGAAAGTGTTAAGGGATTTGTTGATGAAAAAAAACGCGAATTTTGCTCTATTTTTCTGCGTTTTCGCCATGTCTCGGACAATTGTGTCAAAATTCGGTGCTTTTTCTTCCCAAACTGATGTAACTTTCCCTGCTGTTAGTAAAGCAACGGCGGGCGTTGTCACGAACCATTCTTTTGTCTCGCCTAATCGTCCGAGGGTGCAAGGGCAATTTTGGCTCACCGTGCTTCGGCCATAAGGTGGGACCGCTATCAAAGCTATCCGCAGGAAATCTTCATTGCCCGCCAAATCACGCGCGATTTCTTCATATCTCGGTATTGCTCTGGCGCAGTCGGGACAATCGTAATGATAAAGGAAAATCAGCCAGGTGCCCTCCTTCAGCGATTCGGCTATATCGATATATTCCAGAATCGGCAGTTTCTTGCCGACCCAGTTTTCAGGTTCAAGAACTTCATACCGAGAAGTAATCTTTGGCGGCTCGTTAAAGGCCAAAATCGGTGCGGTTGCGCCGAGAGTGATAAGTATCAAGCAAGTGGTAATCGTGAATCGACCCAGCGAAGGCGCCGGGGTAAGCAGGTCAGCGATCAAATGTTTGACGGATTCCCGCTTTCGCAGGAATGACAGACGCAGTCGGAAGGACAATCCAGACCGGAATAGAGCCAACGCTATAACTGCGGGCAGATCGATGGCAAACAGCGTTATCCAGGGATTTACATGTACCTTGCCGAAGCAGCCGCAGGATTCGGCACCGGTAATGCCTTTGTACAGGGTGACCAATGAAAAGACCCCGAAGCAGGTAATAGCAGCCAGCCAGGCGGCTTTTTTGAACAGGCCGGAGAGCAGCCAGATGCCCAGAGCCAACTCAAATTCGACCGTTAGAATCAGAAACGGCCTCGACGTCCATATGCTTTCGTCAACTATCGGCTCGCTGAGCAACTGCCAGCCTTTTAAGACCGCGGCGATTATTAGCAGAACGCCTAATAGACTCGTTACTATATCATTTGCTCTTTTCATAAATGCGAAAACGCCTGATAAAAGCACGAAAAACCAATTTCTTTTTTATACTTAGTGACAGATTTGCCCGAAATGTGAGGTAAAAGAAAAGTAAACGTTATGGTTCAGGGTTTTAAACTCTGTAATGGCAAAAGGTTATGAGCAGAAAAGTTCTTTTCATCTCGCCGATTTAGGGACGGATTTATTATTTAATAATACCACCCCCTGCAATCCTGTCGTCCTGCACTATGGCGAACCTTCCCAGTTCAGGGAGCCTGTCAAATGGGTCGACACACATAGGAGAATCGAGCTTAATTTTCGCACTTGCGACTTGTGAGTCCGTAAGGTGATCGGCGTTGGTACAGATGATCTTCAGACTAACCGGATCGATGATTTCTGAGAT
>Ga0315296_10000280_pt1 | contig 46685 bp, 55 predicted proteins | sample YL17G14_18_MG_FD_203921 | JGI IMG/M metagenome (GOLD analysis project Ga0315296, IMG submission 203921) | Sediment microbial communities from Yellowstone Lake, YNP, Wyoming, USA - YL17G14_18 | ecosystem: Environmental > Aquatic > Freshwater > Lake > Sediment | place: USA: Wyoming | collected... | reverse complement strand
CGATTCGGGGGCTGAGAATTCAACTAGCCCTAGTTCCCAAGAACCAAGCATCTAGGGAGACAATTCCCAAGAAAACTAGGATATAGGCGAAAACAACCACATTTCTTCATCTTAGCGGGACATACATGGAGCTCCTGCTCGCTCCTACACCAGGCTTGCCGTGCTGGACCTTCTTGTTCGTTATCGCGAACTCGCCCAGAAAGTGACCTATCATCTCGACGGTGATGTCGGCGGCCACGTAGTCCTTGTTGCCGTTGTGGATCAGTATCCTGAGGCCGACCATCTCTGGCAGGACCGGCATGTCCCTCCTGTGCGTCCTTATCGCCGGCTGCTCTTGCCCGGCTTCGACGGCTGCCCTCGCCTCCCTGACTCTCGACAGGAGCTTTCTGGTCTCTGGGTTCAGACCCCTCTTCATGGAGCGCTTGGCCCTTGACGGGAGCAGTTCGATTATCTCGTCTATCGACTTGGAGTTCAGCTGCTCCGCAGTCATGCCCCTGTAGGTCCTGACCTCTGACATCGCTTGGGCGCCCGACCTGGCTCTAATTAACGTTGTGCCGGGCCTAGAGTTCGCTTCTGGCCGCGCGCCTTGACCTGCCCCTTGCCCTGCCGGTCGTTCTGGGCGCGATCAGTCCGACCTTCGCGCCCGGCGGCTTGTTCCTGGAGACTGAAGTCGGGTGACCTTCGTGCTGGTGCCTTCCACCTCCGTGCGGGTGGTACGGCGAGCCCATTGCCACACCCCTTACCCTTGGCCACAGCCTGCCCCTGCTCATCATCAGCTTCCACTTGTTGCCCGCGTTGAGGAACGGCTTCTCGGTCCTGCCGCCTCCGGCGGAGATGCCCACTGTTGCCAAGTTCCTGCCGTCCAAGTTGAACAGCCTGCCCTTGGCATCCTTGAGCACGACTGTTGCGTCCGGGTTCTTGCCGACGACGACGGCGTAGTTGCCAGATGACCTGAACAGAGCCCCTCCGTCGCTCGGTTTCCTCTCTATGTTGAAGAGCATGCTGCTCTCCGGTGCCTCAGACAGCGGCAGTATGTTGCCAACGGTCGGTCTCGCGCCCTGCCCCATCTCGATCTCCTGGCCCACGAAGGTGCCCTCGGCCGGGATAGTCATGAAGCTCCTACCATCTGCCTTCAGCAGAACGAGCGGCGCGCCCCTGCCCGGATCGTGGAGCAGCTTGGCTACAGTAAGCTTGGCCGGCGAGCCGTCTCCCTTCAGGGTGATGTCGTACTTGGCCGGACCGGGTCTCTTCTGGTTTGGCGCCATGAAGTTGGGCGAGTGCCCGCGCCTTCTCACTATCGGACGTCTTCCCATTCACATCACCTACAGTATCTTCAACCTCATGGCCAGATCTGCTGCCTTACCGGCTTCAGCCAGCTTGACGTACGCAAGCTTCTCTCCTTTCATGGTCCTAATCACGTTGACCTTGGAGACCTTCTGGCCGTAGGTCCGTTCGAACTCCCTCTTGATCTCCTCCTTGGTGGAGTTGGAACTGACCACGAACACTATCTTGTTCTCCGTCTCTATGACGCGGTTCGTCTTCTCTGTGACCCTAGGGTACAGCAGCACGTATTTTTTCTCCAACTTTACTCAACCTCTTTTCCAGTACTTCGAGTGAGCCCTGCGACCAGAGCACCAGTCTGCCAGGCCTTCCGTTCGGTGTCAGCTCCTTGACGGACAGTTCGGTCGGGCTCACCGCATTCAATCCCGGTATGTTCCTCACTGCCTTGTTGAGCGGCTTGCCGTTCTCCAGTACGAAGAGAGGACCTATCCTCGTGCGCTTCACCCTGCCCCTCGACGCTGGCTTCCCGGACATCCTTCTGAACTTCGCTGACCTCTCGAGTTCGTCCCCCAGTCCCAGCTTCTTCAGGAAGCCTTCCACCTCCGACGTCTTTGCGAGCGAGGCCACCGAATCGTCGAATATGATCGGAAGATCCAAGTCAGCTGGAAGGATGTGCCCTCTGGATTTCACCATGTCCGCGTTGGCCGAAGCCGAGATCGCATTCAGGGTTGCCAGCAGCCTTTCCTTCTTGTTGACGCTCTTCTTGATGACCCTGTTTGGAAGAGGCGGGTGACCGAGCCTTCCCTTCACAGTGAAGGGGGCGAACCTCGCCCTTCCGCTCGCGATCCTGGGGATCCTGGCCATGCCGCGGTCAACGCCCCAAGACTCGGCTGCAGTCCTCTTGCCAGCCATCGGGTTTCTGCTCTGGGGCTGGTGCCATCCGGCGAACATCAAGTAGTAGACCCTCTTGACTATGTCAGGGTCAACGTCCACCTTCATGAACCAGGGAACGTCAACGGACTTGCCCTTCTTCGCTTCCGAGTCGAGGACTGGGACTGAATCCTTTGTCATCTTGTCATACACCTTGTTGGCTCACTAGGCTAACGTGCGTCAGCTTCGGCGGCTCCTTCACGACATCCCCTCTCCTCGCGGAGTACCTGAGCTTGAGGAACCTTCTGGTCGGACCCTGTACGGAGCCTTCCAGCAGCAGATAATCGGACTTGATGTTCCCGTACCTGAGGAAACCGCCCTTCATCTTCGGGGACTCCGCGGCCGGTCCGATGTTCAGTATCCTGATGTTGCGTATGGGTCGCTGGTGATAGCCCATCTGCCCGCCACGTGGGGTGTAGTACATCACGTTGTTGGGGCTCTTAGGACCCAGGGTACCAATCCCCCTTCTGGTCTTGTTGCTCTTCCTGTCCAAGAGCTTGACGCCGTAACGCTTCACAACGCCCTGCCATCCCTTGCCCTTGGTTATCCCGAAGACGTCGACGAATGAGCCCGGCTTCAGGACGTCTGCAGCCTTGATCTCCTTGCCGAGCGACGAGTTGACGTAATTGACAATGTCATCTTGGGAACCGCCGTCAACCTTGACCTCGAAAACCTCCGGTTTTTTCTTCTTGGATCCAGTGAGGCCGGGCTGAGTGCAGACGATCAACCTGACCTCACCTCCCTCCGGAAGCTCCTGTGCGCCGATCGTAGCCTCGCCCCTCTCGTGGGAGTTCTTCATTGTGACGAGTCTCCTGAATAGATCCGCGGGGAGCTTCGGCGACCAGACCTCCTTGGCTACTCGCTTGTCGCCGGTGCCATTGGCGTAGATCCGGACCCCGACCGCCACGAGCGGCGGCGCCTCCACGATCGTAATCGGGACAGCTATCTCCCTGCCCTTCGTGGGTGAGCCATCCCTGTCATCCAACAACATGGTTTGGGTCATTCCGACCTTGTAGCCCGCAAAAGCCAGCAGGGTGGGCTTGTTCAGCTCGAGCTGAGGCCAGTACCTGATCCTGGCTGACATCGACCCGGCCCTCTTGCGAGGCAAGAAGGCAAGTGAGCCGTGTCTCGGAGCTGACTGCTTCCTATGTCCCAACTTTCATCACCTTAGTCCAAGATTTCGTTCAGCACGGAGAGCGAGATCAGGATGGCCTCCTCCGTCCTTACGGTGGCGACTCCCTGATTGATCGCCGTGTTGAGCGTGAGGTCAAACGTGTCCCTTACATTAATCTTTTCCTCGGCCAAGATTTCGTTGAGGCCATGGGAGGGTGAGCCGAAGACCACCAGGGCCTTCTTTCTCTCCGGCACAAGCCTCTGCAACAGCGACAGGGTCCCGGACACCGGTTCGCCGTACCTCGACGTGCCGATCTTCAGCCAATCACCGTGCGACTTGAGAAGACCTCCTAAGGTGGAAACGGGCGCCGAGACCGTGTAGCGCCAGTAGTCCCCCGAGTCGCTCCAGTCTGCCCTCTGAACGCGCTTGGCCCGCTTGTCCACCACCCTGAAGAGGCCCCGGGTCCCGACCTTCACAGATTCTGGGGGCAGATCGAGCGAGTACTCTGACTCCAGCCCGATGTCAACTGACGGCCTAGGGCGAACTCTGGTCACGAATCCTTCCCTTACCTCGCCCACGCTGACCTGCGCTTCCGATGCGGGCACCAGTTGGTTGGGAGTCCTGAGGGGAGGGAGCGCACCCGCATACCTGAGGTCGCGCGACAGGGCGAAGGCGCGCTTTCTGATGTACTGGGGCGTGGCTAGGTAGTCCAAGATCAGGGAGGTGAACCTCTGCAGGGATCGATCAACGGGCCTGTCCCGCTCCAGGTAAACCAGCAGCTCGTCGACCCTGAAGATCGCTGCGGCCCTGGCGATCTCTGCGATCCTGAGCGTTGCGACCAGATTGTTCTTGACCGGAGAGAGCACAGACGATGGGAAGGCTACAGCCAAGTACGTTCTCCTCTTGCTGACTGGCTGAACCATGGATTTTCGGGCCAAAGAACGGCTAGATAGATATATTAGATGCTGATCAAAGGGCCGGACCGTACACTATGTTGGTAGAAGTGAAGTGGCACGGCAGAGGAGGGCAAGGTGTCGTTTTGGCTAACACCGTGTTTGGCACTGCCTCGATGAGGGAAGGCAAGCACGTCCAGGCGTTCCCGCAGTTCGGACCAGAGAGGACGGGCGGTCCCGTGCTCGGGTTCACAAGGGTCTCAGATGAGCCCATAGACGTCCACTCGTTGGTCTACAACCCGGATGCACTGGTTGTGATTGACCCATACTTCGCCCTATCGGAGAATTCGTACGCGGGTTTGAAGGAGGGCGGGTTCGCGATCGCGAACCTGAAGCCCGAAAGGGTGGACGCGGTTAAGAAGTTCAAGACCTTGGCCGGAAGGAAGCTGTATGCGTTGAACGCTTGGGCCGTGTCCGACAGGGTGTTCAGTGGGAACGCGATATTCAACACGCCGATGATCGGGGGTTTGATCAAGGTGTTGGGCTTTCCGAAGATCGACATCATAGATCAGGTTCTGATGGAGAGGTTCCCTGGAAAGGTCGGCGAACTCAACGCGACTGCGGTGAAAGCAGGTAACGAGGAGGTGAAACTGGCTTGAGTTTCAGCAAGAAGTACAAGGAGATGGAGATCGGGGCAGTTCTGCCTAGAGCAACTGGCCTTCAGTTCAAGACTGGCGACTGGAGGACGAAGAGACCGATCATAGATTACCAGAAGTGTATCGAGTGCCTCATCTGTTGGTCGCTCTGCCCTGACTCGGCGATCAAGAGAAAGGGCACCAAGGTTGAGATAGACTACGACTACTGCAAGGGCTGTGGCATATGCTCAGTGGAGTGCCCGACCAAGGCGATAAAGATGGAGAGGGAGGAGGTGTAGGAAAATGGCAACTTTGCAGGAAGCAAAGCAGAAGATGATGGAGCTCACTGGCGATCACGCGATCGCTTACGGGGCAAAGCAGGCCGGCATAGACTTCGTGGCTGCATACCCGATCACGCCTCAGACGATAATCGTCGAGAAGCTCAGCGAGTATCTGGCCGATGGCTTGATCAACGCCAAGTACATCAACGTGGAGTCCGAGCATTCGGCCATTTCGGCAGTGATAGGAGCTGAGCTGGCGGGCGCAAGAGGTTTCACGGCGACATCAAGCCAAGGACTGGTGCTGATGTTCGAGGAACTCCCGGTGGCAGCGGGCATGAGGATGCCCCTGGTAATGGCCGTAGCCATGAGGGCGCTCTCCGCTCCGATCAACATACACTGCGACCACTCCGACATGCTGTCCGTCAGGGATCAGGGATGGGTGATGATGATCGCCGAGAACGCGCAGGAGGCGTACGACCAGACCGTCATGTCGTTCAAGATCGCGGAGGATCCCTCAGTTCAACTGCCGGTGATGTATGGGATTGATGGCTTCATCACAACGCATAACATGGAGAACGTGTACACTCTTCCCGACGAGATGGTGTCCGAATACCTAGGCGTGAGGAAGCCTCTGTACCGGCTTGATCCGGACAACCCGATGACCTTCGGCCCACTCGCGCTTCACGACACGTACTTCGAATTCAGGAGACAACAGTATGATGCGATGACGAACGCATACGAGGTCACCAAGGAGGTCTTCGGCAGCTACGAGCAGATGTCCGGCAGGAAGTACACCCCATTGAAGAACTACATGACTGAAGATGCCGAGGTTCTGATATTCGCAGCAGGCAGCACCGTTGGCACGGCGAGACAGGCGGTGAGAAAGCTCAGGGAAGAAGGAGTCAAGGCCGGGGTCTCCGGAGTCACGCTGTTGAGGCCGTTCCCTGTTCCTGAAGTGATGGAGACTTTCAGCAACGTGAAAGCGGCCGCCGTTCTGGAGAGGATGTTAAGCCTCGGTTCGCCAGCCGGGCCCCACTACATGGACTTGGCTTCGGTGGTCTACCCGCAGCTGGACGTGAGGATGTACGACTTCATCTATGGTCTTGGAGGTAGGGACATCGACTGGGCCACCATCGCGCATACCGCAAAGACGGCCCTTTCTGACGCGGAACACAAGAGGCCTAACGAAACCAGATTCCTGGGGGTGAGAGAGTAAGATGACGAAGAGAGACTACAAGCCGCTCACGAAGCTGTCCGACCTGCCGGAGGAGAACAGGCTCGTATCGGGCCACAGGCTCTGCGCAGGCTGCGGACCGGCAATAGTGGGCAGGCTCGCGATGCTAGCGGTTCCGGACACGCCGATCGTGATCAACGCGACCGGATGCCTCGAGGTCGGCACAACGCTCTACCCGTATACTTCTTGGAGCGTGCCTTGGGCACACGTCACGTTCGAGAACGCGGCCGCGGTCGCAAGCGGAGTCGTTGAGACACTTGACAAGCTGAGCAAGGAGGGCAGGGCCAAGGACGCTCCCGTGATCGCCTTCGGCGGAGATGGAGGCACTTTTGACATAGGGCTGCAGGCCTTGTCGGGTGCCTTGGAGAGAGGGCACAGGTTCCTGTACATCTGCTACGACAATGAAGCATACGCCAACACTGGAGTGCAGCGTTCTGGTGCGACGCCGTTCGGCGCTTCGACCACAACTTCTCCGGCCGGTAAGGTTATCCCCGGAAAGCAGGAGTGGAAGAAGGATATCGTCGGAATTGTCGCCGCCCACCACATACCCTACGCGGCCACATCCTCGATAGCGTACTACAGGGACTTCATCAACAAGGTTCGCAAGGCGCTCAGCCAGGATGGTCCGTCATTCATACACGTGTTCGCTCCGTGCACGTTCGGCTGGAGGTTCGACACTTCTCAGACCATACAGATAGCGAAACTGATAGTCGAGACCAGGATATTCCCGGTCTTCGAGATCGAGAACGGGACGTTGAAGTTCAACTTCAAGGTTCCGAACCCCAAGCCTGTTGAGGAGTATCTGAAGACCCAGAGAAGGTTCGCCCACTTGCTCAAGCCGGAGAACAAGAACCTGATAGAACTCATTCAGAAGAACACCAACGAGAACTGGGAAAGGCTGCTCAGGATCGAGGCGGCCGGCAAGATACTCTGAGTTCTCGGCAAACCTGAAGCGCCTGTCCGGTCGGAGGGAGCACTCGAATTGCTGCCAACAGAGACAGGATCACAGATCTTGGGAAGGACTCTAGTGACGCATCAGTTGACTGGATCGTTTGAGCAGGGCATCCGCCTCGGTCTGGCTTGATGCGATCGTCTGGAACAGGACCTTGCTCGAACACAACTTCCGGGTCACTGGCCCCACGTAAGCAGGCGGCAGGGAAAGCACGAGTCCCTTTCCCGCGGCTAGGATCTTCTCGTACAGGGAGAACCACTTCTCGGAACCACAATGATATCCTTGAAGCTCCTCGCCGGCGCCGGGCACCCACTGGATGGCCCTCAGCTCGTCCAATCCCAGCAACGAGTTCAGATGACATAGCTGACCGGGGCCGTCCAAGTGGTAGAGCGCGTGATCCAACCTTTGGCATTGCTCTTTGAGATAGGGCAACATTAGGTCGTCGAACTTCCTCGGAGATAGCATAGCCGCGAAGTCGCATTGGAGCGGATACCACTTGAGCGGAGACCATATGCCCATCCAGGCAGAGGAACCAGGGTTTGAGCGGCCGATGATGTCGAACAGCCTGTCATAGCAGACATGCCAGATCTCGACCAGTTTCTCACTCAGGCTTTTGATATCGTCAGGCCTGAGGTGGCAGTCAATCAGCAGGTTCTTCGGGCCCCTGAGCGAGGCGATGATGTCGCCGATACCGCCTATGTCAGTGACCCCCACTATGAAGCTACCCCGGCACCTTTCGATCGCTCTTGTGGTCGCGGAAACCGTTCTCCTCCACCAAACCTCGTTCTCGTTGAACTCGACATTCGCCAGAGACCTCCAGTCCCTGACGAACCTCTCATCCCATTGCGCTCCAAACCAAACCGTGTCGGCCTCAAACTTCACCTCTGCACCCAGATATGCGCCCATGACGCCAGCACCGAGATTTACCCAGAAGTTCGGATACGCTTCCCCCCCGAAGTGGGTCTGCGAGCACCATCTCTCGAACTTGTCTATCGCCATGTCCGGTTCGTCTGGATGCCTAGCGAGGTCCCAGTTATCGAAACCTAGCCAAGGCCGCTGCCCTGAGCCCCTTTCAGGATCCCTTGGGGTCAGAACCTGGATGAGAGATCTTTCAGCTGTCTCTCCCTCCCACCACGCTGCCATCCGCTCTTTGGCTTCGTCCCAGTCGTCCTTGTAACGCAACGCGCTACTGCATCGGATTTGGGCATTTATGTGATAGACCCATGCCAAAATCTAAATGGAGGCTTCTGGGTGGTCGGGCCAGCGGCGATGCGGGTGTGACTCAACCGGCCAAGCAGTACTCAAGGCGGAGTTTCCTAGCCTTAGTTGCGGACTTCGGAGTGTACGGCTTCGGGATGAGCTTCGTCTCGAGCGTCACTATACTGCCAGCGTTTGTAGCGAGGTTGTCCGGCTCGAACCTTCTGATGGGTCTGCTGACCACGGTCGCAGTGCTTGGCTTCAACGTCCCCCAGATATTCGTCACTCATTACGTGGAGAAGATGCGGACGAAGAAGAAGTTCATCATGTTGTACACGCTGGGAGAGCGAATCCCCTGGCTATTCTTGGCGCTCTTTACCGTCTTGATGCCAGGCATTGGCAGCCCAGTGCTTCTGTTCGTGTTCTTCCTAACCTACGCCGCGGTAAACACATCAGGTGGCGTGACCGCCGCACCTTGGTACGATCTGGTGGCGAAGGTGGTGCCCGAGGGAAGGAGAGGCCTGTATTTCGGGACCGGCAATTTCATCGCTACGATACTGGGCGTGGTTGGAGGTGTGGGTGCCGGGCTGCTGATAGGGACTCTTGACTTTCCGCTGGGCTACGCTGCCTGCTTCTTAATGGCTTTTCTGCTGACCATGATCTCGTACGTGGCGCTGTGGACCGTAGAGGAACCCGAGTCGACGGTCAACAACGAGGAAAGAAACTTCTCTCAGTATCTGCACTCGCTCCCGGACGTGCTACGTGCGGACAGCGTTTTCACCAAGTTTCTTTTGGCCACTGTCGTGGCCGGGATAACGACGATGGGTCCGGCCTTTCTGACGGCTCATGCGCTGAAAGCCGTAGAGAGTGAGGAGGAAGTGCTGGGGATATACACCGCGGTTTATTTCGCGTCGCAGGTCCTGAGCAACATCATCTGGGCGCATCTGGGGGACACGAGGGGGCATGTCCCCGTGATAGCGGTGGGAGGCCTGCTTGGAGCGCTCTCCTCGATCATCGCGATATTCTCTCACAGCGTGATCGGCTTCTGCGTGGCCTTCGCCTTGATCGGGGCGTACACGAGTGGGCTGATGGTCTCTTGGGCTCCCGCCATCATGGAACTCGCAACTGATGAAAAGAGGCCCACCTACTTGGCACTGGCCGGAGTCCTGAGAGCCCTCCCCGCTTCAGTGGCGCCTCTGCTCGGCGGTGCCATTGCAGACGTGGCGGGCACCATGTGGATCTTCGCGATCGCAGCCATTGCACACTTGGCAAGCATTGCTATTGTGATCCCGTTGTTGCGTTCGACAAAGAAAGCCGGGAAGATTGCCGTTGAGGCCCGGGAGTTGGGACCGCGCGGACCGATCCTGATGCCAGAGACAGCAAGCATGTGAGGCGAGCCTCACTAGTCTGACCAAGAGTCGGACAGCTTGTCCGCTAGCGACTTGGCCTTTCCGTGCTCCACGAACTTGACCGAGGTGTCTACATGGACTGGTACCCCCAAGGCTCTGAACAAGGCAAGCAGGGTTCCGCCGTCCACCTTCTCCGCCAACCTTCCGCTCTTGATCATCTTGTAGAGTCCAGACTTGACAGCCTCCGCTTGGGGCGGGTACTGGAGTTCTGCGGCCCTCATGACCTCAGAGGCCCTGTCGTAGAAGAAGGAGTACACCACATCGTTGACGTTCTCCTCGGTCTGCGGCTTGGCTGCCTCTTGCTGTTCGTGCCTGGCCTTCTCTGCGTACTTCTGCAGCTTCTCCCTCTTGATTCGCTCTAGCTCCGGATCCTCGGCCATTGACAGCAAGCGGAGTGCACGTCCCTAAAATCCTTTATTGGTCTGACTCGACCGCTGTGGAACTGTCGCGCCGGGATGGCAGAATGGACAATGCGCGGGCCTTGAGTTGTCAGAAGAGCCCGTGACCCTTTGCGGGTCGTGGGGGTTCGAGTCCTCCTCCCGGCGCCATTGATGGCATCGGTTTCGCCACCGCTCCGAGGCGTTACGTCCTTGTTCCTTGGAAGACCAATAAGGTGCCCGGTGCGGAGATGAAGCGTTCAGTTGCCCAAGTATGAACTGCTGGACCACGTCTCGGACGTGTACGTCAAGGCGAGCGGCAAGGACCTGTTGGACGCGTTTGTCGGCTTGGGCATGGGGTTGACCTCGGTCCTCGTGAGGAACCCGGAGTCCGTAGAGGCCAGTGAAAGCAAGAAGATCTCGGTCGAAGCAGCAGACGTTCAAGAGTTGGTCTACCTTTGGCTCGGGGAACTGATCTATCTGTTTGACGCGGAATCGTTCCTGTTCAGCAAGTTCGATGGGAAGATGGAGAAGAGGCGCAACAAGCTGCGCCTTCGAGGTACTGCCAGAGGAGACCTCTACGATCCCTCAAGGCACAGATCGGGGACGCACGTGAAGGCGGTGACGTATCACAACATGGAGGTTAGCGTTCGCAAGGATAGAGCTACCGTAATGGTCCTTCTGGACATCTAGGGAGTTGTCACTCAGTGTAGGGCTTCGCCGCAATCTGGATATCTGAGGCCTTGACGGTCTTGCGGCCAGCGTGAGCGGCCAGCTCAACCGCCTGTTTCGAGATTTTCAGACCGATGCTGTCCAAGGTCCTAGATAGCTCAGTGGCGGCATCCTCGCCCACCCTCTCGGCCCCTGCTCTCTTCAGTAGCCTATGCATGGCCGAAAAGGGAAATTCTTCGGACATTCGAACACCTCTTCTGTTTCTACGGGTGTATGGCCCCCTTTCCCGATATATTACCCTTTTTGCCCCGAATGTGCCTTTCTTATCCTTAAATAGAGAGCGCGAAAACCTGCTGCAAGATGTTCTCTGGCCCGATTGCCAAGGTGTCCGACTGCATTTGGGAGATACCTCAGAGCTACAAGAGAGGCATGAAGGTGAACGCAAGGGTCTACGCGGACGCTGAACTGCTTCAGAAAATGAAACAGGACAAGACGCTGGAGCAGGCGTCCAATGTGAGCTTCCTCCCGGGCGTGCAGAAGTACAGTGTCACGCTCCCCGACGGACATGAGGGGTACGGATTCCCGATCGGAGGAGTCGCCGCAACATCGTATGAGGACGGAGTGGTGAGTCCTGGTGGGGTGGGGTTTGACATCAACTGTGGTGTAAGGTTGCTGACTACAAACTTGGAGGAGAAGGACATCAGACCCAAGCTCGCAGATCTGCTTCGGACGCTGTACGAGAGGATCCCGTCCGGGCTCGGGTCCAAGGGGGAGGTGCGCCTGACCGCGGATGAACTGAACAGGGCCGTGGTCGAAGGGGTTGAATGGGCGGTCAAACGCGGCTACGGTTGGGCTGAGGACAGCGAGTTCATCGAAGAGAACGGAAGGATGGAGGGAGCTGATGTCTCGAAGGTGAGCGAGCGAGCCAAGAGCAGAGGGAGACCACAGCTCGGGTCGCTGGGAAGCGGGAACCACTTCCTTGAGGTCGATCTAGTTGATGACATTGTGGACGAGAGCACGGCAAAGACCTTCGGCATATTGAACAAGGGACAGGTCGTGGTTCTGATTCACACTGGGAGCCGCGGATACGGTCACCAAGTCTGCACCGACTACCTGATGGTTATGGAGAGAGCCTCTCACAGATACGGGATCAGCTTGCCTGACAGGGAACTCGCAGCAGTCCCGAACAAGAGCAAGGAGGCAGAAGATTACATGGGTGCCATGGCTACGGCCGTCAACTACGCCTTCCTGAACAGACAGATGATATCGCATTGGACGAGGGAGAGCTTCGGCACCATCTTCAATGTCGACCCTGGCAAGCTGGGACTCAACGTCACGTATGACGTGGCGCACAACATAGCCAAGGTCGAGGACCACGTGATCAACGGGAAGAACGTGAAGGTCGTAGTGCACAGGAAGGGCGCTACCAGAGCCTTCCCGCCCGGAAGCGCAACGATTCCGAGCAAGTACAGGGCGGTCGGGCAACCGGTCCTGATACCTGGCTCGATGGGAACCGCGAGCTGGGTGCTCAGGGGCAACGAGAAAGCAATGGAGCTGAGCTTCGGGTCCACAGCTCATGGCGCGGGGCGCTTCATGAGCAGAGCGGAGGCCCTGAGGAGACACAGGGGCAGTGAAGTGAAGAGAGAACTCGAGAGAAAGGGCATCCTGTTGGTGGCAGCGGACATAGGCGTGGTCGCTGAAGAGGCACCGGACGCCTACAAGTCGGTCGATGCAGTGGTGGATGTATCGGACCGCCTGGGGCTGGCGACCAAGGTGGCGAGGCTCAGGCCCATAGGCGTTGTCAAAGGGTAGACCTAAATCGGCGGTGGGCGGGAATGCTCGTCCTCTTTCTGAAGCATCGTGATCGCGGCCATCCCTGACAGCAGGAGCAGAACCAGCAGTGAAGTGCTGAAGTTGGCCAGGAAGTCGCTTACCTCATTCATCATCGTCAATGCGGTCGGTACGTCGCCGGATGCCGCGGTTTCGATGGCAGAGTTGATCGGCTTCTCCAAGATGAGATACAGCAAATACGCGGGCACGGAACCCAGTTCTGAGGAAACCCCGCTTGGTGGGACGAAGACAGGCGTCACGTTGAGGCCCAACGATACCAGAGTTGCGAACGCAGCTTTCGAGAAGTTCGCGGAAGCGTACATCACCCTCGCCAACGCGTCGTTGTCCGCAATCTTCATCGAGAGGCGCTTGATGTTGGTGAAGAGCGACGTGAAGAATACTTGCCCCTGCACGAACTTGTCGCTTGACGTGGAGAATTCCTGCGCCAGTGTAGATGTCAGCCAGTAGGCCACTGCATAGTGCTGATAGAGGGAGTGCCTTTGGTCGGTGTGTTCCGGCGTCCAAGAGAAGACGAAGGTGTGGTTGCCACCGGTGAGACCTTGGGATGCTTGCGTCAGGTCGGTTGCCATGCTCGCGCCCCCCAAGCCGCTCAGCTCTGAGACCTTGATGCCGATGTAGTTGGCCATACCCTCGTGGAACCAGAGCTCCTCGGGGGATATGCCGGACACGGCGAGGTAGTGGTGAACCAGTTCATGCGCAGCTATGGCCTCCATGTATCCCTCCTCAGTCCTGACATAGAACATGTTCAGGAAGATCGTACCCAGACGATAGGCTGACTCGATTGGGGTGAAGCCGGCCGTTGAGATGTCTTCAAGCGATTCGGGGACGAAGAACTCGACCTTCACCGTATTCAGCGACGCGTTGAACAGGAAGTTCAAGATCTTGCTCGCGTTCTCGTAGAACGCCAGGAGCCGCTTGGCTATGCTCTCGTATCTCTCTGGCACGTCGAACTGAAAATGTGATGACTCGACTAGCACGTTCCTCGAAGAACCTGAGACCTTGAAGGAGATGCCAATCCTGTCGTGGTTTGCAGGAGCGAAGGCGAATGTTGTGTTCGCCCTAGAAACCGGCGCGTGCGATATCTGCGTGACCTGGGTCATCGTGCTAGGAAGCACAACCCAGAATTCGGTCCGTGTGCCGGGCGAGGACGCGATTGCGGGAGAGAAGAACAGCGCGTCCGGCTCTACTATGAGCGCGGAGTATGAGATGTTCCACCTGACATTGAACACAATAGGGCCCACGTACTGAATTGTCAGGTTGGAGTAGAATACGTACCAACCTCCACCGGGCATGTAGGCAGGAGTGATTTGCATCCCATTCATCTCTCCCGAGACTGTTGTATTCACGTACTCGCTTTGGTTCTTGGGCACGAGCATCCAGAACGTCCTTGATCCAATGGCCCCAGCGTCCCGGAACACCGCCGATAGCTTTGCGGAGCCATCGCTGTCCACGACACAATCGTACCTGAGCTGCGGGCTCAGAACCGAGGGGGCAGAAGCCTCCAAGCACGGCAGCCCCAGGAGCACTAGGGCGATCAAGAGCGAGTATGATCTGCGCATTTTGTCCTTGCCCACCCCTCTGCCTTTTTAGTGTTGCTCACATTTTGGATTTCAAGGCGGCTTCCAGCTCTTGCGGGCTCTTGATCTCCTTGCTTATCAGAACCGAACCTGTGGGCACCTCGATGCCAGGCCAGATCCTTGAAGATATGATCCGCGATCCCTCTCCCACAGTCACATCGTCACCTATGACCGACAGCGAGGAGATTTCAGTCGGGTGCGCCTTTGAGGACTTGACATATGAATGTCTTGAGATTATGCTGCCGTGTATGGTCGCGCCGTCTCCGATGAAGCACCTGTCCAGAACCGCTGAACGCTCAAGGTAGATTCCTTCTCCGAGGATGCAGAAGTTGTCAATGTTGCTGTTGACCAGCGTCGTGCCGTTGCCGATAGCCGAATGCCTGCCGATCAGGGCGGCACCCTCGACCTGTATTCTCCCGCTGTTGATCGCCTCTATTGTCTCCTCTTTCCTCCTAGTGGCATCGGTGCTCGTCCCTTGGATGTAGATTCTCCTCTCTTGGTCTATCCGGCCACCAAGATCCGACGCCATCCTCAATCCACCGTGCAGGATGTTCACCATGGCATCTAGGTACCTTTCGGGTGTTCCGACATCGAACCAAGCACCCTTGAGGATGTATCCGTACACGGGAAAGCCCTCATCCACCAAGTACGGGATCATGTCCATGCCGAAGTCAAGGCGCTTCCTCTTCTTGATAATCTGGCGCACCGCTTCCCCTTTGAATACTTCTCTCATCTTCGGGGACAAAAGGTAGAGCCCAGTGTTGGCTACCTTGCTCGGGGCTCGGTCGGTCGTGGGCTTCTCGACGAACCTTCGGATCCTCATGTCCGCTCCGAGGTCAGCCACCCCATATTCTTCCGTTCTTTCGACTGGCGTCAACACTATAGTCATGGCCGCGTCCTTCTTCTCGTGGAAAGACAGGATGTCCGGTAGATCCACGTCGAATAGGTTGTCTCCCTGGACACCGAGGACCGGACCCTGAATGTCGTAGTACTCCAGGTTTATTCCGATGCTGTCTGCGCTGCCCATATCGGGAATGTTCGGTTGATATTTTATGTGAGCTCTGGGCTCGATGCCGTAGTAGGCGGAGAAACCTACGCCCTCTCTGAAGTAGTCGAAGAGCGACCTGTAGTTCAGGTATCCCTTCACGCCGAATATGAAGTTCCTGATCCCCTGTCTCGAGAGGCTTTCCATTGAGAACTCTATGATCGGTCTGTTGAGCAGGCGGACACAGGCCTTGGAGACCGATAGGGTGAGCGGTCGTAGCCTCTTTGCCTCGCCACCTACGGGGAATATGACCCTTAAGGTGGAGGGGTCTATCATGTGAAGGACAATTGTGGCCTTTGGGCATTTAAGAGTTCGAGTTGCAGCGCCCGCGGCTCGAACCTCAGAAGAGATCGAGAGAGACCTTGGCGTCCTCTGGCAGGTTGACCCTGAGTAGCAGCCTCAGCGCCTTGTCGCCAGCGTCCAAGTAGAACACCCTCCTGTGCACTCTCATCTCGAACTTGTCCCACGTTATTGTGCCTTGGCCACTGGGATTCTTCTGGGTCGTGATCTTCAGCACCTTGGTCGGGAGCGGAATCGGGCCTGAGAAGTTGACCTTCGACTCCTTCAGTACCTCTAACACGTTCTTCTCCAAGCCCTTCAGGCTCTCGAGGCTCGGGCTCATTATCTTCAATCTGGCCTTCTGAGGCAATCTCGGACCGGTTGCGGCTAGCCTGATATATAAGGGATTATCGCCGTTTCCAGCTCCAGTTCGCTGACTCTCCCCACAACCCTTCTCTTCTCTTCCCCGTCACTGAAGATCATCATTGTCGGTATGCTCTTCACGAAGTAGGCGCGGGCGGTTGACTTGTTCTCGTCGATGTTCAGGCGCGCGAACGTCATCTTGCCCCTGTACTTGGATGCGATTCTGTGAAAGATGGGTTCCATGGCCGTGCAAGGTTCGCACCACGGTGCCCAGAAGTCAACGACCGCTGGTGGGTTCCCCCGGAGTATCTTTTGCGCGAAGTCCGCGTCACTGATGTCCATCACGTCGCCCTGTCCTTCCTCTATGAGACTTGCAGGCCTGTGGTTCAGGAGCGATTCCATCTTCTTTTCTTTGATGCGCTCGACTTCGGGATCCTCGTCCATGCGGGGCAGTGCCCTTTTTCCAACTCGCATAAAAGCTTATCACAGGCAACGAGCGGTCGCTATCGAGAGTGGGCCGGTAGCTCAGTTGGTAGAGTAGCCGCTTGGCGTGCGGCAGGTCGGGGGTTCGAGAGTTGAGAGCAGAAAGTCCCTCCCGGTCCACCTCGCCTGAACCTCCGTCATCAAGGTTAAGAGCGAACCATCATGCTCCCAGTGGAGCAACGCGTGGGTTTTCTAGAACTGAACAGGAAACAGGGGCTCATTCTCTTGGCAGTGTTCTTCGGCTGGGCACTCGACGCCTACGCCTCCGGCCTGATATCGTTCTCGCTCACGCCGATGGCAAGGGAACTCAAGCTTGGAACCGCTGACACGAGTGTGATGTTGGTCGCCTGGCCAGCAGGCATGCTGGTGGGGGCGATGTTGCTCGGGTACCTTGCCGACTACTTGGGGAGGAAGCCGGTCATCATCGGCGCACTTGGACTTATGGGAGTGTTCGGAGGCCTAGCGGCGTTTGTATCTAGCACACCTGAGATCTTGGTCCTGAGGTTCCTTGGCGGCATGGGAGCATCGGCCTACATGGCTGTTGGCAGCACCCTGCTCACGGAATACATGCCAGCCAAGCAGAGAGGCAGGGCGGTCGCCATCGCCGAGAGTTCGTGGTCAGTAGGGTGGCTGATTGCTTCTCTGGTGTCGTTCTTGGTCGTGCCGCAAATGGGCTGGAGGGTCAGCATGGCGTCGAGCTTCTCGGCTCTGCTGGCAATACCGGTAGCCCTTGTTCTCGTGCCTGAATCTGCCATGTTCTTGGATTCGAAAGGGAAGGGCGACCTGTCTCGAAAGCTCAGGGACGAATATGGCCTGACCGAGATCGGGCAGAAGCAGACGGCGAAGGTCAGGATCTCTGACTTGTTCGGCAGCAAGTACAGGAAGGCGACCTCCGTGCTCTGGGTGCATTGGTTCGCCATTGCGCTCGCCTACTGGGGGACCTTCCTCTGGCTTCCCTCATTGCTTCAGACAAGGGGACTGAGCCTGACCTCGTCGCTGTTCAACAGCATCCTGATCACGCTCGCCCAGATCCCCGGCTACGTGTCCGGGGCCTTGCTGATCGAGAAGACAGGGAGGAAGATCACGCTGTCCGTGTACATGGGCGGTGCCGGATTGGCGAGCTACATGTTAGCGCACGCTGTCACCCAACAGGATGCGATGCTCTGGGCTGCCCTGTTCTCGTTCTTCAACCTAGGGGCTTGGGGCGTAACGTACGCCTACACGCCGGAGCTGTACCCGACTGCGATACGCGCGACCGGAGCCGGGTGGGCCAACGCGGTCGGAAGGGTTGGGAGCATAGTTGGTCCCTACTTCCTGGGGCTGCTGCTCTCCTACGGGAATCAAGAGACAGCCTTCTTGGCATTCTCCGTAGTCCAGTTGATCTCTGCTGCGGTCATAATCGTCGCCGCGCGCGAGACCATGGGCAAGGATCTTGAGACCTGACCCGAACCGTTTATAATGAGGTAGCGAGCGGGTTCATGAGGTCATGGACATAGACACGAGAATCGAACTCATCACCAGGCGTCCGACCGAAGAGGTTCTGACCGAGCGAGAACTCAGGGAACTGCTTGAGACGAACGACAGACCTGTCGCTTATGATGGATGGGAGCCCTCAGGCTTGGTCCATCTGGGAACTGGTCTGATATGCGGGTACAAGATAGAGGACCTCGTGAACGCGGGAGTAAGGTTCAAGGCTCTGTTGGCGACTTGGCACGCGTTCATCAACGACAAGTTCAGAGGAGACCTCGTGGCCATCAGGAAATCAGCGGAGCATTTCGTGAAGTCGTGGGAGGCGCTCGGGTTTCCGGTTGACAAGGTTGAGTTCATATGGCCCGATAAGGTCTATGACGACATCCACTACTGGGAGAAGGTGGTGCGGGTCTCGAAGGAGATGACGATAGCTAGGGGGAGAAGGACGATGGAGATAATGGGGCGTGACGAGATGGGAGCGAAGAGGGTGTCCGATCTGTTCTATACTCCGATGCAGGTGGCTGACATATTCCACTTGGAGGCCCACATATGCCAGCTTGGCATGGATCAAAGGAAGGCGAACGTTGTGGCGAGAGAGATCGGCCCGAAACTCGGATTCTACAAGCCGGTCTGCGTCCATCATCATATATTACAGGGATTGAGCGCGCCCGCCGGCTGGGACACGTCAGCCGGAGAAGATAGGAAGACTCGGATGATCTACGGGGCAAAGATGAGCAAGTCGCGCCCAGAAAGCGCGATCTTCATCTTCGACTCACCGGAGGAGATAAACGAGAAGATCAGGAAGGCCTTTGCGCCGCCCAAGGAAATCGAGTACAACCCCGTGCTGGACATCGTGAAGTACATAGTGTTCAGGGAGAGGGACCAGCTCGTCGTGTCCAGATCATCAAAGTTCGGCGGTGATGTCACATACGGTTCGTACGAGGAAGTCGAGCGGGCATATTCGGCTGGTCAACTGCATCCTGCTGATCTCAAGGTTGCGGTGGCCGACTTCTTGATCGAGAGACTCCGCCCGGCCAGAGAATACTTCAGCCGAAACAAGGAAGCCAGAGAGACCGTTAAGTTCCTCAGGAATTCCCCTTGATTCTGGATTAACTTTTAAACCGGCAAGGCGCAAGCGCGTGCCGAGCTCACGTGGGCCGGTCGTCTAGTTGGTTAGGATATCTGCCTGACACGCAGAAGGTCGCCGGTTCAACTCCGGCCCGGCCCACCATGTTTTACTTCAGAAACGCCTAGTCTCAGATGGGCTCATGCGGTTCAGTGAGCGTATTCTTATATACGAAGCGGAGCTCTTTAGTTGGTCAAAGTTGAGCTATGAGTTCTTCAGCGAGGATGAGCTATGCCACGAGGTAGAACTGACTGCGAAGCAAACTCAGAAGTTGAGACAGCAACTCGACAGGCTCCTCTCGCTGAAATCTGAGGGCAAAGTCAGTGACCCGATATTCAAGGAAGTGCTGGATGAGATTGCAAATAGGTACAATTCCTTCGTGCCAAAGGTCAACGACCTGAGGAAAGCCGTTGAGGCCAAGCTTGAGAAAATGAGGGAGGAGGACAGAGAGCTGAGGCACAACCTTGAGAGCCTTGAGGTCAGGTTCACAATAGGGTCCATTGCCGAGGATCAGTACAAGGTCAACCGCGCCAGCTACATGATGAGGTTGCAGAACATCGAAGAGTTCGGCAAGCTTGTGACATCTTCTTTTGCCTCGATAAACGAGGACGCGAACAAGCTGTCCTCCGCCCTGATGCAGGTGAGGCAGACCGTTCCGAGAGAGCTTTCCGCTGAGCCGAGCATTGCCCCAAGTCTCGGCAGCATAGAACCCACGGAGAAACTCTCCCCCTCGCCCATTCCGAGCGTCAAGCCCGTTCAGACTAGGCCGTCTTCGGAGAAGGTAGCTGCGGCGGCCCCCAAAGGGCCTCAGCTAGCGAAGGTCAAGATCTGCTCAAGATGCGGTGCCGAAAATCCAGATAACAGCCTCTACTGCTACAACTGCGGCGCTAAGATCTGAGCTGAGTTACTCGAATAGGGCGCCCAGCCCTGCGACTTCCTCTTTCTCTTCCGCCTTGTCTTCTTCCTTCGGCTTCTCGCCCGGTTTGGACGGCTGGGCAGGAGTTGCTGCGGTAGGTGCCGCGACGAGTTGAGCCGAGAGCGCTTTGTCGATGTTCACCTCAGACAAGGCAGAGATAAGCATCTTGATCCTCTGTGCGTCAGGTTCAACTCCGGCGGCCTTCATGATCTTCCCCAGGCCTTCCTCAGTTATCTCCTTCTTGGCCGCGTGGAGAACCAGAGCGGCGTGAATGTACTCAGACATTTCGTTCGAAGCACACCGGGCACCCACTATTTAAACCCTATTTTCACTTGGTCGGCAAGCTGGACTCTAGAGCAGACGCTTCAATCTTCGCAGCTGCAATCAGGGAAGCCATTGATTCCGGCGTGATGAACGAGGTGGATATTGTCAAAGCTCTTGCCTCGGCTGCCGCTCGGCTGAGGAGTACGGAAACACTGTCCTTCACGAAGATCTTCGTTGCAACGGCCAACGTGATACCTGCATTCCAAGAGGACGTGAGCTGAGCGACTATCTCATCGAGGCTCGTCTCGAGTATGCCGCCCTCTAGGACGGATCCGTCGTACCAAGCGCACTTGGGCCTCAGGTAGGATCTCATTGGCTTCATACCCAACTTGGAGAGGGCAGACGCAAGCCTGATGGAAATGTCGTCGCCCGGCTTGGCGACCACGGTCCTCTTGGTAACCCAAACGCTTCCAGTTTCTATCCTTGTCGGTATTCCTGCTTCGTTCAGCTCGGATATGACCGGACCAGGCGGTAGCCCCGTGTTCCCCGGCTCCACGACTATCTCGTCGGAGGTAACGTCACCGGCCTTCGCTGGGAGCTGAACTGCTCTGCTCTTGAACTCGCGGGCTATCCGGAAGGGATCCTCGTCAGACAGCACCAGTATTGTGGAACCCTTGACGTGTTTCTCCGCGAGTTCCTTCAGTGACTGCTCTCCCTTGGATTCCAAGGCTCTTCTCAGGATCGAAGGCTTGGTGTACCTTATGGTCATTCGGCCAACGAACTCGTCCCTCATTTCGTTCAGCAGGCCGGTCCTCACTCTTTCGGCGCTGATGACCATCAGCATGCGTCGACCCGAGATAAGCTCGGAGACCTTTTCGGCCTCTTCTTTTTTCCTCACGATCGCGGGCCTCAGGGTTTCCATTTCCTACCTCATCCTCACTTTCGAGCTTGTCAGCTTTCCCATTGTAGTCTTGATCGCCAAGGACTCGAATGATTTGAGCCCATTTGGTACTCTCCTTTCTACCTCTGACACCACCTTGGCCGCGTTCTCCCTCAGTTGATCCAGTGGCATGTCCTCGGTGCCTATGGGTACCGAAAGCGCGCTCTGGGTCTTCACCTTGATGGACACGCTCCTCTTCAGCCTCTGAACCACTGGAGATATGTCCGCGTTCGGCGGGACGGGCGTGGGCATCCTGTCCGTGGGGCCCAAGAAGGGTCCGAAGACCTTGCCCACCAGCGGCATCAGCGGCGCCTCAGCTATCAACAGGTCAACCCCGTCCAGCAGCTTCCTAGCGGCCTTCTTGTCGCCTGATGCAGACTCCACCTGCTGTCTGGTCAGCACCCTTACGCCAAGCTCCCTAGCAGCTGCAAGGGTGCCGCCTTCTGTGATTACCCCTATCTTCCGCTCCATCTTGGGAGTCACGTGGGGCAACTCGATAAGAGCGACGAACCTGTTCTCAGGTTTCTTGAGGTCGATCTCCTTCAGTCCTATGTACACCTGGACGGATTGCGCGAAGCCTCGCTTGGCGTTGCTCTCTTGGTTGAGCGCCTTCGTTATCAGTTCGGTAAGAAGATCCTGCATCGTTCGCGATCACTCCTCCGGAAGATTCAACGCCCCGCTCTTTATCATACCAATGACCTCCTTCGGGCTTTTCCCATCAACGGTTATTCCCATGCTAACGCATGTCCCCAGAGTCTGGAGAACGTGACCCTTGAGGTCCTTCCTCTTGGATGCGGCCATCTTGGCCTTGGAAACGGAGACAATCTTCGCTATCGGGAGGTCGCCGACCGGTTGCTTCCAACCTCCTGCCGAGCCCTTTTCAATAGACGCCTCCTTGGCCAGCAGGGCGGCGGTGGTCGGCGTTCCCACTTTGACTTCAAACTGCTTCGTCTCGGTGTCAACGATGACGGACACCGGCACCCTCATACCCGAGAATTCTTTGGTCAGCCTGTTAATCTCGGTGACGATCGTCACCATGTTGACCCCCAGAGGTCCTAGGCTCGGGCCGAGCGGAGGCCCAGCTGTGGCTTGCCCGCCTGCAACCATGGCCTCGACTGATATCTTCTCGGGCATTGTATGTTCCGCCTGGATTCAGGGGTTTAAAACGTTTCGATATTTCACCTGCCTTCTTTGCCCTTCTCCAGTAGCCTCACTAGGTCAGCCGATAGCGTTATCGGGAAAGGCGATGTCCCCTCCTGCAGTTCTATTGTGATCTCGTTGGCAGCTGCGTCCATCTCGACTATCTTCGCCTTCATCCTCTTGAAGACACCTGACCTCACCTCGATCAGATCCCCAACGGACAGGGACTCGATCGTGGGTTTCTCGCCCAAGTACTTGGTCACCCCGTCTTCAGGCAGGACTCCCGGGAGACGCGAGCGGGCATTCTTGACCTCTCTGATTAGAATGTCGATCGGGTGGGAGGTCTGAGCCTCTATTATGACGTAGCCCCTCAGCTCGTCAGGGGCGATCACTGAGAAGATCTTGGCCTTTTCCGCTATTACCTTGTACGCTAACGATTCGGTGACAGCGCGCTCCCTGCCTGGGGTGGTCTTCACTATGAAATACAAGCGTATCACCCGGGGCGGAGCTGGATGGCGAACGACAACAGGTGAACTAGGTAGGTGATGACCCCAACGACCCCGAGGCCCAGCAGCGTGATCTTCATGGAGTCGATGAACGTATCAAGGTCTGGTTTTGTGGCTATGGCCAGTGTCCTCCTGACCTTGGTGAAAAAGCTCACAACACCCATTTTGGTGAGCGACCCGATTCCTTCTTTTAAACGTGTTGCTTAGGGCAGGGCTCCGACTAGGCCCTCAAGGTATTCCCTCATCGCGAACTTCCTTAGGTCCTCGTATCCTTGGCCGGTGCCCACATAGGAAATCGGCCTTCCTGAGACGAAGGCGACTGAGATTGGCACACCACCTTTCGGGTCGGCGTCGAGCTTCGTTACAACTGCAGAGTCGAACCCAACAGCCTCCCCGAAAACCTTGGCCTGCTCCCACGAATCGTTTCCGATGAGAGCGTCAACAACCAGCAGGACATGGGATGGCTGAACCACTTTCTTTACTTTGGAGAGTTCGTTCATCAGGTCGACGTCGGTCTGCAGCCTGCCCGCTGTGTCGATCAGCACAACATCGGAGCCATCTCTTCTGGCCCTCTCGACCGCGTCATAGGCCACTGCGGCAGGGTCGGCTCCCTGCTCCCCGTGGAAATAGCTTATCCCCAGTTTCGAGGCATGGAATCCGAGCTGTTCGACCGCTCCTGCCCTGAACGTGTCGGCACAGACCATCATTGGCCTGTAGGAACTCATTTTGTAACGATGGGCGAACTTGGCCAGCGTGGTGGACTTCCCGCTGCCGTTAGCACCGATGAACATGAGGACGAACGGCTCCCCCGACTTGACTCCGGCCAAGTCCAGAAGCTCCACCTCCTGTGTAGGCAACGCTTCCGTCAGACAGGACGTGAAGGAGTCAACCAGAAGCTGTCTGACATCAGCGCCGAACCTTTCGACTTTCCGCGCCGCCAGCTCCTCTCTCATCTTGGTCGTCAGCTGCTCGGCGAGTTCCCACGACACGTCGTTCTTGGCCAGGTCGAACTTGAACTCGTCAAGCAAGGAGGACAACTCTCGATCGGATATCGCACGCTTGGTCAGCTTTTCCACGAGCCATCCGACCGAGGATGAGACCCCGGAGATCATTTCTGGGCCGACGACATCCTCTGGCTCATAGAGGAAAGCCTTGATTGCCTGTCCGTGTATTGCACTTGGGCCTGGTTCATCTCCTGAACCAGGGTTTCCTTCGCCTTCCCGAGCGACTCAAGTTTCTGATCCAGTACCTTCTCAGCGTCCTCCCTTGATTTTTCCAAGTACACGCCCTCGCCTATTCCCACCAAGACGCGGTTCGCGTCCGCCAGCGCGGCTCTCACGTAGACCCCTCCTCCCACGTCAACCATGAGCGACTGCCCTTCGCCTGATTCGCTGATGGATTTCAGCGCGACCTTGGCGTTGTTCAGTGTGGCCTCGGAGGCATCCACCAGCTGGTATCTGGACCTAAGCGCCTCGATGTACTCCTCTATCGCTTTCGACTCAAGATAAGTCCGCCTGAACTCCTCCTCAGACATTGGGATGACAGGCCCGACAACATAGGATAAATCTCTTTGGCGGTTTCAGGGGGACAATGCCTGGAGAGACATGAGCTCAACCCCATTCGTGTTCTTTCCCACAACAATCGCCGTATCGTTCAACAATACTCCCAGCTTCACCAGCTTCTCTCCATCGTTCACCGTTGTTGGAATCAGCTTGATCTGGAGAGCGCTTGAGACCTGAGCCAGCGTCTTCTCGTCCACTAGCGGAGAGGCAATCCCTGCCCCATTGGAGACCGCGAAGAGCGAACCTATTGTTCTGTACCTTCCGACGGACATCCGAATGTGCTCCACACCCAAGAAATCAGAGATCTGTGAGGCTGCGTCCTCTGAAATCAGGTCCGATATTATGGCCCCCCAGTCGTTAGCTACGATGAGGTTACCCAAGGCGGTCGGCTTATCTTCTACTACGAGAACCTTGGAGCGTTGTTCAAGCGTGGCGAGTTCGGCGTCGGTTATGGTCTTCGGCACAACGATCCCCCTGCTGTTCATCGCTACCATCATTCCCACTGATGATACCGACCCAATGGTTGTGATCGCCGTCTCAGCCCACAGAAGCTCCTTGAGCCTCCTCTCGAAGCCACGTGGAACAACTGGCGACGCTATGGCTTTGTCCCCGAATACAGAGCAGTAAACTCCAACGAACGAACTCTTCCTCACGGATACCCTGTATATCCTGAGTTCAGCATCACTCGGAGGGCGGCTCCACATACGCTACATCATCTTCGACCCGGACTTGAACCTTCATTCTTTTGGGGGGTCTGGCGCTGGACCTCTTCCACAGGGACTCGTTGATCCTGGAGTCTATCTTGACGCTCTCGACCTCGAACTTTCTCAGTATTTCTCTCCGAATTAACCTCACTGCGCTCTCAACTCTTCGCGGAACGGGCGCCTTGAACGCGCCGGATAGGTTCAGGGTAACAACCTCGGACTCGTCCTTCTTCTTTGACATTAGACATCACCTAGAACTTGGACTTGGAGCGCCTCCACTGCCGTCTCCTTCGTGGGGCCCTCACTACGCCCTTGGTCTTAACCGCCACCCAAGCGGGTATGGCAGAGGCCCTCTTGCCCATTGCCACGAGCTTCGACTTTCTATACCTTGATTTCTTGCTTGTCAACTCTACAACCTCCAGATCTTCATTTCCCTCTTCGGCTGGACTTTCTCCAACACTTTCTTCAATGTATCGTCGTCGACCGGGACTGCTATCTTCCCCTGTTGGGCCAAGACCATCAGGTATTCCTCCACCTGGGACGCCAGTTTGGGCTTCACCAGCTTCAGATTGGACAACCGCTGTCTCGCCTCGGGAGTGAACACCACCCTAGCGAGTGCTTTCTTCTGAGCGTTTTGGCGGGCCCTCTCTTCTGCCTCGCGAGCGCTTGAGCGAGCTGTGAGTTCTTGTTCCCTTCTCCTCATCAGCTCCTGCAGATCCTCATCGTGACCAGGCTGGTCCGTCTGCAATCCCTAGCTCGAACCTCCCCTCAACATTTGCTTAGCGACCGAGTCCAGCATACTGCGACCCTTCGGGGTTATGGTCCTTCCCTTTTTCTCAGAAGCGATTAGTCCAGCCGCTCCTAGCTGATGCAGAATCTTCCTGATTGCCGAGCTCCCGCTCCTAGCGTAGTGAGCCTTTCGCATGGGCAAGTCCTTTCTTCCGCCGTACCTCGACCTCAGCTTGGAGATGCCGATCGGTCCCTTCACGTATGTCACCCGCAGAATTGATGCGGCCCTCTTGTACCACCACTTTGGGTCGGATGGGGGCCTTTGCTTGAACGAAGCGGTCTTGGCCAACTGACTCCATTCGGGTGGGGACACCTCTGGGACTTCCTTTTCCAGCTTCAGGGCTAGCTCTTCAACTAGCTTTTGGCTCGGAGCTTCGAGAGCGGTAGGCAATCTACTGTCAGCGATTTTCAACAGTTAATAATAAGCCTTATCTCCAGAAGATAGGAAAGCCTCGGCCGACCTCATCAGCAGAGTCAAGGCCATCCTGAAGGAAGAAGGGTTTGTATCGTTCTCCATGTCTTGACCACTTCTCTCTTTGGGTGGTGAGAACTATGGAGATATGTAACGAGTGCGGACGGTCCGTCAGGTTTGGCTCTGGCTGGTTCGCGAACAGAGTGCCGGACCTCAACGACATCTCGACTTGCCACTATAGGTTTGCGGTTCCTACGACTCGCAGATAGGTTCAAACCGAGGAATTCAACGCGGGAATTGAGCCGTCGCGAGCTATCCGAGCACGACATCCATGATCAACATGACTACCAGCCCGATGACCAAGCCATAGGAGGCCAACCTCTCATGGCCCAGCCGGTGGGTTTCTGGGATGATCTCGTCGCTTATGACAAAAATCATCGCACCTCCCGCAAACCCCATCGCGTAGGGGAGGATGTAGGACGCGACCGTGACTCCCAATGCCCCGAGGACACACATTGGGATCTCGACAAGACCTGACAGCGCGGACACGACGAAAGACCGAAGCCTCCTCTGACTCCTGTCCTCCTCGAGGAGAGAGAATGCGACTGAAAGCCCTTCTGGGATGTTTTGCAGCCCGATGGCTATCATCAGCTTGACCGCTGAAGCTATTTCGCCGGATCCGAAGCCCACCCCCACTGCCAAGCCTTCGGGCATGTTGTGAAGAGTGATGGCGATGATGAACAACCAGGCGGCCTTAAGCTTCGCCGTTCCTCTCCCTTCCTCTCCTATCACCCTATGCATATGCGGGACCAGCCTGTCCCCAACTGTCACCGCCGCAGCACCCAAGATCACCCCCACCACTACTGGGAGGAGGCCGCCGAGCTCGATACCCGGAAGAATCAGGCTGGTGAAGCTGGCCGCCAGCATGACGCCTGCGGCAAACCCAAGTACCACATCGTTGAACTTCTGGGACAATCTCCTCAAAAGGAGAACCGGGGCTGCTCCGGCGGCATTCAGGGCCGCTATGGTCATGCCTCCCAAGAGACCGAGGAGTAGTCGATCTCCTCCCGTGACGGTGAGGAAGAGGTCTACGAGCCCAGACATGCGCTGGAGAACCGGAAAGCACCTATTAACAGTTCTAAGGTTAGCACCGAGACTCTCACCAGATTCCATGCCACTCTTGAGATCCTTGCTTGAACTTGAGGAGGGTGAGATTCATGGGGCAACGAATTTCCAGAGCATTCATTCCCCCGGGTGCAACTGAGAGTGCTGGACCAAAGACATGGATCTTCATTCCTTCCGTGGCTGACGCGTCTGTCATATTGACTTCCATTCTGATTCTGTTGCACTAATATTCGGCGGATGAATGAGGAGCCATAGCAGGAGGCTTCTTAGGAGCAGAAGCAGCTGGTTCATTCGCATCTGGGCTAGTCTATTCAGTGAATCCGGCGCTCAACCTACTCGCAAAGGTGGCAACCAAGGGAATACTGACATCGGTGCTCTTCCTGAATACAGGAAACTACAAGGATGTCACGACATTGGCCGGGGCTGGAACTGCGGCCTCAATAGTACTCGATGGTGTCAACTACTTCCTGCCAGCATCAGCAAGCTCACTGCAAGGAAAAGCGTACTCAACTGGCTTATCTCTAGGGCGAGCGATCCCCATTCCAAGGTAGGCAGTCCTCGGTAAAACGCTAAATTTAGTGCCTACCTGATTAGTCAGACTTGGCCCCAAAGGCATCGTCATAGCCCCTAGAAATTGTCCCCACTGTGAGACCGCCAAGCAGAGACTTCAGCATGAAATAGACTCCGGGGAGGTAGAGTTTCTGTATATAGAAGACAGCCAGAGAGCCAGGGACATAGCCAAGGAATTCCATATCATGTCAGTCCCCCACATGCTCGCTGTGGTGGAAAAGGGGGGAAGAAATCACTGTGCGACCTAGACCTGGAGAACAAGACCGTGAAGGAGTGTAAGGAGATACTGGGTGTGGATCTTGGCTGAATGCAAGGTCACGTGCGCGGACCCCGGAGAGGATCTCAGGTTCACGAAAGACGCCAAGTTACTGGAAAGGGTGAAGGAGTAGGTTGAGAGCGCCTTGCAGCACACTCTTGAGTATTACAAGAACAAGATAGAGTTATCGTCGCCTCAAGGAATCCCCCTCACCCACACCACTCAGATGAAAGTCGACAGGACGCTTTCAGGCATAGTGGACTTTCGGCCAAGAGAGGCCACAAGTCCCAGCTCAATTGCCTTCGACTGTACGCCCAGCACATGCGCGGTTGAGGGGGAAATTGCTCTACCGAAGAAACATGGCTATATTGGGGCGAAAAGCAAAGAGGAATTGAAACTGACCGACGGAGTCAAGCACTAGCATTTGACCTTGAAGCCCGCCCAGTGCAGAGGCAACCGGTTGAGGTTCTTGATCTCGATGACCACCACCCCATACGACTCGCCCAAGACTTCAATCCTCTGCTCGAAGTCCCACGGGGCGTGCACTGCTCGTCGAAAAGCTGCTAGAACACATCATGAAAAAATGAGTCACCAGGGTCGGCGACCCTGGCCCGGGCAAAAAAGCGAGAGAAGGAACTAAATCATTGCTCCAGAAGTCTCCTTAAATAATAAACTTGACCCCAAAGCCTTCGTGCGCTCACCCGTTGCGTGGATCCTGCTGTTCGATTCCAACATTGAAACGATACCCCGCGAAATAACAGGCGATCGTTCCCTTGCCAAGGTGGCCAAGGGACAGAGAAGCAAAGGGACCGAGCAGATCATTCTGGACAGGTCAATTCATCACTTCGCGATGCGGCGCCTGAGCGGTGGACTTGCAAGGGGCAGACCGGACATAGCCCACATCTCAATACTGGGCGTCACGGACACACCCGCCTATGCCAGCGGAACCGTGAGACTCCTGATTCACACAACTGGGGATCGGTTGATAGAGCCTGCGAACAGGTGGAGGCCACCCCGCAACTACCGGAATTTCCTAGGACTGATGGAAGCGCTGATGGAGGTCGGCAGAGTACCTCCCAGAGGCAAGCCGATCCTGGAGTTGGAGACGGGGAGTATTGAGGACGCCGTTTCCCGGACCAAAGCCGAACAGGTCGTCCTGCTCAGCAGCCATGGACAACTGTGCGACTTGAGGGAGAAGGTCGAGAGCCTGAAAGGTCGCTTAGTCACGTATCTGATCGGAGCTTACGCAAAGGGCGAGCCCAGAGTCGAGGTGGTTAGCGTGGCAGACGAAGTTGTATCTATTCACCCTTCCTCCCTCTCTAGCTCCGTCGTGGTCGCTAGGTTGTTGTACGAGATAGAAAGGACTACGGGACATCTATGAGCTTGTCTAGCTCGGAATCCTCCTCGGGAAACTCTTTGTAGTCCCCCTGAGCCTCAGCGACCTTCTGCGCTATCAGATGAACACATAGGTGCGCTTGTCCTTTCATGAACGAATAGTGGAAATCGTCGCAGGAGCAGTACTGCGCGGACGGCAGAAGGAGGTACTCGGCCTCTCTTCCGACCACCACCCACCTGGTCACGTTCGACGGGTAGAAGACGTACTTCTTGACCCTGTGAGACGCGACTATCTCGAGAGCCTTTGTTGCCCTGTCACTGAACAATCGCGTGAGTTCATCAGCCTCTTGGCTCGTGATGACACCTTTCTGCTTGATACGGGCGCATATCTGATCCAACCCTTTAATATCGTCCCTCTCGCCCATCGAATGAACAAGGACTCTCTAGGATGGAGCCAATAAAAGTACTGGGCGAACCTGCCCTTCTGCTCTCAGATGGCACACTGGTCGTCGCGGATCTTCACCTAGGTTTCGAGAACGAGCTCAGGTCAAAGGGCATCAATATCCCGCTGAAGGTGGATGAGCTGTCCGCTCGCATGGAGAATCTGATCAGGTCCACAGCATCCAAGAGACTCGTGATCCTCGGCGACATCAAGCATCATGTGGCCGGGCCGGAGAAGCTGGAGTTCTTGGTAGTCCCTGAGTTCTTCTCAGCGATCAGGGGAGAGCTTTCAGAGCTGCACGTTGTGCTCGGCAACCATGACGGGGACTTGGAGGCTCTGCTTCCGAGGAACGTTGTCATTCACGGCTCAGCCGGCTTCGCGTGCGGGGAGAACTGGCTCACACATGGTTCGGCTAGGTTGCCCAAGGAAGCTGCTTCAAGCAGACGTGTCATAATGGGACACGTACACCCGAGCGTGAGGCTCAAGGACACGATGGGCTACCGCTACTCCTTCCAAGTCTGGTTGTCGGGGCCGATGAAGGGCGGCAAGGGTAGGACGATGATAGTCATGCCTTCTTTCAACAAGTACGTGGGGCAGCTTGCGATGAACGAGCCCACTCGGGCTACCCTGCGGGGTCCCCTGTTGTCGAAGAAGGAAGTGGACTTGGAGAGTCTCGAAGTCCAAACCTTGGACGGCCACGCGCTAGGCAGGCTTGGGGACCTTACGTGAGCGCAGGATTCCCTCAGCCGCATGAAGCCCGGACGCGGCCGACTGGCTGAGCCCTCTGGTTAGGCCTGCGCCATCTCCGGCCACGTACAGTCCGCGAACGGGCGTCTGAAGACTCGCGTCGGTCCCAACGCGAGACGAATAGAACTTGGCCTCCACTCCATACAGTAGTGTGTCCATCGATATCACCCCCGGTGCAAGCTTGTCCAGCGCTCTCAGCATTTCGATAATGTCTGTCATTATCCTGTGCGGGAGGATGAAACTGAGATCACCGGGTGTCGCATCCTTCAGGGTCGGAACGGTAGCACTTTGCGAGAGCCGCTCCGGAGTCGACCTCCTACCGTGGAGCAGATCCCAGAGCCTTTGAACCACTATGCCGTTGGATATCAAGTTGGCCAACCTAGAGATGTACTTCCCGTATGATATTGGATCCTTGAAAGGTTCAGTGAAGTAGTTGCTGACCAGCAGTGCGAAGTTGGTGTTTGCTGTCTTTCCGTCTTTCATGCTGTGTCCGTTTACGGTCACCACGTCGTCGTAGTACTCCGTTATCACCTCGCCTCTAGGGTTAACGCAGAAAGTCCTCACTGGATCATTGAAGGACTTTGATGTGAACCTCAGCTTAGGTTCGTAGAGGTCATCCGTGAGTGGGCCTATGACGTCCGCAGGCAACTCCACCCTGACTCCGAGATCTACGGGGTTGCTCGAAACTGGAACGCCGAGCGCTGAACACTGCGCGGTCAACCAAGTCGCCCCTCGCCTTCCTGGTGCCACCAGAACGTTCTTCGCCGGTATGAACTCACCGTCCTTGGTGGTTACGCCAGCCGCGTGACCGTTCTCCTTCTTGATGGCGACGACCTCCGTGTTGAGCTTCACCTCAACAGTCTCGCGAAGGGACCCATACATCCTTCCCATTACTTCCATGCTGAGATCTGTGCCCATGTGCCTCAGGACGTTCTTCTCAAGTCTCAGGTCAGCCAGAGCTGCTTTGCGTGACCAAGCGTCGAGCTTTTCTCCGTCGGCACCGTACAGCTTAGCGGGAGCTCCGAAGTCCAGGAATATTCTGTCGACTCTGTCGAGCAGAGCAGATAGTCTCTCTTGGCCGACAACCTTTGACATCCACCCCCCTATGTCTGGGCTCAGGGTGATCTTGCCGTCGCTAAAGGCACCTGCACCTCCCCATCCGGAGTGGAGGTGGCACGAGGAGCACTTCGCGCATGTGCGGCCGGACTCGCGAGCGACGCAACGCCTTTTCTCGATTTGCGGGCCTGCGTCGAGAATGAGCGCCGAGAGATCGGCACCATCCTCTATGACCTCCTTGAGTCTGAAGCCCGCGAATATCCCAGCGGGCCCGGCGCCCACTATCGCTACGTCGTACAACCTCTCGCGATGCGCCGCCTCGACAATTTAAACCATTTGAATGGTGGGGGTGCCCAGATTTTCGCGGAAGGTTTCGAACTGGGGTCTCATGGGCTCTCGCCCGGGGATCCCGAGCCATGGAGCCTGAACCAAGCTAGCCGACACCCCCTAGCTCCGTCTTTTGGGCCGAGTAGAAAAGGGTTTTCTGTGATTTGGGCGAATTGTGTCGCGGTTCATGCTCGACCTCTGACTAATTGTTTTCGAGTGATGTAGAAACTGTTATCTTGAACTTACTCGGCGGTCGCGACCTACTATGCTCACCAAGGAGGAGACGGTTCCATCACAGAGGGCGGTAATGTCCGGTGATGAGGCTGTCGCAAGAGGAGCAGCTGAGGCTGGCGTCCAGTTCGTCGCGTCGTATCCTGGGACGCCCGCCACCGAGATGACGACGGCCCTCGCGCGCTATGGGAAGGAACTGGGCTTCCATGTCGAGTGGTCCGCGAACGAGAAGGTGGCCTTTGAAGCGGCTTATGCGGCCAGCCTGGCCGGGAGAAGATCACTGGTAGGAACAAAACACTTGGGAATGAATGTGCTTTCGGACTCGCTCCTAGTCGGATCCTACGGTGGTGTTCGAGGCGGGATGGTGGTAGCCGTCGCGGACGACACCCATCCGTTCAGCTCTCAGAACGCCATGGACTCCAGATACTACGCTCTGCTCGCGTGGGTACCGTGTTTCGAACCGTCTTCGCCCAGGGAAGCGAAGAATCTGGTCAAGCTGGCGTTCGATGTGTCGGAGGAGTTCTCGCTCCCGGTGATCGTGAGGCTGACCCAAAGGCTCGCACACGGCAATGGATCGGTGGAGCTGGGCGAGGTGCATCGGAGGGCACCCTCGGAGGCGGACTTCGTCAGAGACAAGGAGAGGTTCGTGTTGCTGTCAGGGCAGGCGTACCAACGCAAGAAGTGGCTCATTCAACAGACAAAGGCGATCAAGAATAAGTTCGAGAGCTCGGGGAGAGTTGTGTGGGACCAAGGGAAGAGACTTGCGATCATAGCGACGGGAGTAGGAGTCACCTACTCGCTGTCCGTGGTCCAGGATTGCTGCCCAAGCGAAGTGAAGATAATGCAGGTTTGGACTGCCAACCCTCTGCCCGAGAAGTCCATACTGGACATTGCTTCGCAGGTTGAGGATATACTGGTGATAGAGGACGGAGATCCGATAGTGGAGAGAGGAACAAGGAACATACTCCAGGCCAAAGGGCTGGTCACGAAGGTCCACGGGCAGGACGACGGAACGGTCGAATCTCTCGGGGAGTTGACAGCCGAGAAGGTCATTGTCGCGCTCTCGAAGCTGGGGATAAAAATAGATGTGCCAGACAGCCGTGAACAGGAGCACGTGATACCTAGGGTGGCAGCTCTGTGCGCTGGCTGCCCTCACCGCGCATCGTACTTCGTGATCAAGGACGCGCTCGCCGCAAGAGGAGGCGGGGTTGTCTCTGGGGATAGGGGATGCTACAATCAAGGGGCGAACTTCCCGCTGGAAGCGTTCGATACCTGCATGGATATGGGCGCGAGCATAGGAATAGCATACGGACTGTCCAAAGCCGGAGTGATGAAACCCATAGTGGCTGTCATCGGAGACTCAACTTTCTTCCACGCCGGAATGCCGGCTCTTGCCAACGCCGTGGTCAACGGAGCCAAGATGACGGTGGCGATACTGGACAACAGATGGACATCAATGACCGGACAGCAGCCGGGGTTCACGACTGGGAAGACCCTGATGGAAGAAGAAGCTCCACGGCTCAGCCCAGAATGCGTCGCGTCTTCCTTGGGGGTGGAGTTCGTCAAGGTGGTAGATCCCTTTGATGTCGATAGTTCAAAGAAAGCGATGACACAAGCCCTGGATCACGATGGCGTGAGCGTCGTCGTATTCAGAAGGGAGTGTACGCTGCAGGAGCTGAGGAGGATCAGGAGGAGCGGCGAGAGATTCTCCGTGAAGCAGGTGGATCAGGCCAAGTGCACTGGGTGCAAGGTCTGTCTCGTTAAGACCGGTTGCCCGGCTCTGAAGTGGGATGAGTCGAAGAGTAAGATGACGATAGACCCTAACGAATGCACAGGTTGCGGGCTGTGCACGTACGCATGTGAGGAAGGGGCGATAACACCGAAGGAAAGGGAGCGATCAGAATGAGGGTGCACGTCATCGTATCGGGCGTTGGGGGGCAGGGGGTCATGTTGATATCGAAGACCATTGCCACGGCAGCTCAGCTGGAGGGATTTGAAGTATCCGGCAGCGAGATACACGGCCATGCTGTAAGAGGGGGATCAGTGTACGCCATGGTTTCGTACGGCGACTCAATGGGCCCGCCGCGAGTCCCGCTCGGCCGTGCTGATGCGTTGCTGAGCACGGAGTTGTTGGAGGGCTTGAGGTGGTCGAACTACCTCAAGGAAGACGGTTTCGCTTTCATCTCCACCGCAAGAGTGGTACCTGTGAACGTGACTCTCAGGGGCGATAAGTACCCCACCGTGGATCAGGTGAAGGAGGCCCTGAACAAGCGGACCGCAAACGCCTACCTGCTGGATTTCGAGGTGGCAGCTCTCTCACTGGGAGAACGCCGGCTGGCCAGCGCAGTCACATACGGGGCGTTCGCTATGGCGTCGGAGACAGGGATCAAGCCTGCTAACCTGTTGGAGGCGCTCAGACTCAACGTGCCGAAGGGGACTGAGGAGAGGAACATCACCGCGTTTCGACTCGGCGGCGAACTCGTCAGGAACGCGAGGAGCACCACGTAAATCACCACAACTGAAGACCGAGGGCTTGTCGCTCAACGTCGTTGCGATGTAGACCCCTTCGTGTGACGGTACCGAAGAAGAGATAAAAAGCAAGGAGCCTTGTACAGGAAAATATGGTCGAGAGCGGAGAGGAACCCACCTCGGATGAGTCCGTCCTAATCCTCCAATCCATCGGTTCGCCAATGCGCCTCTCAGTTCTGGAACTGCTCCAAGAGGGCGGGCTAAGGTACAATGATCTCATGAGGAAACTGGGCCTCAACCAGAAGACTGACGCTGGCAAGTTCTCGTTCCACGTGAAGAAGCTCATGAGGGCGAGGTTAATCGAACTGAACCCCGCAGAGAAGAAGTATCAGCTGACGAAGATCGGCGACAGCGTACTGAAACACGTCCATGAGATGAGAGGCGAACTCATCGAAGAGGAGACCTTGCCAAAGGTGAGAACCACTAAACTCACTATCGAACCCTTTGAACGGAGGAAAATAGTGGAATCTCTCATAAGAGAGGCCAGGCTGGAGGAGGACGAAGCCGAAGAGATCTCGCTTGAGGTCCAAGAAAAGATCTACAGGCTCAAGCCCAGATACCTGACCGCTCCCCTGATCAGGGAACTGGTGATATCGACTCTGATGGAAAGGGGACTCGAGCGGTTCCGCTTCAAGATGACGAGGCTGGGGATGCCTCTCTATGATGTCGGGAAGACATTGATGGAGGTTGAAGGAGAGCATACTGTTGACAAGGCCGGCCGAGAGATACTCGTGCAGTACGTGTTACTCGAACTGCTCCCTAGGAACATAGCTGACTCCCACATGGCGGGTGAGTTGCGTTTCAACTTCCTGGCGGATTGGGCGCTGAGGCCAGAAGAGATAATCCACGATCCGTCGGTGGACATGGATTGGTTCAGCATTGTCCCGGGAAGCCCGGTCAGGTTGAAGATGTCAGATGACAAGACCGACCGTTCGGCCTTGGACAGGTTCGTCACCGCATTGTCGAGAGAGACAGCGAATGCTCAGACGATCCTTTCGTCCGAGAAGTCAAAGGAGGATCGAGAGGGGCATGAGGGGAACCTCTGGTTCTCTGCTTCGGAGGGGGTGAGGGTGAACATCATGGCCAAACTTGATGGCAGAACGACTGAAACCACTACGAGCCCGTTGAGCAAGCTGCTTGAGTTGGGCAAGATGACGCCCCTCTCCGGCATGAGGGCATCCATAGTGGCCAGTGGGCTGAAGGAGATCGACCTCAAGAAACTGCTGGATTCGGCCGCTTCCGCTGCCAGCTTGGGAGCTAGAGTGCTCATAAGCAAGAAACCGGCCACGGTCGTGACGTACAACAACCTGTTCCTCAAGGACCTGTACTCCAGTGCTGCGGAATACCACGGTTTATCCGTGCTCGGATCCGCTGCCATTCACACCGCAACCATCGCGAAGAGAGTGAGGGACAGCGAATCAAGGTTCTTCGACAGACTCAGGGGGCTCGTTCAGAAATCCAAGCTCGCCTTGGAGGCCAAGGCCGACTACCTGACGGCAAGGATCGAGAAGGGCAAACTGCCCATATGCTCAAGCAAGAGGAAAGACAGGACCTACCTCAGGATGGACAAGTTCGTCGGTGCTTTGATTCCCAGGGACATTCATGAGGCGGCTATGATCATAACCGGTGAGAACGACTGGTATTCCAAATCCACCCTGGCCACAACGGAGAAGATACTGAACAGCTTGAGAGCGGCCATGGAAAGGGAATCCACTGGCAGGATACTTCTGGTCCCCACGCTGACACTCTTGCCTTCGCGCCCGCCGAAACAGAAGGAGGGTCCAATCGAGGGGCACATAACCAACGTGAACCCGGAGGATGTGGAGGGTTGGCTGGAGAAGGAGATGGCTCTCCAGAGATCCTTTGTGGGCAGAAGCACCCTGTGGGTGGACCTTGACATGTCGGAGGAGGGGCCGATCCGCACGCCGCTGGCCCTACGCAACTCCGTCGACGCCGTTGTCTTGTATGCGCGCCGCAGGATGTGTTCCGAGTGCGGTGCCATAGTTGCCGACAACGTGCCCGTGTGCCCCTACTGCGGGTCTAGGAACTTCCTGTCGCGAGCCGCCCTGGACGACAACTAGCAAGATTTTAATAGAAGGTGAACCGTGAATCCCCGGGTGCCGGCCACAGTGCCGCGGAACCACCCGTACAAGCGAAAGCTGCGGAACCGTTCCGAACACGGAAGTTAAACGCGGCAACGTTCTGGGATGTAGTGTGGTCCGCAAGGACACGCAAGACCCAGAATGTCGGCGCCCACCTGTAAAACGAATGCTTAAATCCGGCGTGGGCTGCGCCCGTAAGTTGTCGTATGCTCCCGTCAACGTTGTTGGTGGTACTGGGCCAAGCTGAGCTTCAACTGGACATTCCGACCCTTCTGAACCTCCTGTTCATGGCAGTGTTCGTGGTTGTCATAGTGTTTCAACAGAGGATCCAGATGTACATCATGCTGAAAGACATCGAATTCGTGCTTCGCAGAGTCGACCTGATGAAGGACGAGTCGAGGAGGATATCGCTGGAGAGGCTCAAGAAGAACTCAACCGTACCGGACCCGAGCGCATTCCTCGACAGGGTGATGGACTACGTCCTGTTGGAACCAGTGTCACTAGATCCGGCAGGAATAGTCTGGAAGCTGGACTACATACTGAAGACTGGGGATGACAGATTGAAGGCTGAGATAAAGCAGGTCGCGACCAAAGCTGGAGACGTTGAACGGGATAACATTTCGAATGTGGTTGAGGTCGCTGCTTCGCTCAGCTTGCTTCACAAGACTGTGCGGCATTACTACATCATGGGTAAGAAGACCGGGAGCCAGCTCATAATTCTGCAGCTGCAGATGCTCTTGCCTGAGGTGATGATACAGGCGGACGCCCTCATGGGAGCGCTTTACGCCTTCAGTTATGGACACCCCATAGGAGACGGGACCGGGGCACAGGTCGCTGCAAGCTTGGCCTACCCCAGTGAGTTCAAGAACACCGGGCGGGACATGGAGGTCTGCGAAACGGAATTTGAGGGGAGGAAGATGACCCTACTGAAGTCCAAGGGACCAGGGGCGACCGTCGGATACCCCGGGGATGCTGTCCAAGACTTGATCAAGAAGAAAAAGTACAGCCTAGTCGTGATGATCGATTCCGGAGTGAAGCTCGAGGGAGAGAAGAGCGGAACAATCCTCGAAGGGATTGGTGCGGCCATCGGCGGGCCCGGGACCGAGAGGTACAAGATCGAGGAAGTTGTCACCAAGAAGAAGACTCCGCTCTATGCGATCTTGATCCGAATGTCGTTCAAGGAGGCCATAACTCCGGTCACCGAGGACATCCTGAAGGGCATCGAAGCCGCAACCACTCGGGTCAAGGAAGTGATCCGAGAGAAGGTGCCGGAGGGAGGTAAGGTGCTTGTGGTTGGTGTTGGGAACACCATAGGGGTGAGGTGAATGACGATGAGCAACAACAACTCTGGAGAGAGATACGACCTGAACACCTCGTTCTTCCTCTTCCTTCTTGGATTCCTCGTGCTCATCTCAGCCTCGCTGATATACAATGGCATCACTAACTTGCAGGAGGAATACACAACGACCGGCACGATCTCCATAGGCTTGGGACTATTGGGCCTAGTACTGGCTGGATACAACCTGTTCAGGCAGCAGGGCAGACTTTCCATGGTCGGGCGTGCACCTACTGGACCGCAAGTCTTGACCCGAGAGAAGTGCAAGAGTTGTAACTCTGAGACGACCCGCCCCTTCAAAGAGGGTGAGTACGTATACGGAAACGGCGACCCTTGCACGAAATGTGGGAAGGGTGAACCGATGCTGATCAGCACCATCTTCCTGAAGAAGCCACCTAAGAAACGAGGTTCCTGACCTTTCCCGCCTCGAATAGAAGCGTAGTCTCGGCTTGAGCGATCGGAGCTCCCTTCTCCTCAACGAGAATCGGATACCTCCTGAGTTGCTCGAGTTCCCGGCTAGGGGTTTTGGACGGAAGCTTTGCCAGCCAACGCTCGCAAATCGGGAGCCCGTTGAAACTGGACAAGGCGGGGCGTCCGTCTCGCTTCGTCGGGCTTGGGGACTTGAAGATGGTCGTAGTGCTGATCTCCTTCACGCGGCCTGCACCGAACCCATAAGTCAGGAATGGCTCGATCGCAATCGCCATTCCGTCGTGAAATGTCCTGCCATCTGAGTTGGGGACGTTCGGAACGGACAGACCAGCGTGAAGCTCATACCTCTTCACTTCATGCCCCTGCAGGTTCTCTATCACCTTGAACCCGTGCCTCTCTGAAACCCCCTCAACCATCTTGCCCACCTCCAGTACCCTGTCTCCGACCCTGAGCTTCTCCACCACGGCCCTGAGGGATTCGTCCGTTGCATCCACGAGTTGCTGATCTACCGAGGAAAGCGCGACAGAGAAGGCAGTGTCCACTATGTAGCCGTCCAAGTGAAGGCCGAAATCCACCTTCACTAGATCGCCACCGAAGAACTCGGACGAGTCAGACGGGACTGGCGTGTAGTGCGCCCCCACCTCGTTCCGGCCGATGTTGCAGGGGAAGGCGGGCACTGCTCCCAGCGACACGATCTCTTGCTCAAGTTCCTCGGCGAAATCAAGCAGCCTTTTGCCCTCTCTGACCTCAGGCATGAACTGCGACCTCACCTTCTTGGCGATCTTTCCGGCCTCGACGTAGTGGCTCACCTCTTGGTCTGCAAGTTTTTTAGTCGAGGCCATGTGCCAAGAACTGGGTCCAGAAACTGATTAATTTAAGCCTGAAGACGCTTCCGGGCGTCAGGTATGCGAGGTCAGCGCTTGGGGGCACCTTCGACCGGTTGCACGTGGGCCACAAGCGATTGATAGCTATCGCGGCCGCTCTGAGCGATGAGGTCACACTAGGCATAACCAGTGACTGGTTCGCCAAGAGCATGAAGGGGGCAGAGGTTCAGAGTTACGAAGAGAGAAGAATGGCTGTCAATGACTATCTCTCACAGATCGGAGCGCGTGACAGGATCCAAGTAGTCGTGTTAGAGGATGTCTTCGGCCCGACCCTGAAAGACAAGGCGCTCGATGCTATATTCGTCACGGTCGACACTGTTCAGAACGCGCTCAAGCTGAACCAGGTAAGGAGGCAGTCAGGTCTGCGCCCGCTGGAGGTGGTTATCGTTCCCAAAGTCCTCGCTGAGGCGGGCGGGTTCGTTTCATCGACGCGCATCAGAGCAGGAGAGATTGACTCGGATGGAAGATCGGTTGCTGGTCGGAACTAGCGTCACTGTCCTGCTCCTCAGCCTAGGTTCTCCAGCGGCAGGATATCATGCAACGAACTCACGTCTATCTCGAAAGCTGAAACGGGTACCTCGATGTTCCATGCCTCAAGGACTTCGGGGGATACCTCGCCCAACACTCCCACACCGGCTCCCTTCACGACAATGTCCGCGACCCTGCCTTCTATGAAGCTCGGATGCGAACCGGTCCTCAGCTCGTACTGGCAACCGAGGGAACCCAGAAACGCGTCCAGCACGGAGGCTATGTCTTGGTAACCGACTTCCGCGCTTGCCCTCGCGCAGGCCAGCTTCCTTCTGTCCACCACTCGCGTCTCTTTGGTCTCGTCGGGTATTACCACATCGCCTATCTCGAACACGTTCTGGGGGTAGTCGACGTGAGCATTGCTGGACAGGAAGTCGACGACGCAAGGCAACATCCAGTTCCTGAACACGTTCCAGCTCGAAGAGACAGGGTTCTCAAGCTCTATCACTGACTCCTCCTTCAGTTTCATCTTGGAGAACAGGTTGGCCTTGTTTGTGAGCGTGTACGACATCACCTGTTGGAAGCCCAATCCGATCATCAGCTCGCACAGAAGACCGGAAAACCTCTCGATCCTGCTCGACATGCCCACGGTCGGCAGTCTCAGTGGCTGGAGCTTGATCTTGTCGTAGCCGTAGGAGATCAGCATGTCCTCCATCAGGTCTCTCTCGTGCATTATGTCCTGTCTGTAGGCGGGGTAGAGCACCTCCACCTTGTCCTTCTTCCTACGGATCACCTTGTAGCCGGACCTCCGCAGCAGGTCGCACGACTTGCCAGGGCTCAGCTTCAGGTCAGAGATATTCGCAAAGTGCACGAGGTCGACACTTGCCCTGCCTGGCCTGAAGTCCGGCGTGACTATGGCCCTTTCTGCGTACCGGACCTTCACTGTGCCTATCTCAGCACCCCTCTCCGCCAAGGCGGTGGACACCACGTTCAAGGCGACGGACAGGCGGCCCAAGTGAAAGCCACTGCATTCGATGAAGGCGTTTCGTGTTTTCTCCGTTACCTTGCCACTGAAGTTGGAGTTTATTATCGGGGGCACTGACATCACTTCGCCTGCCGAGTCTATGAAGATCGGATATCTAGTAGCTCCAGCGAGAAGATGCCCGAACTCTTTTCCCTTAGGATGGTTGTCAAGTATCTCCCTAGGGGTCAGTTCTTCTTCGAAGTCAAGTGGGACGAACTTTATCCCATCTGGGTCCACTGTGGTGTAGTTTATGGGAGGGCTTATCCTGTCCAGATTGTATACTCCGATGGCGATGTCTTTTCTCCCACCTCCGAAATTGGAGGCGACCTTCTCCTGCAGCTGTATCATCTGAGAAAGGGCCACCTCGTCGAGATGCAGGTTTGTCACCACGGCGCAGGCCGTGAAAGGTCTCACGGCTCTGACGCTCTTATCGACAACTACCTCAATCTTGGACTTCGATGCCTTGTAGGTCGGAAGCCCCGGCTTCTTCACCCTGAACCGGATCTCCCTAGCGATGCCCTCGGCCGACCACAGGTCGGGCCTGTTGGTGTCCTTGGCCTCCAGCTTGACTGCATCACCAACTATGCTGTCGACATCGCACTTGGCGAGAGTTACAAGGTGCCTCAATTCATCATGAGACAGGGTTTTTCCGACCAACTTCTCCATATCGTGAAGCGAAACTTCAAGCGTGGGCATCTCACACCATCACCTTCCTCCTCATCCAGTCCAGATCTCTTGAGAAGAGATCCCGTATGTCGTCTATGCCCAGCTTGAACATGGCCAGCCTGTCCACTCCTAGCCCCCAGGCAATCACGGGCACATCTACGTTCAAGGGTTTGGTCAGCTCCTCCCTGAATATCCCGGCTCCCCCGAACTCAATCCAACCCATTACAGGATGCTTGGCGGACATCTGAACCGATGGCTCCGTGAAAGGATAGTAGTCAGGGATGAACCTGATCTCATCGGCCTTCGCAACCTCCTTTGCGAACATCTCAAGGATGCCCAGAAGGTTCCTGAAAGTCAGGCTCTCGTCCACGACTATCCCCTCGACTTGGATGAACTCAATCCCGTGAAAGGCGTCAATGACATCGGGCCTGTAACACCTCGCAATCGCGAAGTACTTGCCTGGTATGAGGGGACCCTTCGCCAAGGTCCTGGCTGAAAGTGCGGTACCCTGTGCCCTCGGCATCAGCCGCCGGGCCCTCATCGAATCCCATTTGTACTTCCACCCCGTACTCCCGGCCACTCCGTGCTCGTGCGCCTTCTTGACATTCTCGGCGACCGGGGGAAGGTCTCCCAGACCCGCTCCCTTCAAGTAGAAGGTGCTGAGCCAGTCTCTGGCCGGATGTCCCTGAGGTTGGTAGAGCGCGTCGTAGTTCCAGAACTCTGTTTCTATCGCCGGCCCATTCATCTCCACGAATCCGAGCTCAACGAGTCTCTGCCTGAGCTCAGACAGAAACTTGTCATAGGGCTGCCGTTTGCTGGGGTGAACCTTCGCTCCCAGTATCCTCACATCATATGGTCTCAGCTTGACGTTCCTCCACAGACCGGTGTTCATCAACTCGGGAGTCAGCCTTGAAATCGTCTTTCCCTCAAGGTGCTTCATCTCCTCCACAAAGGAGCTCTCCATTTCGGCGAGTTTCCTCTGTATCAGGACCCGGGCGATCTCTTCATCTATGGTCTCTCCCTTCGAGGCTTTGATGAGCGCTTCCTGCTCGGGAACTGTGCCCGGGGATGAAACCAGACAGATGAGGCCTCCCTCCAGCCGTATCCAGTCCCTCTTCTTTCCCCACTGCAGCGCAATGTCTAGGTTGCTCACCAACTCCCTAGCGTGGCGCATGGAGATGGGACCCTGCTTCAGTGCTTCGACCAGGTTGAGTTCTGGCAGGCCCCGCTCTGCGTATTTCTTGCCCTCCTCGGTCAGCCTGAGCCTCCTAGGCAAGACGAACCTCCTCCAAGCTCATGCGAAATCGGACATCGGGCGTCAGGGTGCTGCCGATTAAAAGGTTTGAGGGGCTGGCTTCGCTGTCTGCGCGTTGTGGTTAGAGCGCGTGCCCTGAAACGTTAATTAATTCGTTCGCGTCAAATCCAAAAGGCGGCCGTGAGAATCCCGCCGTAAAAGCGGACTTGACCGAGTTGGGAGTTACACTCCTTCTATGAGGGAAAGGTACCCAGGGCGGGGAAAGTAGCGGTCGCCGGCTCGGCTGAAAGAGGAGGGCGAGGCTGGGCTTGGGCTCCCTATGAAACCCTTTCGTCAGGGCCGAGCCACATTTCCTTTTTCAAGAGGTTGAGTTTCTCCGCAAGACGGGCCAGGCCTTCAATCCCAATCCCTTCGCTCTTCAGCAGTGATGACAATATCCTCCAAGTTGCGGAATCCACGTTTTTGCTGCTTGACAACTCTGACCTCCATTTCCTGATCTTCTCTCCGCCTTCTCTGTCGAAGTCGGGGAGAAACACTGTCCTGCTGTCCCGTATGCGCAGACGCCCGTCTTCCTCAAGCCCCGTCACTTTCCCAAACGATCCCGCCGTGATGATCCCAGCCCTAACGCCGAGTCGCTTCAGTGAGCTTGCGTCCTTTGGCCCCTCGACTATGACAAGATCACGCGAGGATAGGCCCGTCAACGATGAGATGACTCGTTTCAAGGCGGCTATCCGGTCCTCGTCCCAAGGCGGTCTGTGTCTTGAACGCACGCGGGACTTGGACTGCATCTCGGCGACGAAACCAACCTTTATATAAAAGGCGTTCTGAGACAGCCTCGCTTATCAAAAGCAAGGTGAAACGATATGACAGAACATGAATCTGGACCTTATTTCAAGTACCTTGTGAAGGTTCGGTTTGAGGTCGAGGGGGTTGTGGAGAAGGCTAATGAATAGCCCCCAAAGAAACATGACGTAATAGGCGCTGTTTTCGGACAGACAGAGGGCCTATTCGAGGATACCCTCGACATCAAGAAACTTCAGAAGGCTGGAAGGGTAGGAAGAATAGACGTAGAGTTGAAAGAGGAGGGCGGAAGGACGGCGGGTGCCGTCATAGTTCCCTCATCGCTGGATCAGGCAACCACATCATTGCTTGCAGCTGCGCTGGAGAGCATAGAGAAGGTTGGCCCGTACAACACTAAGAACACACTAGTAGCCATTGATGATTTCAGGGAGAAGAAGCGCAAGGAAATAGTGGAGAGAGCGCAGAGCATAGCGCAGAGATGGAAAGCGGAGAGAGTGACCGCAGATGCGCAGGCCCTGACCGGGGTCATAGCGAGCGCCGAGGCAACGAAGCCCATCAACTGGGGACCGGATAATCTGCCTGCGGGGCCCGAGATCGAATCATCGGATGACTTGGTGATAGTTGAAGGCAGGGCTGACGTGTCTCTCCTGCTAACCGTAGGCGTGAAGAATATCGTCGCCACAAACGGTGTGAACGTTCCGAACTCGGTGGCAGAGCTTGCAAGGAGGAAGAGGAAGGTCACCACCTTCTTGGACGGCGACAGGGTAGGTGAGATGATCCTACGGGAACTGCTGAGGATGGGTGTCAAAGTCAACGAAGTGGCAAGAGCCCCCCCCGGGAAAGAGGTGGAGGAGCTAACACCAACCGAAGCTTTGGATACCCTGAAGAAACCAATCCTGCTCCAAGAGTACATGGTGATGCTCAGCAACCAGAAGAAGTCCGAGATCGCACCAGAACAGGCCAAGATGCTGAGGGAGAGAGCTTCCCAGGTGAAGGAGAAACTGATCTCGGTCATGCTCGACGAGAGCGACGACGTCATTGCGGAGATACCGGTCGGTGAATTATTCAATTCCCTAGACAAGCACAAGAACGTGCGGGCCTTGGTGTTCGATGGCGTGGTGACCCAAAGGCTCGTTGACAGAGCCGAGGCGATAGGAGTAAAAGTGCTAGTCGGTGAGAGGATCGGAAAAATCGAAAAGCAGCCCTCAGAGATGATGATATTCAGGATCGACGATCTGCTCACAAGCGATCAGGGTAAAGGCTCGGATTCAGCCTGAGGAACTCCGGCCCCCACTTGAACTCAGAGAGCACCGACGCGGACTCATCGAAGTGCCCGAGTATTGCCAGTGCGGCTGCGACTGCTTCCGCTGACGAGAGTTCGTAGAGCTTACCGTAGTTGGTGGGGTTTGCGGCCACATACGTTGGCAGCTTCCTCTGAACGCCGCGCTTCATTCTTGAGAAAACGTCCCGTCCAGTCTTCCATGAAGCGTCGATGACCACCAACCCGTATCTTTCGGCCAACTCTGCATCGGAGGCTGACAATGTCTCGTTCGCCTCCGGGTTCAGCACGATCGACTTGCGCGGTATGAACCTAGACGAGGAGATCAACCTGAGATAACCTCTTCTGGCCAACCTCACACTGGTACACATCTTCGGGTCATCTTGCCCAAGCCTATACGCGATCAGCTTCAACTCTGGATGCTCCTGTATCCGGGGTGTGTTGGCCGTAACTCCTTTTCTGTTTTAGGTGGAATTCGACTATGCGGCCCACCCGGCCATCCTGCGGGTCAATCATCTGGCCTTCTCGGCCTTGCTCCTCACGAGGCTGGGGTTTTCAACCCCTTTGCCGTCATCGTCAGGGCTTTCCACCGCCCATCACCCACACCTGACGGGAGGGGGCGTTTCTGTCCCGTTGCTAGAGGTCTCCCCCTGCGCCTTGCGACGCCGTGATACCCGCTGGGAGAAGGAAGTTTCCTCAGGCTCGAATGAACCCGACATCCACTCACCAACTCACCCCGGACGTGGAGCTGACACAATCTGTGGGATATATATCTTCCAGAAGAAAAAGCACGATCCCGCGATTCGCGGGAATCGAACCAGCATGGTTGACTCAACGCCCCCTCCATGAGCAGGAAAAGCCACCCAACACCTCGAGCGGTTAGTAGTGGTCGGGCTGAGCGACTCGGCCGAAGCCTTGCCGCTTACACCCCCACTCTATCAACGGGGTCTTTTGCCCCAGCTCTCGCCCGAGGCGAGTTCCTGTTACCAAGAACTCAATGCCTCGGAATGGTCGCCTATTTTCGGGGGCGGCTTCGAGCTTAGATGCTTTCAGCTCTTATCCGCAACGGCGCGGCTGCTCGGCAGTGCCCTGCCGGACAACCGATAGACTGGCGGCCGCGACACCCAGTTCCTCTCGTACTATGGATATCTTGCCCTCAGGCGACCAGCACTTCCAACAGATAAAGTCCGACCTGTCTCGCGACGGTCTAAACCCAGCTCACGTTCCCCTTTAACGGGCGAGCAGCCCTACCCTTGGCGACTTGTGCGCCGCCAGGATGGGAAGAGCCGACATCGAGGTACCAAACCGCGGGGTCTATGGGAACTATCGCCCGCGACGAGCCTGTTATCCCTGGGGTAACTTTTCTGCCAGCTCCGGCCCCTATCTCTAGGGGCACGAAGGTTCGCTAGGCCAGGCTTTCG
>Ga0315296_10000279_pt1 | contig 46911 bp, 50 predicted proteins | sample YL17G14_18_MG_FD_203921 | JGI IMG/M metagenome (GOLD analysis project Ga0315296, IMG submission 203921) | Sediment microbial communities from Yellowstone Lake, YNP, Wyoming, USA - YL17G14_18 | ecosystem: Environmental > Aquatic > Freshwater > Lake > Sediment | place: USA: Wyoming | collected... | reverse complement strand
TTTTTGTTCTCTTCTCTTCAACTCTTCTTCGTAAAGTTTGAGTTTCTTCTCTGCTTGATTTTTTCGTAATTTTAAACCTTCTTTATAACCTTCTCCAGCAGAACCAAATGCAAAAAATGAGGTTGATTTATTACTATCTAAAGACTTGGTGAGCGTTTCTAATTCTTTTCTAGCTTTTTGTGTTTCTTCTTTTAATTTTTCATCTGTCCATTCTTTTATCTTCTCTTCCTGACTTTTTAGAAATCCTAATTTCATAATTGAAGTCTATTTTTTAAAAATTAATAATTACCATTATTGTCATAACCCCACCAACCAAACAACCAGAATCAGATAGATTTTTGTTCTGTACAGTTTCTACAAGTGGTATAGGATAGTGAAGAAGTATTGGAAATAGAAGTTTGTAGTGCGAGCAGTGACTTTTATTAAAAACCAAGTTCTTTTAATTTTTCAGCAATAGCCCTCAGATCTTGAGGAGACAGGTTTTTTACAAAATTCTCGTATGTAATCTTTCTACAACTACGTGAAATATAACCATCTTCAAGTCGGCAACTTATTGTAGTCCCCCATGCCTGGTACAGTTTCATAAGTTTCAGATAGTATATAGTTCCTCTATTTTGTTTAGCAGCTCTTCGAAGTAGTGTTGGCAAAATAGCTCTATATTGCTCCTCTGCTCTACCAAGTGATTTTAAAAACCTTTCAGACATGATTTATTCAAGAACAGTTAAAGATTTAACCCTTTTGCGAGCACTTCAAATGGCGTACAACTCTCTTAAAATGTATTTCTAGACTTTTTGTGCAACTCCTGAGTTTTTGCCATCACTAAATGGTTAACGATTTATTGTATTTTTTTGTCCATTTTCAACTACTGTGAAAAAAGAAAGGTTTTTAAGTATTAAATTCCATCATTCATTAACCCGTTAACACTGCATAGACAGGAGGGAAAACATGACAATCCTCGAGAAGATAAAAGAAACGAGAGAAAAATCAAAGAAAAGAAACTTTACTCAGAGATTTGACCTTGTCATAAACTTGAAGGATATAGACTTAAAAAAGGCTGAGAGCAAAATTGATGAATTACTCATTCTACCTAAAGAAATTGGAAAAGACGCTTCTATAGTATTTTTTTCCGATGGCATAAATAAAATGGAAGGTTGCACTATTTTAAACAGCTCAGAAATGGAAAAAATAGGTAAGGATAAAAAAAAGATAAAAAATCTCATCAGTCAAACTGACTTTTTCCTAGCAGAACCTAAATTGATGCCTATCGCCGGAAAACATCTAGGTAAGTTTTTAGCACCAAGAGGGAAAATGCCAAAACCAGTAGGCGGTAATTTAGAGGAATTAGTAAAAGATACCAAAAAATCTGTAAGAATTATTGTAGGCAAACATCCTATAATACAGACTGTAGTTGGTTCTGACAAGATGGAAGATAAGGATGTGGAAGAAAACGTAAAATCAGTCGTAAATTTTCTGAAAAACAAACTTCCAAGAGGAAAAAACAACATAAAAAACATTTATTTAAAACTCACGATGGGAGTACCAGTCAAACTAGAGGTTGAGTAAAATGGTCAGCGAGAAGAAAAAACAGGAAGTTGTCATGATGAAAGAAATGATAGAAAAATATCCAGTCGTTGGAGTGATCGATTTATTCAAAATGCCATCTAAACAATTGCAATCCATTAGGAAAAGCTTAGAAGGAAATGCACTGATAAGGATGTGCAAGAAAAGGGTAATATTAATCGCTATAAAAGAAAATAAGGAAAAAGAAAATATAGAAAAACTGAATGGATTTGAACCGAAAGAACCTGCTCTGATTTTTTCTAATATAACTCCTTTCAAGCTCTTCAAGACCTTTAAAAAAAACAAATCAAAAGGATATGCAAAACCAAATGATATCGCACCAGAAGATATAATAATACCAGCTGGCCCAACAACCTTACTTGCAGGACCAGCCATTGGTGAATTGCAAAGAGTAAAAATACCTGCTCTTGTTAAAGAGGGGAAAATACATGTAAGGGAGGATTATGTAGTTGCAAAAAAAGGTCAAGTAATTTCTAATCAAATCGCGAATGTCTTAAAGAAATTGGACATCCAACCGATGGATATAGGGATCGATATTCTTGGTTTATGGGAGAATGGAATAGTTTATGGAAAAGATATTTTGGACATAGACGAGAACCAATATATCCAAAATATAAAAAATGCTTATACCTATGCTTTAAATATGTGCGTTAACACTTCTTACCCAACCAAAGAATCAATAAAGATACTGTTGCAGAAAGCATTCATGAACGGGAAGAATTTGGGTGTTAACGCAAAAATCTTGGATAGTGGTATAGTTGAAGATTTAGTAGAAAGAGCAAACATTAGTGCTCAAATTTTAAAAGGAATGTTAAAGGTTTAGGAGGTATATAAAATGGAATACATATACACAGCTTTGTTGTTGCACTCCGCAGGCCAACAGATAAATGAAGAAAACGTGAAAAAAGTATTGACAGCGAGTGGAGCAAAAGTCGACGATGCAAGAGTCAAGGTATTGATATCTGCATTAGAAGGAGTTAACATAGATGAGGTAATAAAACAGACAGCAATGCCAGTTGTGGCAGCTGCTCCGGCACCAAAAGAAGAAAAAACTGCAGAAAAGAAAGAAAAACCTGAAGAAGCTGAAAAAAGGGCTGAAGAGGCAGTTACCGGATTAGCTAGTTTGTTCGGTTAGATAAAATGAAAAGATTGTTGAAATTAGCTGAGAATATAGAAGATAAAGAGCTAAGAAAAAAGGTTATAGATTTTTTGGAAGACATAAGACTATCGAGCAAACATTTCAAGAAATACCCAAAAGAAAATTTAAAGACTGCTGGAACTTTCTTCGTCGTCCCAACATCTGGACTTGGTCCTATCGAGAGAGATGTATTAACCCATACTATAGCAGTGACTGAATTGTGTATAAAGACTGCTGAGAATTTTGAAAAAAACTATGGGTTGAAACTGAAGAAAAATTTCTTGATTGCTGCATCGATTCTCCACGATTTGATGAAATGTTTCGAATATAAGAAAGATAAGAGGGGCAGTTTAGAGCCAACAGGAATAATGTTAGACCATACGATGCTTGCTGTGGCAGAACTATACGCAAGAGATTTCCCTGAAGAAGTCATACACATCGTTGCTTCTCATTATGGGGAAGGTGGACCGACACCACCAAGAACTTTCGAGGCTGTAATCTTTCATCATTTAGATTCATTAGCTTCTATAATTGAATACTACAGTCATGGAAAGAAAAAAGTCGATCAAGAGATTGTCTTCATTACTCAAGAAGATTTGAAAAATTTAGGTGAAACGACTGAAAAATTTGAATGAATTGTTGGTTCAACTTGAAAACATAATAAAAAAAATCAAACCTACTGACAAAATATGTTTAATTCATCATGACGATAGTGATGGAAATACATCTGCTGCGTTATTTTCTATACTTATACACGATCTCATCGGGGATTACCCTATATTGTTTCCAATAACAGGTATAGAATACGTAAACAGGGTTTTGATAAACAACATTAAGGTGATGAACCCTGACTTTGTTTTTGCGTTCGATATTACCGTTAATCCAAATGATTTAAATATTTTCAAGGGATTTATTCTTGATCATCACATGTTTTCAAAAATCGGTCAAAATGAAGATATGCCATACATAAATCCTCGTTCTTTCGAAGAAAAAGATGAAAAAATTACTCCAGTATCTTACATGACTTACAAATTATTAAACAGTTTTTTTCCTGAGGAAAAAATTGCGTGGATTGCTGCGATTGGTGTAACAGAAGATCATCGTGTTGATTTATGTAAAGACATTTTTGAGAAAGTGAAAGAAGAAACCCCAGAATTGTTGAAAATTGAAACAATAAACCAAGAAAATATTGAAACATCATTCTTCGGGGAGTTATGGGACATGGTTAGATCAGGAAGAATGATTAGAGGCACTGAAGGTGCTAAGACAGCTGTTCTGGCTCTAATTGAGTGCAAAGATAGACCTGATAAATTCATCAATGGGTTAACACAACATTCTTCTGCGTTGAGAAGATTCTACGAAAAATTAATCTATGAGACACAGAATTGTTTGAGAAATGTAGAAAGACGAGGCGTATTTTTTAAGAAAGAAAAAGTTATCATTTACGAACAGGAAAGAATAAAAATGAAAGGAATGACTTCATACTTAGCAGATAAAATTAGACAGAGATATCCGAATTGGATCGCTTACGTCATGAACAAAGAGCACGATAAAAGAAAAGCAAAGATAAGTATCAGACTAGAACAAGAAAAAAGGAATGAAAATCTAGTTGAGATAATAGAAAAAATTAAGGAAAAAATTCCTGCTATAAAAGGGGGCGGCCATAAATCTGCTGTTGGTGTCATTTTAGACATAGATGATGTTATTGATTTTGAAAAAGAATTTCTTTCCCTTATTAGGCAAAATTCAATCAATTAATGCCTTATTTCTAATGTTCATCACAACTCTACTCCTTCAAAATGAACTAGTTATTCAACTGCTATTTCTTAATTCAGGTGGTATTATTGCATTGTGTAAAATGTCATTCACCAAGAATAATAAGATTCTTGGATGGGTATGGTGAATGGAGAATATTTTGTAGAACTTGCCAAGAGAGTCTTCCTATCCTAGAACATAATAAAGACGTAAAAAAGTTGTGGGAATTTACGAATTACTATACGATCAACCATTAAATTTGAGGTGATGAAATGAAAGAGTTGGAAAAGGCAGAGATAACATTAATTGAAGATAGAAATCTTCTAAAGTGGAGAATAAACCTTGTTAAAGGGAATCATATAATGGGTTGGATTAAACCTGTTTAATTATTTTCTTTTTAAAACAAAGTATCCATGATCTTTTTCATAAGGATCTAAAGTCACGAAATCTATTATGCTAAAGAAGTTTTCTAATATTTTTCTTTGTTGTTTGTAGACCTCTTGCGGTCTTTGCGTCACATCAATACTTCTTGATTTTATAGCAATCATTGCAAAACCGTTTGGTTTTAAGAACATCTTTGAATTCCTAATGAGAATCTCTGATTGGTCTTTGATAGCCACATCAGCATAAACAAGGTCTACTTGTTCTATCCATGAATACTCTTCTGGTTTTCTGGCATCTGCTAAAAGTGGGACGATGTTTTTTCTGTTTTCAGCTACTGGTAATAAATCTCTCAATACTCTTTCAGAGACCTCTATCCCGTAAATGATTCCTTCTCTGTCAATAATATCTGAAAAATGCGAAGATGTAGTTCCTGAAGCAATGCCAAGATAAAGAATCTTCATTCCTTTCCAAATAGGAAATTGATGCAAGTTTTTGCAGATTGCTGCGGCCGGTTTACTCCTTCGATAATCCCACTCTCTGAATTCTTCTTGTTTCATCCTTATTATTTTTTCTCCGTATACTTGTTCGCCTAGGACTAGATTTTTAGTAAAGAGTCTGTCATTTATCCAGAATATGCCTTCAAATTTTTGTTGTGATTTCATCTTTGTCATTCTATTCAACCATTATTTTTTTTATCCTATCTTCCAAATTTTTTTTCATTTCTTGTGACCTGTCAACTTTTCCATAATAATCCACTCTTGCTGCTATGCTCAATTTTGATGCCAAAACTCTTGCAACTTTACCTCTTTTGTTTGCAGGTGCGTTTTGAATGTAAACATGCGTGAACAATAAACCATACTTTGGTGAACGGCCTCTACCATGCAAGAATCTAAATAACGCCTTTTCTGCACCTAATAGTTGTACCGTAGATGAAGGTTTTTTTGCAAGTTTATCCATACCGCCGGACATTGCAATGAGTCTTGCTGCAATAAGTGGTGTTGCAAGTTCTCTAAGGGTTGGAGCTACTTCTTTGAGAACATTATCTATATAGTTTTCTATGTGTTCTCTTAATTTGTATAAATCGTTTATTTTTGTGGCATATTCCTTGAGTATTTCTTCATCTTTTTCAGAAAGTTCTATACCCATACTTGTTTTTTTTAATTCAACTAAATCTTTTTCTTCTACTTTATCCCTTAATCCATATTCTGCAACCAATTTGGCATATTTTTCATGTTTTTCTATTAGCCTTCCCATCTCTGGAAAATGCAAACCATACCATTCTCTCAGTCTTTCGGCAAAGATATTGAGCGATTTATCAATCTCATCTATAGCATCCACAGCCTGCATGATGATTTTATCTTTCTTTACTGCTTTTTTTATTCTGATTCTAGTTAATTCAATACCGATTGACGTCAAAAATTCGTTTAATTCTAAGTCAGAAAACTTTCCTTGTTTGGCAATAATCCTGAAATTTTGCCTGTATTTCCTATCCCCAAGGTTGTTTTCTTCAAATTTATATAACTCATTGACTTTAGATGAGATGAAATCTGTGTATCCCTTTTTCTTCAATCTATCTATTATCTGTTTTTCTTCGATGGATATATCTTGAGTAATGCTCTGGACTGCTTCCTTAGCATCTTTTGGGAAGAAAATTTGGTCTATCAATTCGCCATTTTCATTAAAGGCAAAAACACCTATTAAACCTTGAACAACGTAAGTTTTCATTAAAAAATCATTTAACACATAAGTTTATAAATGGTTTATCACGAGGGTTAAATATTTTTGAATAGAAATGTAAAGATTATTCAATGCAAAGGAAATGTTCTAAGTGTGGTAAACCCATAAAAGAGGTTGGAAGATTGATTAGAGTAATGTGGTTAGGTTTTAGGGCACCGCTTTGCAAGAGTTGCAGAGAAGATTTAAAGAAGAGTAAGAAGAGTAGGTTTGAAAGGTTCATTATTTGGAAAAGAAAATGAATTTCTGGATGTTTTTAGAAAGAATTCTATCGATAAACTTAATTTTATAGCAGAGAAAAATAAATTGTGAGAAGAAAAACAAGGTTCAAGCTTTGGTTGTCTAAACTTCCAAGGTTATACATAAGAAAATACATCGCTGCTAGAAAAAAACATGGGAAATCAGTGCAAGAATCACGCGAGTAATAAATAATAAGAAAGCCATATCATTATTATGAGATTCTTAGATGTAATGTTAATTATCCTTGGATTAATAGGGGTAGCAATAATATTGTTGAGTGTTTGGATTGCAGTCTCCATTAGTTTTGAGGACAAGGAAGAAATTCTTTTCAAGTTTAATCTGTTGACCTTCTTTGTAGGGTTATCTTACTTGGTATTCGTCTTAATCATTTTTAAACTAGTAAAAAAGAGATAAAAAGAGTGCCTTGACCCCAATTTTGTGGGGTCGCTTAATTAGTCCAAAGGCACATGCACTCTAATTTATAGGAATAGTAAATTGCTTATAAACAGATTTTGATTGAAGAAAATATTTTTTCAGATTGATAATTTCGAAAATTGAGTTTCATGTAAAGAAAATTTTTTAAATTATTACAAAAATGAGAAAAAAATTAAACTATTTCGTCCATGCACATTTTTGATTCGCACATGTGCATAAATAACCTAATTCTTTAGGATAAGGTGGGTTATAGACACAAATAGACATCAAAGTTTTTTCAAATTTACTCTGACATATTTCTCCATTACAACCTGAAATTAGACAATCGTCAACAGAAGAACATATTCCGTAAGTGGATGAACCGTGATATTCAGGAAGAGTGGTCATTGGGTAATTCATTCCTGGTTTACATTCTTCTTTATAGTAAGCCCATTCTTCACACTCGCTCCTATCACTGAAAATGCACATTCCATATTGATTTCCATTCTCGTCGGCCCTTATCTCAAGTGTTCCATTATACTCCAAACAATACTCTGAAGCAGGATTACCGAAAGGTTTTGTCTTGCAAATTCCATTCTCGCAATAATATTTTACACCGGCCATTGGTGTTTCTGGAACACAATCCTCATTTTTTTTGCATTTTTTTTCTATAAAAGATTTTGAAAATATGACAAGTAACAAGCCAACAAGAATTAAAATCAGTACGATTCTGGCAGCTTTTTGATTTTTTTTCATATGAATGAATAACAATTTTTTAAAAATTTATATTTGGAGTAAATTCTTAAACTATTAATGTCATAAAATAGATGATGTGAGGTGATATTTTGGTTTTAGAACCTTTGATTTTTTTGGGAGTAGCAATATTTGTTGTAGTTGGTATAGTAGTCTACTACATAAACAAGATAAGAGTATTGTCGAATAGAATTGACAACGCATGGTCTCAGATAGATGTTCAACTGAAGAAAAGGGCTGACTTAGTTCCAAATTTAGTTGAGACAGTAAAAGGTTACATGAAGCATGAAAAGGATGCAATAAAAATGGTAACTGTGGCTAGAGAAAACATGATGAAGGCAGGGGATATGAAAGCAAGGGTTAAAGCAGAAGGTGAAATGACAAGAGCATTGAAAACAATCTTCGCTCTAGCAGAAAACTATCCAAACTTAAAGGCAAGCGAAAATTTTAAGTTGTTACAGGAACAATTGGATGGAATAGAGAGTAAGGTTGCTTATGCTAGACAATTCTACAATGATTCTGTGCTAAATTACAATAACACGATAACAACAATACCTGGTAGTTTTTTTGCTAGTGGGGCAAAATCGAGAGAATTCTTTGAGGCAACAGAGGCTGAAAGAAAACCAGTCAAAGTTGAATTCTAAATGGAAAAGATTAGTTTCTATGATCAGATTTCAAAGAACAAAAGAGACTCTGTGTTACTCGGGATTCTAGTCTTTTCTTTTTTAATTGGTCTAGTTTATGTGATCGGTGCGATTTTAACACCTGGTTTTTCTTTTGGTTTTCTTACTTTTGTAGGAGTCATAATTATTCTGTACAGTTATGCGTCATACAGTTATGGAGATAAAGTTGTTCTTGCAGCTACTAGAGCGAAACCAATTAGTGAAGATGACAGAAGATACATCCACTTGAATGATGTTGTTGAAGGCTTAGCCATAGCAGCTGGTATAGCGAAACCAAAAATTTATGTCATTGACAGTGAAGAGATGAATGCATTTGCGACTGGTAAAGATCCACAACATGCGAGTATTGCTGTGACGACTGGTTTGCTGGAGAACTTAAAAAGAGATGAATTAGAAGGCGTGATAGGACATGAAATGTCACATATAAGGAATTATGACATAAGGTTTGCAACTTATATAGCTGTTTTAGTTGGTTTGGTTGCAATACTAAGTGATTTACTCATGAGAAGTTTTTGGTATGGTGGAGGAAGGGGAGAAAGAAAGGAAGAAAAAGGTTTTGGTATCTTAATCATAATAGGGTTTATCTTAGCCATATTCGCACCTATCATCGTAAGGTTGGTTCAATTTACTGTATCGAGAAGAAGAGAGTTCTTGGCTGATGCCTCGTCTGTGGAATTGACCCGATACCCAGAGGGGTTAGCTTCAGCATTAGAAAAAATAATGAAGGAAAATGAAGGTAAAATGAAGGTCAGTGAAGCTGTTTCACATTTATTCTTTGTTGACCCGAACAAGAGTGCACTAGATTCTTTGTATGCAACACATCCTCCTATAAAGGAACGTATTAAAATCTTACGTTCTATGTAGATTAATGAGATTATGAAAGATAAAGAATTGGTTTTGTTATTGGGACCTGGAACTTATTTGGTTCAAGTCGGTGAAAGAAAATTAAACACAGAACACGGTACTATCGATCTTGTCAAATTAGAGAAAAAAAAGTTTGGTAACAAAATAAAAACACATACTGGAAAAGAGTTCACAATCGTTAAACCAAATACAATAGATATTCTAATGAGAAGAGCAAAAAGACTGCCACAGATAGTAACGCCAAAAGATGTCTCTATGATACTTGCCTATACGGGAATAAATCCTGATAGTTTAATCGTCGATGCCGGTTCTGGTTCTGGTTTTCTCATAATATTCCTAGCAAATTATTGTCGTGAAGGGAAAATAGTGACTTATGAAAAAAGACCAGAATTTTGTGAAGTAGCAAAAAAGAATATTGAGTTGGTTGGACTGAAAAATATTACAGTCAAAGAAAAAGATGTTACGAAATGTATTGACGAAAAGAATGTTGACTTGTTCACATTAGACATGGAAGATGCAGAAAAAATGATAGAAAAAGTTTATGATGCCTTGAAACCTGGTGGTTGGTTAGTCGTTTACTCACCGCATATCGGACAAGTAATTAATGTGAGAAAAAAAATTGATAAGTTGAATTTTACTCAAGTTAAAACGATTGAAAATATCTACAGAGAATGGCGTGTTGGCAAACATACTCTACCAGAAGTTTCTGGAGTTATGCACACTGGTTGGTTGACATTTGCTAGAAAACTTAATTAAAAATATTTAATTTCAAGATTATTGTAATAATTATGTTAACAAAGAGTGAAATTGCAAGAAAAACAATTCACATATCTTCAATATTTGTCATATTTTTTGATATTTTTTTGAGTCATTATCTGACTGTTTTTGCACTATTTTTTTTAATTTTAATTTACGCGTTTTCGGAATTATTAAAAAATAAGTTTAAAACCAATTCAATCTCAAAAATAACTAATTATTGTTCTTATAACTTCGAAAAGAAATCTTTTGTTTATTCGCCATTAATTTTTGCATTATCTATACTAATTCTGTTAACATTCTTCCCTAAAAGTCAAGCTTATGCTGGTATAATAGTTTTAACTTTAGGAGATGGCATCTCGGGTTTAATAGGAAAATTATTTGGAAGGATAAAAATTTTTTATAATAAGAAAAAAAGTGTTGAAGGTTCTTTCAGTATGTTTATTGTTTCATTTTTTTCTCTTATTTTCTTCACAAAGAATATTCAATTATCGTTTATCATTAGTATGATTGGAACAATAGTAGAATCATTTTCAAACGAAGCAATTGATAATTTTACTGTCCCGTTCTCTGTTGTTTTAACAACTTTTTTAATATCTAATTTTTATTTATTATAGGATACTCATGTTTTGGGAAATCATCACAGCATTTGGGGATATAAGGGTTTGGTTAGTTATCGCATTAATTTTCTTTACATCATTGTTAATATTTCCAAAAAAAATAAAAAAGTATTCATGGTTTATTTTCAAAACAGTGCCTGCTATTATAATAGGATTTATTATTACATACATTCTAAAAATTTTATTAAAAATACCAAGGCCATGTCTTGGTTTAATTTCATGCCCGAATAGTTATTCTTTTCCGAGTTCACACGCTACTGTTATTTTTGCAGCTACAACAACAATTGTTCTAAATCAAAAAAATAATTATCTAAGGTTTGCTCTAATAATTTTTGCTATATTGGTTTCTCTATCAAGAGTAATTTTGGATTTGCACACAATCTATGATTTAATTTCTGGTTCAATAATTGGAATAGTAGTTGGGTTATTAGTTCAAAAAATCGATGAAAAGATGGGGAAGCCGTGATTTGAACACGGGTCGCGAGGTTTTTCTTTAACAACCCGAACCTCGTATCCTAACCAAGCTAGACTACTTCCCCTTGAAACCTGATAATGTTCTTTGTTTTTGTTCTTTTATTAATTCAACTTTTTCTCCCAATTGTTTTTTGACAATAGCGGTCACTTTAGTTCCGACGATTTTTTCTAAACTCGACAATGGTATCTTCTTCAAATCTGAGATTGTTTTTAGTCCAGCGTTGAATAATTTTCTACTCCTGATACGACCGATCTGTTGTAACCTAACTAAGGGTAGCAATTCTTCTTTAATCCCATATTTAACTCGGACTCTGGTTTTTCTTAAATCATTCAACAAATTTTTATATCCCAACAACAGCGCAAGTTCCTGTGAAGCATACAACAACCAATCGGCATTACTCAACCTCGTCCATAATTCTCCAGGTGCGACTCTGAATTTCGTCATTAACTGGTCTTCTGTTGATTCATCTACCCAACTTTGGAACATTAGAGTTGTTTTTACAGACTTTAGGAATTCATCAAATTCTAAATCCCAGTCTTGTGGAACTTTCTGCAAGAATTTTTTTGTAGCGATGATACCGTTAATCTCTTCAAAATCCTTATTCCCAACAGACAATAATGGTCTCATCTCAAGGGTGTTGGTTATCATGTGCAAATAACTGAATGAATCTGTTTTCACTTTCACGGCCTTACCAAGACATTCGATGATATGATGTGCAGTGAACGGGTCTATGTACAATTCTGAAACTCTTTTACCGATTCTCGTTGGTATGAGTTTATCTTCTTGTCTAGCAATGAATTCGAATTTGACTAACATCTCTAAGATTTCTTCTAATTTTGAATTTATCTCAGAAGCATCTCCGTATTGATAGGCAAAAAAAGTTTTTTCAAAGAATTTCATGAGTGCGTCTTCGTTCTTCACAAAACCGGATGCTATCAAGGCAAGAGTTTGCATTCTCAAGACAGGATCGAATGCTAGTTTGGAACGAATTTCCTCTGTTTCACCAAGTATGTACTTGTCTGTTAATTCTTGCGCTTCGTCCTCTGACTTTGCTATGAGAATAGATTCACCCCAGTCATCAAAATCAGGTCTTCCACACCTCCCAGCAAATTGTTTGTACTCTAAAACTGGGATGAACCTAGAACCGAAACCAGCATAGTAACGTCTCAAGTCACGGATGATGACTCTGAAAGCAGGAAGGTTGACACCGTATGCTAAAGTTGGTGTTGCTATAATACATCTCAACAGTCCTTGCTTGAAATTGTCTTCGATTAGTTTCTTTTGTTTGTATAATAAACCGGCATGATGGAAGGCAACGCCATTCTTTACACAGTCAGCTAATTTCCTGCATTGTTTTGTCGGAATTTCTAAAACGCTTTTTATATCATTTGAAAGTTTTGTCAGTTCTCTTTTTTCATTCCTTTCTAGAAAATTCTGGTTGAACTTCCCTAAGTTTTCGGCTAGAGATTCTGTATATTTTCTTGTTGCAACAAAGTACAAAGCCTGTTTTTTCATGTTTATAGTATTCTGCAATATTGCTGGTTCTGGAGCTAAAACTGGGTTGAGTTCATAACTGTTTTTTCCGAAGAATTGAATCTTTGAGTTTAGATAGATACCTTCATGCAATTCAACAGGACGATAATCTGAAATGACAGTTTCAGCATCCAACCATTCCCCTAGTTCTTTCACGTTCTGGATAGTCGCTGATAAGGCTAAGATTTGAGCGTGTGGAACTGTCTCTCTTAGTCTGGTTAAAGTGACTTCTAAAGTCGGACCACGTGAAGGGTCTTGAAGCATGTGAATCTCGTCCACGACTATCAAACCTACATCGTTGATCCAGCTTACATTATGTCTCATTAGACTGTCACATTTCTCGTTTGAAGTCAATATCCAATCGTAATCTACCAACCATTGGCTGGTGGAATCGTAATCGCCTACAGACATGGCAGTCTTTACTCCTAACTTAGAGTATTTTTCTTTGAAGGATTGGTATTTTTCTGAGACTAAGGCGACTAGAGGAGCGAGATATATCATCTTTCCTTTCTTGTTGTTGAAAAGGTTCAGGGCTGCTAGTTCACATAGAAGAGTTTTGCCGGAAGCCGTAGGTGCTGAAACTACTAAGTTTTTTCCTTCTAATAAACCTCTTTTTATGGCTAAATCTTGCATAGGGTTTAATGAAGTTATTTTAGAGAGTTCAAGGACTTTTTTTATAACTTCTTTTTCCATAAAATCTTTTTCTATATTGATTTAAAAGAATAAAAATGATTGAAGTAGAAAGTACGTTTCTACAAGTTCGTTCGTAATTATCACCAGAATTGTGTATATGTGTTGGTTTAAATGCTCTCACAGAACTATGTTATAATAGCGAACCAGATGGATTTAATTTAAATAATCTATAGAATAGTTATGGGAATTGTGCAATTCTTTAAACTAACAGGAAAAAAATTAACTTTGACGGTGTTTTTAGCAATACTGATGTCAGTAGTTTATACTATTTCCGTAACAGATTATTATAATCCATTTTTTATGTTAGATTGGCCAATTGCTTATTTTTTGGCTTGTTTAATATTTTGGGTTTATGATAAGAACAAAGTAAAAGGATAATTATGAAAAAGTATTTCCTATGGGCACTTAGTGATGCACTTACAAAGATTGGTTGTGGTATCTATGGAGGCGCTATGGTAAGTTATTTTTTTAATCTTTCTTTAGGTAAACCAGTATACCTCCAAATTTATCTTGCCTTTATTGTATTTGGTTCTTTATTATTAATTGTGGGTTATCTTGGTATTTGACGCGCTGAAAATTTTGAAAACCCTCTTTAAATCAATTGATAATTATTCCTTAAAGAACAAAAATCTATCTTTTCTTCTTAGTTAATTTTTCTATATCTTCAATTATGCTTCCTTTATTGTCCTTGTAATCCTCTTCTTCATAATCGCGCAACTCCTCTGTACCATAGACATCTTTTTCTTCTTCTGTACCATAAGAATCATCGCTGTGACTTATTTGGTCTTTTTCTTCTTCTTTTGGATCAAGGTCATCGACGTGGTACGTGAATTTTTTCTTAGACATATTCATCTTTTCTCCATATTCTTCTTTTATTTTTTTCTTTTTTTAAACACTCTCAACAATCATATTCCACAACTTCTCTTTCAGTTCCTTGTATAGTTGATACCTTTTCCAGTACTTGTAAACAATGTCATTGGTTATCTTGTTTTTTATTAAGAGATAGAAAAATATCATAACAACTTTACTCCTCCAGAAGTTGCTTAAGGTCCCATGTAAAAATATTAATAATATTTTATGACTAAAAAAAGAAAAGAACCAACAATAAATTTCCCAAAAGACCCATTCACCATTGGTTATATTTGTGGTTTAGTTGACGGAGAGGGTTGTTTTAATATAACGATTTCTAAAAATAGTAGAGGGCCTGCTGTTGGTTTTTTTGTTTGCCCGCAATTTATGATTCATTTAACAGAAAAGGATAAAAGGATTTTAGATTTTGTACAAAACACACTTAATTCTGGTTTTGTCAGGTTTAACACAAGTAATTATGACAGAGCAGTCAAGAATTTAAGGGCAAAAGATTCTTTCAAATTAAGAATAGCTAAAATTAATGACTGTTTAAAGCTTGCTGAGTTCCTAGATGGAAAATTGATAGTCAAACAAAAGGATTTGACTTTATGGAAAGAAATTCTAAACCTTATCAAAGAAGGAAAACACTTGACTAAAGAAGGAATTTTAGAAATAGCAAAAATAAGAGACAATATGAATAATCCAAACAAATCCAGAAAATATAAATCTTATGATTGGTTTAAAAACTTTTTTTCACAAAATTAATCTGTTCCAGTTGGCACAATATAATACCGTGAGAGATTCACGTGAATAGAAAAAAACCATCCGTGAAGCAGAATAAGTACAATCTAATGGTCTTAAAACTAGTAAAAGAGCTCTCCAAAACTCCAGAAGCAAGGTTATGTGTAAGAGAGATAGCAAGAATATTAAAAATAAACCATATGGCTGTATCTAGGGCAATAGAAAGACTTAAACCAGTTCTAGACATCAAAAGAGGCAGTGATTTTGAGAGTTTCAGACTACCTTTACTTTTAATAAGGTTAAATGACAATGTTAAAGGTTTATCTGACGAAGAAATCATCAAAAAAGTCCAGATTTCGTCAAAAATGATAGAAGAAGTCTATAAGTGATAAAATGAAGTGTTTAGGAATAGAATCAACAGCACATACGTTTTCAATAGGCGTAATAGATGAGAAAGGAAAAGTTTTATTCGACGAAAAATCTGTTTACAAACCACCTTTAGGCAAAGGAATACATCCCAGAGAGGCTGCTCAATTCCATACAGAAAATTCTATGATCGTAGTAAAAAATGTATTAAAAAAGGTAAAAATGGATGATATAGATGTTATTTCGTTCTCTATGGGTCCTGGATTACCAAACTGTCTTCAAATCGGTTCAACCATCGCAAGGTTTCTAAGTTTAAAGTATAAGAAACCCATAGTTGGCGTGAGCCATTGTATCGCTCATATTGAAATTGGAAAATTGATGACTAACTGCAAAGATCCTGTCGTGGTTTATTGTTCTGGCGGTAATACGCAGATTATCGCTTATGTAGGAAAGAAATACAGGATATTTGGCGAGACTGAAGACATACCCATAGGCAATGCTTTTGATGTTTTAGCCAGAGAACTCGGTTTAGAAATGCCTGGCGGTCCAAAAATAGAAGAGTTAGCTAAAAATGGACAATGGGTTGATCTACCATACGTAGTCAAAGGTATGGACTTGTCATTCACCGGTATAGTAACGCAATGTAAAAGATTACATAATCAAAACGTAAAAAAAGACGATATAGCTTATAGTTTCCAAGAAACAGTCTTCTCCATGCTAACAGAAGTAACAGAAAGGGCCCTAGCACATACAAATAAGGATGAAGTGTTGTTGGTTGGTGGTGTAGCAGCTTCACAAAGATTACAAGAGATGATGAAGGTTATGTGTAGAGAACGTGAAGGGAAATCATATACTGTACCAGGTAAATATGCTTGTGATAACGGGATAATGATTGCTTGGAATGGTATCTTAACCTTCAAGTCAGGTCAAAAAATGAAATTAGAGGACACTACCACCATAAAAAACTGGAGAACGGACGAAGTTAAAATAACTTGGTTGTAATATAAATGACTCAAAGAGTCTCATAAAAGACTGCTTTCCCATCTCTTGTTCTTTTTATTTTATTAGAATTAACGAGTATTTTCAAATATTTAGACAATGTGGGGTCTGATATGTTCAACTTATCAGAAAGGTCTTTGAACCTTATTTTCTTAGAGTTAATGATGATTTCCAAGATTTTTCCTTTAGTGTTGAAAGTTTCTTCGTAAAATGGTTCTTTAATTAAATCGGGTTTTATGCCTTTAGTAACATTACTTAATTCTTTAAGTAAACTGTTAAGTGATTCTATCTTTGAATCTATCTCCTTAAGCTTTTCAAGAATACCGGTGCCTGCGTCCTCATATTCTGTTCTAAACCAGGATTTGGAAACCATTTCTTGCTTTAACTCAAATAAATCCCTTGATATCAACGCTAACCTTCCACCGATGTCCATAACAGTGGGAACTCTGATAGGGGTTATTTTTGTCTCAACTATTTTTTCAGGAGTTTCTATCTTAGAGATCTGCAAAGTCTGTAGAGGAGTCTCTTTCTTAAACTTGTCCCTTAACCAAGAACTTAAACCCATAGTAATAATTACTTAATTTTTACTTAAATATTTAAGTAAATAATTACTTAATGTTAAGTAATCAAAAACCTTAAATCAACTCGTTCTCACTTATTATAACAAAATCGCCAATAGACTTAACTGCACTGAATGGAATTAAGAATCTTCCTTTTTCGTCTCCTTTTAAGTTTAAGTCTTTCAAGTGTACCGTAGCTGATTCGATAACTATATTCAATAACTCACCACTTTCAGTGATGAAGTCAACGTTACCAACTACTCCAAACTTTCTTCCTGTCTCTTCGCTGATAATAGTTTTCTTGATCAAGTCTTTTGCTCTAACTCTTGTTTCTACCATAAACTTTTCACCTCTTCTTTATTATTATATATGCTTTTAATTAATATTTTTATCTTTTTTAAGCCTCGGCAAAAATCGTCTTGGCTTTACCGGTTAAAAAGTAAACATAACTATTTCCTAATTTTTTCCTTTGGATTAATTCATCTTTAACCAGTCTCTTCAAGATATTATTAATAGAACGAACTGCGTTATCTCTATCTTTGTATTCTTCAACAGGTAAATGAGTTATTATCTGAGAAGGTGTCAGGTCTGGGTTTTTGTTCAATATTTCAAGTATCTCTTTCTGTTTTTGAGATAAAGGTGCTCTCATTTCTATAGGTTCAGTTGTTTCTGTTGTTTTAATAACTTGATCGATAAAATTTTTGTTTATATTTGAGATATTTCTCTCAGCAGCAGTTTTAACAAGATTATCACAAATTTTTATAATTTCTCTTGGGAAACCGCCAGCGATTTCATAAATTCTATCAACAGCCTCAGCTGTAAACGGTTTTAATCCTTCACCTCCAGAGTTCTCTATTCTCTTTTGAATTAAAGCTTCTGTATCAGTTCTGGACATATTGTTGAGGTATGTTTTTGTCGTTAACCTCATAAAAAGTGTTGGCAGTTGTGTCTCAATATTTTTTTCAAAAACGGGTAAACCAGCAAATATCACATATAAGTTTGGAATTGAATCAGCAATGGTTCTGACCCACTCAAGGTTGGCGATAGAAGATTCGTGTGCTTCATCAATCAACAGAATAAATTGTTTTTTTCTTAATTTTCTAATGACAAACTTTTGAAGGTCAAAAAGTGATAAGTTGCCATATCGTATTTTGTCTATAATATTGAAACCTAAAAAAGATTTGAATAACATAACTAGTTCTTTTGATGATCTTGGCGGTTTAGAAATGTAGTATGGATAAAATTTCTTGAAAGCCATTAGTTGTGAACGGAGCCATAGCATCAATGTCGTTTTTCCTGAACCAGTTGGACCACTTATCATAGCAAATTTGTGCAAATTATGTACGTGCGACAATAAAGAATTACTCTGCTCAGAATAACCAACCATTAATTGTGGGTCTATCGTTAACGTGAAGGGGTTTGAATCCCAATCAAATTTTGTAAAATATTCATACTCCTTCTGCAAAACCTTCACCAATACTTCACATTTTCTTCACGAACAAATAAATAGTTTTGTGAAGATTAAATTTAAGTTTGTGAAGACAAAATGAATAGTATGTTACGTTTGTTCACGTGTGTTAAGATACCTGATGAGTTACGTGAAAAGATTGTTCAACTACAAAATGAAATGACAAAGTTACCAATAAAAGCAAAATTTGTTGAAAAAGAGAACTTACATCTTACAGTTACATTTCTTGGAGATACGAACGAAGACAAATTAGAATATTTGAAAAGCCAGCTTGATCTTTCTGTTGCTGATGTGAAGAGATTCAACTTGAAATTGGAAGGACTGAAGATAATACCTAATGAAAATTACATAAGGGTTTTAGGGATACAAGTCGTGGGTGAAGAAATGCCTTTGTTAATTAGAAAAGTTGCTAAATACATCGGTGGGGATCATTATGAAAACACGAAGTTGACATTGTGTCGTGTAAAGAACATTATTGATAAAAGAAAGATGAAAGAATTCGTTGAAAAAAATCGTAACATAAAAATTGGTGAGTTTGAAGTCCAGAATGTAACGCTCATGAAGAGTACGTTAACAAGAAGCGGTCCTATATACGAACCAATACATGAATCATTCTTGAAATAATTACTCCCAAAGTTCTTCTTTCGTGTATATCGTCAAAAATTTCGTCTTGTAATTTTTTTCTGATTTGCCACCAATCAAGTAACTTATACCTTGTGTTTCTGCAACTCTCACTATTTCATCGTCAATCGTTCCATCAATCACAACAATTTTTGCTTGATTCAAACGTTCATTCTCTGTACTGAACTGATTCAAAGGAATTTTTGCCTGTAACTTCATGTTCTCATCAAAAATGTATGCAGCTCTAGTTCCGATCATTTTATCTGAAAATGAACTTATCTTTCTTTTCGTCTTTTCGTCCAGTCCCCTTTTTGTCTCTTTGGTGAACTGTTCGATTGGTATCCTGTCACGTAAAGCTTTAAATATCTCTTTTTTAGTCAATTCTTCCACTTCTTTTCCTTCTGGTGCTCTAGCAATGAAATCCACATTCGTCATCTGAATCAACTCTTTTAAAATAATGTCGCCGCCCCTGTCACCATCAAGAAAGACTGTGGTAATTTTCTCTTTGCATAACTTGACTATAGCTGGTGGTATGACTGCTCCGCCTGTTGCTACAACGTTTTTCACACCATTTTTTAACAAGTTCAGAACATCTGCTCTTCCTTCGACGATGATAATCTCATCAGAAGCAAGAACATCGGAACCACAAGGCAGCCCATCGTATTCTGTTATCTCCGAAACTCTCACAGATTCTTTTATTTTTTCAGTCAACTCTATCGTGCTCGGCAATTCTTCGTCCATGATTTTGGTTAAGATTATTTTTGCTCTGTCCAAAACATAGTCACGCTTAACTGCACGTATGTCTTTAACCCCTCTTAATTTCACTTCTGATTCACACGGCCCTATTCTTTCAATCGTCTCTATAGCCGCAGCTATTAATGCAGTCTCAGAAGCATCTAAACTAGAAGGTATCAGAATTTTTCCGTGTGTCTTTCCTTTCTCATCTTTAATGATAACATCGATTCTTCCAATTCTTCCAGTTCTTTGCAATTCTCTCAAATCGAGGTCTTGACCCAATAAACCTTCAGTCTGGCCAAATATGGCCCCAATCACGTCTGGTTTTTCTACTAACCCATTTGCGTAGAATTCCGCTTCTATTAAATACTTTATAGTTGATTGTGCTAATTTTGCCATGATAAACATCCTCCTTCAATCTTGAAAATTTTATAAATTCTTCGACTTTTGTAATGCCGAAGATTTTTTTGAAAAGTCGTCTCAATCTTGGGTTGAAAACGATCTTGTTTTTTTCAAAAAAGTTGCTAATAATTTTATTTTTTTCATTACCCTCACGATCAAAATCGGTTAAAATAACATATTTTTTGTCTTTATCCAGATTTTCGTCGAAGTCTTCCAAAGATTTTCCAGAAATATCAAAAATGTCTTCTATGCCAATTTTTTTAAGCGCTTCTTTGTCCCTCTTTCCTTCTACAATTATAGATGACTCCCTTAAAACGTCTATAAATCTCTCCGGATTATGAGGGATGAGCATGAAACCAACAGTATATTAGAGCGATAATTATTTAAACTAATATCTAACCTTCTCTGCAATTTTCACAAACCCACTGGTCGTCAACAAACTGTAAATCCACTGAGTGTTCGCCACATACCTCGCAAATACCCGAAGTTACACTTTCTTCCACAGATGGTTTGAAGGACCTCATCTTTAACCTAAAATCGAGTATATCTAGCATGTCAGGAGATGCTCTGGCCACGTCGGTGTCAGCAACTATACCGACAATTTTGCCCCTTTCAACGACCGGTATTCTTTTAACTTTGTATTTCTTCATCTTTTCGACGGTTACTAGTATGTCTTCGTCTGGATTTGAAAAAACAAGGGGCGCTGACATTATATCTTTGACCTTAAGTTTTCTTGGGTCCTTTCCGGGGGCCACAACCTTTTTGTTTATGTCTGTCTCTGTTATTATACCTATTGGGTTTCTGTCTTTCACGACTATTATAGATCCCACTCTGTGTTTAACCATGACTTGCGCCGCGTCTTGAACTGTTTTATCGTGGTTTATCTGAATCGCGGGTTTGGACATGATGTTTTTGACTAAGATTCCAATTGTCATAGTAATCAATATTTGTATAGGTTAATAAATTTAAAACAATTTGTTTAATTAATAAAAGAAATGGTGTTGTTATGGATATAGTTGTAATTTCTGACATACATGGTGATGTGGAAAACCTCATCACTTATTTGGACAAGATAAAAGAGTATAAGTTTGACGTGGTGGTTTGTCCTGGGGACTTTACCGATGCCAACGCCCCACGTGGTTTTACGCAAGAAGATATAGCTAGGTTGATTATTAAAGAATTAAAAATGTTAAAAAAACCGATTCTGGCCGTGCCTGGAAACATGGATCCAAAAAATATTATCAAAATTTTAGAGGAAGAAAAAATATCTATACATGGCAAAGGCGTGGGTATAGACGATTGTGGTTTTTATGGATGTGGTGGTGCTCAAACGCCTTTTGGAACGAACATAGAACCTACAGAAGAAGAAACCAAAACCAAATTAAAAGAAGCTTTGAATGATGTGAAGAATTTTAAGTATAAGGTACAGGTTACCCATAACCCCCCAAACGGGTCACGGTTAGATATGATTCAATCTGGTTTTCATGTTGGTTCAAACGCGGTTAGAGAAGCTATTGAGTTGTACAACCCCCTTGCTGCTATATCTTCACATATACATGAAGCCAAAGGGACAGATCAATTAAAAAATACATTCCTTATGAACTCTGGGAGGTTCCCAGAGGGTTATTTTGGTTTAATTAACATTGGGGATGGTTTTGTAAATGGAAAAATTATTAATTTGTTAAGTTGATACCAACCCGTTCGTTTCTTATAGAGATTAAAAAAAAGAAAAACTCAGAAATATATAATAATATAACAGTGTTATATCTTTATAATTATATACCCCCTTTTTCTAAAGGAAATAGGGGGGAGGGGCTATATACTTTCCAAGAGAAAAAGCTTTATTTCAAGAGGAATAAAAATTATACTATGCCCCATTCTATTCAAACAATTTTTCAGGAATTCATAGAGAAAAAAGCAACTATTTTCAAAGACAGAAATGCGTTAACTTCAGATTTCAAACCCAACACGATTCCGCATAGGAACAATGAGATAAATACGCTTGCGTTAATATTGGCCCCATCTTTAAGAGGGGGGAAACCATCAAATATATTTGTTTATGGCATGACGGGAACTGGAAAGACACTTGTAACACGTTATGTTGGGAACGAACTCGAGAAAATGTCCAACCAGGGGGCAACCCCCGTTAAAGTTATCTACATAAATTGTAAGATGAAAAAGGTTACAGACACAGAATACAGGTTGGTTGCCGAGCTTTCAAGAATTATGGGGCAAGAGGTTCCCGTGACCGGGCTACCAACAGAATATGTATATCAAACGTTCTTTAATGTTTTGGATTCAACGAATTGGGTTGTTGTTGTGATTTTGGATGAAATAGATGCACTGGTCAACAGAATGGGGGACGATTTCCTCTATAACTTCACAAGAATAAACCAAGAACTTAAAAAAGCAAAAGTATCGATCGTCGGTATAACTAACGACCTTCACTTCATTGATGTTCTTGATCCACGTGTGAAGAGTTCCTTGAGTGAAGAAGAAATCCTTTTCCCACCCTATAATGCCCTAGAACTACAGGATATTTTAAAACAAAGGACAGAATTAGGTCTTGAACCAGGTGTTATCTCTGAAGAAGTTATTCCTAAGTGTGCTGCTTTAGCTGCTCAAGAACACGGCGACGCTAGACGCGCACTCGACCTTCTGAGGGTCGCTGGTGAAATCGCCGAAAGAGAAAACAGCCTAAAAATAACTGAAAAGCATGTGGACACGGCATTAGAAAAAATAGATTATGATAGAATAATAGAATCAGTTAAATCTCTACCAAAACAGACTAAGGCCTTACTTTGGTCAATCATAAACCTTGAGGACGGGGGTCAAAAAAACATGCAAACAGGCGACATTTACAGTATTTATGAAAACATATGTAAAGAATCCGCATTACACCCTTTAACACAAAGGAGAGTATCAGACCTTATCTCTGAGCTAGATATGATGGGAATAATAAACGCAAGGATAATTTCGTTGGGGAGATATGGTAGGACACGTGAAATAAACCTGAATGTTTCTGAAAAAATAAAGAACATGATGAAAGACGTTCTTAAACCCGTTTTAATGCTTTAATTTTTGAGGTATTAATCTAATGAATGAAGAAGAAGTTGTCAAATTATTTCTAAAGAACGGTTTTCAAATATCTAAGAATGCATTATCTCTGATTTTAGAAAACCCAGAACAAATATTATCTGAACTGAAAAAAATGAAACCAAGACCATTCATAATATCGGAGCAACACTTAAAAAACATTCAAAAACCAGTTAAGATGAAACCGACAGAAATAAAAATCATTAAAGAATTCAAGTTAGAAAAGAGACCCGTTTCTGTCAAAGATTATGTAGATCATTTTATTTCACATTATGAGGAACTAAAAAAGATTATATCCAAAAAAATGGAGACCGAAAGGCTCATTTCTATCAACAAAATAGCCACTCAAACGATGATGTGTTCCATAATAGGTGTTGTCAGGGAAAAAAACAAGAACAATATACTGGTTGAAGATCCAACGGGCGAAGTGTATGTATTCTTCGATGATAACTTAAAAGAAAAATTTGATGAAATAGCCCTTGATGATGTTATCGGTGTTGCGATTAAAAAAATTAAAGACAAATACTATGCAAAAAACCTAATTTTTCCTGATATTTCTTCAAACAGAGAAATAAACAGGACTGAAAGTGATATGGTATTGGCAGTTGTTTCAAATCCCTCTAACCTTGGCGATACAAGATACAAGAATTTAATTTCAACTCTCTGTTCTGCAGAAAACCTATCCGCTATTCTTTTTTTTGATGAAACAAAGAGTGAGAAAATAACTTATGATCTCTCAAAATTCAGCCCGATACCCCATAAACCAAACCCATCACTTGTTCAAATAGACAACATCAAAATCTTAGTCTTACCAAAAATTTTCTTTGAAACTCTCACTTTTAATTCTAACATAACAGACCCAATCACACAAATACTGAAGAGAAGACATTTGTCCCCCTCGTTAATTTCAAAAAATCACACCGGGCATGAAGATTTTGTTCTAACAGAAATTCCCGATATTGTAATCTCAAACTTGGGCGTAACTATAAACAAAAATTACAAGGGAACGACTATAGTCTCTAATTCTGACCCAAACAAAATTTTTCTCATAAACTTGAAAACTAGAGAAGTGGTCGAGAGGACTATCTGAAAAATTGTCTTCAAACTCTCACTTTTTTTCTAGAAAGTTCTTTAATTTTACCATTCAATATTTTCTTCGAATACTCACTCCAGAAAAAATATATAATCCAAGCGATAAGTGATTAAAAAGGTAAACTCACAATTTTATTTCATGCAAACAAAATTCCAACTTCTTGACGCCGACTATATAATGACGGACAATAAACCTGTTATTCGTCTATTCGGTAGGACTGATGAGAATAAATCTATTACGGTTTTCTATGATAAGTTTTTGCCATATTTCTACATTTTACCGGCAGATGGGAAAAAATCGGAGCTAAAAGAGACTATAACAAAAAAATACAAGGACACTGTCGTTAAAATTGAAACAGTTGAAAGGTTTCTACCAATCGGTTTTAACGAGTCTAAAGTAGAACTTCTAAAAATCACTTTGAATAACCCGGCCAAAACCCCAATTATAAGGGATGAATTGAAGAGAGATAAATCAGTAAAAGAAGTCTTCGAAGCCGATATTCTTTTCAAGTACAGGTTTATGGCAGACAATAACATATCTGGGATGAAATGGTATGAAGCCACGGGCAACGGCATTACAACGAACACAGTAAAAACAGAAAAAAAAGTTGCTGCTGAAAGCCTTAAAGAACTGGATTTAGAGGAATACATGCGGTTTAAGTACATGAGTATAGACATAGAGGTTGTATCTGGTGAAGGCGGCTTGCCGGATGCTGAAAAAGATCCAATAATCCTAATCAGCATCTATTTTTATCCTGCTTTCAATGGAAAGAATTCTTTGGTCCTTTCTGCCAAAAAAATAAGGGAATCGAACGGAGACTCGTTAGGCTTCTATACAGAGAAAGAGATGTTACAAGAATTTCTGAAAATAATTGACAATTATGATCCCGACATAATACTTGGTTATAACATAAACAACTTTGACTTACCTTATATCGAGGTTAGGCTGAGGAAGAACAACTTACCGAGAACACTTGGTAGATGTACACAGAAATCACTCATACCGAGAAAAGTCACAAACAGGTACAGAAACACGATAACAGGTCGTGTTGTTGCCGATGTGTATGATTTAGTGAAAGAAGCAGCAGTAAAGTTCGGTTTGTTCAAAGGTTTGAAGAGGTATGGTTTAGGCGACATTTCAAGGCTTGTCCTAGGAGAAGGAAAGGTTGACATTGCACACAGCGAAATCAACGGACACTGGACAGACAACGGAGAAAAACTGAAAAAACTACTGGATTACAGTAGGAAAGATGCAGAATTACCTATACAAATCATGCTTAAAGAGCAAATGCTCGACAAATTCTTCGAGTTATCAAAAGTATCAGGTATTCTTTTACAAGATGCTTTAGACGGTGGGGAATCAACAAGGATAGAGAACCTTCTCTTACGTGAGTTCAACAAGAAAGATTTTGTCATCCCATGTAAACCAGACACAGACCAACTCTCACGAAGAAACTTGGTGAGACAGACAGAAGGGTTAAAGGGTGCTTTTGTCCTTAGTCCAGCTGTGGGTTTTCACAACAAATGTGTCGTTTATCTAGACTTTCGTAGCATGTATCCAAGCATTATTCAATACTTTAACATCTGTCCTAGTACGTTACTTTTAACTGATAAAAAGGTAGATTTTCTCCAAACATCCACTGGCACTAAATTCGTATCCCCAAAAGTAAGGGAAGGCATCGTTCCAAAGATAATTAAATACTTATTGGAAACGAGGGCTAAAATAAAAAAAGAAATGGATCACACAAGAAAGCCAGAGAAAAGAAGATACTTGCATGCAAAACAATACGCTTTCAAAACAGTAGCCAATGCTTTTTACGGTCATCTAGGTTACGTCCGTGCAAAACTCTACGTTCTGGATATAGCTAATTCGATAACTGGAACGGGAAGAGAGATGATAAACAAGACAAAAAAAATTGTCGAGACAAAGACACCTTACAAAGTCATTTATGCTGATACTGATTCTGTCATGGTTGAGTTGGCAACAACAGATGTTAAAGAGGCGTTTAAAATTGGAATAGATGTCTCAAAACTCATCAACGAAGAAATACATCATATGCTTGAATTGAAGATAGAGAGTGTTTTCAAGACATTATTGATACTGTCTAAAAAAAGGTATGCTGGCTGGAATTTTGAACCTGTCGGTGAGGAATGGGAAGAATCTATAGTCACGAAAGGTATAGAGACTGTTAGAAGAGACTGGTGTGACTTAGTTTCAGAGACTCTAGAAGAAATTTTGACGACCATTCTTAAAGAACAGGACATAAACAAGGCAGTGAAATTAGTCAAGGATAAAGTCGTTGATATAAAAACAGGAAAAATGGATGTGGATAAACTGGTCATAACCAAAAGCGTCTCTAAGTCGTTGAAAAGTTACAAAGGAGTCCAAGCACACATAGAATTAGTCAAGAAAATGAAGGCTAGAGATCCTGCATCTGCTCCTGGTGTCGGGGATAGGGTTGGTTTTGTTATAGTAAAAGGCCTTCAAATGATTTCTAAAAGGGCTGAGGATCCAGAATACGTAAAGAAACACAAACTTATGATTGATTCTAAGTATTACATAGAAAGCCAGTTGTTGCCACCATTAGAAAGGGTTTTTGAGGCTTTGAGCGTCAATAAATCAGATTTACTTGGTATAGGGAAACAGATGGGAATTTTTGATGTCATGAGAAAAGAAACTAAAGAAGAAAGCCCGTTTGTTGATTGTTTGACTGATATTGACGGCTTTATATGCAACAATTGTAATAACGTAATGAGAAGAGTTCCTATATCTGGAAAGTGTAATTTCTGTAGTGGGGAGATAGTGTTCTTTAAAGGGGAAAAGAAGTCTAGAGTGTATAATCCTTGGTTGGAAGTTCCTAAAGAAACGGTAAAATAAGCATGAAAAGTGGATGAATTACACCGTGAATTCATGTTACTACAAGTTGGACAGGAAATGAAGGGGTAGTGAAGTTCATTCTTAGAAATCCCTTATATTTTGAATTCTGCAGAGGAAATAATGGGGTCATGTGAAGTTCATTTTTTTAAAGATATGACTTCACGATAAAAACATACTGCTCATTAAACTATCAACCTAAAGAATAAGATATATTTTTGTTCTTGGAAAGAGAAACTTAAATTATGATGTTTACTACCCATATAGCATTAGCTGTTTTAATTTTCTTTCTTATTGCATATACGCATTTAATACAACCTTATACTATGGTGTTAATCGTTGTTATAATTGGTAGTCTATTACCAGATATAGACCATCGCCAATCCTATATCTCCACAAGAAATGAATTCACCCAATTCTTATCAGGAACTCTAACAAAAGAATTAACAACCCATAGAGATCATTTTCATACAATATATGCTTCTATTGGTTTCACAGTATTGGCAATAATAGTTTGGTATTTTATTGGAATTCAAAGTTTGAATCCATTCATAGTCGGTTTTGGTATGTTCCTAGGATACACATCACATTTGTTAGGAGATGCTATAAATTCAAAAGGTATTCATTGGTTAGGTAAAGATAATGAGAAATATCATTTTATGAAACAGGGATTTATGAGAACAGGTAGTTGGAAAGAAACAATATTGCAATATTTGTTCTTAGTTGCAGTTGGTTTGTTGTTCTTGAAAGTAGGAATAGTATAAAATTTTAATCAAACTTCTCCTCACCCCCTCGATAATTACGAATAAAGTTGTAAAATTAACAATAAACCTTTAAATTTTCTCTCAATCAAATAACTTCTTATGTTCGAGATGGATCCTAAGAAAATGCAACAGATGATGAAACAGTTGGGTATGAAGATGGACAACATCCCAGCCACTCAAGTTATAATCAAGACTGACACAGGCGACATAGTAGTTGAAGAACCGCAAGTCGTCAAAACAACCATGCAAGGCCAAATCGTATTTCAAGTTTCTGGTAACGTGAAGGAAAAATCTTTCAGTGATGAAGACGTGAAGTTGGTTATGGAACAGTCGGGAACAACAGATGAAGAACAGGCTGCGAAGGCATTGCACGAAGCTAATGGAGATGTCGTGAAGGCCATCATGAAGTTGAAGGGTGAATGATTTGGATTTGTTTGAAAAATATAAAATCTACATAATAGGAATAATAATCTTAATAATTGCGATAATAATCGGACTTTATATCACAGGGGGAATAATCCCACCTATTTAGAAATTTTCTCCATTATCGAAGAATAAACAGGAGTAGTTATAGTCGTTGCGATAAACAAACCAAGGCTTGTCGTCATCGCAAATTCTCTGTATTGTCCGCCAACTAAGAACAATATGAAAAAGATAACCGTGGCAACCGTTGTGAGAAGCCATATTTTATTCATTGATATTTTGTAGTCAGATACTGTATATGTTTCTTTCTTCTTTAGAATTTGATAACTCATAAAAACACCTTGTCCAATACTAATGAGGAAAAATATCATCAAACCTATTAATGAAGGAATACCTAGAACCCATTTACTCATGGTTATGCCGATTACTATTATGAACATTAAAAATATAGTTAACCAGTGAATCCAATTACGTATATCTCCTTTAATTAAAACTGAAACAATAGCAATGAAGAAAACAAGAAGGACGAACCATCCGAAAGAAACAGTACCTAATATAAGCAAAAATTCACTCAAGTATATGAGTATCAGAGGTAATACTATTATTCCTCTTTTGCGGTATTTTACGAGGAATAAAAATGAAGTGGCGATTGTAGCGGCAAGAATCGTAAAGAGTAATGAAATTATGAAAATATCTCCAGTTTTAGCCTTATAATTATCGTTTTTCTCTAAATTTAAGTCTGTCCCCAATCGTTTTGTTTCTATTAGTGCTGATAGTCTTATCATATCATTGGTTGCATCCTCTTTTCTAACTTTATACCCCCAAATAACCAATTCTTTCAATTCTTTTCCAGCATCTTGACCACTTATTGGTAAGTTTATGAATTCTTGATCGTTTACAAGCACAACAAGCGAATTCTTCAAGTAACTTTGCCCGCTACTTGGATCAATTATGACTTCTTGTCCTTTGGTTACTTTAGCAAAGTTTTCACCGGCTTCTTTAGACAAAAGAACAGGTACAACAAATGCATATCCGTTTGCCTGTTTTACAAGTCTTCTTGTATTGGTACTATCTGTTGATAGTGTTAAATCCCCTTCATCAAAAATATTCAACGAAAGAGTTGTTGCGTTCTTAGAAATATTTTCGATTTTAATCTTAACATTATCTATTGTGGCATACTGACCGAGTTTATATTCTGTACCATTTATACTCAACGATTTTTCGTTCTTTAAAATTAGTTTATAGGTTTTATCATTCAATACAAATTCATCTTTCTGAATTTTAAGTATCAAATTACCTTCTACAATACCACGCTCTGTCAAGAATCTTAAGTATTTTTCTTCTTCTGGGCTTGTTATTATTTGAATCGTGCTATCAGAAAGTTCGACTCTCGTGTTGGCTAAATCATAATACTTTGCGCGTGATTTTATTGTTTCTAAGATTTTTTGTGAATCATTATTTTCAAATTTAAAAGAATAAGATGCCCCTCCACCTATGTCTATCCCAAGATTTAAACCACCTTTTTTTATGTTTTCTACAGTTATGTCTAGACTAGAGTTTTTCGGTATATCACAACTCTTTGGGTTATAGTCTATCATGAAAGTTGTTATACCTTCGATTCCTTTTCTGATTCTGTTAAAATCTGCTGAATCTTTGATTTGCATACCACCGATTTCTGTTATAACAGACCCCGCAATCATGATTTCTTTGCATGGCGTTGCAACCCCAACATAAGTTACAACCACGCCTGAAGATTTAGAAAGTTCTGAATAGAGAATAATGAATGAACTTATTAAAACAAGAGAGATAAATCCCATCAACCTGAAGTTTTTTATCAAATTCATGTTCTTAATGTTTAAGTTCGAAGATTTAAATTTGTGATTTTTTGAGAAAAAATTAATAATTGGAGAAACAATCTATTCCTAGATAGAAATGTTAGAAATTTTACTCATTTCATTTCTTATTTCACTCGTAACATCTTTATTCTTGACAAAATCTTTAATTCCGTTCTTTGAAAGAAACGAGATAATCGCATTAGATCTGCATAAAAAGAAGAGACCAAAGGTTGCTAACAGCGGCGGAATTCCTGTATCCATTTCTCTGATGATTGGTTTAATGTTCTTTGTTGCGGTGCAAACTTTTGTGTACAGAATAACCAATCAAATGGTTTATTTGTTTGCTTCAGTGTTAACTATACTTCTGATAACTATCGTTGGTTTTTTCGACGATCTCAACAGAGCTGATGTTGTTGAAGGCAGAGCAAAGATACGAAAGGGTTTAAAACAGTGGCAAAAACCTCTTTTAACATTACCAGCTGCAATTCCTTTAATGGTTGTCAGTGCAGGAGAGACTACGATGGGTATTCCTTTAATAGGATCTATAAACTTTGGGATAATTTATCCATTAATACTCATTCCATTGGGTGTTGTTGGTGCAGCGAATGCCATAAACCTTTTAGCAGGTTTTAATGGTTCTGAAGCAGGGATGGGGATTATTTATTGTTTGTTTTTAGGTATCTATGCTTTCGTACATAATGAATTAGTCGCCGCCGTTATTTTTTTCTCTGCAGTTGGTGCATTAATTGGTTTTCTTAAGTACAACTGGTTCCCAGCAAAGATACTTTCAGGTGATAGCATGACGTATTGTTTAGGTGCTATTGTTGTATCAGGTTCTATAATCGGAAACATGGAAAGAGCAGGGATTATTGCTATGACACCATTCATAATCGAATTTTTGTTAAAAATAAGGTCTAAGTTTAAAGCTTCATGTCTGGGAAATCTCAGAAATGATGGAAAGTTAGACCCCCCATATAGAAAGAAATTTTATTCATTAACACATATCATAATGAATTTTGGTAAATTAACAGAAAAACAGGTTACTTTAGTTCTTATGTTGATTCAATTATTCTTCAGTTTGTTACCTTTTATAAGATTTTAGAGTAGAAATCTGTTAGGTTCGTCTTTAGGACAGATTCGTAATCTTTATCAGTATTGATAGGAATCCAATCTTCATGTGAAATTTCATGAAGCATTAACCAACCTTTTCTGGCTAACTCGGGCAGTATTACTCTTTCAAACTTGAATGGTGGTTGATGTTTGGTAATCATTTCTAACACTTCTGGTTCGAGAATGTAGATGCCAACGTTGACGTATTTGCTTATCAACGGTTTTTCTTCGAAATCTATTACTTTTTTTATCCCTTTGTCTATATTTTCAACTTCCATTATACCATACTGTACCCTGAACTTGTTAGTTGCGACTACACTCGCTTTAAAACCGAATTCTTTAACACCCCTGATATGTGAATCTATGAAATTTTTCACTTTTAACCTCACTATATCATCACAGTAAAAAACTATTACTGAATGATCCATCGTCAGTTTCTTATTATCGATTGCGTTTTTTATAGCTCCACCGGTCTCAAGATTATCCCTTTCTCTTGAATAATCTATTCCAGCACCAAACTTACTTCCGTTACCAAAATGTTCTTCTATCATTTCGCCTTTATATCCTGTACAGAAAACATAATTTTTTATTCCTTGATTGAGCCAAGGCAACATCGTGAACTCTAATATAGGTTTTTTCTCTATACCTACTGGTAGCAAAGCCTTTGGTCTGTCGTTCGTGAAAGGTCTTAATCTCTTACCGATACCACCGACTACTGAAATAGCGCATATGGTAGAAAGGCTGATAGTCATAGATTAAAATATCGTGGCAAAGGTTAAAAAACTAAATCTTTAAGACAATCAGATAAACACCACCAAAGATGAGAAGTATTCCCAAGAACCTAAAGAGGGTCAAGCTTTCATTGAAGAACAATTTGCTGAGAATAGCCGTTATTATATATCCTATTGAGATTAAAGGATAAACAAAGCTCAGCTCCTCTTGCGATAATATAACTAACCAAAGAAACGAGGCCAACACATAAAAAACCATCCCAATAAAAACATATTTTTGTAGAAGAATTTCAGAAATTCTTGATGAAAAAATATCTTTTACTCCTATATTACCTATAGTATTCATGCCTTTTTTCATTGATAACTGCCCAATCACGCCCATACCTACACAAATCAAAATTAAAAACAGAACATTCATTTTACCGCCTTTTATTTTTTGATGCATAATTAGGTTTTAAACGTGAATTAATAAACATTTTTAAGTTTATCGGTGATTAATGTAGATAGATAAATATGAGAATAACTATTTTAGGCTGTGGTTATGTAGGTCTGGTAACTGGGACTTGTTTTGCTGATAAGGGAAATAAGGTATATTGTATCGATGTTGACCCTAAAAAAATTGAGATGATAAACAAAGGAGAAACACCAATATTCGAACCAGGTTTAGAAGAATTATTGAAAAAAAACATAAAAAACGGGAGTTTAACAGCTTTTACCACAAAGGAATTTTATCCGAAAAAAATCCAAACAGATGTTAGCTTCATTTGTGTCCCTACGCCATCCAACAAAGACGGTTCTATCAATTTAAAATTCATCAAAAACGCTTCTCGTGATTTAGGAAAATATATCAAATCTTTAAACGATTATCATGTTGTTACAGTAAAAAGCACAGTAGTTCCTGGCACCACTGGAGATATAACACTCCCTATTTTAGAAAAATGTTCGGGTAAAAAAATAGGAAAAGATTTTGGTTTATGTATGAATCCAGAATTTTTAAGAGAAGGTTCTGCGATAGAAGATTTCACAAATACTGATAAGATTGTCATAGGTTCGATCGATAAAAAATCAAGTGATGTTTTAGAAAAATTGTACGAATCATGGAAAACAAATATACCGAGAATTAAAGTCGAATTGAGGACGGCAGAGATGATAAAGTATGCTCAGAATGCATTCCTGGCGACAAAAATATCATTCATCAATGAAATAGCAAACATCTGTCAGAAATGCGGTGTTGACGCAAAAGATGTAACCTATGCTATAGGTCTTGATCCAAGAATTAACCCAAGATTCTTAAATTTCGGTGCTGGTTATGGCGGAAGTTGTTTTCCAAAAGATGTGAAAGCACTCATAGCGAAAGCTCAGAGAATCGGCTATAACCCAAAATTATTAAAATCCGTTGAAGAGATTAATCAAAAACAGGCCTTGGAAGTATTAAAGATGGCTGGTGACGTAAAAGGGAAAACTGTTTCTATACTCGGTTTAGCGTTTAAACCAGATACAGACGATATAAGAGAAGCACCGTCGATAAAATTGATAAAAGAACTGAAAAAGCATGGTGTAACTATAAAAGCATTCGACCCCCAAGCCACAGAAAACATGAAAAAAATTTTTCCTAACATCACATACACAAATTCTCCTTTAGAATGTTTGAAAGATTCTGATATTTGCTTCGTTATGACAGAATGGAAAGAAATAAAAGAATTAGAACCAAAAGAATTTTTACAATTAATGAAAACACCGGTCATCATTGATGGCAGAAGAGTTTTCGACCCAGAAAAAATGAAAAAACTTGGTTTCACTTATAAAGGAATAGGTTATGGTTTGACATGAAAGAAACAGAATTTCTCGGTTTGATACCAGCTGCTGGCGAAGGCACTAGAATGTACCCCTTTTCCAGGGCTGTTCCTAAAGAAATGTATCCGATATTAGGAAAACCTGTGATAGAACACTGCATCGACAACCTTAGAGAAGGAGGAATTAAACAAATTTTTATGATAGTTGGTCATCAAAAAGGAGCATTGATGGACTATGTGGGGGATGGTTCTTTCTACAACGTTAATGTTGCTTATATTTATCAACTCAAAAGAAGAGGATTAGGTCATGCAATACTGCAAGCAGAAAAATGGATAAATAAACCATTTGTAACTTTATTGGGCGATTCTTTCATAGAACCAAAAAAAGAGATACAAAATATGATGAAATTTCACACAGAAAAAAAACCCATCGCTACGATATTACTTTTTAAAGTGAAAGTACCAACAGGCTATGGAATTGCTAAATTTAAAACTTTAGATAATGATTGTGGGCTGATTGAAAAAGTTATAGAAAAACCAAGCTTAGAAGAAGCAGAAGAATACAAGTTGAATCATGAATTCTATGCTCTTTGTGGTGCTTACGTGTTTGAACCAAGAATATTTGATTTTATAAAAAGAACAAAACCTGGAAAGAGGAAAGAAGTTCAGATAACAGATAGTATTCAATTAGCCATAGAAAGCGGGGAAAATGTTTGTGGTGTTATATTAAAAGGTAAATACTTAGACGTAGGTAAATGGAAAACTGTTTTCGATATTCAGAAAGAAATGCAGGATAAAATTAATATTGATGAAATCACAAAAGAAAGAGAAAAGATGACGGATAAGGTAATAAAAACATTGAGGTGATATAAAGTGAAGATTCTCGTCACCGGTGGAGCAGGTTTCATCGGCAGTAATATTGTTGATATGTTAAAGGGTGAGAATGAAATTACTGTCTTAGATGACCTTAGTGCTGGAAGAAAAGAGAATATTTCAGGTATACCATTTATTCATAAAAAAATAAGTGATGTAGAAGAATCAGATGTTAAAGATTTTAATGCAGTAATACACTGTGCTGCTCAAGTTTCAACTTTCCTTTCTGTGGATTATCCCAATGAAGACTTTGAGTCAAACTGCTTAGGAACTTTTAAATTGTTTGAGGCATGCAGAAAATGGAATGATGGCGCCTTAATAATTTTTACTAGCAGCAGGAGTGTTCTCGGCGACATACCAGAACCAAAAATTGCAAACGAGACATTTCCCTATAATCCAAGCACATTCTACAACGTTCACAAATTATATGGTGAAAACCTTTGTAAGATTTATTCAGGTTTATATGGTATGAAATTTGTTGTCCTGAGACCATCGAATGTTTTTGGTCCCAGACAACCGTATTGGAAGGGCGGCTGGTACAACTTTATTGCCTTTTGGATAAAACTTGCTCTTGAAAACAAACCCATACCTATCTATGGGACAGGACAGCAGATTAGAGATTACGTTTACGTGGGTGATACAGCAGAAGCATTTGTTTTAGCTTTAAAAAATAAGAAGGCAATCGGCGAAACTTTCCTTTTACCTTGTGGCAGAGAAACCAATTTAAACGATCTAGCAAATTTGATAATTGATTTAACAAAAAGCAAATCAAAAATCCAATATTTCCCACCCCGAAAAGGAGATGTTCAAAGGTTTGTTGGTTCTTATAAAAAAGCTCAATCATTGCTAGGTTGGATGCCAAAGGTTTCATTGGAAGAAGGGTTAAGAAAAGAAATCGATTGGGTTAAGAGTGATATAAAGTGAAGGTTCTAATCACTGGTGGTGCCGGTTTCATCGGCAGTAATTTGTCTAATTACTATTTGAACAAAGGACACGAAGTAACAGTTTTTGATAATCTATCTAGAAGAGGCACAGAGAAAAATTTGGAATGGCTGAGAACAAACCACAAAAAAAATTTATCTTTCATAAAAAATGATATCAGAAATTTTGATTCTCTTCTAAATGCAACAAAAGATGTTGATATGATATTGCATACTGCAGCACAAGTTGCAGTAACAACCTCTATTAAAAACCCGAGAGAAGATTTTGAGATAAATGCGCTTGGAACTTTCAACGTATTAGAGGCGGCGAGAAGAAGTGATAATAACCCTATACTTGTCTTTACTTCTACCAACAAAGTTTACGGAGATAATGTCAATAAAATTCCTATAGCTGAAAAAGAAACTAGGTATGAATTTATTGATTCTAAGTACATAAAAGGAGTTCATGAAGATTTTCCGACTGATGCAAACGAACACACCCCTTATGGTTCTTCAAAGTACGCTGCAGACATTTACGTCAGAGACTTTTATACTATTTACAGACTTAAGACTGTAACTTTCAGAATGAGTTGTATCTATGGAACAAGACAATTTGGAAACGAAGACCAAGGATGGGTTGCTTATTTTGTCATCTCTTCATTCTTCAAAAAACCGATTGTTATTTATGGGGACGGAAAACAAGTCAGAGATGTTCTATATATTGATGATTTAGTCAGAGCATATGAGTTAGCTTGTCAAAACATAGAAAAGACAAAAGGGAAGGTTTACAACATAGGTGGTGGTATAAAAAATACTTTATCACTCTTAGAACTTTTGAATTTATTGAGGAGTTTTGGGTTTGACACTAAATACTCATTTAATAATTGGAGATCGGCAGACCAGAAAGTCTACATTTCGGATATAAAAAAAGCGAATGAGTTCGGTTGGGAACCAAAAATCAAACCAGAAGAAGGGGTCAAGAAGCTTTTGGAATGGGTAAAAGAAAATAAAAGATTATTTTAACTTTTTTGATTAAATCTATTCTATGAAAATCTCTGTTTTAATTCCTGCAAAGAATGAGCCATTGATAAACGATTTGATAGAGAAAATCCATGAAGTGTTGAGAAACTTTGAGCATGAAATTATCGTAATTGACAAAAGCGATGTTCCATCTAAAATAAATAATGTAAAACTTATTATTCAAAAATCAACTGGACTTGGACAAGCTGTTCTTGAAGGTTTCGAAGAGTCCACCGGTGATATGATAATTGTTATGGATGCTGATTTTTCTCACAATCCAAAATATTTACCAAAGTTTATTAAAAATTTGAAAAAATCAGATATTGTCATAGGTACCAGATATATTTCTGGTGGTAAAAACGAGGATTACTGGATTAGACAAATCATCAGCAGAGGAGCAATTTTTTTGATAAAAACCTTTCTTGGTATTAAAACTAAAGACCCAGTTTCTGGTTTCATTGGTATAAAAAGAAAAACAATCAATTCCATACAACTTAATCCTATTGGTTTCAAGATACTCGTAGAAATTCTTTACAAAATAAAAAACAAAGGATTTAAAATAACAGAACTTCCCATAAAATTCGTTCCAAGAAAAGATGGGAAATCAAAATTCACTTTCAGGGAAGTTGTACATTTTTTCATGTTAATTTTGAGTCTCAAATATGTTAAAAAATGAATAAAAAACACGAATTAAGAGAAAATAAAAGCTTATATCTGACTAGGTGAATGATTATCTAGAAAAGAATTCTCATAGATATTAGTATGATAAAAGAAATAAGAATCTATTCTAAATAGAAATTGGTGATCATCATATTTTACAAGAAAATAAAGGTTTACCTACCAGAAATTTATGTGATTTTTGGATATGTTGTATTAACTTTAGTGCTGTTATATCCAGTTGTATTGAATTTTAATCTTTTCATAGGCTCTTCGTCAGATGTTTATCAAGTTATATGGGGTTTTTGGTGGTTGAAAAAAGTTTTAATTAATTTATGTGTTAATCCCTTTTACACATATTATATTTTTTATCCTTCTGGTGTGAATTTAACATTCTTTACGTTAACCTATTTTAATTCTATATTTTCTATTCCTTTACAAATTTTGTTTGGATTAGTAGCAAGCTATAATTTAATGGTTTTCTTTTCGTTTGTTATGTCAGGTTACGGGGTATATCTTTTAGTTAAATATTTAACAGGAAACAAAGGAGCGAGTTTTATTTCTGGAGTTATATTTGCGTTTTCTCCTTTTAGATCTACAGCTGCATTAGGACACATGCATGTACTCACAACTCAATGGATTCCTTTTTATGTTTTATATCTAATCAAAACTATAAAAGAGAAAAAAACCAAAAATGCAATTTTTACAGCCATTTTTTTCGTATTAACATCTCTTGGTAATTTTGAATATGCATTGTATATTTCTCTTTTTACAATCTTTTTATTTATTTTCTTTTTTTTTACTGATAGAAAAATCATATTAAATAAATTTTTTATAAAAAACATGATTTTAATAGCAGTCATATCCTTAATTATGCTCATACCTTTTATTTACCCTATGTTTAAAGAATGGTCTTCTTCTAGTTATATGAAAAAAACGCTTGATGGTTCAATCGTTACTTCTGCAGATATATTTGCTTTTTTTATACCGTCAGAGAGACATCCAATTTTTTCAACGTATTTCAAAAAAATATATGATACTTTTTCAAGTAACGAGATGGAACGTGTAGTTTTTGTTGGATATACTTCACTTGCCTTTTCTATATACTCTGCAGTTAAGATTAAAAATAAAGATATTAAATTTTGGGTATTTTCTGCAATTTGTTTCTTCGTTTTATCGCTAGGTCCTGTTTTGCATGTGTTTGGAAGATTTTTGTTCCCTTCTCCATTTAAATTAGGTAATCTTGCAAAAACTCTTGGTGTTCATGCTTCTAATTTTGGTTATGAACTCTTGGATAATTTTGTTGGAATACCTCTTCCCTATCTCTTATTATATTTGTTCTTTCCTTTTTTTTCTGTAACAAGGACCCCAAGTCGTTTATCTATAATGCTTATGCTTTCTATTGCGATCTTATCAGGGTATGCAATTTCGAAAATCAGTAACAAATTTAAAAAAAGAAGAATTGTTTTTCTTATCGTTACCCTTTCTTTAATTATTTTTGAATTCCTTCCTTTACCATTTCCCTCTCAAGATTCTTCTATACCAAATATTTATAACCAAATAGCCTTAGAACCGGGAGATTACGCAATTGTTGAGGCCCCCATTTCATTACCGTATTACATGTATTATCAATCTCTCCATAACAAAAAAATAGTAGGGGGAATATTTGGTCGTAGACCTTCTTATACAGACGAATTTGTTAACTCAGTTTCATTGTTAAGAGAATTAAAAATTCCAACAAGAAAAATTATTCACAATAACTTTTTAGAAAATGTCATGAGGCAAAACCCAGAAGCGTCACCAATAATTAAAAAATATATAGAATCAGAAGGAGATATTTACTCTTCAGAACAAATTGAAAGTCAAAAAAAACCATCTAGGAATGACGTTGAACTATTAAAACAGAACAATATAAAATATATTATTTTACATAAAAACTTTCTTGATGAACAGTCTTTTGACAGAATGAATAACATGCTCAAAACAATATTAAATGATAATCATGTATATGAGGACGGAGATTTAATTGTTTACAAAGTTTATTAAAACCAAAAAATTTATTACAGCAATAAAAATTATAATAAGTCTTGGAGTTTTTGTATATTTACTTTCAACTATCCAATTTTCTAATTTAATTCAGACATTTCTTAAAATAAAAACAATATACATTCTACCAATTTTAATTTTAGTGTTTTTTTCAATGTTAATACGAACTTTCAGATGGCAAATCATTTTAAGAAGATTGGATATAAATCAACCTATTTTTGTTTTGTTCAAATATAATCTCATCGGTAGTTTTTTTGCGAGTGTTACACCAGCAAAAGTAGGTGATTTTGGTAGAGCCTATTTTATTTGGAAAAAAAATAAATTTCCTGCTGATAAATCTATATTTTCAGTTTTAGTCGACAGAGGATTAGACGTTCTAACGTTGCTTCTTTTAGGATTAATAGCCGTTATTTATTTTTCAAAACTTTTCTATATTTTTCCTTTCGTATTTTTAATCTTTTCTTTAATCATAATTATTATTTTTTTTGCAATTATCGGTCAAAAACACATTTTAAATTTCCTTTCAAAAATATTTTTTAAAAAAATAAGTTCTGAATCAATAGAAAAATGTCTGTGTTTGTTAAAATCACCCTCCTTAATTGGCAAATTGGTTTTGATAACATTTTTTAATTGGTTACTAATTTTTATTCAAGCAGAATTTTTAATTCTTGCTCTTGATCAACAAATAACAATATTTCAGATATCGTTATTAGTTTCTATGGTTATGCTAATCGTTTTAATTCCAATAACAGTTTCAGGATTTGGAACAAGAGAACTTGCTACGGTTTATTTTTTCTCAATGGTTGGAATTGAACCAACTGTAGCAATCAGTTTTTCGTTATTATGGACGTTTTTTGGTATAGTTTTACCAGCGTTAATTGGTGGTGTTATACTTGGTAAAGTCTAAGGTTATAAAATGCTATTTTGATTGTTTAAGATATAAATGTATTACACATCATAAAATTATAGAAAGTGGGTTGAACTAGAATGAAAATTCTAATAACTGGCGGAACGGGATTTGTAGGATCTAATCTTGTAATCAATTTTTTAAATAAAGGTAATGAAGTCATAGCTCTTGATAACTTATCAGATCCTACTGGCGGCGCTGTTAAAAACCTTATTTATCTAAAAAATAAATTTGGTGATAAATTAAATTTCTCTCCAGCAGACATAAGAAATTTTGAGGCATTAAAAAAAGTAATGAAGGATGTTGATGTAGTTATCCATACGGCAGCTCAAACCGCTATGACACCTTCTATAGAAAACCCGAGAGAAGATTTTGAGATAAATGCTATAGGTAGTTTTAATGTATTAGAAGCAGCTAGACAGAGCAATTCAGACCCAATTTTAGCTTATACAGCCACAAATAAAGTATACGGTACTTTGACAAAGGACCCTATTCCTCTTGTTGAAAAAGAGACAAGATGGGATTATGATAAAAGTTCTAAATATTACAATGGGATTACTGAAGATTATCCTCTCGATATAGGTGGTCCATATGGAATTTCAAAATGTGTTGGTGATATGTATTTTTTGGAATATAGAAGGACATATGATATGAAAACTTTCGCCTTTAGGATGTCTGCTATATGCGGTGAATTACAATATGCTATTGAAGTTCATGGATGGGTTGGTTGGATATTAACAAGGGCATTCCAAAATCAACCAATTAATATTTTTGGTGATGGTAAGCAGGTTAGAGGAGTACTTCATGTAGCAGATCTTATAAGAGCATTTGAATTGGCTATTGAAAACATAAAAAAAACAAAAGGACATGCATTCAATATAGGCGGCAACAGAGAGAATTCATTTTCCATATTAGAGCTTTTGAATTTTATGAAAAAAGAGTTTGGAATAAAACCGTCTGAAATAAAATATGTTGATTGGAGAAAGATAGATCAAAAATGTTATATATCAAACAATAAAAAGGCATTTGATTATTTTGGTTGGAAACAAGCAATTTCAAAAGAAGATGCTGTAAGAAGGATGTATAATTGGATAAAGGGTAATGTATAATTAACTTTTTAAAATTCAATTCTTGATGTATATTTTGTTCAAAAAGATAAAAGATTCATATATACATGGCAACAAATTTAATTAATTTTGCAAAACCCAAATAACTAATATTATGGTTGTTGAAAATGCCAAAACCAAACATAGTAGTCGTTATTCCAGCAAGAAATGAAGAAAGGACAATTAAAAAAGTAATTCAAGAAACATATGAAGTCAACAGGAAACATAAACTAGGAAACATGAAAATCTTAGTTGTGAATGACGCATCGACAGATAATACTGGTGAGATTGCAAAAAAATTTGCTAACAAAGTTATAAGAGGTGAAGGAAAGGGATTAGGCGAATGTATGTACATGGGTTTAAAGGAAGCTCTCGTATTAAATCCAGATATAATAGTATCAATTGATGCAGATGGTCAATCCGACCCGAAAGAGATACCAAACTTTGTTAAACCAATAACAGATGGAAAAGCTGATATGGTCATAGGATCTCGATTTTTGAAACCAGGTCTAATAAAATACAAAATGGAATTTTCACATTTGATTGGAAATAAAATCTTAGCATTGTTCTTAAGACGTGTTACAAAACTACCTATAACAGATTCCCATGGTGGAATAAGAGCAATGAAAAGTGAAGTTGTTGAAAAAATGGATACAATTGGAGCTCATACTTACGTACAAGAAACTATAATAGATGCAGCAATGAAGGGATTTAGAATAATAGAAATACCATCTATTTGGAAAAAAAGATTGTATGGCAAGACAAAAGTTGTACGTTCAATCAAAAGATACGTACTATGGACATTACCTGTTTTATTAGTACGTACTGGATTACATATGATTTTTTTTACTGCATTTGGAATTATACTTACATTAATAGGTTTTTTACTCGGGGTTTATTTGATTTTTATCGAATCATTTAAAACTTCAATTGGAATTGATAAGTACCCTTTTCTTATGTTGGTAGTTTTGCTCATATCTTCTGGCATTCAAATATTTTTCTTTGGATTTTTACTCAATCTCATAATTCAACTAAAAAATAAATTAGATTATCTTATACGTGCCAAAATATGACGAACATGAATATTTTATTGATCCAACCGAGAGTTGGTGAATATGATTTTGCCAATATCAGACTTCCTTTAGGAATTTTATCTATAGCTGCGCTTCCTGAAAAGAATGGATATAAAATTAATATAATAGACCAAAGAACAGATAAAAACTGGAAAAAAGAATTGCTAAAATCTTTGAAATCAAATCCTATTTGTGTCGGAATAACTAGCATGACAGGAAAACAGATTCGTTTTGCTTTAGAAGCTTCTAAAATTGTTAAACAAAACAGTAATGTACCAGTTGTTTGGGGCGGAGTGCATCCAAGTTTTTTACCAGAACAAACATTAGCAAATGAAAATATTGATATAGTTATTCAAGGAGAAGGAGAAATAACTTTTTTTGAATTAGTTCAAGCTTTAGAAAAAGAAATCCCCTTAGACAGAATAAATGGAATTTGGTACAAAGAAAATAATAAAATTAAAAATAATCAACCACGACCTTTTGCTGATTTAAATATGATCCCGGATTTACCTTATCATCTAATCGATATGAAAAAATATTGTGCTTTTGATATTACAGGAAAAAAAGAATACTCAATATCATTCGCATTAAGTAGAGGATGTCCATTCAAATGTGCATTTTGTTATAACATAGTTTTTAATAAAAGAGTATGGAGAGGTTTGACAATAGAAAATGTTATAGAAAGAATTAAAAGAATAATGGACGATTTTAACATAAAATCATTTTATTTTATTGACGATAACATTTGTGCAAACCCAAAGTGGTTCAAAGAACTCATAGATAATTTTTTAAAAGAAAAATTAGACTTAGTATGGGGTACACAAGGTATAAGGATTGATTCTGTTGAATGGATGGATTATGACCTTTTAAAATCTATGGAAAAAAGTGGATGTAGAAATCTAGATTTTGGTATTGAATCTGGTTCTCCTAGAATTTTAAAGTTAATGAAAAAAGATATAACTGTACCGCAAGTTAAAAAAGTAGCTAAAAAACTTTTAGATTTCCCATTCATACTTAAGTATAATTTTATGGGTGGATTTCCGACAGAAACACAAGAAGATATAGATCATTCAATTAAGTTAGCGTTAAACCTTGTTGAAGAAAATAAAAATGCTTATATATTATATCATACCTATACACCATTCCCTGGAACAGAACTCTTCGATTTAGCAGTTAAACACGGATTTATTCCTCCAAAAAAATTAGAAGGTTGGTCAGTATTTAACTATATTGATTGGCCACTTCATTATCCATCATGGTTATCAAAAGAAAGAATAGAACTTTTAAACAATTTATCTTTCACATCTCGTTTTGCAAACAAAAATTTGAAATATAAAATTACAAGAAAAACCATGAGATTAATTTTTAACTTATATTATCCACTTGCAGAATTTAGATTTAAACATAAATTTTATAGTTTCTTTTTTGAGAAAGAAATAGCAAAACATATTTCATCAGAATTTATTTAGTATTTAAGATGAGAAGATGAAGAACGGAAAAGAAATATACATCGATGAAATTATTCAACAAATCACAAGAATCTTAACTGTTTTAGATAGAAGCGAACAATCACCAACATTTGGTTGTTTTTATAGAGTTTTTTGGCATGATAAAGCTACAGATATACCATGCGCACATCCTCAAATAGGAGCCCTCTCACTTGCATTATTATATAAACATAATTTTCCTGGAAACATCTACTTCAGAAATGAAAAAATAAAAAAATGGTGTATAGGTGGAATGAAATTCTGGCAAGAAATCCAGAATCCTGATGGATCTTTTAATGAACACTATCCAAATGAACATAGTTTCGGAGCAACCGCATGGACATTAAGTTCTGTTCTCGACGCTTATTTATTATTACAAAATGAAATCCCAAAAAAAGAAAGAGAAAAAATACTAAATGCTGCAATTAAGGCTTCTAAATGGTTAATGAGAAATGATGACCCAGGCCCTTTAACTAATCATATAGCTATCGCATCATTAGCTTTGTATAATATGTTCAAAATTACACATGAGAGAAATTTTCTTAAAGGTTCTTTGAAAAAAATTCAAGATACATTAGAAAAACAATCTTCAGAGGGATGGTTTCAAGAATATGGTGGGGTAGATTTAGGTTATCTTACAACAACAATAAGTTTTTTAGCGAGGTATTATATCGAAACTAAAAATAAAGAAGTTTTTGATTCTTTAAAAAAAGCTATAACATTCTCGAGTTATTTTATCTATCCAGATTGTTTTTATGGCGGTTTTATAGGTAGCAGAAATACAGATCATTTTTACCCTCTTGGTTTTCAAATTATGAATAGGAAGTTACCGATTGCTAATGTTATATCTATTAAAGCACTTGAAGGAATAAGAAATGGCAATATACTAACACCAAAAACCATGGATGATAAACATTTTTTCCATTTATTTAATGAATTCTTGCAGTCTTATCTTAATTTTTCATTTGATTATAAGACAAAACAAAAATTACCTTGTGAATCTAAACCATTCAAAAAATATTTCGAAGATGCCAGATTACTTATTGTTAAAGAACCATTTTATTATGCTGTAATTGGTTTAAATAAAGGCGGAATTCTCAAAATTTTTGATGTTAAAAAATCCAAGTCAATATTGACTGATGGCGGAATTCATGGATTAACCAACGATGGTAAAACAATTTCTTCTCAATCGTTGGATGAAAAATATTTTATTAAAATGGAAGATGGAAAACTTTCTGTAAACGGTAACTTTCATAAAATTCGTTCAGAAAATCTCTCTTCTATAAAAATGATAATTTCGAGATTAGTTTTTTTAACTTTAGGAAGAAGTAATAAAATCTCTCTTATAATTAAAAAAGGATTGATAAGGAGGTTAATAACAAAAAGCATTTTAGTACCATTTAAATTTAGTCGTGAACTAAATTTTGAACCTGAAAAAATACAGATCAAAGATACAGTTGAAGGTAAAGGATTAAAATCTATAAATATAGGGGGAGAATTATTTCCCCGTTATGTGCCAGCTTCAAAATATTTCCTAAAAAATAACTTAGAAATAATAAATGTTTGGCAGAATGAATTGGCAGAAAAACTAAACAAAAATGGAAAGATAATTATTAAAAGGAGTATTAATTTTGGAGTTTAGTTACTTTACTCAAGCAGATATAATAATTCCGTTCGTTTTAATCAATGCTCTAAAAATCCTAACGAAATTAATTATATTTCTTTTTCTTAAACCAATTAATTGTCAATTTTAAACCATCTTCAAATTTGACTTCTGGTTTCCACCCAAGAACTTTTTGTGCCATTTTATTATTGCACAAAAGTCTATTCGGACCTACAACTTCTTTATTTAAGAATTTTATCTTTACATCTAAATCAGAAGCAATTTGTCTTCCTAAATCACCAACATTTATCTCGCGACCACATCCGATGTTAATTGGGCCACCCCGAAAATCATTTTCGACCGTCTTGATTAATGCCCTTACAGTATCTTCTACAAAAATAAAATCTCTAGTTGGTTTATCACTCCACAATTCCACGAAACCTTTATCTAAAGCTTGATTTATTACTGTTGGAATAAAATAATCGATTGATTGTCTTGGTCCAAATGAATTGAACAATCTTAAAATTACTGTCGGAACATTACTTTTATTAAATAAAGTACAAAGGTTTTCCCCAATTCTTTTCGTTAAGTTATAAACACTTTCTTCTGGTTCGATTGGATGATTTTCGTCAATGGGCACTTTCGGATTTTTTCCATATAATTGAGCTGAGGATGTGAAAACAACCTTTTTTATTTTATTTTGATTAGCAAAATTTAACACATTATAAGTCCCAATTACATTTATTTTGAAAGCAAGTTCAGGATTTTTTTCACATTCTCTTGGATTCGCTAATGCAGCAAGATGGAATACATATGTTATATCGTCTCCTATTTTTTTCACATTATCAGGTTCTGTTACATCGCACTTAACAAAATTTATATCATTTTTAACATGATTCAAGTTTTTTAAATTATCTTTATTTTTTATATCTACAACAGTTACATCAGCTTCAAGTTCAATCAACTTATCAACGAGGTGACTGCCTATAAATCCTGCCCCACCAGTTACTAATACTTTTTTACTTTTCCAATCCATTATTTCACCTTCAATTCTATGAAATTACAAATAGTATCAGCTATAAATTCTCTTTCCTCTTTTCCTATATTTTGATGATTTGCAAACCAGAATGAATGTG
>Ga0315296_10000278_pt1 | contig 47024 bp, 42 predicted proteins | sample YL17G14_18_MG_FD_203921 | JGI IMG/M metagenome (GOLD analysis project Ga0315296, IMG submission 203921) | Sediment microbial communities from Yellowstone Lake, YNP, Wyoming, USA - YL17G14_18 | ecosystem: Environmental > Aquatic > Freshwater > Lake > Sediment | place: USA: Wyoming | collected... | reverse complement strand
GCGATTAACTATGAAGGTTTATTCGTAGAATATGAGGTTTAGTTCCTCCAACCTTCCGTGAAGCTTATACACTGCGTCATAAACGTCCTGTTCTTTCTTTGCCCCTGTGCAAACAAGGTTCCCGCTCGCGAATATCAGTATGACCACTTTAGGCTCGTCCATCCTGTAGATCAATCCTGGAAACTGCTCCGGCTCATACATGGCTTTTCCAAGCGCGCCCAGTGCCAGTTCCAAGTCTACCCTTCCGCCCAAGCTTGCAGAAGCAACCATGTTCACAACCTTCAAGTCCGGCCTACTGATGATGATTATTCCGCCCTTCTTCAGCTCTTTAACAACTGTCATAACAGCCCTGCGCGCTTCCTTTTCCGATTTCGCTCCTGTACAAACCATTTTACCAGAATTGAAAATCAGCGTGGCGGTCTTCGGTCTCTTAAGCCTAAACACAAGTCCTGGAAATTCCTCTGGGTGGTATTCAACTCCAGGATAACTCTTCACGACGGCGTTTAAGTCAACTTTCTGGTTCAAGGTGGCAGAAGCAACAACGTTTTGAATGTTTATTAGGGCTTTAGTCTTCGGCATTAAAAACCACTTCTTATGGTGCACGCGCATTCGATGACGCATAAGCTTCCGCTTCTCCCCAGTCGCAACTGCCTTTCACCGCTGAACCAAGCTACTGTACCATTTTTGACGTCAATTACGTCGCCCTTATGCACCGTGTTGATCTGCTGGTTCCATAGACTCATTTTCATTGAACCAGTTTCGTCTCTGATGAGTGCGTTTGATACACAAGCCGTTGTTCCATATCTCGTGTAGACGATTTTAGATTTTGGAATCTCAAGCACCTCTGCTTTGAGGCTGACCTTTTTCATTCCAACTTTCAAATCCCCAATCTTAGAGTTTACACCCTCGAAATTCTTGACTGAGGAAATTCTAGCCAAAATTGCTTTCGTGTAGCTTTCGAGCTGATTCTTTCCTTGCAGGATGGTAATCGATATTGGAAATTGAGCTACAACCTTTCGACCGGTGGTAAAGAGAAAAATCGCTGAATTCTTCGTCCTCTTACGACATTCTATAACCAACTGCTCACATTCTGACCCCTCGTGATTCCAAGCTTCCACAATGCAATTGAAAAATTCACTCGAATCAACCTTATGCAGCATCGCGATTCTGGCAAGGTACTCCAGAATCCTTCCATCTTTGTATGAATGCATGCTCTTAAGAGGCCTGCCTCTACCTCTCCAAATTTGTTTGGCCATCTAACTTGTTTCCACTCTGTTGTTTTTGACGCGCAAATCCATCGCTAAAATAATAGATCTGGAACGTGCATCTCAGTATTCTCAACATCACTTATATAGCTTAACTGCCAGGCATACCTGCCTATGGTTATTGAAGTCCTTTGAGGAACGCGCGCATTTCAATTTGCTAGGATTTCTACATTTCTATGACAACAGAAACTTCACACAAATACTATGTGTTTGGTAAAAGAAGATCACGCGCGCACGGAATAAATGAAAGGAAGGGATATTCCTAAAAAAGCGCAGTCATTTCTAAATAAGAACTGATGTGGCGATATCTCCCGTATTCCCGATTGACATAGATATCGCCAGTTAGAAACGTGGTCACAGTTGCTTAAAAGGACTGATAGAAGAATGCTCTACAGAGCCAATATTCCAACTATAACGGTAACAACACCTAATACTATGGTTACTGCCAACGAAAGATAGAAGTTTCTTCTTTCTCTTTTTGCGTCTTTGATAGCTTCATCTCGTTGTTCCTCAGCTAGTTTCAAAGCTTTTTCCATAGTCTCGGCAATCTTCTTGAGATATTCGAGATTTTGGTCAATGTGCAATGAATTTGCGATGTTGTTTTGATTAGCGTTGAAAGTCCCACGTAATGTGTCAAAACTCTGTATTATAGAACCACTAATCGTGGAGATGGAATTTGCAGAAGCCGCATCCGTTAGTGCCATTCCTTCAACTAGTTTGACCGTGTAATTCTTGGGCTTGTCCTCTTTCTCACTCTCTTTTTCGCCCATTTCCACTTCCTCTCTTCATAATCTCCCTATTTAGGGGCCCTAATTGTTGCACAGAAGCCCGGATCTTATGAATCATTCATAAACCTTGAACCTACCACATGGCATGTCATAGCTCCTTCGAGTGAGAAAACGACGGGGGGGTAGGCGTTTTGGCAGGTAAAATAGGCTCCAAAACGCACGCTTCCCCTATTTTTCACCTTGGAAATCGCCAAGATCCAGAGAGAAGGGCCTTACATGAGCTCCCTCTTGGTCGGCCGATAGGCGCTCTTTTTCCGCTTAAGGGTCATTGTAGAACCAAGTTTTCTTTAACCTCATAGGAGCAAGTCTAGTCCAGACTAGAATAAGCTTTGAATTCCCTTTAGCGGGAGTCGCAGCTTGAATTTAAGGCCGCTGAAGAAGTGATAGGTGCCCAGGCACGTATCTTTCAATTCCCTCTACTTGGTATTTTTCCATGCGTCAAAACTTGGTAGCACAGAGAGCGGCCGCCCCTAGTAAAGGGGAGGGGGTAGGTTAAAGATGCCTGGTCAGACCCCTATCTTTTCGCGCGCGATGATTCAGATTCTTGCCTTGTTTTGTAGTAATGTGTCGCCCCAGACATGCCTAAATACTTCGTACTCAAGATGAAAATGAGGGAGGTGAACCAAGTATGGCCAAGGATCCGGTTTGCGGGATGACGGTAGACGAGAAAACTGCAAAGTTCAAGTCGCAATACAGAGGCAAGACCTACTACTTCTGTGCTCAGGTGTGCAAGGTGCCTTTTGACAAGAACCCAACGAGATACGTTGGTGGACAGTAAACACAGTTGAACGCCCGCCCTTTCTTCTTATCTTAATTCTGTGTTTCTAGGGTTTGAACCTTCTCAGCAACATCGAGTTTCCAACGACAGTGATGTCGCTGAGTATCATTGAGGTTGCAGCAGCCTCGGGCGGGATCAGAACGCCTAGAAACGGGTGCAAAACGCCTGCGGCAAGCGGGATCATTATGAGGTTGTAGAAGAATGCCCAGAACAGGTTCTGCTTGATTTTGCTCAGTGTTTTTCTGCTCAGCTTTATGCTGGTTGCAACGTCCCTCGGGTCATCTTTGATTAGGACGATGTCTCCAGAGTCAACGGCTACGTCGGTTCCACTTCCAATGGCTATGCCCACGTTTGCTTGTGTGATGGCTGGCGCATCGTTTATTCCGTCGCCGACCATAGCCACGAAACGGCCTTCGCTCTGAAGCTTCTTGATTTCTTCGACTTTTTGAGCAGGCACGACTTCGGCGAGAACTTCGTTGACACCTAGCTGTTTGGCTATTGCCTCTGCAGTTCTTTTTGTGTCGCCGCTGAGCATGGTAACTTTCAGACCCATTTTGTGCAGTGCGCTTATCGCTTCTTTTGAATGCTCTTTCACCGTATCAGACACAGCTAGGACCCCTACCGTTTTTCCTTCAACAGCCGCGATGAGAACCGTCTTCCCTTCGCCTTCAAGTTTCTCAATTTCATTCTCTAATTGTGTAATCGGTATGTTGTTGTTCCGCATCAGGACCCTGTTTCCAACCAATATTCTCTTGCCCTTGAATCCTGCGGTTATGCCGAAGCCAGGCAGGGCTTCAAAAGATTCTGGTTCAGCTACGTTGATCCCTTCGCTTTCAGCCTCCTTGACTATGGCTTGACCTATAGGGTGTTCAGACCATTTTTCCGCGACAGCAGCAACCTCAAGAACATTTTTTCTGTCTTGTGCAACGATGTCAGTGACCTCGAGCTTGCCCTTGGTCAACGTGCCTGTCTTGTCAAAAACAACAGTGTCCAAATTCTTGACAACCTCAAGCACTGCGCTATTCTTGATGAGTACTCCGTTTTCCGCTCCTTTGCCCACGCCGATCATTATTGCTGCGGGTGTTGCGATGCCTAAGGCACAAGGGCATGATATGGCCAGAACAGCAACCGTAGTCGTCAAGGCTAAGCCTTGGTTTTTGAATAAGAAGAACCACACAGCGAAAGTCAGAAGCGATATTGCGACGACTACGGGGACAAAAACGTTGACAACCTTGTCTGCCAGCCTCTGAATCGGGGCCTTGCTTGCCTGCACTTCGCGAGCCAAACGTACTATCTGAGCTAAAGTTGTTTCCAAGCCGATCTTTTCTGCCTGAAACTTCACCGCACCAGTCTTGTTGATGGTGCCGCTGAAAACTGTGTCTCCTACATTTTTTTCAACAGGAACTGATTCGCCTGTGATCATCGACTCGTCAATGAATGTGTGGCCATCGGTGACCGTTCCGTCCACAGGGATTCTGTCTCCGGGCTTGACAATGACCGTGTCACCGATCTGAACCTCGTCCGCTGGAATTTCTTTTTCTTGTCCGTCTTGTATTACAGCAGCGGTTTTTGGCTGAATTGCCATGAGCTTCTTTATTGCGTCGCCTGTTCGCTCGACAGCCATGTCTTCGAGAAGCATGCCTAGTGTTATGGTGGTTATCACTACGGTCGCGGCTTCGAAAAACCCCATTCCGTCGGGCACGAAAAACGTGACATAGGTTGAATAGATGTAAGCGACAGAAGAGCTGAGTGCAACGAGCACGTTCATGTCTGCGAAACGGTTTCTGATCGAGCTGTAAGCACTTCTATAGAAGTGCCAACCAACCACAAACTGTACGGGCGTTGCTAGTGCCAGAAGCACATAGTTCTTCTGAGGAAACGTTGTGAGGTAAGTGATGATGACGATTGGGATTGTGAGGGCTAGGCCGATGAAGAAAAGCGTCATTTTGCCCCTCACTTCTTTTCTTCGCTTCTCGCTGATGTCTTCAACTCGTTCTACTGCTTCGTACCCGCCTCTCTTCACAGCGACCTTGATCTTGTCCAAGGTGACTTTATCCTCGTCGAACTTCACTATAGCTTCTTTGGTTGCGAAGTTTACGCTAGCCTCCATCACACCGTCAAGTCTTTTCAGACCTGATTCGATTCCCGTTGCACAGGCGGCACAGTGCATTCCCAGAATCTGAAGAACGACCTTTTTTTCTTTCACGAAGCCTTCTCCTATTGAGCCTTCAAGAAACAGTCTAGTGAGTACCAAGTAATACGTGTTCTAAGAAAATGTTCTCAGGCACGGCCCCCACAAACTCAATCTTATCATTGATCACTACTTTCGGAACTCCCATAACTCCATATTTAACGGCTAGCTGCGGAAACTCGCTTGCATCAATGACATCAGCCTGTATCAAATCGTTTTCAACGGCAAACTTGTGGGCCATACTTGCTGCAGTTGGACAGTGCGGACATGTCAGCGTTACGAAAACTTGAATGTGAACTGGAGTCTTGATGGCCCGAAGCTTCGCTTTCGTCTCTTCGGTCAAGTCGGTTTTCCCTTGCGAAACAACTGCCAAACCTGACATCAACGTCTGAAATTCGTAGCCGTACGGAAGTCCATAGAGCCTTGTGCCGTAATCCTTCACTCCCAAAAGAATGATTGCTGGAACCTTGTCTATTCCGTACTGCTTGGCGAGTTCAGTGTCGGCTACAAAATCGTGAACCTCGGCTTGAATCTTGTCGTTTAACGCGGCAAGTTCGGTTATGAGTTGTTTGGTTTGCACGCAAAATTGGCATTCCATCTGCTGAGTGAACATTATGACTCTCACAGGGTTCACAAGGTTTTCAGCAAGCTGATTTTTTATGTGCTCCCTGTGCTCATCCGGTATCAAACTCATTACATTTGCACCATCCATGTTTTGACTGAATCCTTCAGTTCCCTCAAAATCAGCATAGGACAGGTTTCTATTACACTTCTTACTGTTCCAATTCTCTCGAATATTAACTTATAGCCACGAATCTATAGACTGATCATCTTCAGAAAGAAACTTTAACTCCCACACGTTCTAGTTACATATTTCGTGTTGAAGATGAATCACATTGGCAAAGCTTCATGCAAAGGCAAAGTTGATTGAGAATTTCAGGATAGATGTTGATGACCGGAGAACGCATGTCGTGGCTCTTGACCTGTCTCCTCCTGATGGAACAGACATGGGGCCTTCAGCGCTTGAGCTTTGTTTGATGAGTTTTGTAGGCTGCTACGCGACTATTTTCGTCTTGACGGCGAAGAAGATGAGGTTTTCACTCAAAAACCTAGAAGTCAAAGCGGATGGCGTGAAGTCTGAAGATGTTGGGACGATAACTGAAGCTAACGTTGACATCTTGGTGGATGCTAATATGCCGAAAGACAGAATTGAAAATGTGCATGAATTGACGGTTCAGAATTGTCCTGTTGGAAAGCTTTTTGAAAGAGCGGATGTTAAGATAAAATATAATCTGAGGACCGCAAGGGAATAGAGGTTCCTTCATCCTTTCTTTTTGCTTGTCTAGCTGGGGAATGGGCAGTTCTTCGTTGGGCAACCGCCTGCATATTCGGGTTCCAGAGTAATGAATTTTCCTGTCTCAGTTTTTATTTCCCCGATGTAAAGCACTTGTTCGGGTTTGCTTCCGTACCTGAAGACGGTAACACCTTTGCACTTCAGCTTCCAAGCCGTTTCGTATATGTTCCTGACATCGTCAACTGTTGCCTCGGTCGGCAGATTGACCGTCTTTGAAACTGCGTTGTCCGTGTACTTCTGGAAAGCAGCCTGCAGTCTCACGTGCCATTCTGGTTTGATGTCTAGGGCTGTAACAAAGAGTTTTTTCACGTCGTCTGGGACACCCTCAATCTTCTGAACTGAGCCTGTCTTAGCTATTTCTTCAAGCAGCTTTGCGCTGTAGAAACCTCTCTCTTTTGATATCATCTCGAAAAGCGGATTAGTCTCGAAAAGCCTTGTTCCGCTCAGCACGTTTCTTATGAACGAGATGGCGAATATGGGTTCGATGCCTGAAGAGCAACCTGCTATAATGCTTATGGTTCCTGTTGGCGCCACGGTTGTGACGGTGGCGTTTCTCATTGCTGGATACCTGCTTTTCCATATGCTTTCTTCAAAGTTCGGAAATGATCCTCTTTCTCCCCCCAGCTCCACAGACTTCTTGTGCCCCTCTTCTTCAATGAACTTCATTATCTTCTCGCCAATGTTCAAAGCCTCTTCAGAATCGTAGGGGATTCCAAGTTTTATGAGCATGTCAGCAAAACCCATCACGCCTAAACCTATCTTTCTATTTGCCCTCGTGATCTTCTCGGTCTCTTTCAAAGGATACTTGTTAGCGTCCACAACATTGTCAAGAAAATGAACTGCGTTTCTCACCGTTTCCCTCAGTTTTTCCCATTTTACCCTTCCGCCTTCAACCATTCGTGAAAGGTTGATGGAGCCCAAGTTGCAAGACTCGTAGGGAAGAAGCGGCTGCTCCCCGCAAGGGTTGGTCGACTCTATTCTCCCAGCTTGGGGTGTGGGGTTATGTCTGTTGATTTCATCGATGAAAACGACACCTGGGTCTCCGCTTGCCCACGCAGATCTTGCCATCAGGTTCCAGACTTCTTTGGCGTTGAGTTTCTTTGTTTTTTCTTTATTTCTCGGGTTGACTAGCCAGTATTCTTCATTGTCTTCCACAGCTTTCATGAACTCGTCTGTGGCAGCGACAGAGATGTTAAAGTTTGACAGAAACCCAGGCTGCTGCTTAGACGCTATGAATTCGAGGACGTCTGGATGGCCAACTCTCAAGATTGCCATCATCGCTCCTCGTCGTTTTCCCCCGGCTTTTATGACTTCTGTGCTGGTGTCAAAGATTCTCATGAAACTTACAGGGCCTGAGGCTACGCCTTTGGTTGACTTGACTATGTCTCCTTTTGGTCTCAGCTTGGAAAAATCGAAACCGACTCCACCGCCGCTCTTTTCAATGATAGCCATGTCTTTTGCAGCTGTAAAAATACCCTCCAGCGAATCTTCAACTGGCAGAACGAAGCATGCAGACAGTTGACCAAGTTTTGTTCCAGCGTTAAATAGGGTCGGAGTGTTGGGAATAAACTCCAGTTTCGCCATCATTTCATGGAAGGTCTTTTCACTCTGTCTTGGGTTTCCGCCATGTTTTCTGTCAGGTTTCGCTACCGCTCTGGCAACTCTATTGAAAAGCTGGGCAGGCGTCTCTATGATTTTTTCATTCTCGTCTCTTAAGAGGTATCTTTGTCTCAAAACTTCCAAGGCGTTGACCGTTAGCTTGGGTTCTTCTATGCCTAGTTTTTCTCTTAACTTCCTTATTTCGAGTTTCTTCTGCCTGTATGCTTGATATTCATGTGCAACCTTTTCATACCCTTCTTTCCTCAGGACTGTTATCACAAGGTCTTGTGCATCTTCAACCGAAGGGATCTTTTCCTTGAATTTTTCCTCTAGAAGCCTGACTACCTCGCGAGTTATGCTCTCAGCTTTCTTGCCATCCCCGAGCTCGACAGCGATAAAGCCCTTGTAAATCGCATCTCTGATTCTGTTAGAATCAAAATCAACTATTCTGCCGTCTCGTTTGGTTATTTTCTTGATTACCATGCATGGTCAACTCAACTCTCCGCTAATTCGAATATAAAGTTTCTAGAAGAACCGTAACATAAATGTCAAAACGTAGCAGACATCTGATGCAATCCCATTCCTGTAAGCCCCACTCGAGGTTGAGGAACTAAAAAACTGCATAAGTAACATCGAGTTGAAGCGTTATGAAAAGCCTTTTCAGATACCTACTAGTATGTTGGTATTGGTCTATTTGAATGTCAGATGCGTCAAAGGTCGAGTTAATTCAAAGTCAAGTTAATGGACAGGAAAGAGAATACGATTGGCTGGGAGCGGTTGAGACCTACAAGAGGGGACTTAGTCTAATCTCTGAGGAAGACTTCTCAAAGCGGGGAGAATTCCAAGAACACATAGGCTACGCTTTTTGCAAGGCAGCGATGCAGGCTGAAGATGTCAATAAGTTCAAAGAATGGATGCACAAGGCTACAGTGAGCTATGAGAAGGCTCGTGAATCTTATGAAAAGTCGATTGGAGGGAATACAGGGCCGAAAATCTGCCGATGCGATGCAATGGTAGCGTACATTGGTCATTGGTCGGCGCCTGAGATTTCTGAGAAGAAGAGGCTGCTGGGTCAATGTTGGAAGCTGACAAAAGAGAGTTTGAAGGCTTTCGAGGAGGCAGAGGAGCTTCAGGAGTATGGAAAAACGTACAATCAGCTCTCAAGTAGCGCTATCTTCATCTTCACTCGTGAATCGAATTTCAAGTCTCGCGAGAACGTGATGCTGGAAGCAGTGGAATCAGGTGGGAAGGCAATCAGGTTCCTTTCCAACTCGGGAGACATTTCCGAGCTGGCAAGATCTTATACAAGAACTGCTGTTTGTCTTGGAGTGTTCGGATACTATTTTCTGGATGTAGATGAGAGGGAGAGCCATTTCAAGAAGGGTCTTGGCTACTGGCTGAGGGCCAGAGAGCTTTCCGAAGAGGTGGCCATGACTGAGTTTCCATATCCGGTTTTTGGAGGTCAACCTTTCTTTGGTTTGGAAGGCACAGACGAGGCATTTGCCAACTATGAGAAAGCGCTACAGTATGGTAAGAAAGCGAAAGACAACTTCATTATAGGTTGTGCATTGGACTGGCTGACATATCATACTGCCTGGAAATCAACCGCGACTGAGAACCCGGATGAAAGGATTCGTCTGACTGAAAAGGCCTTTAAATACGCTGAGGAAGCAAAAAACCAGTTCTCCAGAATATCCTTTGTCAGCCCACGTGGTGATTTAGCTTGGGTGGGAGGAATCGACGCAGAATACTGGAGTCGGTTAGCCGGCTTGGAGACTGATTTGAAAAAAAAGCGCGATCTTTTTGATAAAGCTTTCCAGTCCGCACCAATAGTAAGTAAACGTGGCGAGGAATCAGGTTATCCAGAAATTATGGCGTACATTAATTCTGGACGGGCAATCCTTCGTCAACAATTAGCCAATTTTGAAACTGATTCTACAGAGAAAAAGAGGCTGCTGGAAGAAGCCCTTATTCATAGTAATGAAAGTGCCAGAATTACCGAGCAGCTTGAACCTTTTCTCTATTGGAACCGAGGTATCATGAGAAATCAGTTAAGCCACATAAAATCTGAACTCGCTGAGCTGGCCAAAGAAAAGGAAATTAAGAAAACTTTGCTTCAAGAGGCCGTCTCAAATAAAGAAAGAGCAATAGAACTCTGCATCAAGGAATTGACATTTCTTGAAAGAAAAAACTCGGGGACATCCCTGTTTGCCTCGGTAGGAGGCCTACAGTATGGATACGGAAAAATGCTGATTCGCCTCTATGAGTTGACCGGCAACACAGAACTCTTGACCAAAGCTACAGAGTCATATGAAGACGCCGCCAAATCCTATCAGAAACTCAACATAGTAAGTCGTGTGGCGGAAACCTGCTGGCAAAAGGCACAAGTCTATGACAGATTATGCGAGCACATGTCTGCTTCTCAGAATTTTAATCTCGCAGCAAAAAACTACACATCCGCTTCAGAAAAAATTCCCCAGCTCAAAGACTTCTACAGTGAACATGCGGTCTACATGGAAGCATGGAGCGAAATCGAGAAAGCAAGATATAATCATGATAGACAGGAATACGGCTTGGCGGAAGAACACTTCGAGAAAGCTTCTAAACTGCACGAACAATTGAAAAAGTGGAGCTACTTGGCCCCGAACTATGCTGCTTGGGCACAAATAGAGCACGCAGAAGAGTTGAGCCGAAAGGAAAATAGTGAAGAAGCCCTCCAAGCTTTCGCAGGAGCTGCTGGGCTTTTTGAAGAGACCAGAAAGTCACTTCAAAACGAACTTGACAAGATCGACGACATTGAAGAAAAACGGATGGTAGAAGGCATGCTTAAGACAACGGGTCTTAGGCATCAATACTGCATGGCCAGGATTGCAGTTGAAGAAGCAAAAATCTTTGACAAGAAAGGTGACCACTATTCAAGCTCAGAAAAGTACAATTCAGCAGCCGAAACCCTTGGAAAAATAGCAGAGGCCGTGGAGTCTGAGCGAGATAGAAGGGAGTTCAGCCTCATCACAACTCTCTCTCAGGCTTGGGCAAAAATGACGATGGCTGAAGCTGAAGAATCCCCAAGCCTATACGTAGAAGCATCACAACTGTTCGAGAAAGCCAAAGACCTAAGCTCGAGTGAGAAAGCAAGGACGTTGGCGTTAGGCCACAGTCGTTTCTGCAGAGCACTTGAGGCCGGAATGAGATTTGCTGATACAGGAGACGAAACACTGCACACTACTGCCATTCAACACTTGGAGAGCGCTGCCAAACATTATGTGAAGGCAGGTTACCAAAGCGCCTCTGAATATGCCAAGGCAACGGAACTGCTTCTAGACGCCTACTCGCATACCAACAACGCCAAAAAAGAAGCTGACCCCGAGAAGAAAGCAAGGCTATTTGCGATGGCTGAAAAGATTCTACAAACCTCGGCGGGCTCATTTATGAAGGCTGAACACCCAGAGAAAAGAGAACAGGTTCTGAGGCTTTTTGAGAAGGTGAAAGAGGAACGAGAATTGGCCCTGTCCCTCAGCGAAGTTCTACATACACCATCAATCGTTTCCACAACCGCTGCTTTCAATACTCCAACACCAAATCAGGAGAACGCAGTGGGACTGGAGAGCTTTGAGAATGCTAACATACAGGCAAACATCGTAGCACGCCGAAAGCAGCTAAAAGTCGGTGAAGACTTGGAGCTAGAGATAGAACTCGTCAATGCTGGAAAAGGCTCAGCTCTCCTTATCAAGATCACTGAACTCATTCCTTCAGGTTTCGAACTGGCAGAAAAACCTGAGGTCTACAGGGTGGAAGACAGTTACTTGAATATGAAAGGAAAGCGAATCGACCCGTTGAGGACTGAAGAAGTAAAACTTACTCTCAGACCAAAGATGCAAGGCGAATTCTCTTTAAGGCCCACCGTCTTGTACCTTGACGAAAAGGGCAAGTACAAGTCACACCAACCTGAACCAATAAACATTATAGTCAAAGAACTTGGCATTACAGGCTGGCTCAGAGGAGAAAGATGACCGAGGCAAGATTCCACGGAGACCTTGGAGCTGGCCTCTAGAAAGTTTTTTATAAAGTATGCAACAAGCCCTTCAGTATCGTCTGAAGGTCGTGAACACAATTGATTGACACCATCGATCATGTTGGAATTGCAGTGAAGAGCCTTAACCAAGCCATCAAGCTCTACCGCGACATTCTAGGATTTCGGCTTGAAGGAGTACATACGCTAAGCGACCGAAAAGTTAAGGTAGCGTTCTTCGCCGGAGGTGCCAAAAGCCGCATAGAGTTGATCGAATCTCTTGGGGCTGACAGTCCCGTAGCCAATTTTCTTGAAACCCGCGGCGAAGGGATCCACCACCTCGCCATGAAGGTTGAGAACATTGAGGCCGCCCTTGAAGATTTCAAACGAAGAGGCGTGAGGCTGATAGATGAGAAACCAAAATCTGGAGTTGAAGGCGCAAGAATTGCGTTTGTCCACCCGAAAAGCACCTGCGGCGTTCTTCTGGAGCTTGTCCAAAAACCATAGTTCTTCATGAAGAAAATCCATCACGCCCCACATGTTCTAAATACCTGTGCAAGAGCATAGTCGAGAATGTGAGTGATTGAATGAGCCCGACAAAAGAGCCGACGGTGGAAGAAAAAATCAATCGTTTAAGGGAACTCGATAAGCAAGCCAAACTAGGCGGTGGACAGAAAAGGATTGAAGAACAACACGCAAAGGGTAAGTTGACGGCCAGAGAACGCATTGAGCTCTTGCTGGATCAGGGAAGCTTCAACGAACTCGATCGGTTTGTGATGCATCAATGCACCGAGTTCGGAATGGCTGACAAGAAAATCCTCGGCGACGGCGTGATAACTGGATATGGCACAGTTGACGGTCGACTCGTCTACGTTTTCTCACAGGACTTCACAGTGTTCGGCGGTTCCCTAGGCGAAATGTTCGCAAAGAAAGTATGCAAGCTGATGGATCTAGCTATGAAAACAGGCGCACCTGTGATAGGCCTAAACGACAGCGGTGGGGCCCGTATCCAAGAAGGCGTGGCAAGCCTCGCTGGATATGGTGACATCTTCTTCCGAAACGTCATCAGTTCAGGTGTAGTACCTCAGATATCCGCCATACTAGGGCCCTGCGCCGGAGGTGCAGTGTATTCGCCTGCTTTGACTGATTTCATAATCATGGTTGATAAGACAAGCCACATGTTCATCACCGGGCCAGATGTTGTCAAGACTGTCTTGGGACAAGAAGTGACATTCGAAGAATTAGGCGGAGCGATGATCCACGGCACAACCAGCGGAGTGGCCCACTTCATTGCAAAAGACGAAGAAAACTGTGTACAAATCATCAAGAAACTCTTGAGTTACTTGCCAAGCAACTACTTAGAAGACCCACCCGCTGTTGAAACGGGCGACGATCCAAACCGCACTGATGAAATATTGGCGAAAATCCTACCCGACGACTCAGACAAGCCTTACGATGTCAAAGAAGTGATCCACTGCGTAGTGGACAACGGTGAATTCTTCGAAATCCAGTCCCTCTGGGCACAGAACATAGTAACAGGCTTCGCACGCTTGAACGGCAAGACGGTGGGAATTGTTGCTAACCAACCTGCTCATTACTCTGGAGCACTCGACATAAACAGTTCAATGAAAGCAGGAAGGTTTGTACGCTTCTGCGACGCCTTCAACATTCCAATAATAACCTTTGTAGACGTGCCTGGCTTCCTGCCGGGCACTGAGCAGGAGCATGGCGGAATTATCAAGCATGGTTCAAAGCTGCTCTATGCCTACTGTGAGGCGACCGTGCCAAAAATAACCGTAATCCTCAGGAAAGACTATGGTGGAGCCTATGATGTCATGGGTTCAAAACACAGTGGTGCCGACATAAACTACGCTTGGCCAACAGCCGAAATAGCCGTCATGGGGCCTCATGGAGCCATAAACATCATCTTCAGAAAAGAAATAGCTGAAGCAAAAGACCCGAAATTGAAACACAGTGAACTAGTGAGTGAATATCGCCAAAAATTCGCAAGCCCATACATAGCAGCACAAAAAGGCTACATAGACGAGGTAATTGAACCAGCAGAGACTCGACCAAAACTCATCAGTGCTTTGGAAAGTTTGGCTACAAAACGAGAAGCTAGACCATCACGAAAACACTCAAACGTGCCGTTATAGATTAATACACCTTCACGTCACTTTTCAGATTCCCAGCCCTGACAAATTAGGGAGGTTGGCCTGCATTGGCTTCAAAGCGGATAAGAATCACTGATACAACGTTCCGAGATGCACACCAAAGCTTACTTGCGACGAGGATGCGAACGGACACGATGCTCCTTATAGCTGAGAAAATGGATCAAGTGGGCTTTTTCTCGCTTGAAATGTGGGGAGGTGCAACATTCGACGTTAGTATACGCTACCTCTTCGAGGATCCGTGGGAACGCATCCGCCAGCTAAAAAAACACGTCAAGAAGACACCGCTTCAAATGCTCCTGAGAGGACAAAACGTTGTCGGCTATCGAAACTATCCTGACGATGTTGTAGTAGGATTCGTAGAAAAAGCAGCTGAAAACGGAATAGAGATTTTCCGCATCTTCGATGCCCTGAATGACATAAGAAACATGGAAGTCGCGATCAAAACCGTCAAGAAAGTAGGCAAACATGCACAGGGCACAATTAGCTACACGATTAGTCCATTCCACACAGTTGAATATTTCGTAAAGATTGCCAGAAATCTGGCTGGACTAGACTGCGATTCCATATGCATCAAGGACATGGCTGGAATGCTGGCTCCCCAGCCGGCCTATGAACTCATTTCGGCTCTGAAAAAAGAAGTGTGCCTGCCTATACACCTGCACGGTCACAGCACAAGTGGAATGGTTATGATGACCTACTTTCACGCTTGCGAAGCAGGTGTAGACATCTTGGACACTGCATTCTCGCCTTTGGCGTGGGGCACATCACAACCCCCTGTGGAATCCGTCGTAGCTGCCTTGAAAGGGACACCATACGACACATGTTTGGACAGTGGATTGCTCAATGAGATTGCGCAGTACTTCCGTGAACTTCGAGAAAGATACTATGACCCACTGAAGCTGATTGACCCGAAAGCTGAAAGGGTCGATGCTTCAATAATCGTGCATCAAATTCCAGGCGGGATGTTCTCAAACTTGCTGGAGCAGCTCCGAGAACAAAAAGCCTTGGACAAACTAAGCGATGTGCTTGAGGAAGTTCCTAAGGTGAGAAAGGAGTTGGGTTATCCGCCTCTGGTGACGCCTACCAGTCAGCTTGTTGGCATACAGGCTGTTTTGAACGTTATCTCAGGCAAGCGCTACAGCATTATACCTAAGGAGATAAGAGACTATGCTAAGGGCTTGTACGGCAAGCCCCCTGCTCCGATCGAAGAGAAGATAAGAAAAAAGATTATTGGCGATGAAAAACCGATCACGTGTCGCCCTGCCGACCTTTTGGAGCCGGTTCTTAACAAGATCCCAGACGATGTGAAACCATACATAGAATCTGAAGAAGACAAGATAACCTACGCACTGTTTCCGCAAACCGCTTTGGAATTTTTCAAGAAGAGAAAAGCAAGACGAGAGGAAACCAAGCCAAAAATGCAGCCGGAAAGGCTTGCGGAGCTAGAGGAAGCAGCAGCGCTCTCAGTGGCTGCAGTGAACTATCTGCAGAGCGTGTCGCGTGTAAAAGCTCTTACGCTCCCAAGGGGCCGGAACCTGCGCTCATATTGGGTATTGACAGCCCGTCAAGATTATGCAGAAGGCAGTGCTTGACAATGCCAGAGTATGAAATTCTCGTCGATGGCAAACCTAGAAAAATCGAGCTTACAAAAACTGGAGAGGTCTCCTTCAACATCAAAGTAGATGGTAAGCCCCGCAGCATAGAGCTGGGGGGCAACGCACCCAACTTTGAGAAACCGTTCACTGTAAGAATAGACAATGAAAGCTACCAGGTTGAAGTGCACAGGGAAGATCTCGGAAGACAGTTTTCGACAAAGGTTGAGGAAGCGACGTTTAAGGTCGAGGTTAAAGTCCCCACAAGAAAAGTCATTTCAACCGCTTTTCAACCAATTTATGCGGCACCCACAAGAAAAGCAGCCGTAGACAAGCAGAGTCTGGAAGGTGCCATAACCGCGCCCATGACGGGTAAGATTGTTTCGGTTAAGGTTAAGAAAGGAGACGATGTCAAGGCTGGTCAGGTGCTATGTGTTATTGAAGCCATGAAAATGGAAAATGAAATTGCCGCCCCAAAGGCGGGGGTTGTGAAGGAAGTCTACGTCAGTGATGGCTCGTCGGTAAGCGAAGGAGAACCGCTTCTGATCATCGGCTAGAATATGGAAGGCGGTCTGTACTCGCCGAAAACCTCTCGCAGAGTATCGCACATCTCGCCTAAAGTGGCATATTCTTTTACAGCTTGAAGTATGAACGGCATGAGACTCTCGTTTTCTCGTTCAGCTGCTCTGCGCAGCCTCCCTAGGGCCTCATTCACTTTGGGCTGGTTTCTCTGTCGCTTTATCTCTATCAACCGTTCAATAAGCCTCTTCTCTATCGCTGGATCTACCTGCAAGGTCTTGATCTGGACCTCCTCTTCGCTGGCGAAGTCATTCACTCCAACAACAATCCGCTTTTTGGCTTCAACTTCCTTCTGAAAACGGTAGGCACTCTCAGTGATCTCACGCTGCATAAAACCCTTCTCGATTGCATCGACTGCGCCGCCAAGACTATCGATTTTCTCAATGTACTTCAGCGCCTTCTCTTCAATTTCATTCGTCAAGTACTCAATGTAATATGAACCAGCCAATGGATCGACAGTGTCAACCACTCCACTCTCATAAGCGATTATCTGCTGAGTCCTCAAAGCAACAGTTACAGCCTGCTCACTCGGGAGGGCGTACGCTTCATCAAACGAGTTGGTGTGCAAAGACTGCGTTCCGCCTAGAACGGCTGACAACGCTTGCAGGGCGACACGGACAATGTTGTTGTATGGTTGTTGAGCTGTGAGCCAGACTCCAGATGTCTGAGTGTGAAAACGTAGCATCCAAGAGGTAAGATTCTTGGCTTTGAATCGTGTTCGCATGATCCTTGCCCACAATCGACGCGCTGCTCTAAACTTGGCAACTTCCTCCAAGAAGTTGTTGTGAGCTGCGAAGAAAAAGGACAACCTGCCTGCAAACTTATCCACGTCTAAACCGAGGTCGATAGCTGCCTGCACATAAGCAATTGCGTTTGCGAATGTAAATGCAATTTCTTGAACGGCCGTCGCTCCAGCCTCACGTATGTGGTAGCCACTTATGCTTATAGTGTTCCATTGCGGCATGTTTCGACTGCAATACAAGAAAATGTCTGTAACCATGCGCATAGAAGGCTTCGGCGGGAATATGTACATGCCTCGAGCTACGTATTCCTTCAAAACATCGTTCTGAACTGTGCCACCCAACTTGGATCGTTGAACACCCTGCTTCTGTCCAACGGCATCGTACATGGCCAGCAGCACATTTGCAGGAGCGTTGATGGTCATCGATGTGGTCACTTTGTCAAGCGGGATTCCGTTGAAAAGAATTTCCATGTCCCTAAGAGTGCTTGCACTAACCCCAACTTTTCCAACCTCGCCACGCGCCATAGGATGATCGCAGTCATATCCTACTTGCGTGGGGAAGTCGAAAGCCACGCTCAAACCAGTCTGCCCGTGTTCAAGCAGATACTTAAAGCGTTCATTTGTCTGTTCCGCAGTACCAAAACCCGCGTATTGCCGCATCGTCCAAAAGCGCGCACGATACATCGTCGGATAAACGCCACGCGTAAGCGGAAACTCACCTGGAAAACCCAGTTGCTGCAGATAATCAAAATCTGCCACATCAACCGGAGTGTAAAGCCTGTTGACTTTGATGTCTGAGCTCGTTGAAAACTCGCCTTTCTCGGGAAGCTTGTTGAAGCTCTTACCAACAGTTTCCTTCTCCCACCTTTCCGTGTGCTGTCGAATCTCACGAAGCTTTTCCTTGTCGAACATACTTGAAGATACCCCAAAACTAGACTGTTCGGCAAACATAAAAGAATTGCCAACTGGCGTCTTCAATTGAGTCTTCAACGCGAATCGCCAGAGATCACATCGGCAACACAATTGAATGTCTGTCTTCAACAAGATATGAGTCCGGCCTAGGGGGATAGGGGTACGGCGTATTGGCCCTGAAAAACACGAAACAGGAAGAGTTTTCCTCAATCAGGTCAAATGCACATATGAACTAGTGATTCTCACTGTACACAGCACTTGTGGCAAACTGAAACGAATAAATAACGATACGAACTTTAGATTTGCATAGACGAAAACGGTGCTGCATGTTGAAAGTCAAGGTTGAATACCTCGGCCACATCAGAAACATAATTGGCAACAAGAGACAAGAGGAAATTGAAATGAGAGACGGTTCGTCGATGGCCGAGTTGCTCACGATGCTGTCCAAGAAGTATGGAGAACCATTCAAGAAAACTGTCTACGAATCAGGCGGCGCAGATGTAAAATCAAACTTCGTGGCAACAGTCAATGGATACCTGCTCAACCAGTTGAAAGGTACAGAAACCAAGCTCAAAAATGGCGATCATGTCATTCTAATGCCAATCGTAAGCGGCGGCTGAAGAAAAGGCAAAACATTTTAGCTGAAGACGCAAAGTAAGACACTCTTTGACAGTGGTGGGCAACATTGAAGAGAATCGAAGCCCTCAGAGAATTGGCCTTCGAAAAGAAAAGCTTTGACGCATTTCTGGTCGCGAACGAATCGAATATGTTGTACCTGACTGGAACCCCTGGCGGTGCATGTCTACTAATTCCGAAAAAGGGTGAAAGCACGATTTACGCGTATGGCGTCAACTATGATCAGACGAAGGCAGAATCAAGAGGTTTCAGGGTTGAACTTGTTAAGAGAGGCGAGAAGTTAAGCGAGAAAATCGGCCCTGAACTCAAGACTTTGAAGATCAAGAAACTCGTAGCAGACGCGCTTAGTTACGACCTCTATCGCCTCTTCGCAAAAGCTGTACGCGGGAAAGCAAAATTGAAGATACAGGGAAACCTTGTCTGGGAACTCCGCAAGGTCAAAGATGAAGAAGAGCTCAAACGAATGCGAAAAGCTGGACAGATAACAATCGTGGGCATGAAGGCTGCTCACGAAACCATACGCCCAGGCGTCACAGAAATAGAAGTAGCAACAGAAATCGAATATGCAATGCGCAGAAAAGGAGGCTACGGAACAGCATTTGACACCATAGTAGCCTCAGGTGTACGCTCGGCATATCCTCACGGCGGCTGCAATGATAGAGAAATCCACAAAGGAGACTTGGTTGTCGTTGATATCGGTGGCACCTACAAGTATTACCGTTCTGACATGACGAGAACCTTCGTTGCGGGCAAACCATCAGAGAAGCAGAAGAAGCTCTACGAAATCATAAAGACAGCTCAAGAAAAAGCATATTACGCAATGAAATCTGAGGCAAAAGGAAGAGACATAGACCACATCGCCCGCAAAATGATAGAAGATGCTGGTTACGGCGAAGCTTTCAACCATGGTCTGGGCCACGGTGTAGGTTTAGACGTTCATGAACCGCCCACTCTAGCCTCAAACAGCAAGGACAAGCTGGCTGCCGGAAACGTTGTAACCGACGAACCAGGCATTTACTTTCCAGATTTTGGGGGCATCCGAATAGAAGACAGTGTGCTCGTGAGGAAAGGCGCATCGGAGAAATTCACCGACGGCTTCCACAGTCTCGAAACCGCAAGATAATTCCACCATAAACTATTTTTCATTCTCTCGCTTCAGATTCTGCCGGGAGTGTGAGTCTGTTGGACAAAAAAGCTGTAGTAGTTATTGACATGCTCAAAGACTTTGTCACAGGAGAATTGAAGTGCGAAAGAGCCGCACACATAATTCCAAACCTGAAAAAGCTAATAGCAGCGGCACATCAGCATGGAATACCGGTGGTCTACAGCAATGATGCACACCTTCCTGTAGATGAAGAAGTAGTTGCAAAGTGGGGAAAACACGCCATAAAAGGCACTAAAGGAGCAGAAGTTATCCCTGAGCTGAAACCTACCAAGAAAGATTACGTTGTTGAAAAAAGAACCTACAGTGGTTTCTACGAAACAGGTCTAGATACGCTTCTACGAAGCCTGTACCATGGCGAAGGCGTAAAAACCGTGATCCTGACAGGATTGCACACAAACATATGTGTAAGGCACACCGCAGCTGACGCATTCTTCAGAGGATACAAAATTATAGTTGCCGAAGACGGTGTCGAAGCCTTCACGCAAGAAGACTATGAACAAGGACTGAAATACCTGAAAGATGTCTACAACGCAAGAATCATGGCCGTTGACAAGATCATAAAGGATTTCGGCTAGTTGAAGGTCTATGTTCAGCATGTACAGAGACGTACGGATAGAAAATCTTTCAGAGTCAAACATAGACGACTTAATAAGCGTCTGCTCTTCGGGAAGATTAGACGACCCGATCCATCAACGAGGCATTCTCCTAAAGAAGAGATGGCTAAGAGAAATGCTTTCAATTTGGGGATCATGCGCAAAAATCGCCTACTATCAAGAAAAACCCGTGGCCCAAGTACTCTATCATCCTGAGGAAGCAGATGTAACTAAGGCCTTCAAACGAAAAAATGTCCTTGTTCTAGACTGCGCTTATAATCCGACATCAGGTGCCCAGAAACTCGGGGTAGGTACAAAACTTCTTGAAAGCGTCATACAAGATGTCAAACACAGAAACAGCTGTCTAGGAAGCAAGGCGTGCAAGTTCGTCCTAGCGAAAGCCTTCAACACCGGCGAGTTCTTGCCACTACCTGAATTCTACAGGAAGAGAGGTTTCGTTCCCACCCCCGACGGTGAACAGCTCTACCTTCCAGTAGACGGCGACTATGAGCCAGCGAAGCCCGTGGGAGATTATGAACCTCTTGAGGAAGATAGAAACAGAGCAATAGTCTTTTACGGGCCCACGTGTCAATTCTCCTATCAATTTGCGAAGAAAACAGAGTCATTGATCAAGGAAATAGCTCCCAACATGCAGATTGACCTGATAAATGAATGGGAAAAACCAGAGGAATCAATCAAACGCAAGAATTGGTGGCTGACGGTCAACGCTAAACCTATACACACATTTTTCATGGAAACGCAGAAATTCCAACAAGAAATAGGGCGAGCCATGGGCTAAAGACACTTTTTTGCCAGTTTTTTTAGGAATAGAATTCAAAATTGGGAGAAAAATTTAAAAGTAACATCTGCACGAATTACAGAGATTAATGAGGGAAATGGTAGATTTGGTTTTTGCTCCCTTCTCTCCTTTCTCCCCTCGAGAATGATACTACCATTCTCCCTCATTTCCATGTCTAGTATTGTTATGACCACTTATAGCTTATGGAAGAATCTTCTATTCGGTCCGTCAACGACAAAAAGGAGTTAGACTAGACCTTGGGGCTTTGGGAAGAAAGCCTTGCTAGCGCGTGCTCGCGTCAAACTGCCAGATCTATCAAGTGAGACAAAAGCTGAGCTTTAGTTCTGAGGGATCCCCCCGCTGACACGCATCTGTTTTCTGTCATTGAACAAAGGCCTCACTATGACTTTTCACAGACCTAGGGAAAAAGGGGGTAGGACGTATTGACTGAATTTGCTCACAATAGCATGGTTAAGGAGAGAGGGGGGAGGGGGTAGGGTAAAGATGACAGGTCAGACCCTTATCTTTTGCAATTCTGGTCCCCTATGAGCTCTCGTTTGGATGCCAAGCCTGAGAAGTGAGCGGTACTTTAAGCTGTCAACGAGTCCTCTTTCAAGGCCAAAATTGGAATTCAACCTGATTAGCCGTTAATAATTCTAACACGTGTTTATGGAGTGTGCTTTCTTGATGAGAAAGTGTGACAAAACCCTACTACAATCTTAGATGCGCGCTTCTTCGGGTCACCTATCTCATCTGTCTATCTTGTCCAGAGAAGGTATTTACAATCCAACAATCCAGTCTGCCATATTTCTCCGAATGTAAGAGTAATCTGGTATGCGTTCACGTGCGCATTTCAAACTTGACTTATTTGTTTTTCACATAACTCCCAAGAACAGAAAAAAAGAAGGGATGAATAGTGAAGAGGCCGACCCTAGAGCGGAGTTTTCATGCTCTCTATGATTCTTATTATGTCCTGCTTTGTTAATGGGGACTTACCACCTACAATATAACTTGGGTCCTTGTAGTGGAAACTAGCACAAACGATTGTTTCCCTATTCCAACCACTGTGCGCGTTGTCGGTTATTGTAACCCATATGTCGCTTATTTGAATCAGCTCTTGGTCGGGCTGCAGACAGCGTCTGCGTTCCTCAGGCGTTGGCACTCTACTGGGAGCCTTACTCACCTCAACTCCTACCTCAGAGAGTCGGTAGTCTGCGGCTGCCTCGTAGGTATAACATATTATCACGTCCGGTCCCACGTATACGTCTGCGTAGTTGAGGCCTTTAGGAAGCAGCGTGGGTAGCAGCGGAACCCTGCCGCCAAGACGTCTTGCGGCTTCGTCAACACCTTTAGCTAGAGAGAACCTATTGAAGGTCGGGGGCATAAAGGTAGCAAAAGGTGAGTTACCAGACTGTATTACCAATGCTTCGCCCTCATGTTGACCACTCCAGTGAAGACTCCTCACATCGACTGCGTTGAACACTGTTGGACGTTCGACGGCTTGACCTGCTGGCTGGGAGAAATTATGAGCTGCGGACAAAACTCCCAATGCGGCCAGTACGATCGCTAGGTACAAGAAACGTTTTCTCATCATCATCCGCCTCCATTAGCGTAGAACTCGAAATTTGAAACTTCAGTAACGACATACGGATAGCTTTCATATTTCTGATGGGTAGACCAAAGCCTCCATCTCCAGTATTGTCTGTATTCAACGAGTTGTTTGAGACCTGAGAAATGGCTTCCACTAATGTCTGGGGTCCAACCAATAGTCTCTACATACGCCTGCTCATCCTTCGCCTCATAAATGCCATAAGTATGGGTAAAGAAAAGTTGTGTGTAATCCACGTAAAATTCCCACAGGGTCGGGTCATCTGACTGCTCGTATCCGTAAGGATGCGTTATGTAGTAGGTGTGAGAAGATCCTGGACTGGGTCCATTGGAACTAGGAATCAGGCCATACCCCCAGCCATCAGCTTTTGAGAGGAAATACTTTGGTACATAGAAGTCAGTCAGATGGCCTTTGCCATATCCAAAGATCAGACCCCACATGTAATAATAGCTGAATACGACTGCAACCGATTCATAAAGGTCGCATTGGTACCCTAGGTACGGGTTTATTGTATATATCGTCCCCGTCACTCCTTCGCCTGCGTACTCCTCATAGCTGAAGAGCTTGTAACCTGCATAAAAATGGGGGTACTGAGCATGTACCTCCTCAATATTCCAGAAAGGCAGAGCTGCAACGAAGATAAGTGCACACATGACGAACAGTCTTATCGTTGACAAGTAATTGAGCAACGGCTTACCTTTGCTAGTGCATCTTTTGATTCTCATTATTGGTTTCCCTCCGATGTCCCTCCCTAGTTAACCTAGAGGAAGCGCCTAATATGGCATTTCTTCGCTTCGCCGCGAAGTCTCTGATTTTGTTGTCTTTTTTTGTTTTGAGAAGTTCTTAAGTATTTGAGACAACAATTCTCTAGACAGGTATAACCGCGTGATGAAGTCGAGTCTGCTTAGCGCGCGTTTAACATCAGTTTACGGAGAGAAAAACGACGAAGAGAAAAATCATCTCACTAATGCTTTTAATATTCCGGCTCTTCTTGACGTGTGTTGGACCTTACCTTATGACTGGAGCAAGGGCTACCAATGACTATCCTATTCATAATATCAACACCAGTTTGAACTACACAAGCATCCAAGATGCAATAAATGCTAATGAAACCCTCGATGGGCATACAATCCATGTGAATGCCGGAACATACAGTGTGATTCCAGTCATAGTTAACAAGTCAGTGTCACTTGTCGGCGAAGGGAGAGACAGCACCATTATTCAAGGTTCAATAACTTCTGTTGCTCCAATCGTCTATGTCTCTGCGAATAATGTCACTGTGATTGGTTTCAGTCTGCGAGATGGTTGTATCGGCATCCTGACAGGTAGCAACGGAGCCAACTATACTCACATAGCGAACTGCACTATCTCTGGCAACGAGGACGGGGTATACACAGGTATTTCTGAGTCCTCTTGTGGGGGTAACATCATTGAAGGAAACATCATCTTGAACAACAGTAGATATGGTATCCACCTGCAGACAAGCGATGATGTTGTATACAATAATACCATAGCTAACAACCACGTCGGTATACACTTGATCGGCATGCAGAACAAAACCAGTGGCATTGCCATTTGGGCAAACATCATAGAGAACAATCAATACGGTTGCCAAATCGGCTGGTCAGCCAATAACACCGTGTTCCACAACAACTTCATAAACAACACAATTCAGGTTTCTAGTCCACGCGACACAAGCAACTGGGACAATGGTTATCCTTCTGGAGGAAACTACTGGAGCAACTACAATGGAACTGACACAAATCACGATGGAATAGGAGACTCTCCCTTCCTCATTGATACAAATAACACAGACCATTACCCGCTCATGACTCCATACATAATTCCCGAGTTTCCATCAAACCTCATTCTGGCGCTATTTGTACTAGCAACACTGCTGGTCGGAATAGAGTTACGAAAGCAGGCGCTGTCTCGCAGATCTAGACATGCATGAGACTCTCAGCTTTTCCCGCGTTTATATTCGATCAAGACCCATTGGGTTTTCTAGTCCTGACAAAGGCTTACGTGTTTTGACCTAGAAAAAAGGCACTAACATGCTACCTTAGCGGGCGCACTAACGTTGATTCAAAAAGTCGCTAGCAACGCGTGCTCAACGACCTTCGGCTTCAAACTCATACTGACTCTGCAATGCTTGCCACAAACGTCTTTTCACCGATGACCTCTTCTCTTGTAGTTTTTCGAAAAGACTCTCAGGGTGGAACCCTGCCATATCTGATTCTTCGACGCTGTACACATACCCACTGGATGTCTCTCGAACTTCCTTGATGGTGAGAAAACGCAGTTCCCGAACTAGTAACCTAGACCCAACATGACCGTACTTGTTCAGTTTGAAGTAAACTCTTTCTCCCTTCTGGAACTTTGGTGTATGAGACGTCGTTTGTTCCATGTTTTCCATGACCTCATCTGAGGCCAAAATGAGATAAAGGTTTCGCCGCCAGCATATGAGCGGCAAGTGTTCAGTCTTCCCGTCAGGCAACGCGCTACGGTATATTCACGGTTTTTGCTGTGAACTTGTTAAGACCCCAAAGAAAGTAACTACTTGAGAGTGCTTGCAAGTAATTCAGGTTTTTTTCATGGTTTGTTCAAGAAAAGAAGCTCAAGCGCGCGAGAACTGCTCACGTGTCACAAACTGGAAAAAAGCCTTAAAAGTCCATGACTTGCATTGTCTTTTGTGAAAAACAGCAAGAAAGTGAATTGTACACTTTTGTCACACGATTTTGCTACATTTTCCCATGAAAAACTGTTCATTACAGTAGACACGCCCGCTGTTTGGGTTTGGGATAAAACCTTGCCGCCAAACACGCACGACATCTGCCAGAAGCTTGAAATATCGGCGTCAACTTAAAATAACTTGGAATGTCGATGTCGCGGGCAATGGCTTTCTTGTGCATTTTTATGCTCCCACCGGAGATTTTCTGCAAGTATTGTGGAACAAAGAACAAGAGGCACGCTGTCTACTGCAAAAAATGCGGGAAGGAAATCTGGCACTAGTGTGCGATGCGACCTCTGGTTGCTTGCTGAAGCCATTTTTCAAGGCGGACGCTGGTAGACACCAAGAAATAGATTTAACAGTGGCAGCGAGATTCTTTTCAGCCGGTGATCAAACTGGAAATAGTGAAACTTGAAGAGGCTCCATCATCAGAGACAGTGAAAGGAAGACATGGAGTGATTCTTCAATCTGGAAAGAAAGTCATGATGATGATGCTCACTGTTGAGCCTGGAATTCCAACTCCACCTCATAGTCATCCGCACGAGCAGATTGGCTACCTCCTAGAGGGACGAGGCGTACTCTTATCAGGAGGCGAATCTGTAAAAATTGAAGCAGGAACCTCCTTCCTAGTTCCCCCATACGAGAGCCACAATTTCAATGCAACTGGCGAAAAACCTGCAATAATCCTTGATGTTTTCAGCCCGCCACGAAGAGATTACCTGAAAAAAGCCAAATATCCCCCATAAGTCGTGGCCTGACATGGCAAAGATCTTGATAGTATATGATTCTCGCACAGGCAACACCGAGAAGATGGCGCTCGCCGTTACCGAAGGCGCTAACAAAGTCAGAAATGTTGAGGTAACGGTAAAGAAAGTTGGTCAAACAAGCCTTGAAGACCTCTGCAATTCTGATGGAATCATAATTGGCTCCCCAACCTATTACGGAACGATGTCGGGGAAACTCAAGACACTAATTGACGAATCAGTTGAGATACACGGGAAACTAGAGGGAAAAGTTGGCGCAGCCTTCACAAGTTCAGGGGGAAACGCTTCGGGCGCAGAGACCACACTACTATCAATAGTCCAAGCAATGTTGGTCCACGGGATGATTGTCCAAGGAAGGTCTGACGCCAAACACTACGGCGCTGCAGCAGTAGGTTCCTCGAACGACAAAGATCTTGAGTCTTGCAGAGACCTTGGGAAAAGAGTCGCAACTCTCGTTACAAAACTGACAACCTGACACATGTTGCGGCTTACAACTAACAAATAAGTTGGAGCAAAGAGTGTGGTGCCATGAAAATCTGCGGAGTTGTGGGCAGTCCAAAGAAAAACGGAAATGTCGATCTACTAGTTTCTCAAGTCTTGAAGGGTGCAAAGAGCCAAGGAGCAACAACCAGAAAGACCTATCTCAACGACCTGAAAATAAGACCCTGTCAAAGCTGCGGTTCTGACCCTTCTCCAAAGTGCTGTCTATTTGATGATGATATGGAAGAAGTCTATGAGATTCTCCAGTCATGTGACGCTATAGTACTTGGTTCTCCCGTGTATTTTGACACTGTGAGTGCACAAACCAAGCTTATAACAGACCGCTGCAATTGTCTCATGCCCTACGTGAAAAAGTCTGACGGCACAACGGGTTTCGAAAGAAGAATAAGGAAACGCAAGAAAGGAGTTTTCATAGCCGTCGCAGGAACAGAACAAGAATTCGACACAACTCTGAAAACTGTGGAAGGATTCTTCAACTGGGCAAACATTGAGTTGACCGAAAAGATATTCTATCCTCATGACGATAGCGAGCTTGGCGGTGTGAAGAGCAACAAAGGGAAAATGAACCAAGCCTTCAAAGTTGGGGTCCTCTTGGCAAAAGAAGAAAGCTAGGCTCTACTCCCCAGTTAAGCCGCTTCTTGAGTCGCGTTAACAAAGCTCGCCCTGCGCGCGCTTTGTCATTCAAACCGATAAGACACTTGATAAAAGCATTCTTGCTTGAAGCGTGATGGGCCCGCCCGGATTTGAACCGGGGACCAACAGGTATCTCAATGTGCCAAGCATTTATGAGCCTGGCGCTCTGACCTAGCTGAGCTACGGGCCCAAGCTTTGTCTTGGTCCTTTAGTATGCTGTTTTCAAGTCGATTTAAACATTTTCTGCATTTGAGCTGTGCGAGAAGGTTTGCTGCTCATGGAGAGGAGTTGTGTCAGTCTTTCATTAGGATCGTGATTAGAGTTCTTCGATCAAATTTCAATTGCTTTCGTGCTTCCTCCCTGAAACCGCTGGCCAGAAGCGCATCCAGTTTTCCCCGACAACATTCTTCAACGTAACATTCAGTTTTGCCCAGAGGAATGGTTAAAGCATCCAGCAGGATGCCAGCTCTGGAGACACTTACAGGATGGATGAAAAAGTCCAACAGCCAAACGCTTCCCCTTTGACTACACTTGGAAGTCAGGACTGCGTGTCCCACGAGGCTTCCTCTTTCTGTGACAAGAACCTTCGACTTGCATGTTCCCTGCTGGTGTTCCCACATGTCCTGCAAGAAATAGTCTTCGTAATCATGAGGTCCGAATACCTTATGCTTCACAGATCTCAAACGCCACCCGTCCCTGACGCCGAAAAGCAAACTGACTCCAGGCCAGTCCTTCCACATCAAGTCTCTGCATAACACCCTTTCAGCCCGGAAATTGTCTTCCTCAAAGTAGGGATCCAGCTTAAGGTGCATAACTTCGGAATTGTCACTCACGCTTTTGAAACCCAGACTTTTGGCAATTGGATAACTCGCTGGTCTAAAACCGCCGATCAAGACTTTTCCTCTACGGTTGCGGAAATCCTGAATCATAGTCGTCATCAAGGCTGCGCAGACCCCTTTTTTGCGATAGCTTCTGGCAGTGAACAGGTGAGCGACAATCCCTATTGGTCCATGCTCCCAAGTTGAAACATTGCCAACCACTCTCTTGTTCAAGACGCCAATATAGAAACGAGCCTCCAAATCATCCAATTTTCCGCTGAGTGCCAAGTCTAGATGCCACATCCAAAGCTTGTTGTAGCGTGGAAGAAGAGATCTGATTTCATGCTCATGACAACGATCCGGCGTTCTGACTCTGCGAACTTCAATTGTTTCGCCGGTTCTCAACAACGCTTCTCCGATCTTGTGCCACATAGTAGACCCAGTTTGCAGATCACGTCATAAATTGCAGTCTTGAATGAGTTCGTTCATGATGGTACAGATATTCTTGCGCGTAACCGGCGTACTTCCCAAAATACTCTCTTCCGAACAAGTTCAATCGTCTGTACTCAGACCTGCTGAGCGATTTCTCACAGGAAATTCTCTCTACAAATTCCCTCGGGAAACGTCCAGCATAATGCCTGATAACTGCGCGCCTAATCCACACGTCAACAGGGAAGGCGTCAAGTTTCTCAAGAGAAAAAAGCAATACACAGTCTGCCACTTTCTCGCCCACGCCTGAAAAGCCGAGTAACTCCTCTTTGGCCTGGCCATAGGACATCTTCTTCAGACCTTCAAGTTCGTGACCATCTCTCCAGACTTTTCTTGCGGTTTCACAGACGTACCTTGCTCGGTAGCCGAGTTCGCAGTCCATCAGCTCTCTTGAAGATGCCTTGACAAGTTTCGCCGGAGTTGGAAATGTAAAGAAAGTGTGACCGTCGAGAATGATTCTTTTTCCGAACTTACTAGAAAGGCGCAACAGCATCCGCTTTATCGCTGCAATGTTCTTGTATGTTGCGCAGATGTACGAAATTAGACATTCCCACGGGTCCTGACGAAGAATGCGCAGGCCTTTGAACTGGTTAATCGCCACTTCAATGTGCTTGTCCTTGTTGATTTGTGACAGGATCTCTGACAGATCGTCATTCAGTCCGAAATATTCTCTGACAAAATCCTCATCTGCGTTCTCAAACTCAAGTCGGTCTCTTCTTTGACGGACTTTAAGAACTGTGTCCCCAACTGCGCCGTACCACCAATCGCATTTTTTATCCCATCTGAAAGCTTGCCCACAACAGAGAGTTAGGTCCAAGTCAAAAGTATGCGAAATACCTAATTGAATTGTCATCAATTTCATGTAAACCATCTCTCTTATGTAGTTTTAAATTCTATTGGTGAAATCATACACTACAAGGTTCATGGAGGTCGGTGAGCCAAGAAATGTCGGTGAAAGAAGGATGGAACATCATATCCAAAGCCTATCAGGAGAAAACACGAATTTCTCTTGAAGATGTTCATTGGGGACCTATTTCGGGTGGAGAATCTGAGCTGAAGCTGCTTGGCGACGTCAAAGGCAAAAAGGTTTTGGAGGTAGGATGCGGCGGAGGACAGAACGCGATTGTACTCAGTAAATGGGGTGCCAAATCAGTTGGTCTCGACATTTCTGAGGAACAACTAGGACATGCACGAAAACTGGCAAGAAAGGAAGGAGTCAAAGTCCCATTCTACCAGGGCAACATGGAAGACCTAAGCAGGTTTAGAAACGGGAGCTTTGACATAGTTGTTTCAGCGTTTGGAGTTGGATACAGCGAGAGCCTCGAAAAAACATTTCAAGAAGCATTCAGAGTCCTGCGGAAAAACGGCCTTTTTGTATTCGCCGAAACGCATCCGATGATCGACAGAGGAAGAATAATCCGGCATGGAAAAAGGAGAACGTGGGAAATATCAAACTACTTCGACAGGAGAAAACACACTTGGACATGGAGAATTGAACAAAAAGTCGCAAAATTCAGAACTTGTCACCGAACACTTCAAGACTATTTCTCAGCGCTCATCAGAACAGGTTTCACGGTAGAGAGGTTTCTTGAGCCAGAACCATACCCACTTGAAAAAATGACAATTGAAGAAAGAGATAGAACAGCACCATACATAGGTGACGGAGAAAGAAGTCTCAAAAACTTTGACATCTGGAAGAAGATACCCTTCACGATAATCTTCAAAGCCAGAAAACCATAACAGTTGACACAACTAGGAACAAACTTCATCTGCAAAAGTCTCTAGTTTCGGAATCTCGGATGGCAGGCCTCTTCCTTGACGAAGCTGGCTAATCACTTCAACGGCAAATCTATCTTGCATCTTTTCCCAATGGTCAAAAAGGAGCTGCCAAAAAGCCCCGCCAGAAGTCGCAGAACGCATTTCTGTAGAGAGACCGAACGTCTGTGCCACAGGGACGTAGCCAGAGATGATCGCCAGCAGACCTTTCTTTTCAACGGCCTCTATTTTTCCATGCCTGCGCGCTATTATTTTAGAGCATATGCCGAACCACTGCATTGGAACAGACACTTCAATCTTATAGATCGGTTCCAAAAGCACGGGTTTGGCTGTCAAAAATGAGCCCAGAATCGCGCGGCTGACTGCCCGCGTTACTTGTGCTGATTCGCGATTTTCGGGATCTCCGTCAAGATGTGCATCCATCAGCCTGACTTTCAAGCCTCTCAGAGGTTGCTCACACAGAGGCCCACTCCTGCATGCCCAATGAAAACCCGAGACAATACTTTCTTTGACGTCTTGAAGCGATTGACTGTTCTGAGTTGAATTCACGAGGACATTGATGTGCTCATCCAAAGCCCAAACCCTTCCTTCATTCTTTCTCAACATGGTCTCATCAAGGTTTACGCTTTTTTCCAGACATACCATAATTTTGCTCTCAAGCGGCTCTACTTGAACGCAAAAATCGTTCCTCTTGTTGAGACTCTTCGTCATGACACGCGCTCCCTTCTTAAGAATGGTTTCTCTGTAAGCCGCGATGGGGTTTGATGCGTTGAACTCAACATCTTCGATGTGCTGTTTCAAGAAATCCATGGCCACTTCCAGATGAAGCTCGCCCATACCACTGATGAGATATTGGCCAGTTTCCCTGTCTACTGTGGTACTGAGGTTTGGGTCTTCTATCGAAAGTCTACTCAATGCTTCAATGAAACGAGCCAAGTCTCTGGGGTTTTTCGGTTCTATTGCCACCGTCATGACTGGCTGTGAAACATATCTAATGCGTTCAAACGGAACGGCCACACTCATGTGTTCCACGTCGACAAGTGTTTCCCCTGCCCTTGCCGATGTGAGCCCTGTCAACGCTGCAATGTTGCCAGCAGAAATGTGATCAACAGCTTCTCTGAAGGCGCTCATGTAAATGGAAACCTGCCTCACACGATGATCTTTGCCCGCCCCTATTAAGTAAACATCGTCACCCCCTTTCACAGTGCCTGAGAAGATTCTTCCCGTCGCAACCAAACCCTCATTTTGAACCACCTGAGCCGCTGTAATACACATCACCGTCGGCCCTTTGTCATCGCAGTTGAGCATCGCTTGACCGATTTCCGAATCCAACCCGCCTTTCCAAATTTCTGGCACACGGTATCTTTGACTTTCCATTGGGTTCGGAAGGTTCTTAACGACCATGTCGAGTATTGCCGTGTAGAGTGGAACAACCTGTGAGAGTTCCTCATGTGTTCCCTTCTCGTACCTGTCCACGATATCACGGTCGCTGAATCTGATTCCCTTCTTTTCAGCCGTTTTGACGGTGAACCCCCACTTGTGAAGGGCCGAGCCAAACACAACGCTTTCCCTCGCAGGGTCAACCTTCCATTCTTCCTTAAACTCTGGCTCCCCATAAATCTCTATGATATTGTTGAAGTCACTGATTATGCGGACGAACTTTTTCTGAATCTCACTTGGAGAAAGCCTGAGCTCTCTTATCAGTCTGTCAACCTTGTTAATGAAAAGAACAGGCCTCACTCGTTCCTCAAGAGCTTGACGCGTGACAGTTTCTGTCTGAGCCATAACCTCCTCCACAGCATCAACGACAACTACCGCACCGTCAATCGCCCTCAGAGCTCTAGCCACCTTGCCAGTGAAGTCCACGTGGCCTGGCGTGTCAACCAGATTTATCAAGTAGTTTAGCCCGTCAACTTCATGTAAGAACGAAATGTTCGCTGTCTTAACCGTGATGCCACGTTTCTGCTCTTCCTCCAGATAGTCCAACACTCTGGCCGAACCTGCCATCTGCTGCGGCAAAAGTCCGGCTTCAACCAACAGCGAATCAGTCAACGTTGTCTTTCCATGGTCAATATGCGCGATCACGCCGACATTGCGAATACACTCTTTTTTGCCCATAAGCTTCAGAATTTCCGCCGTCTGTCGGAACCTTGGCATAATCCACACCTGCTTGGAAGTCTCAAGGAACCTTTAGAAGTTCTCAGAGATTTGTCTTATCATTTAGACTCTTCTTCACATGTACGCATACCTGACCAAACAGGGCTTAAATGGCTTCTAGAATAAGAGCAGGTAGGACCAAAGGTAAGCGAAGAGCACGGATAACAATGGTAACGATAGCCACAAGGAGATTAATCGAAGAGCCTCACACATCAATAATAGGCTATCCAAAATCAACCAAAACAGAGCTCAACAAGCGAGTGAAAGAACTTCAAAAACTAAGAATAACCGCTCTAGAATTCTTAGGCCAAAAACTAGTTCTCAACGTGCATGTTCTGGGCAAGGGCTGCGTCGGCATAGTCACAATTGCCTACAAAGACGGTGAAAAGGTTGCCCTAAAAATCCGGAGAACAGACGCCGATCGAACGAGTATGCTACGCGAAGCCAAATTACTCAAAAAGGCAAACGCAGTGGACGTCGGTCCCAAACTCTTAGACGCCAGCAGAAATTTTCTGGTAATGCAGTTCGTTGACGGCGAATTGCTTCCTAAGTGGCTTGAAAAAAGAGTAAGCAAGAAACGGACAAAAACAGTTTTGCGAGATGTATTGGAACAGTGTTGGAGACTGGATGTAGCCGGCTTGGATCACGGTGAACTGAGCCATGCCCCAAAACACATAATCATAACCAAAGAAGACAAGGCTTTCATCGTCGACTTTGAGACTGCAAGCCCAAACAGAAGAGCATCAAACGTCACATCGATCTGTCAATTCCTCTTTATCAGCGAGTCTGCACGCAAAGTGGCTGAAAAACTCGGCGAAAGAGACAAGAAGGCAATCATCAACGCGTTAAGACACTACAAAGCCGACAAAAAACGCAGCAATTTCGAAAGAGTCTTGGAGTCTTGCGGCCTTCAAACAACATAGCTCTTCGCTGACTGTGCTGTGCGCTGGCCAAGCTGAAGATCCTCGATCTTCAGCTCCCTAACAAGTTGCGAAAGCTCAAGCCAAGTTTCCACTTGAAGCTGCCTCGCAACCTTTCTCTTGTCGTACAGCAGCGGCACGTTGTCAACGAACACCCAGCCGCAAGACTCGGCCATTCTCCCTTCTCCGCAAGAATGTTAGGCGTCTGCATTTCTTATAACCATGTATGTAAGAACAACATAGAACAAGGTTCTAGCTCCCGCCACTGCCGGTAACATGCGCATTTCATTGTTACCCCGCCGACCAACGTTTTAACTGACATCCGTAAAAAGACTTAAAAAACAATCAACAACTAACTACCCTAGCTAAAACGGTGAAACCCATGGCCATAAAAAGAGAAGAAATACAAGAAATAGTCAAAAAATACAAAGAACCGATCGGACTCAACCTCGGCTCGCACTCAGCCCTAGACGCCTGGCAAGGACAACGCAACTACGGCGTAAGAAGCATAATATACACAACCCCTGGCAGAGCACGAATCTACCTGCAAAACCCTATGGTCGGCAGACCAGAAGAAACAATCGAAGATTTGCCCGGTCTAGTCAAACGTGACTTGCGCGTTGTCAACGACCCTGCAAACATAAAGAAGAAAGGCGACTGGAGAAGCATCATCCTCATACTCGACAAGTACTCAGACATCGTCAAATACGTTGACGAACTTGTCGACTTGGAATGCATGCAGATCACAAACAGAGCCTTCGCCGTATACGTAGGCGGAGACGAGAAATGCAGCGTGATCGAAGATGACTATGCAGTTCCGATACTTGGATCCAGAACTCTATTGAAAATAGAGAACAGGGGCGAAATCGAGAAGGACTATTACTGGTTTGCAGAAAGAGCAGGCATTCCAACCCCGAAGTCCTATGATTACACAGTGCACAAAAACGGGATAAAGTTCAAAGAGCCAATCGATGAGCCCATGATTCTCAAGGCTGAACATGCACACCGAGCTTTCGAAAGAGAGTTCATCTTCGCCGCCGATTCGAACGATTTGGAAGAAAAAGTTGCACGCGAAGTCAAGGCTGGAAACCTCAGCAAAGAAGCCCTAGAAAACGGCCGTGTCGAACAGATAGTTCTCGGCCCGCACGCAAACTTCAACTTCTTCTACTCGCCACTTGACGCAGAAAGCGAATGGGGAGATGTCGAAGACTGGTTTGCAAAGCTTTACAATGTAACAGTGAAGGAAGCGCGGATCTGCTTGGCCAACCAGTTCCTTTCAATAGATGAACGCAGAGAAACCATTCTTGACGGAGTCAAAAGACTTCCAACCGACGTTCAAGAGAAGATAAAAAGGGTTCCATCATTTGAAGTCACAGCTCACGCCATCCTCAGCCTCAGAGAATCCTTACTGAAGGATGTACACCGTTACGCAGACCGATTCCTGCTCACATGCAAAGAACATGCAAACCCAGGAATAATAGGCGCGTGGTGCTTGCAGACCCTGATCACATGGGACCGAGTTTCAAAGCATGAACTCAAACCTGCATTCAAACTAGACTTCACTGCCGGCGCTGAAGCAAAGAAGACAACAGACTACGGCCTCTATGATATCCATGGCGAAAAAGACCCGTACATGCATATTCCTGTAACGCAGGATGTAGCCTTGAGGCATGGTGGCGGAACAAACGTTCACATGGGTTTGGGTTCGCAGTATGCAAACGCAAAGTACAAGAAACGACTGAGCACAGGGGACCGCATAGCGCTAGAGATCCGACGTGCTTGGAAGAGAAAACAACTGCACGAACTTGTCACTTAAACAGTACCAGCATAATCCCTGTATTTTTTGACGGTTTCTGCTAGGCTTGGAACATCGAACATTCTTTTCTCTATCAGTTCGTTTGAGGCCGCCATGTACATTTCGCTGATTATCCTTCTCAACATGGGATCCAGCCTCGGCGGGCTCGCCTTGCATAATTTCTTCCAATTTTGGACTCCTTCAGCCTCAGCCCGCTTCTTTGCATTCTCCACATCTCTAAACCAACCCGTCTTTCGGTAAAACTGCCTAGCGATTTCCTTACTCACATGCAATCCTTCGTAGGTGAACCTGCACTCGTCAAGCGTTCCTACAACGTCAACAACCATAAGTCTTCTCTCAGGGTTAAAGGCCAGTTCTATCTTTCCATCTTCATTCTCCAAGTTAGCTCTCATTGCAATCTGGGTTATGATTCTATCAACCTTCAAAAGCAGATCCTTGACTTCTTCAACTTCCTCATCCATTAAACCAGCGATGTACTGTGCCTCTTTCCACCCTACGTAACGATCTTTTTCTTCAAGCTTTGTGCTCACGTCAAAAACCGGTTTCGAAAGCTTCTCGCCCGCCTTCGGGTAGTCAGCAAGCCCCAGTTCTTCCAAACTGATCTGCCCCTGCCGCAACCTTTCAAAAACAGAGGAACCTTCCGGCAGCCCGTTTCGGTAAATGATTTCAAGCGGAATCAAGTAGTTGCCAAGGCTTGGCGTATACATGCTATAATCGTACTGCAGTTTTCTGTCCTTAACATATGCGCTGGGCTTGTACACGTTGACGAGGCATATCTCCATCGTGTTCACAGGCTGCTCAAGCTCTTCAACCGTGACCAATTTCCCGTCGTCAGCCACCAACCCTCGATAGTGGGTTCTGATGCCTCTTTCCTCAAGCCTCTCGAAGCAGTGAGCCCCCATAATACATAGCGCCGCTCCCTTGCCCTTTATCTGATCGGGCATTTCGCCCCAGTCGAACACCGAGTATCTGTCTGAGAAATGGAATCGCCCAACACCCATCGCTCTTCGTGTCGGCTTTCTAACCATTTCCAAGTCTTTAACGCTACCCATGATTTAGCACTACTTCAATTTCCTAACAGACTCATCAGCCTTTTCGATTTCTCTCTTCTTCGCCAGCTGATAACCTTCTATGCGCTTTTCCAGAGCTTGATCTTCCACAGCAAAAATCTTTGCGGCTGCAATGGCAGCGCCTTCTGGCTCAAGGGTCACTAGAGAAGCCACGCCGCTGGGAACCCTTAGTGATGAGTAGATGTCAGCTCCGCCGAACTTCTCCGAGTACGGCGGACAAGCGATCACAGGTTTTGCGGTGTTTGCGTCCACGAACGCGCTTAGGGCGTTGGATCTTCCTGCAACAGTAACATAGACAACTCTTTCCTTCTCATACTCCTTCAGTGTCTGCAAGACCTTTTCTGGCGTTTTGTGCGCTGAGCCTACACGGAATAAATAGTCTACTCCTAGGGCTTTGAGGTGTTTGGCGATTTCATGGCAGAATTCTAGGTCTCGCTCAGAGCCCATGAGAATAATGACTTTTCCTTTCATTCTTCCACGCAACAGTCACGTTGCTAGAAGGTTCTGCCTACTAATTAGTTTTTAATTTTGAATTAGGTGTCTGCTGCCTCGGCTTCTTTGCGTACACGCGTGCTATTGCGACTACTAGTGTTGAGGTGAAGACTAGTGGCAGAAGCATTGACAGTGGAAACTCTGGGATAGAGTCCAAGTCTTGTTCGACAATGAGGGTATAGTTGAGTATGTTGTCTCCTGCTGCTATGTTCATGTAGAACGTGCCCGTATGGTTGTGGACGTATGAGGTTCCCGAGGTCTGTGAAGATCCAATTGCGAAGATCCAGTTCACATAGTTGCTGGTTTCTCCTTGCGGGTAGGTGAAGACCACGAAACCTGCCACACCCGCATATGGGGGGTCGGGGTTGTATTGCCATCGGATTCGCCATTCAGCATGGCCAATTGTAAAGAGGGTTGTGTTCCGGGTCTCCATGCTTCCCGTGCCCGTGAACCTTGTCACTTCACTCCAATTCTCAGGTGTGGCCAACACAGGGTTGCAGAAAGGCAGTTGCATAGCCAGAACAAGCGTCAACAACAGATACGATAGCATTGCGGATGCTTTCATTTCCATCACACGCGGATTGACGAGAATTTTCAATGTTTCTCCCGTATATAGGCTTTATCAGAACACGTTCTCAAGGCGCGCGGCTTCCCAGTGCACTGGCGATGGCGACAAGATGCCTTGTGAGACACCATTTCACAATCGCAGGGTCTTCTAGGTCTCTTGAGAGATGCGGATGTTCTTGCAGATCAAAGCGCGATTTCTATTATCAGAGTAGTTCACTGGTGGTGCCTGCCCGCGGAGAGATGAATGCAACTGGAGAGCTGAAAATTCTGGGACTTGTGCGTAAAAAAGGCTTTGTTTATGGGCATCAAGCAATCGGCGAGTCCCTATATTTTGCGGTTGCTCACTTCATAACTTGCCTGTGTTTTCAGAATTAGACTACGTAGATGGTGGTCTTGTCTACTGAGCGCAAAGAGTAGTTCAGTAGAAAAAGCACGATTAAGATGACTATCGATATATCAAGCATGTGAAAACGAGTCTTGCTCGCTTTGAGGTTGCCTTTCATTTCTTTAAGCTTATTGACCATCCAGTAAACCCCAGCCGCTGCTTGAATTTGCATCGGTATAAGGTATATGGGACGATAGTACAGTTCAGGAGGGATAGCCAACAGAGCTAAAGAGGGAATCATAACCCAAAGTAGCACTATTCTATTGAATCTCTTTGTGAAATCCATTATTGAAAACATGCCGGCAACAGCCAGAATCATTAGCAAGGGGTTTCCAAGAAGGCCTCCTACCCATATTTGAACCATTGATGCGAGATTGTCTTGCAGGTGGAGGAGATTTGAAATGCTGATGTTCGATGCGACCGTGTTTAGGGTCGCTCCCTCAGCGCTACCGATTCCTATTCCAATGGGCGTCAGAGTGTAGATCGCATAGAAAAGCAAGTTCGCTGCCAAAAGAAAAGTCACAGAAGCAATCTCGACCTTCTCTTCAGGTCTTCTTCTCAAGAATATCCATACAAGATAGGAAACAAGAATGACTATTACAACATTCCATGTGTATGGATGAGTGAGGAGCAAAGCTATCCCTATGAGGGCTGATATTAGCGTGTATTTCCTTGAATGCTTTTCAAGGCTTTTCAAGAGGCAAACTAGGAGAAGAAAAGTCTCGACGATGGCAAACCAGTTAGCAAGGCTATAGACGAACACGCCTAAGGTTGTCTGAAAAGAGAAAGTCGAAAAAAACGATGACATCAGAGCCAGAAGCTCATTTCCAGTTCCTACTTTTACAAACCAGAAGACAGCTAGATTAAGACATACCGCAAAAATCATCGGCATGATTCTTAAAACAGTTTCAGGCGGCGATGCAACCACGTATCTGATGAAGTACAATAACAGGTTAAAGAATGGTCTGTCCCTCTCAAAGGCTATCAATGGACCCCTTTGCATCATTTCTTTCAACCGATCATAATAGAAAATGGAGTCCACTCCCACCAAGGTAGAGTTTGGAAGATGGATGCATGGGTAATATGTTATGAAGATAGCAGTTGTCAATGAGATGAGCAGACCAAAGGTCAAGGGTTTGTTGTCTAACTTGAGTTTTGAATGTATGCTTTGAACGGGTGAAAAGTTGCTCCTAATTCTTGAGAATATGTTGCTCAGGGCTTGAATTCTGTGAAGTATGTACTTTGAAGCTGGAATCCATATCCAGCTGTAGAGAAAAAACAGAAACAGCCAAGAGGTCAATGGATAAAGGACATTGAATAGTTGAAGATCGATCAGGGGGAATCTCCAACGGAAACTGGGTGCAAAAGGGATTTCATAATCAAGAATATTCATTATCCATGATGAGACGGAGGCCAGCTCGAAGAGTATGAGCAAGCCTGTATTGCACATCAGCGTAAGTGTAGCTGCTTCTTCCCTTCTTGTAACAAGATAGCCATTGCCATAATAGGTTGACAGGCCCACTATTATGAAACCTAAAGGTACGGCGAAGAATGAGGCTATTCTGTCGTTGATCAGAAAAACCGGTAGCGAGACAAGTGAAAGGAGACAGGGCACAATCGTCCACCGAGGAAAATTGGCATCGCACAACATCTTCATTGAGAATATTTCCAGTATTATGAAAAAAAGGGAAACACTCCATATCCACAAATCTGTGGAAGGCGAGAAGATCACGATGTTAACGACTTTTGGAGAATAGAAGTAGTAGAATTTGATGTCCAGAAGATTGATGAACTTCAATGATCCAAGAATAACATTGACCGAGGTGGCCAAAGTGACTAGAAAGAAGTTCAGCACGAGGCCTATGTGAGAAATTCGCATGGACGTTGCCTCAGCACGTAAGGCTTAAGTAGAGAAAACGCCGATATAAGTTCGAGATTTCATGAAATCGCAGGTAGCACTCGCCATAATCCTATCTTGCATCGTGGCAGGTGTTGCTGTGGCTTCTTGCGTAGAATACGCAGCCGGTTTTCCAAAGTCATCCTATAGTTTTACGCTAACAGCTACCGGTCGAGCTCGCGACCCAAGTCATAATCTTTTTGATGTCTCTCTGTCAGTGTGCGGGAAGGCGCATGGCGAATTAACACATATTGCACATCTTCATGTGACAGGTGGAGACCTAGATGTGACTTGCTTCGGAGCCTTCTCTGTCATAAAAGGAGACGGTACACTGATTCAAAGGCTCCACTACATCCTTATTGTCATCAAGATAACTCCTCCGTATGGAGGAAAGATGTCACTCTGGATTTTGCGGGGAACTACCGGACGTGTCAGTGGCAACACTCTACCAGTCTCATTCTCTTCACACCGAGTAATACTCCCACTCCCAGACCACCCCAGACTGCAAGACTTGAGGCTTACGGGAACAATAACGGCGGATTGACTCGCATTTGCATATCGTCGTGCCATGTGGAATTCGCCAAGTTAACCGGCTCGGACTTAATGTCCAATGTTCTATATAGCTATAGAGCGCGCTTGCTTCATGATCGTTTCTGCCGTAGGCCATGCCGCAACGCGCTTGATGACTGGATTTGGCTGAGTGAAGTCTAGGTTTTTGGATTTGCCAGTGAGATGTCTGGCCAATTCTTGAGCTTTGAGGAGTATAGCGCGCGCCAAGCCCAAGACGAACCTACAAGATAGCGCGCTAAACGAAAATGGTGTGCAAGTCGGAAAGAGGACTAGCGCGCGCGATGAGATCGCTGACGTCGCCCTCTCCTTTAGGCAGAACATTATAGAGATCATCACTAAACTTGCGTACATAAAAGCAGACGTTGAACTGTCTGAATTTGAAGTACGCTACGCCAGAAACGTAAACCTTGGGAGAAATAGCTAGAGAAGGGGATACGACCTAGGATAGAGTGTCTGCGAAGGCCGATAAGAGGAGCCCCCATTGCGTTTTGGCGTCGCTCCCCTTTATTCTAGTGAGAATCAGTCTCCACAAGGTAGTCCTATTGTATGCTCGCATTAAAACACTGAAGACCCCCATTTTTTCACCTGAAAAAGAATTCGATACATAGTCGTCAGAGAATGTCCATGTCAGGCGCCTTATTTTCTAGACAATTTCCTATAAAGTAACAGAATTTTGTCTATCCGTCTTTCTACATCGAATTTTTCCTCAACCATTTTTCTTCCATTAGAACCCATACGCTTTGCCTCTTTTGGATGATCAACCAGAAACAGAATTTTTTCGGCTATTTCTGCTGGGCTTCTGGGTTGTACTAGGAAACCATTGTAGCCATCGATCAGCTGGTCTGTGATGCCACCTACTTTTGTGCCAATTACCGGCTTTCCGCAAGCCATAGCCTCAGATACAACAAGACCAAATCCTTCTTGCAGTGACGGAACCACTACTATGTCGCTCATCGCATAGTAGTGTGGAACCTCGCTCTGAGGAATCTTGCCAGTAAACACCATATTCTCTTTGACTCCAAGTTTGGTTGCTAGTTGTTGATGGTAGCTTCTTAACGAGCCATCTCCTCCTATAATAAAGACCACATCTTGTCTTTCCTTCAATACCATTGGACCTGTCCTTATCAAGTATTTCAAACCATATCGAGGTTCGTGGGCTCTTAAAGTGAATACTACAGTAAGCCCTTCAATTCCCAGCTTCTTCTTGACGCAGATACGATCCAAATCCGGGCGAAATCTTCGCGTATCAACGCCATTTGGTATTAGTCGCACTTTGTTGACATCATTCACAATCTTGCTGGCCTCAATGAACGTTGCTTGGCTTGCAGCTATAACAGCATCAGCACACTTCAAAACCCTACTTATGATAGCATCAATTCTCTTACTGATCCTTGCCCCATATCCAACTGAGGGCTCCAGAAGTATGTCATACCCATGTATCGTTATTATTAATGGTTTTCCCGTTCTCTTTCTAGCTAACAATCCAATCAAGCCTTCAGGATAGGCAAAGTGAGCGTGAATCACGTCAATACCGTATTGTTCTATCACTTTCGTCACTCTAGTTGCATAGAGACTTTCCCAGTAGATAGTCGCAGGTTTTCTCAAAAGGAAAGTCGGTGGGTATATATGAAAGTCTCTTAGCACGGAAATCACACCTCGCATATTGATTTTTCTCTCTAGACCATGAAAATGCATGCCAAATGAGAAAGAGTCTCTCTCCATGTTCGCTCTTACTACATGAACAGCAATTCCTCTTTTAGCCAGCCGATAGGCTTCGTCAAATACAAACGAATAGGCAGTGTCATTAGGCGTCTTCCCAACTTGACTAGAGATTACAGCGACTGACATCTTGGGCCATCACAGCGTGCGCGAACATCTGTTCCTTAGAATTTCAACTATTTTTTCTGATGCTTTTCCGTCTCCGAAAGGGTTTGCTTTGAATTTCTTTTTCATTTCTTTGTATTCTTCTTGGACCGTTATTATGGCTTGGATTATTCTTTTTGGGTCTGAACCTGCGATTTGGTTTACGCCCATTTCAACGGTTTCGGTCCATTCTGTTCTGTCTCTGACTGTTATGCATGGTGTTTTTGACCAAAAGGCTTCCTTTTGTAGTCCCCCTGAATCAGTCAAGATGATTCTTGCGTGTTTTAGCAGTTTGAGCATTTCGAAGTAGCCTACAGGGTCTATCACTCTGACATTGCTGTTATCCAGAGACATGTTGCATTCCTTCAGTCTGTTTCTTGTCCTTGGATGTATTGGGAAGACAGCTCTTATCTTAGATTCCTCTATTGCCTTTAAGATATCTCTTAGCTTCGTTGTATTATCCACGTTTTCGGGTCTGTGAAGCGTGACCAAGGCGTATTCTTTTCCAGACAAGTCGAGCCTGCAGAGGATGTCCAATTTGTCGGCTATATCTTTGAACTTCAGGAAGATATCGTACATGGTGTCGCCTGTCTCATAAATCGTGCCAGGTACAGATTCCCTTTCCAAGTTACTTCTGCATTTATCTGTTGGGGCAAACAGGATTTCTGAGCAGTGGTCAATAAGCCTTCTGTTGATCTCCTCCGCCATATTCATATCATAACATCTAGCACCAGCCTCGACATGTGCCACCGGTATGCCAAGCTTAACAGAGGTCAAAGCGCCAGCTAAAGCGGAATTGGTATCTCCTGGGATCAAGACCAGTGACGGCTTTTCGCTGATTAAATGCTTTTCAAGTCTCGACATGATTTCAGCAGTTTGCAAGGCATGTGAGCCTGACCCAACGTCTAGGTTGACTAGAGGTTCAGGGGGAGAGAATTCTTCAAAGAAAACTCGGGAAAGTCCGTAGTCATAGTGCTGGCCCGTGTGGATAATCGTAATCCTTAGATCTTGCTTTAAGCTTTCATGAATTATAGGAGCGGACTTGATTATCTGGGGCCTTGCACCTATTACTAAGAGAATTGACATGCTATCTCAAATCCCTCTTTTGCGACCGCGCGCGCTTTTGCACCGAGATTCTGAAGTATTGCCGTAGAAAAATGCTTGGATGACAGGCGAGAAGGAGATTTGCAGATCTTGAAACGATAATAGTTTCATGAACATGAAGTTTTGATCCCAATGGTCTTCACATCTTATAACCTTCTGTCCATAGACCGTTTATATACCAGTTTCTTATGTCGCGCAAGTGTTCCTCATGCTCATAGGATATGTTTTTCAATACAAACGGAGAGAAACCCTTTCTCATCACAAAGCCGTGTCTCCCCAACAGTTCAAATACCCTAGCTATTATGGGATTCTTGAAGTTGCCCACAAAATGCACACTGGCGATCTTTCTCTCGCGCAGAGTGGCTAGAATTGTCTTCAAAACAAAATCGCCAGCTTCGTGACTTTCAAAAGTAAAGTCTGACAGAAATGCTTCACCATTGCTTGTGAGCGCCGCATAACAGTAGGCTCTCAGCAAATCATGTTCATACGCAAAAAGGGTTGCATATTCAACATTCGGATTGTTGAAAACGCGCCAATCAATATATTTTTTGTCCTGTTCGATGTGGACCAAGTCTGCATAATCAGTTCTCAAGCGTTCATAGAGCGCCACAACGTCACCTGGAGACCTGAGTTTCTGTTCAGCTGAGAATTGTTTTTCTTTCTTTTTCAAAAATGCATAGACAGAACTGCTTAAAGAAGAGTAAAAACGAAGCAGCAGAAAAAAAACAGATTTGGCTATTTTTCTCGCGATGTCTTGCTTCGATTCCAGAATGGGCGAAATCTGTCGGCGCCAGTTCAGAACTAGAGTAGAGCCACTCATTATATCTTCATAAACAAAAAAACCTAACCTCTCTCTCCATACTTTGACAGCGCTTGTAAATCCCCAAACACAGCACATTTCTCTAGACTTACACAAGGACATTGCAAAGTCATACAAATCTTTGAACAAAGTCCCTCCACGGTATTTGGAATTCAGTAGGCTGTTCTCGCTCTTGCCCGAGAGACACTTTTTGCGTCTGATGTTGAGATATATCGGAATCATTCCCTGCATTCCGACTATTCCATTATTATCTTTGATGACTGTGAATACAAAAGAGTCTGGGTGATTACCCTTATACTCCCAAACCCATTGCTTCGGAGTTCTTTTCTCGCCGTACGTCAAATTATGAAATGATACTACCTCATTTATGTCAGCTTCCTCTATTTCCTTTAACTGAACAGGCATATTACTTCAATTGCCTTCTCAATGCTTCTCTCTGGACCTCGTAGTTTCGCGATGAAAGGTTCTTTTCACCATATCCAATCCTGTTTCTCTCTTGCAATTGTCTGTCTGTTATTAAAAGTGCAGTCTCCCATGTTCCATCATACCTGTCCATCACAGAGTAATAAGCGCGCTTCTATTTTGACTGGCTTCTTCATGACCTGAAACATAATTGGTTTAGTAACATCGTCAAACTTCTGATTTGCGGAGTGAATAATGCAATATGGTCCGATAATCACTTCGAGCCTATTTCAATTCCGCCTAAAGCGTTTATCCAATCCCAAACGCGCGCTATAACGCCTAATTTATGGAGAATATTGAGAGGGCAGTCTTCCAAATGCCATCAGCTCTGTCCATAATAGCATAGTAAAGCCAAAGTTCATTTCCCCTCACTAATGGAGATGGGGTGTCTAGTGCGATCTCACTCTTTGTGTTTGGTAGTAGGGCTGTCTTTTCCTTAGGACCATTTATTAGCATTTGTTTGAAATTCAGGTGTTCAAAAAATGGAGAGGAGTCCTCAAAGAGACCTATGTATTGTTTGTAAGGAAAGCCTGTTGAGTACGTCGAAGTTGCAGGCACAAGGTAATGTCTATTTCCTAAACTAAAGTAACCTGGGCAGAACAATGATTCGTTCCATGAACCTCTGGGGCCATTTAGGTGGCTTAGTGGATTCTTGTCCCACTTTTCTGCTTCAACATCTCTTGATTCTGAAATCCTCAATTTCATTAAGCCGATTCGTCTCTTCCAATAACTAGTACCAGAGATTGAGCCTAGGAAAGACCAAAGGTTGGATCTATTTGAGGCATTACTGTAGAAAACTAAAAGTTCCTCTTCGGTCAAAATCACTATGGATGGCCCTGCATCTACATCGTTTCCCTCCCAATGGGCTTCGGGCTTTATCAATTGCTTAACAAATCTCCAAGGCCCCAGAGGATCGTCTGCAATAACCATGCCTAACCTCCTTCCAAGCACATTATCTGGCTTAAAAGCGAATACCATCCAATATTCTTCCTTTGCTTTAAACAAAACAGGCGTCACAGATTCCTTTCCTACAGAAACCAGAGGATTCCCAGAGTATTTTACGAAATTGATTCCGTCTTTACTCGTGGCCACACCTATTGATGTCTTGTTCCATTCAACATCTGAACCTGTGTAGTAGAGATAGCAATTTTCATTGATATGCTCTTTGAAGAGACAGCAAAAAGTAGAAGCCCCAGTATCGAAACCTTGGCTAGAAGGCTCCAATACTACACCTACATGCTCTTTCAATTCAATCATGTTTTCCTTTCACTCGATGTATATCTGTAATTTCCATAAGTACGCAGGTAACAGCGGGCGCGATCCGTGCTGAAGACTAGGAACAGGCCTAACAACGCGTGCAGTGAAAGACATTGTAAAATAGCGCGCTCTCGAGAAGTTGGTGAAGAAGTTTTATCACCAATGAAAGTCAGGTTCGACCCCTAGCCCCTCAGCTTCAGCAGTACTTTCTTGGGTTCTCTGATTCGAAATCGTGCCATAAGCAATAATCATCACAATCACAAGGAGAATGCAAAGTATGGCAAAGAAGGGGGACGTTAATATGTATCCCCAAGGTATTGCCGCGAGTTCCCAATAGAACATTGATGGTTGGGCTGCTTTCTGTTCTGTGTGGAGCACCCCAGAGTAGCCAAAGTCAGTTAGCATGGCAACGTTTTCACTTGAACAGTCAAAATTGAACTGTGTCATGCCATTAACCTGGACTTGAAAACCAGGCACATAATTAATGTGACTCGGAATGTAAGCTTCAGAAATGAGTGTGCTCCCTTCAGCTGAAACAAAAGGAGTACGTGCAACCATGAATAACTTGTTGCCTATGGTAACATCCTTTGGTGTCCTTGCATTAGCAAAACTATCGGAAATTTTTGATACTGAAGTGGTTATGTTTTCCATAATGATTACGCCAGAGTTTAAATCCACTCCATACGTGTCATTTCCACTTCCAATCATGAAAGAACAAGCAGCATCATTTGCTAGTTGCATTGAAATGTTGAATCCAGGTCTTAACAGTAGACCACTGTAAGCTCCATAGTTTGTGGGGAAGAGATAAAGACCGTCCGAGTTTGCCACAGAGAAAGCCGCACCCTTTATGGCGAAATCTCTGATGTCGATTTCTTGGACTATTGTTTCTTGTATGCTTGATCCGCTAGCCGTTCCAGTCACATTAACCAGCTCCAACCTGCCAACCCTAAATTGGTCATAAGGAAAAACTATAGAATCTGATTGCATCCTGACAGATCCTTCAAGCCATACATAGTCCCGAACCCAAGTCGTATCGTAGCCTACATACTTCCAACGTGCGTCTGAGGCGATTTCTTTGAAACTTGGCGCATCTAGGTTCAAAAGACGTACAAAATTGCCTAGCCTTGGAAAATTAGCCTGTCCGGCA
>Ga0315296_10000277_pt1 | contig 47081 bp, 48 predicted proteins | sample YL17G14_18_MG_FD_203921 | JGI IMG/M metagenome (GOLD analysis project Ga0315296, IMG submission 203921) | Sediment microbial communities from Yellowstone Lake, YNP, Wyoming, USA - YL17G14_18 | ecosystem: Environmental > Aquatic > Freshwater > Lake > Sediment | place: USA: Wyoming | collected... | reverse complement strand
GTAGGTTAAACATTTGTCCTAATTTTACCAGATTTTGGTAAAACAGGGGTGTTACCTATGTATCTCATCTTGTGCAGTCTTCACCCTCCCCGTAATACGTTTACCCAAAAAAATAAACATCACGAAGCTTTTTTGTCTATTTTCTAAATTATTTCCGTTAGGGTGAAGACTCAATACTTAAAACAAAAAGGCGCGGTACGTACGCGTCTTTTTGTATTTACTTTCAAGTCCCGTTCTCGGGACAATCAAATTGTCTAAAAAATTACCTCTCTTCTATCTTCTTGTAAATGTCGTCTACAATTTTGGCTGCGGTTTCTTTCCCCCCAAGGCCGATTGCCAAACCAATACCTAATGTCAAAGCCCCCACTATTCCATAAACAATGCTGGTATACAGAGTTTTTACCAATAAACTACTTGGCAAAAGTTGGTCTAAAACCAAAAAGAGGGTAAATATCCAGATCGCCCATTTTACAATTGAGGCAGCCAGGTAGCCATAGCCCACTCTTAATCTTTCTACCGCTGCTCTGACAACTTTTTCTACGATGTCAGAAATAATTATAGCGACGACAAAAACTAATACGGCCACGATTACGTTCGGCAGATAATTTAACACTTGCGTTAAAAATCCAGCGAATGCGGTCAGTTTCAGTATGTCCACGGCCACTAACAGCGAGATGATAACAAAAACCCACTTGAAAATAGCTCCGATAAATTCTGATGGATTTACGTCAATGTTGGCCCTTTGCAAGGCCTTTCTCCATCCCTCTTTTTCAAAGAGTTTGTTAAATTTTACGCTCTTTAATATCTCGGTTATCAATCTGCCAATTCCGACAGAAATCAAATAACCGATTATAAAGACAACTATAGCTAATATCAAATTAGCCAAAAAGCTTACAAATTGCTGTAAAAATGGTTGGATAACTGATAAAGACCAGTCATTATATGTCATAATTTATTTGTTTAAGTTTTATCGAATTTTATCTATTTTTGCCTATTTTACCCGAAAAATAGGGTAAAATTCGACCTTTTTCTTATTATTTATATAATTATCCCTTTATCAAACAAGGAAATCAACCCTTCACCCTGTGGATAACTTTTTGACAGAAAAAACTAATGTTGTAAGGAAATTTTACAAAACAGGGTGAAGGGTCAAGGGCTGGGCTGTGGATAACTCGGAGGGCGTATCAGCGCCCGACGACCCCGCCCTCTAAGCTATTGTTTTAATTCATTAGCATAGAGGGCGGGGTTTTCGCTCGCCATTACTCGCTCAAACTCTTCTGGCAGCGGTATTTCCAGATTTATTACTTTATCTTCTGTCGCCGCCTTAAAAGAAATCGCGGTAGCAGCCAAGGCAATACTCTTATCAGGTAGTGGATTTTTTGCTCCATATTTAACATCTCCCAAAATCGGGTGGCCCATATTTGCCATTTGAATTCTTATTTGATGGAATCTTCCTGTCTTTGGCATTATTTTTAGCAAACTATATTTTCCGTTTGATTTTAAAACTTCATAACTTAATTCTGCTGTCCTGGTTTTGGTTGCTTTTTTGATTTCCTCTAAAAGCTCTTCATCTGATTTTTCTGTAAAACCTTCTGCAAAAAAAGAAATTTTATTTACTTTTTCTTTAATTTCGCCTTTTTCTTTTTCCAACTTCCCTACCACGATTCCGTGGTAAGTTTTTTGTATTGTGTGATTGCGAAATTGCTCTGACAATCTTGAAGCTCCTTTTGAGGTTTTTCCAAACAAAACAATTCCAGCCACCGGCTTGTCTAAGCGATGCACCAAACCCAAAAAAACATTTCCTGGTTTTTTATATTTTTCTTTCAAATATTTTTTAACTTCGTCCATCAAGCTCGGCTCGCCCGAGCTATCCCCTTGCGTCAAAACCCCAGCTGGCTTCACCACTGCAATTATATGATTATCTTCGTATAATACTTTTATATTCATAAAGTTTTAAAATTATCCGTGCTTAAATTCAATCACATCTCCATCCTGAACCACATACTCTTTTCCTTCTGTTCTTATCAGGCCCTTTTCGCGGGCTTCTTGCCAACCGCCAGATTCAATTAAATTTTTGCAATCAACTACTTCTGCTTTAATAAATTTTTCTTTAAAGTCAGTGTGAATTTTTTCTGCTGCGTCTAAAATATTGGTTTCTTTTTCAATTTTAGTCGCCCTTGTCTCTTTTCCGCCTTTGATGGTGTAAAAAGTAATCAATCCTAATGCCTGATAGCAAATCCTGATTAAATCGTCAAGCAAGCCAGAAGTTTTTATTTCTAATTCCTGTTTTTCTTCATCACTCAGCTCTGTAATCTCCATTTCCTCTTTTAAGGGAATAGCCAAACCTTGATACTTTCCAGGTAATTGAAAATTTAAATCCGGCTTAATATTAAAAACATAAATTATTGGCTTTTCAATGCCTGCCTCCTTTAATTCCACTTTAATAATTTCAATATCTCTTTCCGGGTCAATACTCTCATAAATATGCGGCACATCTTCCCCGCCAGAGGCGGGTCCGCCTTTGGCGGAAAAAATTCTAACGACTTCAACTAATAAATTTGTCTCCCTAATTTTGGCTAAAAATTTATTTCCTAATCCTTTTCCCAGATGCGCCTCTTTAACTAAACCGGCAATATCAATAAATTCAACAATTGCCGGCGTAACTTTATCCGGTTTAAACATTTTGGCCAATTTTTCCAAATTTTCGTCGGGCACAGGAACTACGGCCACATTCGGCTCAATGGTTGTAAAAGGATAATTGGCAATATCAACTTCTTTTTTAGTTAAAGTTTTAAATAATGTGGATTTACCCACATTAGGCAAGCCCACAATGCCAATAGATAAAGACATATTAAATTATCTTAATACCATCATGAGAGCGAAAGAATCTCTTTCTTCTTTTCCCTCAATGCGTTCAGAAGAAAAAAATTGGTTACCCTCTTCACTCATTGTAGAGTATCGGGAAACTTGTATATTCTGTCGGGGTATCCCTGCCTTAATTAATGATGACTTAATGGCTTGCCCTATATCAAGAAAATAATGTCCCTCTTTTTTCTTAAAAAACGATTGTATTTCGTCTTCGGTGTAAACAGGAGATTTATCTTCATTTAAAGCATTGTGAAATTCGTTGTATACTTTTTCATCAACTTCAAATTCATTACCGCCTGCATAGGGCCCAACAGCAACCAAAAGTTGTTCTGGTCTTGAGCCATAACTTTTAGCCATCTTTTCAATTCCTTTTGATGCGATTTGCCTTAAAGTGCCTCGCCAACCAGAATGAAAAACCCCAATTGCCTGATTTTCCGGATCATAAATGCCAATTGGCGCGCAATCGGCCGCCGCAACCATCAGTGGTATTCCCCTAAGATTAGTAATCATGCCGTCAGCCATTGTTTTAGCGCGTTCTTTTTTATCTTTTTTTAGATGTTCTTCATCAATAACAATCACTTTATCCCCATGTTCTATAGCAGTTTTTTCTATGTTATGAGGGTCAACCTCGGGGGCGATTCTTTTTAAAAAGTTAATCAGTATACGACCGGCTCCAATCTTAGTCTTTCTCGTTTCTTCGTCCTGTTTAGAAAATTGTTCATCAAACCTTTCTTTCTTTCCGGTTATCCGTATCTTCGCGTCTGACCTTTTGATAATTCTTTTTAATTCTTTTGTTGAGGCGCCAACTCCCAAAGAATTATCAAATTCTTTAAAAATAGACGGCCTCCAAACCCCATTTTCAATTTCTTCTCGCTGTACTTCAATTTCGTTTTCGGATTCAAAGTGAGGTAATTTTTCCATAAAAATTATAATTTTATTATGATTAATAACGACCTTATTTGTGGACCCGAGCGGATTCGAACCGCTGACCTCCTCATTGCAAATGAGGCGCTCTACCAGCTAAGCTACGGGCCCTTAATTTATCTCCAATATTTCAACTTTAATTGTTTTGTTTCCAGCTTTAAAATCAAATTTTACTCTAACTTTTTGTCCAATTAATTTTTGCCCCAACGGAGATTGATAAGATATTTTATTTTTTAAAATATCTGACTCTCCTGGAGCCCCTATTTGATATTTTTCTTCTTTACCATCAAACAAAATCAAAACATTAGAACCTATTTGAACTTTATCTGTATCTTTTTTTTCGTGGACTACGGCGCTGTTAATTATTGCTTCCAACTCTGCAATCCTGCCCAGTAAATGAGCGAGCATTGCGAAGCTCACCCCGCCCTCTAAGCTATTGTTTAATTCATTAGCATAGAGGGCGGGGTAATTTCGTTGCGACTTAATTAGTTTCTTAAAGTTGTCTCGAATAAGGAAATTTCTAGCGATTTCCTCAAAACGCATTAGTTTAAAATCAGAATTCTCGGATTTCAAACTATGTCAACACTTTTTAAAAAAATGATCCACGACCAGCTTCCGCTAGCCGTGCCTTGTTACGACTTAGCCCCTCTCATTGAGCCTACCTTGATCCCACTTGCGTGGAGCTTCGGGTATTCCCAACTCGCTTGGCTTGACGGGCGGTGAGTACAAGACTCAGGAACGTATTCATCGCCACATAGCTGATTGGCGATTACTAGCGATTCCAGCTTCATGAGGGCGGGTTTCAGCCCTCAATCCGAACTGAGACCGGCTTTGGTGGGATTAATCTCCGCCTTGCGGCATCGAACCCATTGTACCGGCCATTGTACCACGTGTGCGGCCCAGGACATCAAAGGGCCATGCTGATTTGGCGTCATCCTCGCCTTCCTCCCAATTATCTCGGGCAGTCCCCTGTGACATTTAAAACACAGGGCAAGGGTTGCGTTCGTTACCCGAATTAACGGTACGTCTCAAGACACGAACTGACGACCACATTATCTCTTATTACTAAAAGTGTGGACTATACCATACACCATTTACTATTCCAAAATTACAAATCCCAAATAAATTCCAAATTTATTGACTAGTTTTAAAACTTGTGTTACTCTTGACAAGACATATTGCTTATGCTATAATTAAAGAGTAAAATCAACTCTTACTTCTATCGCAATTCCGCGACAGAAAATGCTCTTTCAAGGAGAACTGTCATGAATCGAAGGCTGAAAATCGTTGTCGCAACGGTATTCGTCCTCATGCTCACCACAATCTGCGTGCTCAGCTACAATCTTTACGAGGCGCACAAGTGGGAGGACATTTGGTTCCGGCACATGATGCAGGCCGAGAATGAGCTGGACCGGGTAAGGGTCATCGATTTCACCGACCAACGGTTCGGATCGGCTTACAAGATCCGCATTAACCGTGACGAGGTGAAGATTGAGCCGGTGGCGGAAAGCCACAGCGTGACAATCCCCAATCCACTTTACCGGCCGACTACACAGACGGACAAATGAATTCCGCTTATAAGGGTTTGAGAGATTAACCTTAAAAATCTCTCTTTTTGTTTACACAAAGATTTTTTTGTTTTAGAACTTATTTGGAACCTGTAATTTTTTACCCTGTCGTATGACGGGGTGGATTAGAAAATGGTGCCCAGCGTGTAATGGATATTTAATTATCCATTGAGCTCTCTTGCCTTTTCAGTGAGAGCTGAGTCTCTACGGGGTTCTAGTACTAATTTTTGTAATTTTATTGAATAGGGTAAAATATTATCCAAGAAATTTTTTGCTTCATAACGAGAAATATACAGACAATATGTTTTCGAAAATTGATAATAATAAACTTTTACGTTATTAATACCAACTTTCTCAAGTAGAATTTTATCAATTTCTGCTTCTTTTTTATTGCTGTAAACTATCCTGCAATCGTTTCGCATATTTTTATCAACAGAGCCGTCTCCGTCGAATCTTCCTGCAAAATATGCATTGATTATTTCAGGCTTTTCCAATTTTTCAATATTATTTTCTGCGTTTCTAAATTCTCTTAGCAAAGGACGAGAATTAACAAAAATATGATTTCTGTTGAATTTAATCCTTTCTTCTGCAAAAAATTTTCTGAAAAATTTTCTGAATATATCAATTAAGTCTTTATCTGTGTTGCTTAATCCAATTGAACTTGACCACCAATAGCAATCGGCGCACCAAAGTCCAAGGATAAAAGCATCTTTCTCGTCAGAAAGAAAATTACAAAAATTAGCACTAGAACTTCCCACGGTATTGCCCATAAACTCATTTTAACATGAATTTATTAGGGTTTCACCGTTATGAGCTGGTTTTTCAATCTACATTACTGTAGAAAGGGTCGAATTTCTTATTTATAAATAAGAATCAACCATGCAGCACCTGTCCAGCCGTCTTGTGAAGGGTCCCGTTTTCGCGGGACTTTCGTCTGGATTTCCAGTCCTGGTAAGGTTCTTCGTTTGTTGTCGAATTAAGCCACATGGTCCACCGCTTGTGTGAGTCCCCGTCTATTCCTTTGAGTTTTAGTGTTGCCACCGTACTTCCCAGGCGGAATACTTAACGCGTTAGCTTCGCCACTTGAAGGGTCGACACTTCAAATAGCCAGTATTCATCGTTTACAGCGTGGACTACAAGGGTATCTAATCCTTTTTGCTCCCCACGCTTTCGTTCCTCAGTGTCAGGGTCGTCCTAGTTAACTGCCTTCGCTTTTGGTGTTCCCGACGATATCAACGGATTTCACCCCTACTCCGTCGGTTCCGTTAACCCCTAACGCCCTCAAGTAAAGCAGTATTGAAAGCACCTCAAAGGTTAAGCCGATGAGTTTTAACTTTCAACTTACTTTACCACCTACGAACCCTTTACGCCCAATAAATCCGGGTAACGCTCGAGGATTCTGTCTTACCGCTCCTGCTGGCTAGTTATAGCGCGATACTTTACTAATTTATAGTGAAAGCACCTCTGCATATATGGTTCAATAATTTGCATAAATTTATTCATGCTTTTTGAAGTAACATATAGGCAATAATACATTTTCCCACGCATTTGACATTTACAAACACGAATATCTAGGTCAAAATTTACGCGTAATGTATTAGCTAATAATTCACATTCATTGTAGGAAAAACAATAGGTAGCAAATGATGAATTGCAATGATACTTGTTTCTAAAATCTAACCTTCCGTCATCTTGATACCACACGGCAAGAGTTAACGGATTGGTAAGATATTTATCAATATCCTGTGGAATGTGTTTAACTCCATTTGGATAGAAAATTCTACGCAATTCGCCAATATCATCCCTTGACTTGGTATAAAAACGATATTGATGGAAACCTTTTTTCTTTTTGATTTCAGAAGGATTTAATTCTTGTAATTCATGATGAATCCATTCAAGATATTCTAACGATTTTTCATCATATTTAATATCTAACATAGAACGGATACTTTTTCCGTTTGGTTTGGTTAAATATCCATCTCCAAGAATCGATCCAATTAATATTGCTTTTGTTTTCGCTTGCATATACAATAATGTGCCACTGGACTATATCATCATCCCGATACTTATCGGGAGCTCGGCGTATAATGATGGGTTCAAATGCCATCATTTCGTCCTTTCGGACTCAGTCTCTGAGGGGCTAAATAAAATATTATATTATTTAGTAATTATAACATTTTATCAGCTTCCCTGCTGATTGTCTTGTGCGCGCCTCTCAAAAACGAGAGGATTTTAGCGGACACACAAGGTGTTCCAGCATATAAGCCAAGTTTTCTCTGTTCGCATTACTGCAAACATTCTGCGCCATCCCTTATTGCTTTGGGACCACAGAATTAGGATCCTCTTATTCCTCTGGTACTGTCTGCCTTGCGGCTTCCTCCCAGAGAAAAGAACTTTACACTCCGAAGAGCTTCTTCGTTCACGTAACGTCGCTCCGTCAGGCTTTCGCCCATTGCGGAAGATTCTCGACTGCAGCCTCCCGTAGGAGTATGGCCCGTGTCGCAGTGCCATTCTTGGGGGTCGCGCTCTCACGCCCCCTACCCGTCATAGTCTTGGTAGGCCGTTACCCTGCCAACTAACTGATAGGCCGCAGGCCATTCCCAAAGCGGTCTTCACCTTTTTAGGCACAAATATTAATTACAAAAATATATTTATAATTAAGAAACTTATGCACAAAAAGGTGAAGACCTTTACTCTTGCGAGACTATGGAAAATTACCCCGTCTTTCGACGAGCTATGTTCCACTTTGGGGTATGTACCTACGTGTTACTAAGCCGTTCGCCGCTGTCGCCTAAGGCGACCGCTCGACTTGCATGCCGGTATCCACGTTACCAGCGTTCACCCTGAGCTAGGATCAAACTCTCAAATAAAACATTTGAAGTTTTTACTCTAACTTTAGAATAAACTACTATAATGTGTGACTTTGTTTTTCAAAAAAAACAAAATCTAATTCGAAACAACTTTAAGAAACCAATGAGCGTAGCGAATTGCCCAGCACTAAAATTTTAGAAAAAATTTTCAGTGCTGTGGTAAAATCATTACGCTATTGATTATTCCCCAACTTAGTCGGTTTCACCAAATTGGGATGCATTATTAAGTTATCAAAATACTTTCCGCCTCCATCTTTTCTGAAAAAAATACCCACGAAGATATCTAATTATTAGAAACCTTCGTGGATATTTTATAAAACGTTTAGTTTTCTAAAATATGTTTATTGCGTTTTTATGTTTTAATACTATTTCAGCTACACTTTATATTCTATTCCAAATTAAACCCTTGTCAAGTCTTCACCCTCTCCGTAGTACGTTTTACGCAAAAATATAATACCAACGAGCCCTTCTCCTGTTTCTTGAAATATTCTACCGTTAGGGTGAAGACTCAATAGCCCAACCGCACCTCGCCCCACTCGGGCGGAATTTTCAATTTTTAATTTCCAGTTTTCAATCAATTTTTAATGCCTAAATTTTTTCTTCTATAAATTTATTTTTTATGTTTTGCTGCCCACTCTTCTATAAAAGACCGAGTGTCTATTATCTTTTTTCTTTCTATCTTCGCCTTATCGATACCAATTCTTAAAATAGAGGCATATATGTCACAAATGATTTTTAATAGTGTTGAAATAATTGGTATTTGCATAAGAGTTATATTCAAAAATGCACCTAAATAAACCAGTGGCATCACCCAAAGGAGGTGGATTTTGCTGATTTCAGTTAGAGAAAAAACAATTGCAGTAATTAAAAAATAAAGACTTGATAACACAGTTGGATATACAAGAGGTTTCACCCTAACTCCGTATGCCCAAGTAATCGTTATAAAAATGAGTATAGCATATAAAATATATCCGACAATTTGAATAATTTCCATAATAAATTTATAAAATTTAATTTACATTAAACGGGCTGTTTTTATATTCCCAATTTTTGATTAAATTAGAATATTTATTTTCTAATTTTAAATAATCTTCTTTTAAAAGCAACAGCAATTTTATGTTTGGATATAATTTTCTGAATTTCTGGTCTCTAATTTTGGAATATTTCCAAAGAAAATTTTTAACTTCAATATATGTATCAAATTTCGGGAGATAAAAATCCGGCGTATAATTTTGAGAGCCTAAATCAAAGATTTTCGGTTCGTATTGCCATTTAATTTTCAGATAATTTAACAATCTGGCAAAATTGGCTTACCATCTACTATAAAAATAAATCTTATTACTAACGTCTTTTCTAATTCCCGCTTTTCCACGCGATGCTTTTGGTGAGGTTGGCTTTCCACCGACAACCGCCATCGTGCATTGGTTGCTGCAATATTTTCTCTTTCTTTTTCCCCATTCAACTGCAGTAAACAATTTTTTGCATTTCGGATTTGCACATATCAATTCCACTCTTGGCACTTTAATGATTCCTTTATATGGACTAACTGTACCAATTAACGCCTTAGCTATTTTTAATTTTGTCTTCGTCGAGTGCAGACGACCTATGTTATTTGCCGCTACCGAACAATGTTTGCTGCAGTAAACTTTCGGATCACTTGGAGTCACTTCAAAAATATTGTTGCAACCCTCTCTTTTACATTTTCTATTCTCTCTTTTGCGGACAAAATCAAAAAGGCCTTTTCTCCAATTTTCTTTCATTATCTTGCTTTGCAATTCTTGGTATTCTTTTTTGTGATATGAATTATGCGCCATTATATAATTATACCACAAAATAAAAGAGCCGGAGGAGGGATTCGAACCCACGAAACCTTCACTTTACAAAAGTGCTGCTCTACCACTGAGCTACTCCGGCACTAACTTTACTTTTTCAGCTCGTCATCTATTTTCTGAGCTTTTCTTCTTATTTTGTGCAAAAGATGGTCAATTTTTGTTTCAACCTTCATGGTCATAACTTTAACCCACGAAAGAAACTTATGCCAAAATATCTGTTTTTCAAATAGAACAGAAATCTTTTTTATTCTATTTTCTATATTCAAAATAACGTGATGATTTCTAATGCCTGTTTTTCCGTTCTGGGGCAATTCAACTAAAACTGGCATCTTCCTTATTAGAATAAGCAATATTCCCCCAAAACTTACAACAAAAATAGCTAAAACAATTGATTCTATGAGCATGCGAATGAAGTGAGCACCCCGCCCTCTAAGCTGTATAGATAGGCAGGATACACAAATTCTTTATTATTCTAATTTATATTTTACACCTACACATATATTCAGCATAGAGGGCGGGGTTTTCGCTCTGTTGAGCTCAAATTGAGTACCTTGTAAATTTCTTTATTTCTATAATTGGCAGCGAGGAAAAAGCGAAAATTTATTTTCATTTTTTACGAGCGAACCAATTACATAAGTTAAACGTGAGTTAGATTTCATATCTAACGAAGCGTTTAACTTCTATATTTTCGCCCACTTTCGCAACTGTATCTTCTATAAGCTCTTTTATTGTTTTTGAATCGTCTTTAATCCAAAGCTGAGAAAGCAAAGAAACCTCCTCTTTATATTTTTTAATTTTGCCCTCAAGAATTTGAGCTACAATTTTCTCTGGCTTACCCGAATCTTTTATTTGCTCTTTGTATATTTTTATCTCTCCGTCTAAAAATTCCTCAGGGATATCTTCCTCTTTTACAAACAAGGGCTTCATTGCGGCTATCTGCAAACAAATTTCATGGGCCAAGTTCTTAAAATCAGAAGATTTGGCAACAAAATCAGATTCGCATCTTATATCTAAAAGTACTCCTGTTTTAGAATCTGGATGTATATAACTTTCAACAATACCGCTTTTTGTTTCTCTTGAGGTTTTTTTGTCGGCTAAAGTTTTACCCCAAACTCTTAAAAGCTCTTTTGCTTTTTCTGTGTCGCCCTTTGCCTCCTGGAGGGCTTTTTTGATTTCCGTAGGAGAAACCCCTGTTTCCTCTCTTAATTGTTTAATTTGGTCTATAGTAACCATTAGATTATAACTTATGCTTTTTCCGGCTTTGAGTTTATTATACTCTCTTTTACCTTTTCAAGGATATACTTTACTGAAGAAATTGAATCATCGTTTGCCGGAATAGGATAATCAGCTAATTCTGGATCAACGTTGGTGTCGGCTATGGCAATTATTTTTATGCCTTTTATCCTTGCCTCTCTAACGCAGGTAATGTCTTTATCTAAATCAAACACAAAAACGGCATCTGGCAGTTTTGTCATAGATTTAATGCCCTCAAACTTAATTTTCAATAACTCCAGTTCTTTATCAAAAATCATCCTCTCTTTCTTTGTATATTTTTCTAACTCGCCTGTTGCTTTCTTTTTTTCTAAATCTTTAAAATACTCAACTCTCTTTAATATAGTTTCGAAATTGGTAAATGTTCCGCCAAGCCACCTTTCAACAACGTATGGGACTCCGCACTCTTCTGCTGCGGCTTTTATCAAACCTCGCAACTGAATTTTAGTACCGACAAAGATTATTTTTTTATTCTCAGAAACTATTTTTTTAATAAACTCAAGAGCCTTTTGAAGCTCTGCGGACGTCTTTTCTAAATCAAGCATATGCACGTTGTTTTTTATGCCAGAAACATACTGCTTCATTTTAGGATGCAGCTTTGAAACTCTGTGTCCAAAATTCACGCCTGCCTTTATCATCTCCTCGGTATTTAATTTAGTGTTTTCTTTTACCATTTTTTTTCTTTGACATTCTTTCTTTAAACTTCTGAACCCGACCCATTGTATCCATTATTTTTTCTTTCTTTGTATAAAAAGGATGGCAAGCAGCACAAACTTCTGTTTCTATAAACTCTTTTGTTGAACCAACAGTAAAAGTATTCCCGCACGCGCAGCGGACGCTTGCTTTTGGATAATATTTCGGATGTATATCTTTTTTCATATGCTTTATATATTACCAAACTTTCTTTCCAAAATCAAGCATCTATGCTATATTATAGAAATAATTATGGACCAAGAGAAACAAGCTGTGATTATAGAAATCAGGGCGGGCACCGGCGGAGATGAGGCCGGGCTTTTTGCTCGCGATTTACACAGAATGTATTCAAGATACGGACAAACTAAAGGCTGGAAAGAGAGGGTTTTAGATTCAAATTCGACATCCATAGGAGGATATAAAGAAATAATCTTTGAATTATCCGGCGACAATATCTTTGACGAAATGCAAAACGAAGGCGGAGTTCATAGGGTACAAAGAATTCCCAAAACCGAAAAGGCAGGACGCGTTCACACTTCAACCGCCACAGTGGCTGTTTTGTTAAAACCTAAAAAAACTGAAACAAATATCAGCCCAAGCGATTTGGAAATTTCAACATACAAAGCATCGGGTCCAGGCGGACAATATGTAAACAAAACAGAATCAGCTGTAAGAATTGTCCATAAGCCCTCCGGCCTTGTTGTTACCTGCCAATCTGAAAGAAACCAATTGCAAAATAAAGAAACAGCTTTGACTCTTTTAGCGGCAAGACTTTTACGGCAGCAAGAAGAGACAGATTTATCAAAATTATCTGCAGAAAGAAGAGAACAAATTGCCTCTGCAAAGAGAGCTGAAAAGATAAGAACATACAATTATCCGCAGAACAGAATAACTGACCACAGAATTAATAAAAGCTGGCATGACTTAGAAAGGATTATTGACGGAAACTTAGAACCAATTGTCAAGGCCTTCAAAAAATGAGGTCTTGGCAATTAGAAGACATTGTTCCGGAATCAATAAAAGTTTGGATGCAATTGGCACGAGACATTACGCTTCTAGCATAAGCCGATGAGCCTCCGTAATATCGTGAAGCAGCGCTGCTTTCTTTACTTGCTGTCTGAGCCGACGCCCCTAAATCAGCTAAATACAGACCCGAGGCGACAAAAGAATCTTTTATGCCCCAGGGGTCAGCTGCCTGGCCTAAAAGGTTTTTAAGCCGGTCAATAAATAAGTTCCAGGTTGACGGAATAAATTGGGCTGGCCCCATTGCTCCTCCCCAGCCATATGGAACGCCGCCGACATAAGCAGGTATCCAGCAGGAAACAGGAGTGTTATATGGGTCTCTGCCTAAAGAGGCGGTGAGTTGTAAAAATATCGGCACGTCTCTGGTCGGTTTCATCACCCTTATAACAGAAGCGCCGCCGATAACTTTCTTTCCAGCGCCAGTATTTGGGTCTACAAGCATGCACTGGCCAACATTCCTGCCGATAGCTGATTCCTGGCTTATTACTGCCAGCAAAAATGCCGGGCGTATGCCTGTCATATTAGCAGCGGTCTTTGCCACCTCCAATGCCTCGCCGAAGGTTGGCACTTTGGACACGCCGACCATTTGGAATAACTGGGCTTTGATTTTAGACGCCTTTTGCTCTGCTTCCTGTTTGTCTTTTAATTGCTGCTGATATTGCGCTTCTGTAAGTTGCAAATACTGCTCTTGCTGTTTTTTATTCTGCTCTGACTCCTTTTTCTGCAAACCCTGTAAGGCTATGGTTTTTTGCAGCTGCCCCACCTCATTATCCATTTTTACCATTTGTCCTTCTAAATATGACTTTAGATTCTTAGTGCTTTCCAACAGATCGCTCACTTTGGAATTTAAACCTTCAAGATACGCCAAATTGCTGAAAAAATCAGAGAGATTTCCCTCAAGTAAAACTACAAACGATGGTTTCTGGTCTTCTTCGTATAAAGATTTTAAAATGGCGGATATTTGGCTTTTGGAATTTACAATATCCAAAGAGGTCTTTTCTATCGAAACTTGCGTGTCTGATATCTGCATATTGAGGTCTTTGACCATAATATTACCCTGGTTAATCTGGTACTCTAAGTTCTGAACCTTTTTCTTTAAAGTAGAAATCTGGTTCTGGAGGGTATTTTTTTGCTGGGCTGTTTTTGTGAGGTCTTCTGCAATCTTGGCTGACTCTTCATCATAATAATCAGCACATCGTTCCAACAACTTTTTACAATCAGCAGTTGACATATTCGGACAACCTATGTTTGATTCAGATATCGTTGCGCAAGTTGTACCCAAATCGTCAGCCAACGCCCTGCCTGCCGGCAGGCAGGCAAAAACAGGCATAATTAAAGCCAACAATAACAAGAAAAAAAGATTTATTTTATAAAACAAATACATATATTTTATTATCTCTTTTTTTTAACAAAAAAACCAGCCCTGTTATTCACAAAAGCAGAAATAAAAATATTTTTTAGTTCGGGCTGGCCGTGGGCGAGGCGCGCTAAAAAATATTTTTATTTCTGCGGTAGCTGGAGTAGTTTCTACTTTTTTTCTTCTGCTGGTTTTCCTTCTTCTACAACCTCTGCTTCCTTTTTCTCTTTTTCTACCTTTTCTACATCCTCTACCTTTTCTTCAATTGGTTTTTCTAATTCTTCTTCAACCTTAGCAAGATGAGCTACAGATACCACGATCTCGTCTGGTTTCAATAAAACCTTTACGTCTTTAGGCAAGATTAAATCTTTTACTAAGATATGGTCTTCAAAAGTATCCAATTCGTCAATGGAAACTTTAATTTCGTGAGGAAGATTCTGCGGCAAAGCCTTTACTTCTATTTCTGAAATATTCTTTACTAAAGTGCCCCCTAAATCTTTTACGGCAAGAGACACGCCCTCAAACACCAAAGGAATCTTAACCTCAACCTCTTCTTTCAAAGACGCCTGGAAAAAATCAATGTGTATAAATTTGTCTGTAACCGGGTCTTTTTGAATTTCGTGAATCAGAACAGGCCTCTTCTCTTTCTCTGACTCTATATTTAATTCAACGAGAGAGCTTTCTCCGGTTTCTTTAAAAACTTTTTGAAACTCTTGGTAATCAACATCAACCAAAATGTTCTTAACGCCCGGACCATAAACCACAGCAGGGATTCTGCCTGATTTTTTCAAACTTTCGGTTTTTTTGCCTGTTTCTTTCCTGATTTTTGCTGATAAATTTATCATAATTTAGCGTTAGCGATATAATTTAATCATTTCTATTTTTGTATATGTATGCACTGAACAGGACATGCTTCTGAAGCTGATTCTGCACACTCTATTTTTTTTACTTCTAATTCTTCTAGGTCTCCGCCAGCTGGCGGATTTACCGCTCCCTTAATGTGTGACTTGCCATCCTCTATCATTTCAAAGTATTTTGAGCAAAGGGCTGCACAAGAGCCGCAACCAATACATTTTTCTCTTTCTAATTTTATCTTCGCCATATTACGTTTTGTTATTGCTCCTGAATAATGTAATTTTTTGTTTAACGACCTTTCCTACTGCTTCTACGGCATTTTGCAGATATTTATAGGGTACTACTTCATTGGGATTTTCCTGCAGTGCTTTTCTTAAAGCGTTTGTATAAGCCAATCTGAGTTCTGTATTAATATTGATTTTAATAATTCCTAAATCAATTGCTTTTCTAATATCTTCCTCTGGCGTACCGGATCCTCCGTGCATAACTAAAAATGTGTTTCCTGTTTTTTTTCTAATTTCTTCTAATTTGTCTAATCGCAATCGAGGATTTATGCCGCCGGCCTGAATGCCGTGAAAAGTACCAATGCTTATTGCCAAAAGGTCAACTCCTGATTTATCAATGTATTTTACAGATTCTGCGGGATTAGTCAATAATTCTTCTTTAATTTCAAATTTTTCATCATAGACCCTTGAAGAATCTGTTGCTATTCTGCCGACTTCTCCCTCCACTAAAACCCCGCGCCACTTTGCGTATTTTGCAACCTCTTTTGTTATTCTTATATTTTCTTCCAATGATAATTTTGAACCGTCAAAATGCACCATATCATAATCTGCATCGATGGCCTGTTTTAAATATTCAAACGATTTGCCATGGTCTAAATTTAAAAATATCGGCAATCCGGTCTTTTTCCTCAAAACATTTCTTAAGGCAACTGCTTCCTCTAATCCGAAAAACCTGCTCTCGCCCTCTGATGTTCCTAAAATCAGCGGTGATTTTAAATTCTTACAAGCCTCAACAATTGCTTTCATCTGGCTAAAATCAGAAAAATTAAACTGCCCAATGGCCCATTTTTCTTTCTGAGCCTTTTTAAAATAGTATTTTAATGTTTTCATGCTATTTTGTTTGGCATAAATTACTTTCCGAACACAATTGTTTTGTAACTTTAACTCTTTCAAATTTTGAATTTTTATCCAAAAGCCCATTTTTAGCTCCCTTTTCCGACAAACAAGCGGCGGAATTAGCTAAACCTAACTGAACAGCTTTTTCCATGTCGCCATTATATCTTATATAGTCAGAAATAAATCCTGAAGCAAAAGAGTCCCCTGCTCCGGTCATATCAACAACTTTTATTTTTGAATGTTTTGCCCTGTATAAATATTTTCCATCAGAAACTACGACACCCTCGCCGCCTTTTGTCATTATGGCAATCCCCGGACAGATTTCATCAATTTTTTTAAAAATATTTTGTTCTTCTGAAAAAGGAATTTTTGTCAAAAAGGAAGCTTCTTCCTGATTTAAAATTAAAACATCCACTTTGCTTAAAATTCTTTTTAAGCTTTCTATTGGTAAAGAAAGCTGGCAATTGCCCGGATTTACCGCAATTTTTATTTTGTTTTCAAAAGCAAAATTAACTATATCTTCAAAAATGTCGCACAATAAACCTGAAAGCGGGGCTAAATAAATCCATTTGGTTTTCAACTTCTTCCACGAAATTTCTTTACTGTTTAATAATTCAGAAGCTCCTCTATAAACTAAAATCGTTCTATCTTCACCTTCGCTTGAAATAACTATTGAGTGATTGGTTGGTTTTTCTTTTTTCTTTAATATAAATTTTGTATCAATACCCCTTTCATTCAACTCTTCAATTATCTCCTCACCTGCCAAATCATCTCCCACGGCTCCCCAAAAAGCAACCCTAAATCCCTGTTTTGCAAAAGTTGCGGCTGTGTTTGTTCCTCCTCCACCGGAAAAAAAATCAATTTTATCAATATCCACTTTAGAACCCAAATTAAAACAAACTCCTTTGCCCGTAACAAATCTTTCGTCTTTTAATATTGTTTCTTCTTTGGGTTTTACAAAAATATCCAAGGTAGCCGACCCAAAAGTAATAATATCAAACATAATTTATGTTTTTTTGTTTAATTGTTTTTCTTTTTCAGCGACCATAATAATTGTTTTTAGCACAGAATCCGGATTCAGAGAAATTGATTCAATTTCCTGCTCTACTAAAAATTCTGTAAAGTCAGGGAAGTCCGACGGCGCCTGACCGCAAATTCCGCAATACTTGTTGTTATTTTGGCATACTTTTATTGCTTCTTCAATCAGTTCTTTTACCGCCTTATCTTTTTCATTTCCCACATTAGATATTTCTGAATTGTCCCTGTCAATACCTAACGCCAATTGCGTCAAATCGTTAGAACCAATTGAAAATCCGTCAAAAATTTCCAAAAACTTTTCAGCCAAAATTACGTTAGCTGGAATCTCAGCCATTACATAAACTTTAAGATTATTTTCTCCTTTTTTCAATCCGTTCTGCGCCATAATCTCCAACACCTTCCTGCCTTCCTCAACTGTTCTGCAAAATGGCACCATAACTCTGATATTTTCTAAACCAAAATCTTCCCTTGCTTTTTTAATAGCTTTGCATTCTAAAATGAAGGCTGGCTTAAACTTTGGATTGTAATATCTTGAAGCTCCGCGAAATCCGAGCATTGGATTTTCTTCTTCTGGCTCATACAGTTTTCCTCCTACAAGCGACCTATATTCATTTGTTTTGAAATCAGAAAATCTTACTATCACTGGTTTTGGATAAAATGCTGAACCGATTTTACCGATACCCTCTGCTAATTTATCAATATAGAACTGAACTTTATCGGGGTAGCCAAGGGTTAATTTATTAATTTTATTTTTTAAAGTTGAATTTAATTTTTTATAGTTTATCAGAGCCAAGGGATGAACTTTGATTGAGTTTGCGATGATAAACTCTTCTCTGGCTAAACCAACTCCATCATTCGGAATAAAGCTTAATGAAAACGCCTGGTCCGGCTCACCCAAGTTCATCATTATTTTTGTTTTTGTTTTTTCTATTTTTGATATGTCAATTTTTTTTATTTCAAAAGGAATTATGCCTTCATAAACTTTACCCTGTTCCCCTTCGGCGCAACTCACTGTAATATTTTTTCCTGTTTTTATAACCCTCGTAGCATTCCCGGTTCCTACAATACAAGGAATTCCTAATTCCCTTGACACAATCGCGGCGTGAGCTGTACGGCCTCCGCTATCTGTTACAATTGCTGAAGCAATTTTCATCACAGGCACCCAATCAGGATCTGTCATGTCTGTAATTAAAACTTCGCCTTCTTTAAATTTATCTATCTCTTTGACATTTAAAATTCTATTCGCTCTGCCCTGTCCGATTTTACTACCAACACTTAAACCCTCAACCAATACTTTTGACTTTTGACTTTTGACTTTTGACTTATCTAATATATACTCTTCTAAAACATTAAAATTCTTTTTGCTTTGGACTGTTTCCGGCCTTGACTGAACTATAAAAAGCTGATTTGTTTTACCGTCTTTTGCCCATTCTGAATCCATTGATTTTTGATAATGGTCTTCAATAATGGTTGACCACTTAGCTAAAATCAGAATATCTTCGTTTGAAATAGAAAACCTTTCCCTGTCTTTTTTAGAAACCGCAATATTCTTTGTCGGATTCTTTGCCTGCCTGCCGGTAGGCAGGGATTTTGCAGTGTAAACCATTTTGACAAGCTTTGCGCCCAACCTCTTTTCAATAATTGGCTTTGACCCTTTCTTTAAGGTTGTTTCAAAAACATAAAACTGGTCAGGATCAACTCTTCCTTTTACAATGTTTTCTCCAAGACCATAGCTTCCATTTATTAAAACAACATTCCCAAAACCGGATTCAGTGTCGCAGGAAAACATAACGCCCGACGCCCCTAAATCAGACCTGACCATTTTTTGCACTCCGACAGACAGCCCGATTTTTAAATGGTCAATTTTTATTTCTTCTCTGTAGGCAATGGCTCTGTCTGTAAAAAATGACGCGAAACATTTTTTAACTGCTTCTAAAAGATTTTCCGGGCCTTTAATATTTAAATATGTTTCAAATTGCCCGGCAAACGAAGCATTGGGCATATCTTCTGCAACGCCCGAGGTTCTTACGGCAACATCCACGTTTTCTATGCTGTGCTTTTGAGACAATTTGGCATAGGAAGAAAATAATTCTTTTTTCAAATCTTCCGGAAAACTGGCTCCTTCAATGGCGCTTCTAGCGCTTTTTCCAACCTCCTGAACGCTCTTTACGCTCTTTGAATTTAAACTTTTGAATATTTCTGACAGAATTTTGTCCAATCCGTTTGCTTTTATAAACTTCCAATAAAAATTAACCGTAAGGGCAAAACCATCCGGCACATTAATGCCTTTTGAAGTCAATTGGCAAAACATCTCTCCTAAAGACGCATTTTTTCCTCCTACTAAAGGAATGTCTCCAATCCCAACTTCAGAAAACCATAGAATATTTTTTTGAGATTTTTCTGTCATGTTTTTAATTATTTTGTTTACTCCATATAATTTTATATGTTATGATATGCCGAAATAAAAATATTTTTTGTTCGGGCTGGCCGTGGGCGAGGCGCGCTAAAAAATATTTTTATTTCGGCATATTGTCTATTACTTGTTTTATTTTTTCTACACTTTCAGGATTGGCTAAGGTTGAAAGATCGCCAAGCTCTTCTTTAGTAAACAATTTTTTAAGAATTCTCCGCATAATTTTTCCGCTCCTTGTTTTCGGCAAATCCTCCACCAAATAAACGCTCTTGGGCGAAGCAAAGGGTCCAATGGCTTCCCTTATTTTTAGCACCACTTCTTTTTTAATATCTTCAGGCCTTGTTTTACCTTGATAGACCGCAAACACTGCAGGCACTTCTCCTTTTATCTCATCAGGAATTCCAATTACCGCGCATTCAGTAATCTCGGGGTGTCTATTAACAGCGTCCTCTAATTCGCCCGTGGTTATTCTATGACCGGCAACCTTAATTACATCATCTGCCCTGCCGACAACCCGAATCAGTCCATTTTTGTCAATTAAAGCTCTGTCTGACGTAAAATAAACTTTATTTCCATATTGACTCCAATAGGTTTTTTCGTATTTTCCCGCGTCTTTATAAATTCCTCTAAATAATCCTGGGCTATAGGGAGAAAGCATAACTAAATTTCCTTCCTGTCCCGGCGGACAGGATTTTCCGTTTTCGTCTAAAATATCAAATTTCATTCCGGGCAAGGGTAATCCTGTAAAAGCCGGCTTAAAAGGTCCTATCCCTGGCAAAGAACTTATTAAAATCCCGCCGGTTTCTGTTTGCCACCAAGTATCAACAAGAGGGCACCTGGCTTTGCCAACTTCGTTAAAATACCAAAGCCAAGCCGACTCATCGATTGGCTCGCCAACCGACCCTAAAAGCCGCAATCTCTTGAATTTATATTTTTTAATAATTTCCGCTCCGTATTTTTCAAACATTCTTATGGCCGTCGGGGCGGTATAAAAAATCGTTACGTTGTGTTTTTCAATAATTTGAGCCCATCTTTCAGGAGTGGGCCAGTCAGGAGCTCCCTCAAAAATCAAAGTGGTTATTCCATTAAGCAATGGCGAATAAATTGTGTAAGTGTGGCCGGTAATCCAGCCCGGGTCAGAAGTGCACCAAAAAACATCATTATCTTTAAAATCAAAGAGCCATTTTCCGGTAAAGTTCGCCTGCACGGTATAGCCTCCGCAGCTATGCATGCATCCTTTTGGCTTTCCGGTGCTTCCCGAGGTGTAAAGAATAAACAAAAGGTCTTCTGAATCCACTTTTTCGGCCTTGCAAAAATCGCTTTCATCTTCAACAAGTTCCTGCCACCATAAATTTTGATTGGCAAGCCAGTCAATTTGATTGCCAGCTCTTTTAACAACAACCACTTTTTCCACTTTTGTGTTTTTTATGCCTTGGTCCGCTGATTTTTTTAAATTAATAACTCCGCCTCTTCTAAAATATCCGTCAGCGGTAATTAAAATTTTAGCTTCGGTGTCTTGCAACCTTACCTGAAGCGCTGCTGAAGAAAATGCTGAAAAAACCACTGAGTGCACGGCTCCGATTCTGGCGCAAGCCAACATTGAAATTACGAGTTCGGGAATTACCGGCAAATAAATTCCCACCCTGTCTCCTTTTTTTACGCCTAACTTTAAAAGGGCGTTGCTAAATTTATTAACTTCCTTAAAAAGCTCCTGATAGGTGAAAACTCTTGATTTTTCTTCTAAAGATTCCGGCTCCCAAATTAAAGCAACTTTATCTTTTTTATCTTTCAAATTCCTGTCCAAAGCATTTTCTGTAATATTTATCTTCCCGCCTAAAAACCATTCTATATAAGGAGGTTTATGCAAAAAAGTTTCTTTCCACGGTTCTTGCCATAAAAGCTCTTTGGCTAAGTTTTCCCAAAATTTAACAGGGTTTTCAGCCGCCTCTTTATATATCTTACTATTATTCAGCCAAGCTTTTTTCTGAAAGTCTTTGCTTGGATAATATAATTCTCCTTTTTTTATCATACAGATTAAATTATTATATCTATTATACCTCTTTTTCAAAAAAAACAAAAACCCGAGCCATTTCTGGCCCGGGCTCTTTTTTTATAAATTTTACAATTTTTTTCCAACAAATTCGGCAAACTCCGCTAAGCGGCAGCTATATCCCCATTCGTTATCATACCAAGCGACAACCTTTACGAGATTGTCTTTTACCATTGTTTCTTCTGCATCAACAATCGCCGAATAAGTATCGCCCTTAAAATCCATTGAAACCAAAGGCATTTCTTCAACTCTTAATATGCCTTTGAAATTTTCCGTTGCCGCTGCGTCTGTAAAGGCCTTATTGACTTCTTCTTTTGTGGGGTACCCTTTGGGTCCTTTTTCAACTTCAACAATTAAATCTAAAACAGAAACTGTTGGAGTGGGAACCCGCATTGCGATACCGTCTAATTTGCCATCCAGCTCTGGAATCATTTTACCGATAGCTTTGGCGGCTCCAGTACTTGTTGGAATTATATTCATTGCAGCTGCCCTTGCTCTTCTTAAATCTTTGTGAGGCAAATCAAGGATTTTTTGGTCGTTTGTATAACTGTGGACAGTGGTCATAAAGCCCCTTTTAATTTTAAAATTATCGTTTAAAACCTTGGCAATTGGAGCCAAGCAATTTGTCGTGCAAGAGCCCATATCCATAACATCTACTGTTTTAGGGTCAAATTTATCTGCATTTACTCCAAGCACAAAACCCGGCGTCTCCTTTTCTTTACTAGGAGCTGAAATTATAACTTTTTTGGCGCCTGCTTTAATGTGTTTTCTGGCGGTTTCAGCCTCTGTAAAAATGCCTGTGCATTCTAACACCACATCAACTTCAAGGTCTTTCCAGGGCAATTTTTCCGGCTCCTTTTCAGCTAACGCCTTATACTCTTTTTCGTCAACAGAAATACTATCTTCGGTAAAAGCAACTTCTTTGTCTAAACTGCCATAAACAGAATCATACTTTAAAAGATGAGCTAAAGTTTTATTGTCTGTTAGGTCGTTTATAGCGACAACTTTTAAGTGAGGATGTTTTTCTATTATCCTCCTGAATGTTTGCCGGCCTATGCGGCCAAACCCATTGATGGCTACTTTAATCATGATTTAATATTTAATAATTTATCTATTTTCTCTTTATCAAAACCGATTACGATTTCTCCATCAATATTTACCACCGGAACAGCCATTTGACCGGAATCTTTTATCATTTTTTGAAGCTCTTTCTCGTCTTTTGAAACGTCTATATCTTCAAAGCCAATATCCCTATTTTTAAGATATTCTTTTAACGTTTTGCAATATACGCAGGTTGGCGTAGAATAAATTTTTACCATTTTATTTTGGGACATTTCTATTGAGCGGGAGCGCAGTTAGCGCCGGTATTTCCAGAGGTGCCCGTTGTGTCTTCATAGGTTGCAGAAAAACCAGTTGCTGCTTTTGTTGTGTTTAATGTTTTAGAACAGAAACTTGGCTTGGTTTTAGAAGCATCGCAGATAATTGTTTTTATTTCATCTGACGATCTTCCGCTGCCAAAAACTGGTGTCTTATCTGCAGTAAACTCGGGAATTTTTGTGCCATCTAGCACAAGTGTCGGCGAGCCTGAATTTGAAGCACCGGATTTATCGGACAAATCAAAATCTTTTTGGGCGTAAGCCAATCCCTTGCTTGGCGTTGAAACGCAGGAATTCAATTTTGATGAATCTACTCCTGTTGATTTTTCGCAGCCTGTTGTATCTCCTGATTTCATCTGGCAAGCAACATAATTCCAATATTTAGCCGGCTGCTCTTCTCTTATGCAAATTTGCCTTAAATTTTCTTTTCCTTCTGGCAGCGAACTGTCATGCATAGACGTTATTGTTTTTCCATCACTGGAAACAGATCCTATATACCTTACTTTTATAAAATCAGCTAAACTGGGCACGCTCTTTATTGCGTCGGCAATCATCCTCTGCATCTGCAATCCAAAAGGGCATCTGCTTACAATAAATGCTTCCAGCGCCGGCTTATCTGTTTTTTTAATAGCTGCGATTATCTGCTCTGGCGTCTGAGCAGAAGCGCTGGCTGGTTTTGCAGTCATATCAATGGCCTGTCTTACATCCGGAAATAAAATTTTTCCGTCTTTTGTAACATACGATTCAAAATCCTGAGTGCCAACTTTTATTTTAATTTTTATTAATCCCGACTCTTCGGAAGCGCTTACTAAAGATACTGTTTCACTGCTTAACCCGTTGCTGTTAATATAGTCTACTGCCTTTTTAGCAATTTGTTCGTTTGACGCGCCAAAACCGAGCGTTAGATTTGACAGAGAAAAACTTGAGCCAGAACCAGCAAAAATTAAAACGCCGACTATAACAACGCCGACTAATGCTGCACCTATAAGCAAGGTGTTTTTGTTTATATTCTTGATAAAACTTAACATAGACATAATTTTTTAATTTTAAATTTTAATAATAACTATATTATATTACAAAAAAAAATTATTGCAAGTTTTTATACAAACCTCCATTAAACTCGTATTGCGAAAGAGCCCCAAACGCTAGCTCTACCTCAATAATCTTTTCATCTGATACATTCTCTATATATTTTACAATCGCCCTTAAACTATTATGCGATGCTACAATTAAAACATCTTTTCCTGCTCTCAAATCTTTCTCAATATATTTTTTATAAAAAGGAACTGCCCTCTTATAGACATCCTTTAAGCTCTCGCCTTTAGGCGGAGCTACATTATAGCTTCTGCGCCACAAGCGAACTTGCTCCTCTCCGTATTCCGCTTTTACTTCGTCTTTATTTAGCCCCTGCAGTTTTCCGTAATATTTTTCATTTAATGTTTCGGAAACAAAAACTGGAATATAGCCGCCATCTCCCTCAAAGTTACCCCACTTTTCCATTTTTCCGCCATCAAGGTGAATAAAAAAAGGGTACTTATTGGGCGAGTATTCAAAAATTTCTGACACAGTGTTCATATTTCTAAAAAGGGGCGAGGAATAAATTTTATCAATTCTGAATCGGAAAAGCTCAAGCGCCAGATCTTTGGCCTTTAATTCCTCTCCTTTTGCCAAAGGCCCGTCTGTCCAACCGGCAAATCTGTTTTCCTCGTTCCACTGTGATTTTAAGTGTCTTAACAAAAATAATTTAGCCATTTTATAATTGTTAATTAAATAATGTTTTTTGTTGTTGCAAAAAATGTTTTATTCTTTGGTTCGCTAAATTACAATAATTTTCATCAATGTCATAAGCAACATATTTTCTATTTGTTTTTAATGCCGCAATACATGTTGTGCCACTTCCGACAAATGGGTCCAATATGACATCTCCCTCAAAAGTATAAAGTTGAACCAGACGATAAGGCAATTCGACTGGAAATGGTGCAGGGTGTTTTACTTTTGTTGCTCTCTCTGCTGAAAATTTCCAAATACTTTTTGTAAATTCAAGAAATTCTTCTTTAGTTATAGTACTCTTTTTTTTCTGAAGATTAGAACGGGAGAAAGTATCCTTGCAAAAAACAAGAATATACTCGTGGACATCCCGTAGCACAGGATTGTTTGCTTTTAGATAAGACCCCCAAGCAGTGGATGGACTTGCGCTGCTTCCTTTATCCCAAAGAATTTCACCCCGCATTAAAAAACCCAGGGTATTCATATCTTCAACAATATAGGTATGAAGTGGTAAATAAGGCCTTCTGCCTAAATTAGCAATATTTATACATGCTCTACCGCCAGGAACTAAAACTCTATAAGTTTCCTTAAATATTCGTTTCAATAATTCTCTATATTCTTTGAGAGACAAATTTTTATCGTATTCTTTGCCGACATTATATGGAGGGGAAGTAACCATTAAATGGATACTATTATCTGGAAGTTCTGACATCGCTTCGCTGCTTTTACAAAAAATTCTATTTATATTTTGAGCAGCAATCTGATTTTCAACATAGTCAACATCTTTTCCGTTATTTAATCCTTCATATAATCGACCTGCATAAAACACTGAAGAATCATGATTTATCTTTGCAGGAGCGCCAAATGAACTTGTTTTAGAACCATTGGTAGTTTTCATTTTCATTTTTTAAATTTTAATCTCGCCAATAATCAATCCATTTCTTATATGGATTATAATCTAATTTTCCCTTTTTCCAAAATATCTCAATAAAATTAACTTCTTTGGATTTGACTATTTTTGTTAACGCCTCTTTGGTAATTTCAACGCCTCTCGGATTTGTACCGGGTTTAGGAAGTTTAATGTATTTTTTGCGACCCATTTCTTCAAATATTTTTTTCTGAACTTCTAACGGAATATAATAAAACCCGCCGACGGAACCCCAATTTATTTGAATTAATAAAATATCACAATGAGGATAATAACTCTCGCGAAATTCTCTCGCCTTTTTTACATCTACCGTCCAAACTAATTTAACGCCATTAAGCCCGCCGGTAATTGTTTTTATAGAAATAGGTTTGCCAAACAGCTCCACATCAACTTCTGCCTCAGTAATTGGAATATCCGTTCTCACGTTTTCTTCTCCAAATCTATAAATTAGCATAGCGATAAGCATTCTTTCTCGTAGAGAACCTACTTCCATCCCAATTTTACCGGCTCTTGAACTTTCTATTTCCGCGAGTTGAAATAAATACGGCAGACGCTTTTTAATTTTATCTACAAGTTTTTGGTCCTCAAATATTTTTGCTAAATGATTTAACATTTTTAAAATTTTTAATTTTTAATTGATTGGATTTCTCTTTCAATTTCTATCAGACGATTATATTTTACCATTCTTTCTTCTTTTGCGGGAGACCCCGACTTTATATAATCGGCTCCTGAGCCCACCGCAAAGTCTGCTATAAAACTATCCATTGTTTCGCCAGACCTGTGGCTCACAATTATTCTCCACCCAAAAGATTTAGCTAATTTTGACGCTTCTATTGTTTCAGAAACCGTACCTATCTGATTAAGTTTTAATATTATTCCATTACAAGCTTCCTTGTTATGCGCCTCTTTTATTCTTTTAATGTTAGTTGCAGTCAAGTCATCTCCAACGATTAAAACTTTTTGCCCCAATTGTCGCACAATATATTCAAATCCCTGCCAATCTTCCTCAGAAAACGGATCCTCAATTGAAATAATAGGAAAACTATTTATCAACCCTTCATAAAATTCTAAAAGCTCTGTTTTTATAAGTTCCCTACCTTCTATTTTATATTTTCCATCTTTATAAAACTGCGAAGCTGCGCAATCTAAAGCAATTTTTACGTTGTCTTGGCCTACAGCACTTTTTAATAAATAAAGGGCTTGCTCTGTTTTAGAAATTTGCGGAGCAAATCCCCCTTCGTCACCCATTAATACGTTTGGCCCATAACTTTTGATTAAAAGAGCTTTTAAGTTTTGAAATATTTTATTGCAAAGAACTAAATTTTCAGCAAAGGATTCTTTTTGGCAGACAACCATAAATTCCTGAATATCTAAATCGTTCTTTGCATGAGCTCCTCCTTCTAAAATATTAAACATCGCCAGCGGTAGCTTTAGCGGGTCTCTGACACCCGCTAACTCTGAAATGTGCTGATATAGAGAAAGCTTTTTTGCTGTAGCTCCCGCTCGGCAAACAGCTAGCGAAACAGCCAAAATTGCATTGGCTCCTAATTTAGACTTATTTTCTGTTCCATCTAAACTAATCATTAAATCATCAATCTCTCTTTGGTTTACTGCGTCTTTGTTTTTGAGTTTTGGCGCAATTAATTCATTTATATTTTCTATGGCTTTTAAAACTCCTTTGCCATCAGCATCTCTCAATTCCAGCGCCTCATTTTTTCCCGTTGACGCGCCGCTCGGACAAGAAGCAACAAAAACACCTTTTTCAGTTTCCAACTCAACCTCCACCGTCGGATTCCCGCGCGAATCCTTAATTTCTCTGGCTGTTATGTTTTTAATTTTATAACTCATATAAAAATTAAGGGTAACTGGCGCATCCGCCCACAGTTATTGTTCCCGAGTACTGGGTTGAATAGTAAAACCTTTATTTTTGCTTTTGCAGATATTCATAAGCGGCTAATGCGGCTTTGGCGCCTTCGCCGGCGGCTGTCACAATTTGCTTGTATTTTCCTTTGTTGCAATCGCCAGCGGCAAAAAGTCCCGGAGTTTTTGCGCTATAGCTTTCCAAATCAGTAATAATTTCGTCTCTTTCTGAAAAGTCAACCAAATTTTTCACAAACGCGGTTGCCGGAGAATATCCAATTTCAACAAAAACCCCGTCAACTTCCAATTTTTTTTCCTGATTTAAAACTAAATCTTGATAAATTAGCGCTCTTACAAAATTATCACCTTGAATTTTCAAAACTTTTGCGTTTGTTATAATCTCCGCCTTATTGGTTTTCATAATTAAATTTTGGTTTTCTTTATCAGCTTTTATTTCTTTGCCGGATTCTAAAATATAAATTTTTTTGACATAGTTTGATAAAAACAATGCCGATTCAAATCCGGAATTTCCTCCGCCGACCACTGCCACAACTTTATCCCTGAATATGGGTCCGTCGCACAATGAACAATAGCTTACGCCTTTGCCAATAAATTCTTTTTCGCCCTCTGCTTCCAATGGCCTTGGGTCGGCTCCTGTGGCAATTATTACTGTAAGCGCTTCGTATCTTTCGCCCGACTTTGTAAAAACTACAAACTTTTTTTCCTTGTCCTCCGAAACCTTGGCGGAGGAGGATATTTTCAAAACTTCATCAAAAATAACTTCTACTTTATTTGTCTTTAATTGTTCTTCGAAAATTTTAATCAGGTCGGGCCCTGAAATCTTGTCAAAACCAGGGTAATTTTCTATGTCTACCGCTTTTTTGGCAACTTGACCGCCCATGTCTTTTGAAATAACTAAAAGATTCAACTTTTGGCGAACTGCGTAAATGGCCGCAGAAATTCCAGCTGGTCCTGAGCCAATAATTATTAGGTCGTAAATCATAAATTATTTATGGGTTTATTTTTTATGAATGATTGAATGTTTAAAATCGTTGTATCTAGTATTCTCATTAAGGCCTCTTCTGAATTGAAAGCATTATGGGGAGTGATAATAACATTTTTTTGCCGGAGCAATATGTGATTTTGCAAAACAGTTTTTAAGTCGCAGGTCTTGGGAAACTCTTTTGATAAAAGCTGCGCCTCTTCTTTAATAAAACACTCCTCTTCCAATACATCCAACCCGACTCCGGACAAAGTTCCGTCAGATAACGCCTTTAACAGAGCTTCTGTTTCTATCAGTCCTCCCCTGGCTGTGTTTATCAAACACGCTCCTTTTTTAATTAAACCGATATTGCCGGAATTAATCATGTGATGAGTTTCTTTATTATATGGAGCATGCAAACTTATAATATCTGAATTTTTTAAAAGACTGTCTAAATCTGTGTACTCAAAACCTATTTCTTCAGCCATTTTTTTATCCTGCTCTACATCAAAAGCCAGAACATTCATTTCAAAACCATTAGCGATTCTGGCAACACAAAAACCAATATGCCCTAACCCTATAATGCCCAATGTTTTTCCTTTCAAATCAAATCCGCGCAATCCATCCAAAGAAAAATCTCCCTGCTTGGTTCTTTCTATAGAATCAAATAATTTTCTGGATAAAGCCAAAATTAAGGCGAATGTGTGTTCTGCCACCGTGTTTTCGCCGTAAAATGGCACATTGCAAACAATGATTTTATTCTCCTTGGCAAATGCCGTATCAATATGGTCAAAACCAGTTGACCTCGTAGCAATCATTTTCAAACTTTTAAGTTTTAAAAGGACATCTTTATTCAGCTTAGAATAAATAAATGGGGAAATTATCTGGCATCCCTCGGCTGAACTGATATTTTCTAAGGACAGCGGCTCTGCAAAAAAAGAAAGCTCAACGTCTCTGAGTTTTTCTTTTAAATAATCTTTTTGCCAGTCTTCTATCTCAAAAAATACTGCTTTCATATGTTTTATTATACTCAATATTTTATACTTTTTAAATATCGCTTCAACTCATCTTTAAATCTTGGGTCTTTCAGAGCTGAATAAAAGAAAGATTTTATCCATTTTAATTTGTCTCCGCACTCTAGCCATTCGCCTTTAAGCTCGTATCCGTAAATAATTTTGCCGTCTGAAAGCATCTTGTCAAAAACCTCGGCTAAAATTATCTCGCCTTTTTTAGACGGCGAAGTTTTTTTAAGATAACCAAAAACCTCTGGAGTCAGAATATATTTCCCGACAATGACTAAATTTGAAGGGGCCTGCGAGAGTTCTGGTTTTTCTATTATTTTTTTTATTTTGTATAAACGACTGGCGATCTTTTCAACAGCAACAACTCCATATGCCGGAACTTTTTCTCTTGGCAATTCCTTGAGAGCTACAACGGGAGCTGAACAAGTTTTAAAAATATTCATTAGCTGCATTAAAGCCGGGGTCTCTGAATCTATAATGTCGTCGCCGAACAAAACAGCAACCGGCCCACCTTCTATCTGTTTTACTGCCTGCAAGATAGCGTGGCCGTCGCCAAGAGGTTTTTTTTGTACAGCAAAAGAAAAAGAAATGCCCTCAAATGTTTCTTCAAAATCCTTTAGTTCTTTTAATATGTTTTCCTTTTTTCTTTTTACGAGAAGCTTTTCTAATTCCGGGGACTTTTTGAAATAATTTAAGATAGTTTTTTGGCCGGGACTCACAACAAAAACTACTTCTTTGATTCCCGACTTTTTTATTTCGTCTATTATATATTGAATAACTGGCTTATCAACTAAAGGAAAAAACTCCTTGGGGACTGCCCGAGAAAGCGGCAAGAACCTTGTGCCAAGGCCTGCTACTGGTATAATTACCCTTTTGATTTCTGATGTTTCAGGTTTCATGTTTTATTTTCTATGATTTAAATTTTACTCTTCTCAAAAATGCCGGTATTTCCCACTCTTTTTCCTGTTGTAACTTTTTTTTCTCTTCCAGCTCCTGCGCTTTTTTAACTTCTACCCCGCTCCTTCTTATCGCTTTTTTAACTGACTCTGACGGAGCTGCCTCGACAATACTTAATTTCTTTTCTCTTATAGCCACTTTTTCTAAGGCCGGCATCTGAAATACGGGCAAAAATGAAGAAACTTTCTTTTCATTTTCTTTTTTATGTTTTCTTGCCCTGAGCTTGACGAAGGGTTTCTTTGATACTGGCTTTTTGGGGCGCTTTGGTTTCTCCTTAGCTAAGCTAAGGAGATTTGTCGGCTCTTCTACTTTTGAACCCCCACCAGTCATCAAGATAGTGGTCTTTATTTTATTTTTTAGCTTTGAGTTTTTTGAAATGCCAAATATAATCTTGGCTTTGGGGTTTAAATCCGCAATATGCCTGCTTATCTTTTCTACTTCAAACATAGACAAATTCTGACTGCCGGCAACATTGAATAAAATCTTTTCCGCTGTAAAGCTGCTGCTTTGCAACAATGGATTAAAGAGCACCTTCTCGCAGATTTTTTCTGCCCGGTCTTTGCCCGATTCCTCAACTGTATTCAAAAATGCCATGTTTCCCCTGCCTCTCATAATTGTGCGCAAGTCGGCAAAATCAATGTTTATTATGCCAGGATTATAAATCAAATCTATCAAACTTTCTAGGGACTCAATCAAACTTTTATTAACAATTGAAAATGCCTCTGTTATGGGCGTGTTTACGTCAATAATCTTGAATATTTTTTCATTGGGAATAGTAAGGGACACATTCAAAGACTTCCTTAAAGACTTTAATGCGTTTTGCGCAATCCGCTGTTTATTTTTTCCTTCAAACTTAAAGGGCAAAGTAAATATTCCCAAAGTTATGCCGCCAAATTCTTTAGCAGCTTCAACAAATACTTGTGTAGCGCCAGATCCCAATCCTCCACCTAAAGAAGCAATGAATATTATGATATCCTGGTCCTCAAATATACTACTCATTCTTTCTTTGGCTTCTGTTGCCGTCCTTTTTGCTAAATCAATATTTACCCCGGTACCCAAACCGTGCGTTAGGTTTTCGCCAAACCAGAAGTATTTTATTCCTGGTCTTTTTTTTAAAGCCCTGATGTCTGTATCAGCAATAACAAAGGTTGCCTTTTCCAATGATCTGCCTATCTCAGAAACAATTGACCCTCCTCCTCCGCCAACACCAATAACTTTGATTTTTGCTTTAAATAAAGTTTCTGCTGGTAATTCTGACACAGGCAATTTGGAGGCTGGTTTCTCTGTTCTACGTACAATAACTTTCTTTGGTTTTATAACATTTTTGGGCTTTGACACCCTTTTTACCTTCTTTATCGTGATTCTCTTAGATTTTACTTTCCTTACTCTCCTTTTTTTAAGAATAACTCTTTTCTTTATTAATTTCTTTTTATTGGTCCTTGGCTTATTTCTTCTCCTTGGCTTCACCAAGGTTCTTTTATTTTTCGGGTTTTGTTTTCTTTTTCTCGCCCTGAGCTTGCCAAAGGGTTTCTTTTTTTTAGCCAAAATATTCCTGTTTTTTGCAGGTTTTATTTTCTTTGCCTTCTTTGCAGATTTCTTTTTCTTTGCTTTTGCCATTATATTTCATATTAATCAGTTATAAAATTAAATCAAGTGTTTAAAAAAGACCCAGAAATGACATCTTGTCATTCTTGGGCCCTGTTGGTTTATCGCCAGAGTTGTAAAACTCCGGCCCGTTCTTCAAACCTCGATGCCGAGCTCGTCCTTGATAACTCGTTGAACCTCGGCAACCGGGTCAGGAGCTGAAAGAATCTGGCGTCCCATCACAAGGTGATTGGCGCCTTGAACGTACGCGTTTTTGGGCGTATCAACGCGCTCCTGGTCGCCCTTTTCCGCACCTGGAGAACGAACTCCGGGGACAACCAGAATCTTGTCCGGGTGCCAACCTCGCATCGCTTCGACTTCCAACGAAGAACAGACAAACCCATCAGCGCCCGCCTCCTTGGCGATTGTTGCGAGCGCCTGAACTTCCTCGATGGGCTTGCGATGATAAACCTCCTCGCAAGTCTTCTCGTCGATGGAAGTGAGCACAGTAACGGCCAGGACCTTGGTGGCCGTGCCCTCAAGCTCCTTCTTGGCTGCCTTGATCATCTCGCCTCCGCCGGATGCGTGAACCGTCACTGCCCAAGGCGGGCAGGCACGCAAGCGCCTACAGATGTTGCCGACGGTGTTGGGAATGTCGTGGCCTTTGAGGTCGGCCATAACACGCCCATACACCAACAGGTCCGGCAGCAAATGGGCAATGCCCTGGTCAACGAGCAAGTCGTTGACCTTGAGGACACACCCTGTGGTCCGGAGCTGGTCAATGAGCGGCAGGATTTCCTCCCAGTTCTTACCGTCCAGCGCCACGATGATGGGATTTCTCTCCTCCCTGGCCGGATCACAACGCTGCATCAAGCTGTTCTTCACGAGGAACTTGCGCACATCGTGAAGATACATGGCGGGCCAGACACCGACATTGCCAAAGCCAGCTGCGGCCAGCTTCTTTTTCCATCCCTGCTGGCGGTCAACCATGACTACCATTCCTGCAACATTTGCAGGCGCTGAACGGAGCGTGGTAAGCGCCGGAATCTTTGACGCGCCATCCGTGATGACGTCGTCAATGATTGCGACCAAGTCGCCGGGATTCAGGTCTCCGACGAGTTGCCCGGAAACCACCCGTCCTTCCTTGGCCTCCTCCCTGATTGTCACCATGGGAATGTTGGTGGCCACCGAGATGGCGTCGGCCAGGGGGCTGACTGCTTCAGGCACTTCCACGAACCGCTTGACGCGCAAGCGCCGCAGAGGATTTTCGTAGAGCCGGGCAAGCTCCTTCATGGCCGACGGCTTACCCCGCATCATGCGGAGGTTCACGTAGATGTCGGTCTTGCCTCCGGACTTCAGCGGCAAATTCCGCTTGTTGTCCCATTTGAGAAGACTGCCCTCGAGCATCAGGGTAATCGCTTCTTCCTGCTCGCCAGGGCACAACCAGCACGAACCGTCGAACGAGAACATAACACACTCTCCTTCGGCCTTGTGGCCAAAAATTGGGGTATTTCAAACAGAATTCGTGGGGCCCCACATAGCAGGACAACCTTCCACAGAAATCCTCAACACCGGTTTGTCAGAAGATGTGCAGCACCAGCTTAGCGATTTATCTAAGCGTACGTGGGAACCCGACATTGCCAGGCCAACCAATCCACGGCGTAAGGCGCTGATTCCCTTCCTCCAATTATCGAATGTCAAAGACCTGCTGAAATAATTTAGTAACGTTCCGGCGAGCGCCGGAAAACACGTTATTTTTTATATTATAGAAATCGTAACAAATGTCAATTATTCTTTACCTTTTAAAACCCTCGAATTTCATGGCAAGGTAAGTACCCAAAGCAATTCCCAAAGAATAAATAAATATTGCCACAATGCTTTTTTCAGAGTCTATTTCGTTTAAAATATTGTACAAAACAACCATGCTCATTAAAATGGTCAAAAATGAAAAGGCAACAGCAGGCCAGATTTTCTTTTCGGCGATATATTTTGAATTTAAAGTAAAGAAAAAATCCTGCACTACGCCGACTAAAAAATAAAGGGCCAATTTAAAAATTACAGAGTTTATGAGCATAATTTTTTAATTTCAATTATACAACTACTTCTTCTCCTTGGCCAATCAACATTACCTGCTTTGCCTGAACCAGCAAGGCCTGGTCATCTGTTAAAATCTTTAGTCTCTTTTTCCTTTTTCTTTCGCTCCTCATATTTTTCTTAATTATTTCTGCATGCTCGGGCTGATAGTGGACGAATATATCAAACGGCACAAGGTTCAAACCTTTCAAATTTCTCAAACCAACGATATTTTTGTCCCCATCTTTCCAACCGGCTGTTTTTATCGTTCTGCCCGCCACAATGCTTCCTGCTGAAGCTCCAATATATACCTTGCCTTGTTTTAACAATTTTCTGAGCACTCTTTCAAAATTGCATTGGCGCATGGCTTTTAACAGATAAAATGTGTTTCCGCCTTCAACAAAAATAATGTCTTTAAGTCCAAGCAATTTCATCAACTGGCTTTCTTTTTTTCCCTCAATATCAATCTCCTCAACGTTAAAACCCATTTCCTTCATTATATCCCAGTCTTTTTTGACAAAGGAAACATCCTCTTCAGGCTTGGCTGCCGTGGTAATAAAAGCAACTGTTATGTCATATGCCGGTTTTTGCAGTAATTTTATTATCTCATCTTTAACTTGCATGCCGGCAGAAGTTAAAAGTATGGTCTTGGCCTGGTAGCGCCTTATAGTCTCTTTTGCAGCAGCTATAAGATAGTTGATTAAAGCCCAAAGTATAAATAAGGCTCCAATAAAACCTATACCAGCTATTCCGAAAGGCGTTAAAAAAAACTGCAAAGCAGAAGTTTTAAAAAATGCTATTTTTAGCAAAGGCAGCTGCCAATAAACATTCAATAACGACTGGATATTATAAACCTCTTTTTTGCCTACAGCTAAAACATACTTTCCCTGATTGTTTGATGAAAACACCTCAATCTTATACTTTCCCGATGCAACCTGTTTTGAAAACTCTGGACCCGTTAAATAATAATCTCTGCCGAATGTCTCATAAAATTCCTGCCAGTCAAAAGATAAACCGTCAATAGATGCAATCTCTGCTTCTTTATCGTTTTCTACCAAAAAAATTTTGGCGGAATATCTTCCGCTTCTGTTGGCTGCTTCGGGAACCAAAAGATTAATATACAGCTCAAAATCTTTGTCTGAGGTTATATAATAATCTCGAGGCTGGCCCTTTAATTCATCGTAAAATGCCTGAGAAACTTCAGGGTTGTATATATTAATATCTCCTTGTTTTAAATAAACAAGTCTTGGCTGGTGGGCAAAAGCAGTCCCGGCAAAACTAAACAAAAAAAAGATAACCAAAACAAAAAGTATTTTTTTCATCTTTACAATTTTCTTATATGACTGCAGCCGCAAAGGTTACAATCTAAGCCGCACTCGCAACATCTATGGCAAAGATACGGTCTGCAACGGCAACTGTCAAGCTTATTTTTAATTATCCCCTTGCATTTTCTGCAGATAGCAAATGGTTTTTGGCTGTCTTTTGCATCTGATTTTTCAACTTCTGACTCTTTAGCTTCGCTCTTTTTCACTTTATACATTCCTGCATGCCCAGGGATTATCCAATCAGCCATTCTCAAAACCGACTCTCTGCTTAGTTCTAATTCTTCAGGGTTTGAGGCAAAAGCATCGTCTTGCGCCCTTTCTGGATAATTTTCTTTCCAAAAAACATCTCCGCAAATAGCCACAACCCCGTCATTTGTTTTTACAAAAAGAGTTATGCTTGTATAATCATGGCCGGGCGTGCGCAAAATCTGAATATTAGGAGTAAACTGCTCCTGCCAATCTTCGCAGTTGCCCTTGTCCCACACGCCAAAGTACTCTAGGGTTTTAGCGCCAGGAAACATTCCTATATTTCTGTAGTGGTCAATATGAGAATGGGTAATGCATACCATATTCACATCACTGACAGCCAGGCCCTCTTTTTGCAGAGCATCAATTAAAATTTGCTGGCTTTCTAAAACACCCGGGTCTACCACCATTATTAAATCTCCGTCTCTCACCAAACTAATAGTAGGGCAGGTTTTTTCTTCTCCCCCGCTTTCCGCTTTTGAATCTGCGTTAGTACAACCCTCTACTAAAATTTTAACTTGAGCTGACATATTATAGTTCTTTAATATCAATATACCAAAAAATCGCCCAAAAGGCGATTTTTATCTCTTCTTGCCCTTGCTTTTATTTCTCACGTTAAAATGCTCTAATCTTGAAGCGTTTCCCCAAAATCTATTTATTGACTTGTCTTTCGGCAGCTTATAGTCCGCCCTGTTCGGCTGCTGCTTTTTTGGAGCGTATTTTTGCATTTTATTGGTTTTCCTCTTTTTGCTCCTTTTTGATTACGTCCTCGGGTATCTGTATCTCCACTTTATCCTTGCCTACAATCAGTTTTTTAACCCTGCCCCAGCTAGATACTACGAGAATTAAGGCTAGCGTAAAAAACGCGAGCCAGTATTGCTTATACATAAAGAAAGCTACGGCAAAGACAAGCAACAATACTATGAAAACTATTTTACTTAATGTTTTTAAAAGTTTTGCCATATTTAAGCGAAGCTTCTATATTTTAAGAATTATTTGCAGTCTTGCGGACATTCTTGCAAAGTCTCCGGGCAGGTGCAATTTAAATTATTATTTACATCACAATTAGGATCTGCTTTTTGGCAAATACCGTCGCCGCACTTGTCAACACATACAGTTAGGCTGCCGCCCCCTTGCTGTGCTTCTGTCCCAATTCCTCCTATGGAATCTTGCACTTTAACTCCTTTTTCTTTCGTATAGCTATAAATGGCGAATCCTAATAACAAAATAACAACTGAGGCTATAACCAGCCAGATTAAAATTTTCTTGTCTATTTTTGAAAACATCATATGCTTTTTATTTATTTTAAATCTTTACCAATTTAAAAGCAACTCTTTATATCTTAAGAGCTACAATTTTTTCCCAAGGCAGATTTTCTTTGCCAAAATGGCCATAAGCTGCTGTCTGCTGGTAAATGGGCTTTCTTAAATCCAGCCTTTCAATTATTGCTTTGGGTTTAAAATCAAAATTAGCTTTAACAATTTCAACCAAGCTCTCTCCTTTTTCGTTTAAGGCTTCCACCATTAAAGGCTCTGCCCTGCCGATTGCATAAGCTACAGAAACCAAACACTGATGAGCTAACTTGTTAGCAACTAGATTCTTTGCAACAAATCTTGCCATGTAGGCTCCCGACCTGTCTACCTTTGTGGGATCTTTTCCTGAAAAGCACCCTCCGCCGTGAGATATAATGCCGCCGTAGGTGTCTACCATAATTTTCCGTCCGGTTAAGCCGGCATCCGCCTCAAAGCCGTCAGCCCCTATCACAAATTTTCCAGTAGGGTTTACTAAAATCTCAACGCCAGAAATGTCTCCGATAATCGGCTTTATTAATTTTTCTATGAGTATTTGCTTTATCTCTTCCTGCGAAATTCCGTCTTGGTGCTGAGCGCTTATTAAAATAGTCTTTATTTTCCCGTTCTCAACTGTAATCTGTGTTTTTCCGTCGGGCTTCAACCAAAATATAACTCCTTGTTTTCTTAAATTTTCAAGACCTTTAGCTAAAGCGTGAACCTTTACAATGGCTAACGGTAAAAACTCGGGAGTTTCATCGCTAGCAAAGCCGTACATAATTCCCTGGTCTCCAGCTCCCCCAGTATCAACGCCCAAAGCAATGTCCGGCGACTGTTTGATGATTCCTGTAATAATTTTAAAGTCTTTTGCATATCCTATATCTTTATAAACTTTTTTTGCGATTTCAGCCGCATTTATATCTGCTTTTGTTGTCACCTCTCCGCCAATAACCAAAAGACCGTGGTTCCCGAATGTTTCAATGCCAGCTCTTGTAAACGGATCTTGTCTTATGCACTCATCTAAAATTGCATCAGAAATCTGGTCGCACATTTTATCTGGGTGCCCGGAAGTTACGCTTTCTACAGTATATGTTTTTGGAATAAATAACATAAAATTAATTTTAATTATATTATACAAACAAAAACTTCCTCGAAAAGGAAGCTAAAAAATTATCTTTCCCTCTCGGGCTGGACTTAGCACCTTACCCGCCCCAATGCATAAGCTTTAGGCGGGTAGGTTGTTGGCAGGTTATAACGGGCCAGTTCCCTTCCTGCTCTCTTGATAAAATATTAAGTTTTACTCTTTATACCTTTTTAAAAAATATATTGCAAGTGTATAAGTGGGTGTGGAAGGAATCGAACCTTCGACCTCTATCTTATCAGGATAGCGTTCTGCCACTGAACTACACACCCAAATTATTTAAGTATTTTAACAAAAAAAATAAGAAATTGCAAATACTGATTGATATATATAAAAAAGAGTCACACCGAGAGATGTGACTAACTATGAATTGCTGCTCCGCTCAACGCGGAACGAGAAAGTTGTAAATGTGCAATAAGGACAGTTGGCAGAGGAGATCTTTGGGCGGAAAGGTGCGACTACAGTCGCGGAAGCTATGGGGAGCTGGCCAGGTGGATATCCATAAATCCGGAGACGACCGAAGTCGCAACGGATAGGCCTTTTTGCGCCCTGGCGCTCTGAGCTTCAACTCCGCCCAATCTCACAAACTCCGATTGGAGCATTTTGCACTACTATTGCCGCGCCAGATAGACGATTTGAAGTCGTCCCATGACCCTACGAAACCTCATTTGGTCTCGCGGTCGTTTAGCGCATAGTGCTCTGCCAACTGTCCACGTCTATTTTTAATATATCAAAAAGCTAAAACACTTGTCAACCTTTACAAGACAACAATAACGTTGAAACAAAACAAAAACCGCTTTAAAGCGGTTTTTGTTTTTGGCTGTGGGCTTTGGGTAATGTTAGAACTGCAATCCAACAAAGTTTATGCCCGTTGTAAAATGTTTAATGCTATACTTTTATAATCCATTACCATCACTTTTGGATGGTCAAAATATGTATTGCTTAATCTTGTGTCTTTTGCGAGTATAGCTGTTTTCTCGTTTTTGCTGATAAAATCATCTGCCACTAAAAACATAGATATATCCCCTATCTCAATAACTGGATTTTTGGATTCAATATAATGAATAATCTCTTTTTTAGAGATTGGATGCTCGCCCATATCTTTTATTATCGGCAGAAATTCTTTTACTATATCTTTGTAGTTGTGATATTTATTATATGTATTACGAAAATGGTTGCAAACCTCTGCTAAAATATGGGGCGTAATAAGAAATTTATCCCATTTGTTATTTACTTTTATCAAATCAAAAAAATACAATAAATTTTCGTATTCTGGTAGTTGACTCGGTTTTATTCCAGTAAATCTCACAGATATAAAGCCGTCTATGATAATTTTAATTATGCTCGTATCAACAATAATCCCATTTCTCGTGAATGGGATTATATCTTTATCATAATCAAAATTAGTTATATCTAAAAACATTGCGTTTTTATTCAAGAGACACCTTAAACTTTTTTTCAGGTTCTTCTTTCTCGCCTCCCAATTTCTTTATTGCAACCGAGTTATCGGGAAGATTTACATTTACCTCATAACGGGTTGGAGTTGTGCTTGATAGAGTTTCATAAAAACTACAAATTATCTTCCATTTTTTAGATTCTTCTCCATTAGCCCCATTAGTCGGAGTCAACTCTTCTATGTTAAATTTTAATAAACCAAGATTGCCGTGTATAGATTCAAAAACGGCTCTCGTTAGCTGAATTGCTTTTATAGAAGCTGATTCTGTTGGCATATTTTTTTATGTTATATTTTATTATACTACAAAGTGTATCATACACCCTAATACAGAATTGTTAAAAATTCAAGGAAAGTCCTATTTTACCATTTTAAACCTAAAAAATTAAATACTTTTGGAAAGATGTTTGCAGTTTTCGCAAAAATAGATTTTATATTCTTCCCCTTTTAGTTCGCCCGTTGAAAGAGATATGTCGCCATCCTTTCCCAAGCCAGGTTGAGATATTTTTTCGCTTTGACAATAGGGGCATTTATTATCTGTCATAACCGCCATTTGGCGATGATAATTTTCTATATGATTAAACAAATCTGCTCCGTCTTTAAAAGATTTGTCGCACTCTGGGCATTGATGAAAAACCATAATTTTATTTATAATATCTTTCTATTTCATTAAATTTTTCAAAAATCTTGGCAACTAAATTATCTTTTCTTATTATAAACTCTGAAAAGCGGTTATGGGTATCGGGACGAAGCGGCGTATTCAACACAAAAAGCTCGTTTTTCTTTCCTCTATTAACCACATTCGCTCTTACAATAAAAACTTTTGATGGGATAAACACGAGATAATCATCAATATCCATTTTTTGAGGGTTATAATAAGCTCCCACAATAAAAAGTGTATGATGAGGATTCAACGCACTTGATTTTATCCCAATCTGCAATATGTTTTTACCTCTTAATTTAAACTTCCCTTTTACCTGTATAAATAATGGCTGAAATATTTTTCTTTTTAATACAACTAAATCTATGCCCTCAATATCTGCGGCTGGCTCATATACATTTAAAACTCCCTGCCCATATAGAATTATAAGCTCCTTAATCCTGTTTTCTACAATATTGCCCTTTGCTTGCGACGGGATTATTCCTGTGTCAATAATTTCTTTTGCCTCATCTTCGCTCAATGGTTTTCCCGCCGATTCTTGTTTGGATATTTTGTTTAACGATAATTTAAACTTTTTATCAGAGATTTTTTCAAACTTTAAAATATCTCTTTGCTCTGCCTTTTTTGATTTAAAAAATCTATTTAATCCAAAGATTCTTTGATGCTTCGGATTATATGATAGTTCTGATTTGCCTGTCCCGTCTAAATCAAAAAGCAAACGGGAGTTCTCTTTTGGAAAAAGTTTTTTATATTTGCTTGGTATTCTAACAAATCCCAGCTCAATTTCAATAGGTATAACGCTTTTGGTAAATTGTATATTTTCCATTATTTTTTAACTTCGTTGTCATCTTTCGGTTGAGGAATAGTTGTTTGTTTTTTACTTTTCAGCTCTTCTAATTTCTTGCGAGCTTTTTCTTTTAACTCCCTTAATCTCTCTAACCTCTTTAAATTGTGTGGAAGTTTCATTTGCTTTTATTTTATAATTTTAATTTTTCTTTTTATACAAATGAGGATTTTGTTTCATATCGCATTCAAGTAATAAATTCCAAAAGCTCAGCCAATTAAACGCCGCTTCTGCGGCTTCGTCATAAGTGTAATCTATGCCCCAATCCCATTTAAAATGCTCTTGCCATTTTAAAATATCCTCGTGCGATAGGTTCGGCATTTTTATTTAAAAAAGAAGCCGATTATCAGAAAAATATACCCTACAATAAAAAAACCAAAGAAAAATAGCCCCTCATATTTTCGCCATAGCTTTTGGATAAGCCATAGTTTTTCCTGCGGAAATTGTTTTGTATATTTTACCTGCAACAACTCATATTTCTTTCCAGCTTCGTTATTGTTTTCAATTTTTTTTATTTCCTGCACTTCTTCTATACATTTTTGTAATTTTTTAAGATTTTCGTCTATCATCGGCGAAAAATTTACTAAATCGTTCATTGTTGATAAAACTAAATGGCAAAGACCATAAAGAACTACTACACTAAAACAAATTAGAGAAACTATAAAATATGCGTTATCCTTAAATATATCATTTGCAATCATTATAGGAAAAACAACTCCTATAACAGCAACAGAAAGTCCAATCGTAAATTGTCGCAATCCTTTATAGTCGTCAATTATTGCCGTTGTCTGGTTAACGGCATTTCTGACTACCCAAAAAAGTTGCTCCTTTAATGTTTTTTCCAGTTCATTTATTCTTTTTTGGTTTGCCTCATTTATCGGCATAATTTTAAAATTATTTATCTATTTGCTGTAATCAAGGACTATCTCATCGCCAGAGATATTGCGGATTTTCATTTTGAATTTATTTGTTGGTAATTCATAAACTCCTTTGATTTTATCTTTTGGCTCGGCTTTATCTTCTAAATCAGTGTTGCTTGTCCAAATACCGCTTTTCTTTAAATCTGTATCAAATTGCACGGCTTCAATAAGCTCCAAGCCATTGTCGCTTATCTTAACGGCTGTTTTCTTTTCGCCCTCTAATGTCCCCTTTTTAACTTTTTTAACATTATATTCGTCTATCTTGGCTTTCAGATAGGGGCTAAAATACTTTTTGATTTTAACCTTGCATTTGCTCCCCTCTTTTTTAATTTCAATATCGGCGTTGTCTTCTGCAAAAAGCATATCCTTTTTTTCTGCCAGCAAATCATCTAAACCAATCAATTCAACAGCGATAGTTGTTTTGCCAGAATTTTTTACCTCTTTATTAACATAACTCTGGTCTATCTCTAAATCTTTATAAGTATAAATAATTTTTACTTGGCTCGTTCCGCTTTCTGATTCTTCCAATGCGTAAATTTCCTCTAAAACAACATCCAGCAATTCTTTTGTGAGTTTTTTATCAATGCCGATAAATTTAACTGGCTCAAAACTGCCTTTGCTTGCAACAATACCGCCGTCCCAAAATTCTCCCAATTCAAGCTCGGCTCTTGATTTAAATCCGTCAATCAATGAAAATATCTTTTGAGTTGTTTGAGTTGGGTTTCTAAATAATCTAACCCCGTCTTTTATTTTCAAAACTTCAAACCCCGCCCCTCTTTTTACTAATCTATCCCTTGTTGTTTGAACGGCATTTATCCCAATATCACAAACAACAAATTTTCTATTTGAATCATTAGCAACTTTTGCGGTTGTCCCGCTTCCAACAAAAAAATCTGCCACAATCATACCCTCGCCAGAAGCCGTGTCAATTATCCTTCTTAATAATTCTATCGGTTTTTGCGTGTTGTATTCTGTTTTCTCTTTTGATTGGACATTTTCAAGTGGTATGTCCCAAACATCGTCAATTGGTATCTCTTCTTTAAAATACTTTTTATACCCTCTAACTAATTTATATTTTCCCTTTTTGTCTTCTAAATCATATTTAGATTCAGAAAAGTCATTTGCTTTTTTCAAAATTGGATTAAAATAATGCTCTTTTGATTTTCCGTAGTGGTATATGTTATCGTGTTTACGAGAATATCTGTCTTCGGGGGCTCTACTACTTGTATAATGCCAAATAATTTCGTTTATAAAATTTTCTTCTCCAAAAACTTCATCTAACATAATTTTTACATACTGCCCAATATGCCAATCCAAATGCACATAAATGCTGGCTTCCTCGCTCATAACCTCTCTAATAGCCAATAAACGCTCGTAGAGCCAGTTTAAATAGTCCTCTTTCTGCCAGATGTCGCCATACATTATCTCTTCGCCAATGCTGTTATCGTCATTTTCAAACTCGGTTTTGTTGCCATTTCTTAAATAAACTTTCTTTGCATAATTAGCCCCGCTTGCAAACGGCGGGTCAATATAAACCAAATCAACTTTTATGTTTTTTGATTTTAAATAAGCACAGGCGGAAAGGCAGTCGCCGTGCAAAAGCAGATTTTGAAAATCAGCGTTAAGTTGTTTTTGTTTAGCTCCCAGTTTTTTTGCCCCCTTTATTTCTTCAATGATTTCTGTTTCAAAAAGTTGCATTTCAATGTTATTGCTTGGGAGCAGTCGCCCCTGATAATTTAACAGGGCTTGTCCTTTGGCTGGCGTTATATTGTATGGTTTTGGCTTTTGCATAGTATTATAAAGATTTAATTTTTACTCTTAATTCGTTTAAAAAGTCAGCGAAATCATTTTTGCCTTTTTTATCAACAAAAGAGATATAACTAAAATTTTTGTTTTTATTTATAAATTCATTTTTTACAAAATGCTCTTTTTGCTGAAATTCCTCGCCGTAATAAATTTTACCCTTTGTTTCGGCTATTAAAACCTTTTCAATTTTCTTTTTATTTCTTTTTAGTATTAAAAAATCGGGAGTATAAACACCTTTGGGAGTTTGAATCCAAAAGCTCTGCAACTGCTTGTCTTTAAAGCCGTTAAAATAAACTTCCAGTCCCGCCAATTCCCTCATTTTTAGCATTTCTTCCAGAGCAATCCTTTCAAAATCGCTATCCATTTTATACGGGACATAATTAAAACTAATGTTTTGCGGGTCTATGGAGCTTATCGGCAATTCTTTTTCATAAATTTCGGGATATTTAGAACACATTTCTGCCTGTTGCTTGCTTGTAAATCTTGGCATAAATTTAGCCAACGCACCGCTTGCGTTATAAAGAGCCATAGAAGGATTTTTTATATCCCATTCAAGTAATTCAATTTCAATATCATCAGTGATTGTTTCTCTCTTTAATTCAATTTCTTCCATCAAGAAAGACGCAAGATGTTTTACAATGTCGCCAATCTCTAAATTAGGATTTAATTTTATCCAATTAGATTCGCTTCTAATTTTGCCGTATATTATCTCTAATTCCTTTTTATAGTTTGCCAATAAATCAGTTTCGCTTAATTTTCCCAAAGTTTCTTTTGCCAAATCATAAACAAAATCACTAAAAGAATAATCAATTTTACCCGCCTCAATACCCTGCTCTTCTGTTTCCGAAGAAATACCAGCTTTACCGATTTTTCCCTTGATTATCCTTTCATCGTATTTATATTTTTCTTTTATATCTGCAAAATCAAAATTATTTAATTGATTGCCGATTATTTTTTTAGAAATAATCTCGTATTTAGTTTTAACCTGCTTATAACTTAACCTGCCGAGCTTTGGTTTTCTTATTTTCACAGGGATTTGGGGTTGTGAGCCAAATTTTAAATCTGATATACGCAAGTTATAATTTTCTTTTAACTCATTATCCAAAGTTTCATAATTGTCCTTTTCTAAATAAACCAACGCTTTTTCCTTTGAAGCATTATCAACTTCTCGCAAGCATCGGCAAGTTGTCTGTAAAACAAAGTTTTTAGTGGTTTTTTGGCGTGGTAAAACAACGGCGGTCAAACTCTTACAATCCCAGCCCTCTTTACCGATAGCTACAAGCAAAATAACCCGCTTATCTGAATATGATTTGTCTAAATTATTGAATATAGCCAAGCTGTCTTTTGGGATTTCGTATTGCTTGTTTTCTTTGCCCCCATTGGTATAAAACTTAAATATCTCCGACTCTTTGCCTTTTCTATTTTTTTTATACCAATCCTGTATTACTGGCAGAATTTTCTCGTTTAAAATTTTTATTGACGGACAATAAAAAGCTATCTTGCTTTTTGTGCCATTTTTATATTTAATATCAAAATTATCAAAAAAATCATCAAGAGCTTTATTTATAAATAAACTTTCCTTAATGTTGGCTTTCTTAATTTCTGGCATCTTCAAGAATTTGCCAATGCCTTGATTTAAATAATAGTTATAAACAATGTCTTGAATTTGGTTTAGTTTTATTTCATCATCTCCCACTTTAACTTTGTGTCTAACATAGGGAGTGCCTGAAAAACCCAACGCACAAACAACATTTTTATTTTGGTTTAAAATATCAACAGCCGTTCTTAATTTTTTATCTTCCTGCTCCTCATTTTTCCCATAGGTATGATGAACTTCGTCCAAAATAACTCCCAAATGATTTATATCAGATAATTTTTCCCTTAACTCATTCAACTTTAAAATTTCGCCTGCCTTTTTTTCGTTGTAATACAACCCTTTCGGGTCAACATACATTTTATCTTTTTCATCGTATCTTTCCAAAACAACCTTTTCGGCATTGGTAATAAAAACCATTCCGAAATTCTTTGTTTGGGAAATTCTATTTACCTTTTCTAAATTTGGATTATTACCCTGCAATTTATCTTTTCTTTGGGAGCTCAACACATCTAAAATTTCAATTTGAATGATACGCTTTAATTTGTCTGATTCGTTTTTGGGCAATATCCATTCGGGATTAAAATTCTTTATTGTTTGCAGTGCTGGCAGAATGGCTGTTTTAGATGATTGCGGGGCTAAAACAATGAAGTTATGAGCGAATCTTTTATCCTTTTTATAGAAATTAGCAAGGTATAAATCTAAATAAATAAAGCAAGCCATTAGATATGTCTTGCCCGCTCCCATTGGTAAGCTGAATAAATAGTTAGGATAGTTGTAATTATGCAAAAGCTCCTCTAAAACCTTATCCCATTTTATCTTCTCGCCATTTGGGTCATCTACTAATTTTTTATGTAAATTTTTAACATTATTATCTTGAAAGAATTGGTTTAAAAACTGGGTTGTATAGTTGTTTGGAAAAGTAAAAAAATTACTATACTCTCTTGCCGATTCTTCATCATATAAAAGCCCAGCCCTTATTATGTCAGATAGCTTCTGATTATTCCCGACAAACTTTAACCAAAAATAAACCTCAATCGCCTGTCTTTGTGGCTCTCTTAATTTACCCTCTTTCTCAATGTATTTTATAAGATTGCCAACGATTGACTGGCTTTTGGATTTTTCTTGATTTATCCAGTTAGATGCCTTATTTTCAATCAAATTAAAAATCGTATTCATAATAATTGTAATTTTATTTAGTTTATCACTAAACAAATTCTTTTTAAAGTGTGGTTTTGGGGCTGTCCAGGTTCAGATACATATGATACACCCTTAGGTTTGTAAAACGATAACATTTTTGGTCGGTAATCCGTGTATTCTCAGCCTGTTTGAGTATTCCTCCGGAGTGAGTTGTCCAAGTGCCTCGTGA
>Ga0315296_10000276_pt1 | contig 47099 bp, 61 predicted proteins | sample YL17G14_18_MG_FD_203921 | JGI IMG/M metagenome (GOLD analysis project Ga0315296, IMG submission 203921) | Sediment microbial communities from Yellowstone Lake, YNP, Wyoming, USA - YL17G14_18 | ecosystem: Environmental > Aquatic > Freshwater > Lake > Sediment | place: USA: Wyoming | collected... | reverse complement strand
GACGAACCGACCTCGGAACGATTGGCCAGCATGCGGATTTTCCGTCGGTCTGGACGCGATTTCTCTACCAAGGGCATTGTTGCGTTAAGTATGATTCAGCATACATCTTCGAGATTGCTGTCTGACGGGGCGGGTAGCCGCTGTGACTTGCTACTCTTTTCCCTTTGCGAGGTATGCTGCAGCAAATACAGCAAGAATGGTGGTTAGGACTCCCACCGCGACTATTGCGATAGTCCCGAGTGTCTGTTTGTCTTCGGCACGCTTGCGCACATCATCCACTAATTGCATTAAGGCCTCGCTGAGGTTCGCTCTGTCGAACTCCAAGTACTCTCTCCCTTCTGCGAACCCTTTTACCTTTGCCCCTTTCTCAACCAGTAGATACCAGGGTTTCTTGTCTTCGGCAAATCCCAGTTCGTTGCTTACATAGGTCGAGCCTGCTGCGCTCTTTGTCCATATTCCTATGACGAGGTCGCTGTTCATTATGTTGGCCTTGATTTTCTCTGTTAGATAGTTGCCTAGCTGACGGTCCTTCTCTGCAACATATGCCATCACCCCGACAGAACCCAACTCTGCGCCGACTTGTTCAACAACCTCAATATCTTCTGGACTGTTTGTATGGCTTATGAACACCTTGTAGTATCCAAACGTAGATGATCCCTCCTTATCGCCTGAATTCGAGTTCTCCGGCTTTCTTGAAAAGCTTGTCCATGTTCTCTACTCGCACCTTGATCGGCTTCGGCTCGTACGGGCCATACCATCTGACCATCGATTTGCTGATCTCCATCTGCCCTACTTTCTTCCCATCAGACCGGAACACTATTTCAATGGTCTTTCCCTTCCCCCTCCTTCGTTCTCTACCGAAGTTGCCTAGCTCGACACTGTACACAGTGGCCGTCGTATCGTTCTTCGCCATAAGAGTTGCACCCGTTGTATGAGCGGTCAGAAGCCTACTTAGAGTTTACCTCTATTCGGGCTTTGCACATTTATCGCCAGATTTGTGTGCAGACGGGCATTTTGCACATAAATCCCGAAAGTGCATTACCTAGACTCTCTGATGTCTTCAGAGGCCTAGCAAAGCTATTTAGGCAACCAATATATATCCCTTCAGCTACAAATGGGATATGAATGGGTAAGACCCGCAATCAAATAAACGTTAAGCTCACCAACGAACAAAAAGAAATCGTCGATAAGTTGGTGGGGGTAATGGGTGGAACTGAAGCAGAAGTTGTCCGAAACATTTTTCTTGCATGGCTATCGGACAAATCTGTTCTAACGGAGGTTATCAAGAAAACATGGTTGGAGTCGAGAGCGAAATGAACGACACCGACGGAGTTTTCTGGTGCGATGAATGCAATGTTCCTATCCTAAGCAACATATGTGGGAAGTGTGGTTCAATAGGCCGATTCTGCTCAAGTGATTTCAAACCTGTGTTTGAAGCCGAGAGAGTGTTATTCGAGAAGTCCTTGGAGTTGGAGCTCCCGACCGAGATCCTCAGATCGGGCAACAGGATACTGTTGGATGGGAAAACGCTCTACCGCTTCAAGGTGGATTTTGCCAAACATGGGATCACTTCGATTGAGCCAGTCAAGGAAATCGAGAAGAGAATCGCAGCCCACGAGAGAACGCCAAGCTTCATGCGTAGGACTCTGAAAGCTAACGAGAACTACTTGAGAAAAAAGGAGAGAACCGCCGTTAGTCTCGTGAAGGAGATTGCTGCCAAGTACTCCGACAGATTCCCTGTGATTTTTTTCGCTGGCGGAAAAGATAGCTCAGCCGTTTCCATACTGGTGAAGAAGGCTTTGCGAGGAGTACCATTGTTTTTCGCCGATACTACCCTTGAGTATCCAGAAACATACTCATTCGTTGCAGATTTTTCCAAGCACTGCGGTTTCAAGCTCATAAAAGATGGCAACGATTTCTACAAATCTCCCTGTAACTTTTTTGACCTCTGCAGGAAGCTCGGACCGCCAAGCATATACAGTAGGTGGTGTTGCTCAGCTTTCAAATCATACCCAGTGAATAAGTACTATGGGGAAATCAGAGAAGATGTCTTGGCGTTTTTGGGCATAAGAAAGCGCGAGTCTGCTAGAAGGCGGAAGTACGGCACACTGAGCGTGTCGAAAAAGCTCTCTAAACAACTCTCAGTCTTTCCGATCGTTGAGTGGAAGGAAGCCGATGTTTGGTTTTTCCTCCTCCAAAAGGAAGTACCAATCAATGCGCTCTATGTGCACGGCTTCTCAAGAATAGGCTGCTGGCCATGCCCGACAGGCTCCTTCTCTTACATCTTACGGAGCACCGTACACCCAGAGCTTCATAAGAAACTTGATGGTATGTTGTCGAGCTATGCGGGTGGGCACGGAAAAGACCGGCAATGGATTGAACAGAACATATGGCGGTTGAGAAGGCCAAAGAAGAAGAGAATCGTGCTAAGGCCCACTAGCGTCGAGAGAAAGAACGGACATTACGTGTTGGCATACCGTTCCCGACTTTTCACGCCATATATAGCTGAATTCCTAAAACCTTTAGGGGATTTTGAAAGAAACGACGGGAACTTTTCCTTGAACTCGGGAAGCTTATTAATATCTGGGTCGGGAAGGCAGCTCCTCCTAACTTGTGGTACGAATAACTTCTCAGAAGCAAAAACCGCTTTCGAGAAACAGCTCACCAAAGCAGTCAGCTGTGTGTCGTGTGGAGGGTGTTTTGGCGCTTGTCCAGAGGGAGCAATCGAATTCCAAAATGGTCGCTTCTCAATTGACGACTCGAGGTGTACAAGGTGTGCGAAGTGCGTGAAAAGCGAGTGCGTGGCATTGGAGTTCGGGGAAAGAACGGTACGCGTCAGAGCGGACCCGTACGCCATGACACGGTGTATCGAAGGTCTACCGATGCATCACCTTGTTTTTCCAGATTTGAAGCTGTGGAAGAGGGCGGTCGAAGTGCTGACAATAAAGGATTTGAACTTCGAAGCGCATAGAGACGGCAGGATAGTATGTGTGCCAAAGGGGTCCATGAAGGAAATAGAAAGGATCCTCAGACGGAGCTGGCACTGAAACTCGTTTCTGATCTCGAAAGGGGCGTAGACCTCGAGGATGCGGGATGGATGCGTTTCCCGCCGGATGTTGTGAACAAGCTCATAACCAGCGGGTGTTTCGAGGAAAATGAGAAGGGAATCAGGGTATTCCTACCGAACCCGCCCAAGGTCGAAGATCCTTACGTCAACAGTTATCTTGATGATGCTTCGGCGGCTGTTTCCGTTTTGGAAGAGATGACGAAAGTTGCTGGTGACGAAAGACTTCAGACAAGTGCGATTTGCACTGGGTTAGGGGAGATGCTGGTGAGCTCTAGCTTTCCTGTACTACCCCAAGCGATGCTGGAAAGAGATTTTGGACCTGGTTCGTGGTTCGTGAATGCGATGAAGTCCACCCCTGATCTGGTAACCTTCCTCGTGTCTAATGTCAGTGGAGTCTCGATTGAGAATTCATCATCCACAAAGTGCAAAGATACGCCACGAGTGATGGCAGTCTTGATGTGGGAAAAGGTCTCGGAAGCTTTCGATTGGAGAACCCTTCGACAGCTTGGAATCCTCTGGTATGCGCACCTTCTAGGGACGAGGAACAGAGCTGGGTGCGACACCAACATGTTGCTAGTGCAGAATGAAACGAAGAAAATGTTCAAATGGGACCAGGAGTTTCCCTTGGAGGAGGGCATACAGAAGCTGGAGGAACTGACAGCATTCGAGTTCAACAAAGAGAGGAAGCCCGTTGCAGATTGGGAGAGAATATTCCGTTTCCCGCCCTGGTGGTTATGATGACGCAAAAACACTTTGGCAGCCTGAACACGCGGACGATTATTCCGACGATGTGGAAAACCGCGCGACGCGCTAATGCCCTTCAAAAGACGTTTCCGAGCGGTAAACCCGACTTTCACCCTTTTCCCACGGTCACCAATTTGATAAATGCGGCATTCTGCCCGCTCGCATGTGTCCACGACCTGCTCCACGGCCTCAAGAACGTAGCGGTGCTTTCACGAGGTTTTGGCGGTACGTGGACCGAACCAGTCGGTACGCTTTACCATGATTTCATTGCCTGGCTCAAGTGCTCAATAATGGAAGGAAATCGACCACCGACATCAGTTCGCGAGGTTAACTTCAGACTCAAGGAGTTCGCGATGTACGATAATGAAAAAAAACAGAACTGCTGGGACTTCTACCTGAAAGATTGGTACGAAAGAAAAGCATCCGAGCTAGAGCAGCTGAAAAAAGATTCCAACGTTTATTTCGAGGTCTTTGTTTCAAACGACGGCGTCAAGTTCGAATACAACGGGGGTCACCGATCGTATCCGCTATACGGTGTGATCGATGAAATAGACTTGGACGAGAAAAAGATAATAGAGCGGACTATCAGAGGAGAGAGATCAGATAGTTGTCCGCCACGCCCTGAAGACTACCAAGTCTGGCTTCTTTGGAAGGCCCTCAGCAGCGTTGACAAGTCGAAACTGCCAGGGCCGTGGAAGGCTATAGATTTCAAAAAGTTCAAACCGATTGTCGAGACTCCCTTCAATGATTTCGCGGTCAAAGAAACCGATGAATTCAAAATGGTGACTCATGACGCCTACGCTTGGATACTCGATATATATGGCGAGAAGTCAGCGGCACTTGTCGAAGCATATCGAAACAGATATTGCGACTACCAGAATAGGAACGAACAGTGCGGTTTTTTCCCAGCATGCTACGGAAGAAGGTGGAAACATCCACTATCGAGAGGCGCAATGCGTGCTAGGCTCGGAGAATTCTACCGCCCTCTTTTATGGGAACAAATGTGGAATTCTCATCGGCTTAGATACTGCCTACAGGAAATGACGGATACAGAGCTGGCCACCGAAGGCCTGCTGTACCCTGGATCGATTGTCTCGACCGATAAGAACATACTTACCATAAGAATGAATGCCGATCAAGCGAACTCCGCCATGTTCAGGAAAGAGGAAGGCGAAACGAACACGATGGTCATTTTTGGTACCACTTCGGTCGGACTCGAGGTGGATGCGACTGTGACAAAAGCAGGACGAGGAGAAGTGAGTGTGAGAATCAAGAGCACGAGACTCCCTCATTTCAAACGCGTGGCCCTCGTCTTTCCTTCGACACTCTCTATCGTGAAGACATCACCTTGGTTCTTGAAGAAGACTACACAAAGAAACATCTTCTGGCTCGGGAAAATTGGCAGAGATAACGACAGAAAAGCCGAAGAAGATTCCGTGGTTCAGTTATTGGACACTTTCTTCGACGACCGAAGAAGCCTCGAAATGGGAGGCAAGAGACTTGTTGGATAAGAGTGTTGCCGCCCATCTGGAGAAGGAGATACGCAAGATAAGAGAAGATGTTCTGAATGACAGACAGAACGAAGCCGTTGATGCGATCCTCAAAGATTGGAAAATCAAGAACGGTTTCGTTTTCCCCATCATTGATGGTCCGCCTGGAACAGGGAAGACTACTGTCGGGTCTATCGCCGCAATTGAGTATCTCCTGAGACACCCAAGAAAGCAGGTCCTCTATATGTGTTACACAAATCAGGCGTGTGCGATGGCGCAAGACACGATAGTCGACACGCTAAATAAGTGTACACCCACATCAGCATCAACAACAAACATGGCTGCGATTGGTGCCAAACTGACCCTCAGATTGGAGTACGGGAGCGAAACCGAGTGGGAAAAAGGAGTAGTCGGCTACAAACAAGAAACCACTAGCGACGAAGAAGTGAGAAGGCTCCAGAGCATTCCCATTCTGATATGCACCCTCTACAGTTCCTACACAGGGGTGAATTACAGGTCGAAGGGATGTAAACTGATACTGGACGAGTTCAGTCAAATAGACCCGTCCCTTTTTTTTGATGTTGTGTATAGGGTGAGGATTGCTGGAAAGGAACCAGACGGTTTTTCACTTCTCGGCGACCCACTCCAACTGCCAGTCGTAACGAGTCAGCCGCATTTGGAGACCAACATAGGAAAGTACATAGAGGAGCTGAAGAACATCACTCCTATCACTCTGAACGTTCAGTATAGGATGCACGAGAAGATTTGCGCAGGGATAAACTCGATGAGGACGGCCCTTGGCAATAGACAGCCGCTCGTCTCCGACAAAGGAGTCAAAGACAGAGACATGACCGAATGGTATGAGTGGAAAGAAAGCAAAGCTGGGAAGTACAAGCACATCCTCGATCCATCCGACCCGTTAGTTATAGTCGACACAGATTCTCTTAGTGGAGGAGTTCCAAATTTGGAGGAGCCGGTGTCCACTTCGACAAAAAACGTTCCAGAAGCGAAACTGGCGGCAGACCTTTTCGTCGCTGCTCGCGCAGCCTACAAGAGAACGGTGCCTAGATTGCCAGAATTCCAGATACTCACGCCGTATGGAGGGCAACTCCAAGAAATAAAAGCGCAACTCCGAAAACGTCTTGGAAAGGAATACGAGAAAGACATGTGCACGACAATCTACTCGTCGCAGGGAAACGAATACGATTTCGTCATAGTGTCTTTCGTCAGGAGCAATCCCCGGGGGGGACTCGGTTTTCTTGAAGACGACAGGCTCGCTTCTCAAGCATACGTGGCATGTTCGAGAGCAAAGGCCAAACTCATAGTACTTTTCTCGGAGGGGACGTTTTTGGTAGGCGGCCACAAGGTTTTCGATGCATTGTACAATACGAAGGAAGCTGTCAAAGAGGATGCGCCATGAACGAGTTCGCAATAATTCGTCTGCCGTTGGGCAATTCCGGATCTATCACAAAGAAATTAACGTTCGAAGACCTCAGGAGCATCCCCGGAAGTGGAAAGGTCTCGGAGATCCTCAGGAAAATGGTTGATGGCGAACTGAGTTTCGCCCGCGAGACAAAGGATTTCAGACAATACAAGCTAAAGTGCGAGTTTTATGGCAGGAAAGTCTCGATTGCAAGAGATGTCCCTACATACAGGGGCGAGTTCGATATTTGGCAGCACAAGGGTGGTCTGGCCATGACGGTCGGTCCATCCATGATTCTCTCTAGGATCGCCACTGCCTTCCTTTCAGTTTCCCTTTATGGAGAAATTGGCTCTAGCGAACTTTTTGAACTGAAGTCGGAGGACTTTTCACTCTTGAAAGAATACATCATGAAGCTTGGCGGAGAGGTAACTCTGCTTCACTTCGTTGGCATTAAGAACACCAACTACAGGGTAGTGACCGTGACGGGGAAAAAGCTAGAGGAAACGGAAATGTGGGAACTTGCAGGCAAGGCGAACGAAATCAGACGCATGGGTTTTCGCGTTCCTAAGCTGGGCGGTGACCGATTCTCTTTCTGGGTCGGCTCAGCGGGCCTGGGATCGGTTTACCAACCTTTCGAACTCCTCCCCCACCACATCAGCGGTTTGTTGAGTCTTCTCGAAAAGGCGCTGCTGCCACAGGTCGGAAAGAGAGGCTCAAAAGGCTGAGCGAAGAGTTGCTTCGGTGAGAGAGTCCACCCAACTGGCCTCCCCCTAGGCCTATCTAGCCGTTGGATTGTCTGAAGATGGCCGCTTCTTGTCCTCCAGGGGCTTGGTCGGGGGGAGAGCGGAGGCTAACGAGACTGGGCTAACTAGCCTAGAAATCTGGCCAGTTAGCTACCCACTCAGTACCAAAAACAAATGACCGATGAGTTCAAGTACAATGCTTTGCCAGTTCTGCTAATTGGCAACCCTTCTGGACGCGATTTCTCTACCAAGGGCATTGTTGCGTAAAGTATGATTCAGTACATTGGTGCGAGGTGGTTGTCTGACGCCCATTGCAGCCAGTATTCATTTGAAGTGGTGAGTCGTGGGGCCTTTTGTCTTAGAACGTTAGGCAATTGCCGACACCGAGCATCGACACATTTTAGTATCTGCAAATGCGACAGGATGCTGGGGGTATGATTTGACGGGGGATTCTGAATCCAAAGACGGTGAAGCATATCACTTGGCTGAACTAAGGGAATGCTGGACAGACTGGCGTCATTACAACAACATCATCTGGCAATTGCCATCAGTGACTGTCGCCATCGTCGGTGGATTGCTTGGCATCGCCTACTATGCCATTGATGATCTCGGCCCTAGAACTGTTGTCGTTTTTCTGGCAGCTGTCTTCGCATTCGTAATGCTACAGACTCTGAGGAAGCATAGGAAATTCCATGATGTGAAATACGAAGTCATCATGGACATTCTTCACAAGAAGCTTGGAGATAAGATCATTGATCCAATAAGGGGTGACATCAACGAGCCACCTCTGTTTCGAGCTTACAGATACCTGCTCCTATCGATTGGATTGTTGGTGTTCGTAACAACACTCCTCGGCTTCTGGAACCTTCTGGATTGGATGTCAGGTTGATGAGTCTGACCACAGTGCTTCTTTGTGAACGAAGTATGGTTCAGCAGCCAACAACCTTAATCAGGCCGAGGAGGATGTTCACTTGTGCTATCACGGGGCCTTAAGCCGAAACCGTATCCGAGTGACCGTTCAATCGGTTGGTCATTCTCCACTCTGAACATGTTCCAGAACTGCCAAAGACAGTACTACTTCGACAGGGTGTCCCCCAGATGGGTCTCCTTTCCGGAAGGCAAGCTCAGGGAACTTCGTGCGATCAAGTCCTTGCCAATACTAGTTGGTGATGCAGTTCACAAAACGATTGCGGATTACTTCCAAACATGCCTGGCTGGCAATGAGATGCTGAACAACGATTTCTACTCGTCTGGAGAGGAGATTTTCCAACATGTCTTGAAGACGAGCATAACCGAGGAACAAAGGCAGTTGGAGCAGGAAGCATACAAAGCGAAGGTCGAGGAAGCGACTAAGAAAGTGAGCGACATGCTTCATGCGTTTTGGGGCCTCGACCTACGCTCAGAAGTGGCAGACTCTCTTCGCCTCAACCCTGAGAAATCGTTCATTGACCCTAGTGGTGTTTCGCAGTTCTACGGGGAATTCAGAATTGGCGATTTCAGAGGGTATGCGCCTCCTGACCTGGTATACCTGAAGAAGAACGGTCATCACGAGGTGATTAGCTGGAAGACTGGCCTTCACAATGTGGATGGTTTCTTGATGCAACTCGCAGGTCAGGTTCTCTTCTGTATCTATTCCTTTGATCTCCCCCCTGAAAGACTGACTGCAAAGGTGGTCAATCTCAGCTCTTTGGAGGGACAGCCAGTCGAACTGCAAGGGTCGTCATCGACGCTCGAAAGATGCCTTGAACGGATGAGAAGGGAGGTCGCAGAGCTGGTGGCGAAATTCGACAACCCGCAAATGAGAGTCCCCAAGGCAATGGAGGAGTTTTCCCTGGCACCAACTCAGAACATCTGCACCATGTGCAAGTTCAAGTCAATCTGCGAGGGGCCACAGTAGTTGCGACTATCTCAGCAAAGACTTAATATGGGAACAACTGGATGATTATGTTCGAACAGTGAAGTGCGTCAAGGGGGATTAGGGTGACGAGGTCAGTCGCAGAGCCCAGAGTGTTGCTCCTATTTCGGATCATTGGAGGGCTCGAAAAAGGCAAATTAGTCGACCGCTGGAAGCTGCAGAAGACGGCCTTCCTTGCAGAGATCGAAATGCAGAAGAAGGGTATTGGTGGGCTAGACTATGAGTTCTTGAGAGACAAAGATGGCCCTATGTCACCCGGCATCTACGAGGATATGGATCTGCTGATGAGGTCTGGCTTTGTTTCTCGGGAATATGATCCCAAGCTCACTCCAGAGGGACGGAGGTTCCTCGAGTCGCTTGACGAGCTGTACGATGCCAAGGAAGAAGTGAGGAATTTGCTGGACACCGTCCTGAAATCGGTTATTGATGAATCTGGTGGAAGCCTTCGCAAGTCTACGCATGACATGGAGATAGTAATCAACGGCAAGCAGGTCAAGATTGACAATCTTCCTCCTTACTACTGTATCCTTCATCCTCTCGCCAGGGCGGAGCGCAAAGACGAGTTTGAAGTTCCAGATGACTGGCGAGAAACGATAGAAATATTGAGTGACCAGAAAACCCGAAGGGATCTAGAGAGTACTTTCAAGCGCGTTTCTCGTTCTGATTTTGTCTGTTAGTCTGGGTCATGGTATGGATCAGTCATTGGTTGTGAGACGGCACAAGGATTTCCAGAAGGACTACGACGGTCTTGACGGTTCACTGAAGAAGCAAGCGGACAAGAAACTCCAGGCGATAGAGACTGATACCTGGCAGGGTCAGGGACACAGATTGAAAGGCGATCTCTTGGGTTTCCGGAGTTCGGACTTTCAAGGACAAACCTACAAGATTATCTTCTCATACTGTAAAGAGTGCCGGAGGGTGGGTCGAAATCCAAAGTTCATGAGCAGGTGCGAGTTCTGTCCAGAAATGACCGACAACTCTGTCATTCTCTGGCGTATTGTGCGTCATGGCAGCGGAGAACGAAATGGATATAGAATTGTTAGCAGGGCTATGGCGAAAGAATTCCCTCCTAACCCCTGAGCCCCCAACGAGCCATTCACTATTCCTGAGTTTACTCCGACCTGCGGCCCTTGATCTCGCGTTCTGTCGTCACCATTAGAAGGCGAATCGCTTCATCCACCAAGTGGGATTCACTGCGAAACCCCTTATCTCGATAATTCTCTCTGATCCAATTCCGGTTCGCAGGTTCCATACTCACTGTCATTGACTGCTTGTGTTCGTTCAGAGGTTTTCGGGACGATATAGGCGGGCCAACCTTCTTGGGTTTCGCGCTCATGTATTATCATTGGTGAATGGGCCTTGCTCCCTAAAACGATTCTCATAAGTAACCATGCAAAATGCATGCATAACATGATAAACTAATGCGCCAATCCAGTATCGAGCAGTTCGCCAGGGATGGATTTCATCCTGTACCTCCAGGAACCTTGGCGTAAGTGCTTCGCAAGAGCGAACGTGTAGGCCCGCGAACATGCGGCCAGACATGGACAGAGCGAAGCTTATCCTCCAAAGCCTCGGATACTTCTGAGAAGACTTCTTCGACAGTTCAATTCTCACTAGACTCCACCAGGATTGAACAAGTAGACGAAGGTATAGATCCGCATTGGAGACCGTTTCGTGAGAGAACTGAGGTATTCGATAGACTCAAGCGCCTCGTTTTCGACGACTCGACAATTCAACTGGGAATCGATGATTTCAGCCTGGCTGGGCATAGGTATATATATCCTACACACCAATTGAGGTGCAAACAGGGGGCGAATTGCCCCCTAGTAGGGAGAAACCCATATGGAGGTGTCAATCCCCAATGCAGCCATCGTTGTGGAAGCCAAGATCAGCGAGGATGGTCGGATATACGGCCTCAAGAAGTTCGCTGGTCGTTCCGCAAAGGTGGTCGTGCTAGAGAAGAAGTAGCGTATCGTCGTCAAACCACACTGGGTGACTGGGCGGGAGTTGTAGCTCCCAACCCAGTCGGGAGGCCCGATAATGTGAGTATCAGACCCCCAAGTAATCACATCAAGCTTGAACCGAATAAGACTTTCGCAGGAAGGACCGAAACTGGTCGTGTTGGATGCAAGTTCTGCAAGAGCAGTCAGGTCGTCAGAAACGGCAAGAGGAACGGGAAGCAGTTCTACCGATGCAAGGTCTGCGGTAAGCAGTTCGTTGACAACGGATGTTTCCCTCGGATGCGCGTAGACGCCAAGGCAATGTCTGTAGCCATTGAGTCGTACTTCGATGGGTTGTCGTTGGCCAAAGTCGTCAACCTGCTGAGACGTGCATATGGGGTTGTCGTCAATCGTGCCACTGTCTGGAGATGGATTCAGAAGTACGTGCCTCTCGCCAAGAAGCTAGTCGGCAAGTTCACCGTTAACGCCACGAGCTCGTGGCATGCAGATGAGACAGCCGTCAAAGTGAAGGGTAAGATTCACTGGTTCTGGGACGGAATTGACTACGATACACGCTTCATTGTGATGGGGCAGCTCACCAGAAGGCGATCTGTCGTGAATGCTCGTAAGTTCTTCCTGGGTGCCAAGGCTCAAGTTGGTGGGGAAGCCCCTAAGGTTATTGTGACTGATGGTTGTGGGTCTTATCGTAAGGGTGTAACCAAGGCGTTCTGGCGGAAGGTGCAACTCGGGGAGTGCACTCTTGTCCAAAAGGAAGGCTTGAGAGCTAGGCTCGGGAAGCTGTCGAACAACATCATTGAACGATTCCACAACACTCTGAAAGATCGTGTGAAGACTCTCAGAGGGTTCGGTAGCAGGAATGGGGCCGTCAATGCGTTGGACGGCTTCGTGATTCAGTACAATTTCCTTCGAAAGCACACGTCTCTTCGAGGTCAGACGCCAGCCCAAGCTACAGGACTGATTCTGCCCTTGAAAAACGGCTGGGGCGACCTGATTCAGTGGGCAAGCCATACTGACAATTCCTCAGTCGAGAAGCATTCTGCCGATTGAGCCAATAACACGAGATTCCGCATTTCATGGAATTTGGCCGAATCCCATATTGTTGCGGTGTTTCAGGTGCGCTATTTGAAAATAGGGGATAAATATGATGAGGGGCAAGTCACTTAGGTTGCCTAGTGTCCGATTTGGTTCCCAACACTCGGCGTGTCTTCGCCTGGCAGTGAAGCGGTATCAGATTCGGAGGGGTGAGATCTGTGTACAGTGAGAAGGTAATGGACCACTTTGCGAACCCGAGGAATGTCGGAGAGATACCCGACGCCGATGGGATCGGCAAGGTCGGCAACCCGCAATGCGGGGATGTCATGTGGTTGTACATCAAGGTCAAGGACGGCATACTTACCGACATCAAGTTCAAGACTTTCGGGTGTGGCGCGGCCATCGCCACGAGCTCGATGATAACCGAGCTTGCCAAGGGCAAGACAATCGAGGAAGCGAAGAAGATCTCCAGGCAAGATGTCGCCGACTCCTTGGAAGGCCTTCCCCCGACCAAGATGCACTGTAGCAACCTCGCGGCCGACGCGCTCAGAGAAGCCATCAAGGACTACGAGACGAAGCAAGCATCTAAGATGCAGAATGTTTGATTCGTCTTGGCACCTTTTTCTTTAAATTCATGTGTAGCAGTGGGCAGACATGATTGGCAACTGACTGCTAGTAGTTTATAGGTAAATAGAAAGTAAATTCCTCTACCTTATGATATACATCACTATTTATATATTGGATGGCAATAACTAGCCGTTGCCAAGGAACAAGAAAGCGAATGAGACCAAGCTAACGCTAGCGGCACCAGGGAGTCAATCGCTGAGGACGACTGTTCCAGCGTTCATCGTGTGTCAGCTCAGCCTACGATGCGGAGACATCCTAACGTGGAAGGTCGAGGAGAAGAACGTGCGGATTGAATTCAACAAGAATAGAAAGATGAGGTGTGCCGACACCAAAGATGGATAGGAGTTCAAGTCATGCGTCTTATCGAGAATGCTTCGGATGAGAAACTTAGAGGAGGTTTCTACACTCCAGCACAAATTGCCGATTTTATCTTGCGATGGGCTATGAATTCTCGCACGGATTATGACATACTTGAACCCAGCTGTGGAGATGGCGTCTTTCTTGAACGGATCAAAGTTGACAATATCAGGTACGGTTCTATCAAAGCAATCGAATTGATTGATTCAGAAGCTGAGAAAGCACGTGGCATATTAATGCGTGTTCCTGTCTATTCTTGTTCTTGGCTGAGATATAAGAGGTGAGATCTCAAAAGAGCGAAGGGGGAGCGGTTACGGCGAACGCTCGGGCCGTGAGCTCCATGCCTTCATCATTATAGAATGCAGCTGAAATATTTTAACTTGGTGCTTGTACTGAAAACTATGGATCATCAGTACAATTCGAAGGAAACGCTGACTATCGAATCTTTGACTATCTGGACCTGTTTGGACTCGGTTCCAGCACCAGAGATGACAGAGATTTCTTTGATTGGGTCCGCGCCGCTCCAACTGAACTCAATCAAGCCAGTCCATTGATAGCCTGCGGGAATGAGCTTGTCGGTGGAATGTTTTCCATCGATGTAGATCGAGATCTCCCTATCATTGAAATCATGGTTCGTGATTGTGACTGACAAACTCCCTGTCTCCAGGCCGAGCAATGAATCATTATTCTGAAGGATCGCCCAGGAAATGATGGCGATGGCGAAAACCGCGACTGTGAGGACTATCACAACAGTAACCCAATCTGGCGTCTTCTGCCGTCGCTCGCGAGGCGCGCTGGGGCCTGGATACTGGATTGCATGGAAATTGAACCCACATCTCGCGCAGAAAGCGACATTCTCCGGCGACTCTACTCCACAAGAAGGACACCTCATGACTTTCCCCCGAAAGGAAAACATCTCGTGTGTACTTATGTACATATGTACGGATGTGTGGATGCACGGGTCTCAACGAATGCAAGAAGATAAAATTCATGTCACATTCTAGCACGGTGGACATGCCCACCGGTCTCTCGATTTCTTGCTGGCATATCCCCTCGAGGGATTCGGATGTCGCAGGATCCTACAGACATCCGACTACTTAAGCAAACGAGCTCTCAAAAGAATAAAAATCGGGACAGAGTCTAGGATGTCGTGCACATCTAGACCCATCCAGGAGCTCTAACTGTCCACGCCAGAGATGTCGGTGTGCTCCGGGTGCTTCTGCCACTTCCCGAGGTTCTTCTTGCTCGAGAACGGCCTGGTCCCCTCGGCTCTGATCGCTTCGTCGACGGCTCGAGCCTGCTTGTGCCGGGCTTTTTCCTTTCGTCTGACCTGCCCCTTCGTGTCGAACTCGCGGATGTGTCCCCTCACGCGGGTATGCTCGCACGAGAACCGGGATTTCTTTCTGTCATGCCCATGAACGAAGGTTCTTTTCTTGTGGTGTATCATCTGTTGTCACCTCCTGCCTGACTACAGGCATCATCGTTTCTTCCTCCTCTTCTTGACTCGGCTTCTCCTGACAACTATGAGAGCCGCTGCTGATGTCAGGAAAGTCCCTGCCAAGATTATGATCCAATAGGACCTGTTGCCGGAATCATCAAAGAGTGGGCTGTCAGATGGGTTCTCTTTTGGGTCGGGATCTACTTTTAGCGTGAAATTCTGCCAGGCATAGGTGTATCCATCAAAGACCCGAAGACTGACTATACAATCTCCCTGAAATGTCGGGATACCTTGGAATGTTCCCGTGGTCTCATCGATTGTGAAACCCGGAAGCCCTTCGGAAATCGAGTAGAGTAACGGGTCTTCCTCAGGGTCAAGAGCCTCTGCATGATAGACGTAGAGTTCTCCGACCTTCGCAATCGTCCCTGGCGAAGATACGAAGTAGGGAGCGCCGTTTGGAACGGTCAGAGTCCAGACTTGCCAGACATAGCCGATGCCGTCGAATCCTGTGAGATTCACTTCGAAATTGCCATTCTCATTCGGGGTGCCCTCCACTTCGCCGGTGTGGAGATCAACGAAGAGCCAGCCTGGTCCTTCGACTTCGAAATGAATATGGTCGCTGTTCATGTCGCTGACATTGGCGTCGTAATAGTACGGAACGCCCTTCGTCGCACTTGTCACTGGTGATGTCGTCCAGATGGGTAGAGAATTGAGCGCTGTGACGGTGAAATTCTGCCATATGGTGTGCGTGTATTCCGTGACGCTGGCGTTGACCCACCAATAGCCCATGCTCGGTAGGCTGCCGTTGACCACGCCGGTTGTGGAGTTGATCTGAAGGAAGGCCGTGCCATTCCCCTCGAGGAGCCAAAACAGGACCTCGTTCTCAGGGTCGCTTGCGTTCACATCGTAGAAGTACATGGTGTTGTTCTGCCATTCTTCGATGGGGCTGGATGTGAAGCTCGGTGGAGTGCTCGTGACTTCGAAAGAGAAATTCTGCCAGATTATGTAGGTGCCGTCCGTGACGTTAGCATGGATAAAGAACGTCCCAGCTTGATGGGGAGTGCCTGAGATCTCGCCGGTGCTCGGATTGATGCTCAGATAGCCGTTGTCCGTCTCGAGCCCATACGTGAGAAGGTCGGGCGGATCGTCGGGATCGGTAGCATTCGAGTCGTAGAGGTATGCCGAGTTGTTGGCCACCGAGTAGATCGGGGTGCTCGTGAAGTACGGAGCTTGACTACCTGATGTGACCTCCAGGAATTGATGCTCTGAATCCGATCCTCCGTAGCTGTCATTCACCCAGAGCGTGTACTCGTAATCCCCGATTGGTGTGGCACTGCCGTTGAGCCAGAAGCCATCCAGAGAGAGAAACGGAGCGTCCGTCGAAAGTTCTATCGAAAGGCTGTCGGAATCGTCGTCGTGAGCAACCACAAGATAGGCCATGTAACTGTCTTCTTCCTGGGTCGTGTTGCCTGTGCTATCGATCACAGGGACTCTGTTAAAGATGTCGAGATCGAAAGCATAGTTGTCACTGCCCCCATAACTGTCATTCGCATACACGACGAAGCTGTAGAGTCCGGGCGTATCTGAGGTCGTGCCCGAGATGTTCCCGGTCCCCGAGTTGATGTTTAGCCATGCGGGGCCAGACTTCTGCCATGAGACGGTATCGGTGTCTGGATCGTTTGCATCGAAATCGCAGAACCAGGCTTCATTCCTGTACTCGTCCACATGAGCTCCAGGGCCGTTCGTGATGACGGGCTCTCGGTTGTCAACGTAGAGAACGAAAAGATCGGTGTCGGTCCCTCCATAACTATCATTACACCAGACCTGAACGTCGTACCAGCCAACCGGGTCGGAGGTTGTGCCATAGACCAGCCCGCTGCCAGAGTTGATGTTGAGAAAGCTCGCGTTCGTGACCATCTCGAAAGAGACGGTGTCTTCGTCCGGCTCGCTGTAAGAGTAGTCGTGTTCCCAATAGATGTTGCGCCACTCGTGGTCGTCGACTATCTTGTTGGTGATCTCGGGGTCGCGGTTCTGAATGTTGACCGAGTTGTCGCCACCAGTCACATCCGCTCCTGCATGACCATCAGTTGCATAGAAATCGTATTCGTGTGAACCGTGGCTCAGAGTCAGAGAGGCAGTATAGACCTTTCCATCGTTGGTGTGAGAATCCCCGAGATCTACTTCGCTCATAGAGAGGTTTTGGACGGCTCCTGCATTCTCGCGCCATTTGATTGCCGAAGGCAGCTCATCGTCAAGATCCGTGAACGTGCAGTTGAAATAGATCGTCGTGGTAGGATAGCATGGATCGGACGGTTCTCGAGTGAAAACGTTGAGTGTGGGCTTGTTGTTCACATCTAGGTCGTTGGTCGTTGTCTGGACATTCCCGCTCAAGTAGTCCGCCGTCTTGAAGTAATAAGTGTGGTCTCCTCCAGACATCTGTTTGTCATAGTGATATGCAATCGGTGGCGTGTTATCCTCGGAATCGTTCTTGACTGCGTCGTAGTCTGTCGAATCGATGTGGACCTTCATGTAGGTCGGTAGGTCCAGGTCCGCATCATCGAAGACCACGAAAAAGGAGAACATGTCGCCATTGTTTCCAGCTGCGGGAGTTACTCCGTCGTCCGTCAGAGTCGGTATGCGGTTGACCGCGACCTGCTTGGCCGAAGTTGCTATCTCTCCGCTGTTGGCATCCTTCGTCTTGAAGAAGTAATCATGCACTCCACCAGCAAGATCGGATTTCTGGAGATACCATGCCTTGCCATCTACCGTTGTCGTGTCGCCTGTCGAGTTCTCGATCATGTCGAGGTTCGAGACCCCAATGCTGAGCCTCACATAGGTCGGCATTTCATTGTCTGCATCCGTGACAGTCACCCAGAAGTCGATGGCTTCTCCGACGTTCTTCGGTCCGTTGCATCCGTCTTGACTCAGAACGGGATCAGCATGTATCCATGTGACCCATGCCACGTCCAAATGAAGGACATCCTGAGTCGTGTCTGCAGTATAGCTCGTGCCATCAAGGAATTGGATCTTGACCTGATAGGACCCTGAGCGATACTTTGACGTGTCCATGTCCCAAGTGTACCAGGTATTGCTCAATGCCGTTATCGAGATCGTTGTTGAGTCATAGGAAGTCGTCCCCCAGTTGTAGATCTTCACATCGAAGGTCTCTGAGCTGGTGTAGCCTTTGATTCGGAGCCGTTCGTTCCCATATTGATTGACACTCGAAGCGGTCATTTCCACGTCGAGAGCGAAGCCTCTTTCGATCCGATTGACCTTAAGCAAATCGAGCCAGACAGTTGTCTGAGTGGCATCCCCATTAGAGGCATCGACCAATCTGAGCTTGACCTCGTTCGCACCGCTATCCCTCTGCTGAGTCGTGAGGTCGAAGTTGTAGTCCGTGTCACTCCCCGCCGAGATCGTGGCCTTCAAATCCCAGCCGAGAGAAACGTAGTTCCACGCATAGACACCAATATTTTCCGTATCCCCATTCCTGTATCCCTGGCAGAGCACATTGTAGCTGATGGTCTGAGCCGTCGATGTCACACCTGAGTAGGTTATCTGGGCATCGAACTGGTAGCTAGCCACTGGGTTGAACTCGATAAGCAGAGCCACTTGAGTTGTTCGCGTGTCTGGGTTGGCATCGGTCACGCGGACATACGTTTCGAGGCCGTTAATGGTTGATAGAGTCCATTCCCCGCCCGCTGGGTTCGTAGTCCATTCATAGGAGAAGTTCGCGTATGTGATGCTCGTCATTGTGGTCGAGCCGCCTTGGTATTCCACCCCACCGATCTCTATGCCCCAAACCACTGTGCAGGCTGATGTCGATTCGCCTCTGGATATGTGCCACATGGTCACGTCGATATTCGGTGATCCTCCAGGGTCAGAAGGGTCGCTCATGCCCATTTCGGTATCTTGGCCGTTAGTTACGCCTTCAAGATACGTCGTGTCGGCGTCTCCGCCAGCGGTCGTCTCGTCAATCTTGTCGTAGTCCGTCGCAGGACTTACTGGGTACTCGACCAGCGTGACGACAGACCCATCGGAAGTTGGCCTGAGAATCTGGTACGTCGGGGAACCTCCGCCCGTGTTGGCCTCGGTATAAGTTCTCCTACTGGCGTCATCAGTATTGAGGGCGGTTGGGAATCCCGCACCCCCACCAGTTCCGACCACGACATTCTCACTTGAACCTGAGAAGTTCGTGTCCGCATACTGGTCCCCTTCGTAGAGATCCTCATACGATGCGTCCTCCGCGTTCTTGTTTGCTGGATTGATGGTGTAGCCCTTATTGACTGTCTCTGAGCCAAAATTGTAGTCCTGTGCTTGGACCACTTTGGAGACACTAAGCAGGTTCCCCAAGATGCCGAGCATGAGAAGGATCCCGACAAATGCGACCTGGTGCCTCCTCTTTCTCCGTTTCTTTCCAGTCTCTGCTTGTGCCTTTTCCATTGTCGACGGACCTTCTGACCCTCATGAATATCCGAAGGCCTGGGGCGGGACCTCATAGTCTTCCGGTCTGTAGCCCTGGTGCTCCCCGATGGCCTCTACCTCTTTCCTGCGCTCCTCGAGCAGACCCTTCCATCGCTCCTGCTCGGACTTTATCGCGCTATCGTACTCGCCCTCGGTGTAGGTCTTGCCAATCATCTGCTCGAGCTTGCCGACTCTCTCATCATACTGGAGGTCCTTGCCCTGGAGCTGGTCCCAATCGACGGTATCGTAGTCCCAGCCCTTCAGGTGAGCTCGCCGGATCAGGGAGTCCGCTTGGATCGTGCTGCACTTTGTCGTCTCAGCGACGTAGTTCGCCCGGCGCCGGCGTTCCGCACTCCATTTCTTGACCGCTCGAGTGACCCGGTGCACGAGCTTCTCGTGCTTCTTGAGGTCCTCGAGGTCCTTCTTGGCAGCCTTCGCGACCTCCTTCTTGGTCTCTTTGCGGATTCTGAGGATCCGCTTCTTCTTCTCTCGAGCTGGCAGCTTCTTTGACTTCTTGATGGCTTGGGCGCGAGCTCTCGCCCTGGAAACGATCTCTCTCGAGACCCTCGAGAACTTCGCGAACCGCTCCCGGAGGACCTGCCTGACGACGGCGAGGTCCTCGAGCTTCGGACCGTAAAGGGTGTCGTCGACCCCGGCTATGTCGTGTTGATTGGGTGCTCGTTTCCATTCCTGCACGTGCTCCTTGTCGTCGATGAGCCCGGTGTCCTCTGCCTCGAGTCTGAGGTCCTGCTGCTTGGAGGCCTCTGACCGATGCTCGACGCGCCGCTTTATCTGACCTTGATAATGAGAATCATGACACTCTCGACAGATCGGCTGCCCTGAGATGTCGCGCTGATGCACGGGCCGCTGCCATCCGCATCGAGCACAGACTTCGCCTTCGGGATCGTTCTTGCTCAAGATGTCGTGCTGAGGACCGAGGCTCTCCTCAAGGTCATATTGCCTCGACCCGGTGATTTGCTTGCGAGTGTACTTATCTACATGAGTGAGACCGAGTGACCTCGGCCGATGTCTATGATGATCTCTAACCCGCACGGTTTTGAGGGGCATCGAGACCTCCTTTTGTCGACGGAAAAACCGGGAGAAAACGGTCGGCGGCCGCCGGTGGGATCCCCCCACTCCCTCGAGCCGAAAACGTCGAAAATGAGGGGGGGCCGAGAGACCATAGGTCTCTCTCTTCTCTTTCTCTTAGGATATGAGGGGGATTACTAGGTGGTGGGGTGACTGAACCATCGGCCAGCAGGAAAAGCGTGCTCCCAATCATGTTTCCTTCTCCATTTCACGAGCCAGCGTCGTATGCGGGCATTTGAAGATCCGCTCGAGGTTGGTCCAGTTCAAGGGGATGCGGACACGCTTCCTGTTCACGGTACCGAGCTTCAGGACGGGATGACCTTCATCCTCCGGAGGCATCTCTTCTCGATGTTGTCGATAGACATGTTTCGCAATGTCGACGGGACGGACCTGATTTAGTTGTGAGGAACGGTCGGGTCCGGATTCGAAGAATTGCAGGATCTTGTCGGGGACCATCATCCCGGGGCACGACGAGATCTCCTTCATGAAATCCTCAAACCAGTCCTCTGTACCGTGGACCTCGCCCATGATGAAATTCGCAGAACCCCGACGGTCATAGGATATGTCCCCGACCTTCAGCCGGTCAAAAGGTTTTGTCCAGGGACCCGTTCCTACCTGGAGTACACCAGCGACTTCCTCGAGATAGAACTCGCCTTCTTTCCTCTTCTCGAGCTCATCCTCGAGCCTGACCCTGATGACGAAACCGAGTTCCTTGCAATGATAAGATCGGCCCTTCTTGGCGTTGTATTGCTGCGTCAAGGCTTCGGACTTCTGGATGTGCCACTTCATGTACGGGAGCAGTTGCCGAGGAGCGTTGCCCATCTTCTGGGTTATCGTCACCGGCACGGTCTGGTACTTGCGGTTTTCACCCCACCACATGAGCGTGGCGAGCACGACCTTCTCGTAAATCGCCAGACGCTTCATGTACTTGGTCCATTCATCTAGCACCACAACAACGACCGGACCGGCCAACTGTCCGGGATGTTGAGCCTGGTACTCTTTGCAGATGACTGCGTACTCGTACCAGAGCTCTCGCATGCTGTTTATGTGTCGGACTCGGTCATGTGGTCTCATGACCTGACGAAAACTGCTGCTGGTCTTCTGCAAAAAAATGATGTTCGTGAGCACATAGAAATGGAGCTTGCTGGCCAGATCGTACATGTGTTCGACCATTTCCTGGGTCTTGCCAGTGCCGCCCTCGCCCGTTACCAATATCACGCTGGCATCCCGGGGCTCGAAGATCCTGTTATTGACAGAATGTGCGCATGGAGGCCTATGCTGAACCTTCGTATTTTCCGGCAAATACTCTTCAGGAGCCGGCAATGCTTCCGTCATTCGTACCTCCGTCTCTCGCCCCTCATCTTGACCAAGAGCGGACAATCTTCTGGGCATTCGTGGTACTTCCACATCTGCATGGGGTCGGGGAGATCCTTGTCCTTGACCGAGGTCCTGAGCCCCATCCCCATCAGGTCGATCATCTCGTGCAGAGCCGCGAACCAGCGCCGGAAGTCCGAGAACTCGAGCTGGTCATAGTATTCCTGGTTGTCGAGCTTCCCGAGGTCCTGCTCGACGTCCTTCCAGGGTTTCATGTAGAGCTCGTACTGCTCCTTGCTGATCTCGAGTTTGGTGAGCTGAGCTTTGAGAGCTGCAACTATCCTGTCGTAGACCAGGAGCGGATAGGCGGCCAAGAGCCGGTGCTGCAGAGCTGCCTGGAAGGCGTAGTCGATTGCGGTCTTCAGGGGCTCGTATGACCGGAGATCCTGCGCGATCAGCTTGCTTTCGATGGTGACTTCTTTAGGTGCAGTTTCAGTCTCAGCCATCTCGCGAACCTCCTCGATGCGCGGTTCTGTTGTTTCCTCTCCAGATGTTGATAGTGAAGACAGACTCTGCAGGCTCGAGGGAGGGTCCTCAAGAACAAAGCATCGGGTGGATTCCTGTAGTCTTTCTGGTCATTTTTCGGAATGTCTTCACAGAATGCGTTGGAGACCACGACGAGCTCGTCATATCGGTCGCATTTGCTCCTGTCACCCTTGACGCAGTCACGCCAGGGGATGAACTCATAATCACCATCTCTAATGATTTTGAGGACCGGCGCGAGGGGGTCCGTTGAATCGAGTTCGTTGTCGACGATCTCAATCTTGGGCGCCGGAGTCGGCGTCTTCAGGACTCGGGTCCTCTTCATCGGTACATAGGCGTCGATCCGCTTGTCAAACAGCTTGAGCTCGTCGTAGAGAATGTCGAGATTACTCTTCTTTTCCTTCATCGATTGCCTCCTGGTCTTCTAGATTACCTTTCTTCGGCGTCGGCTGGGAGAGAGCGGTCTGCATCGCACTCTCCTTGTTCTTCTTGGAGATCTCGAGGGCCATCGCCAGCTTCCCGCACATTTGGATAAGAAGGTTGTCCAGTTCTTTCCTGAGATACTCTGGGATTGGCTCCTTCTTGCCAGTCTCGTCCTGGGCCATGCGCGGATCCGAGGGGCACACCTTCAGGTTCTGCAACTCGAGCCATTCGTCCAGCTCCTTGTGCTGGTATTTCTTGAACCATTCGTTGGACAGGATCTTGTCCAGAGCATCAGCGTAAAGTGGCAATGATTCATTATCAAAGGAGAGAGACCCTTTCTGGCCCTTGAGCAGGTCCCTCATCTCCGGGAATCCTGATATGAGCGTCTTTGAGGCCTCGGAGAGTGCGTCGAACTGCCTCTTCAGTTGCTGGATGATTTCGAGCTTCGCCTGGTCTTGAGCTAGGAAGGGTGCTGGTCTCAGAGCCATGTTACCATCTCCTCAGATATTTCCAGAGCCACGAGACCGTTGCCGTCGGGATGAAGTCCGTGAAGGGCAGGATCTCCTCGACGAAGGATACCGTGCCGAATGCGAGCGCGTAGGGCTCTCTGCCGATCATCGTCAGGATGAACAATGTCTGTAGTGGTGCCCAGACCAGGTCTCCGAGTTCGCCGATGACCGGCATGAGATAGGTCAACATCCCGATCGTATCGACGATCATGCAGAGCATGAGCTGGACAAACGGGTGCTCGAGCCCCGGAATCGCATCGATAGGGTCCTTGGCTCTCAATCATCAACCACCCATCCGGGTCAACAGGTACATGACCGCTCCGAGGGCTCCGAGGAACCCGAACAACAGGATCATCACGATCTTCGATTCCCAGATCGAGGGCGCCTGCTGGTTCCTCGGCACACGGTTCGCCTCGAGGAGGGAATGCTTGACCCCCTCCGCGTAGATCCTGTCGAGCTCTTCGTGGGCATCACCGACCTGTCTCCTCGCCGCCAGATATGCGTTGTTGAAGACTTTCGTGGCCGGCGTGATGATCTTCTCCACGAGCTCTGCGGCATTCTTTCCCAGCCAACTGAGCTGCTTGTGGGGAGGGACCGCGCAATCGACCGCTATGACAAAGTGTGCCAAACCTTTCTCGAGCTCGGGCTCGAGGCATTCGGTGTTGAGCCTGAAAGTGAAATTCGTTTGGTTGATCCAGGCCGCCACGAGAAGGGCGCCGAGGAAGAGACAGAAGGGGCCGATGAAGAGCGGCGTACCGAAGGCGGCCGCGCCCAGGTCCGCAGCCGACACGATCAGATAGACTTCGATGAGCTCGAGGAGCAGCAGCCCACCGATCATCAGACTCCTGATATTCCGGTATCCGTGGTCCGTCTCGCTATACTTGCACGGATTGAGGAAGTTCTCGAGTCTCATCCCTTTTGGGAACATCATGCTGAAGAATCGCGGCTTGTCACGGGAGAGTCTGGTCATGTAGAGATTCAGTGTGAGCTTCTCGCCTTGGATCTCCTTCTCGTACTCTGCGATCAGCTCCGGCTTCGCCCAGTAGCTCGTGTAATCCTTGCCGTGCTTGTTATTGATCTCGATGGGCTTCTTGAAAGTGTTCTTCTCGAAGAACTCGTCTTCCAGTTTCCGCGCCCTGTACTCACTCAAAACCGACCTTGGCATCATTTCAGAACCCTCCTTCGCTTCCTGTGCCTGAACGACAGAAAGTAGAGGATCGCGACGAAGAATGTCAGGCCAGGGAGGATGTAGAAGGCCGTGTCCCAGCGAGGCGTGACCTTGAGGAGGTTGCTCTCGTGCACGAGGAGGCCGCAGACCGCTTTCACGCGGACGTAGTATTTGTCACCGAGCTGCAGGTGTATGATCGTCTTCTCGTTGAGTTCTCGGTCGTAGATTACGGCGTAGGGGTCCCCGTGATAGACCTCATTCTTCTCGCTCGAGACATAGACCTCGTAGTAGGCGAAGTCCTCGTCGAGGACGACGTCCCACTTCACCTTGACATGGTCGACGCCCTGATGGACACAATATAGGTTGAAGTCCCCGAGCCCGACCTCGTCCGCGAAGAACTTGATGTAGCCGGCGCTGAGACCGACGGCCTGAGGCATGAGAATCGATGCGGCAGCGTCGAAGTTCTCGTCCGTGGCGTTCGCCCCGGAGATCCCGTCATAGTACGGGTAGGAGACGGTCGCTGCGTAGTGGACCCAGAGGGACGCATTTGAGGCGACGTTGTAGGTCCCGTTCTCGGGCGAGGGATAGAAGAAACGATAGTCATAGGCGTACTGCTCGAAGGCTGTGTGTCCGTTCAAAGGATCGAGGTGGGAGTGGAAGGGCACGAAGAGGTCCTGGACCACATGGAGAGACCAGCCGAAATAGTACCAGGCAGTACCGATGTCTCCTGACTCGAAGGTCTCGACGGCCTGGTCGAAGAACTTTTGGGCTATCTCGTCCGCAGGCGTGAACCCGGAGAGACCCTGTTCCGTGATTGGATTGTAGTAATGGTTCGCCGCGAGGTCGATCCGGTCACAATCCGTGACTGCCTTCTTGATCCTTTCGAGGGCCCCGGAGTCGACCAAGTATGTGACGAGGTAGGTGTGGTTGTCTTCATCCAGAACATTGATTGCGAAGTCCAGAATCGTCGGGTGATTGTCGGTCTTCCAGGCCTTGACGGGCCCAGAGCTCATGCTGAGACCTGAGACCAGCATTGGAATGACCATCAGTGTCAGTACCATGTGTGAGCTCCTCGTTGGCGCCTCCTCCTTAGGATCCTCGAGATGAAGATGATCAGAACGAGAACGAAAATCGCCAGAGCGATCAGGAGCTCGTCTCCAGTCTCTCGCAGCCATGCCTCGAAGAACATGCCGAAGAGAATCGTGAACAGGAGGAGGAAGGTGAACTGGCGCTTTGAAAACTCGAAATTCCAGCCTATCGCCAGGATGTAGGTCAGCATGATCGCGATTGCGACGACGATGATAAGGATCCCGAGGGTGTCGAGGCCTTGGATGTTCATCTCTGACCTCCTCTGAGGCGCTTCTTCCCTTCCTTGTGAGCCCTCCACATTAGGCCGAATAACGTCAGGACGATGAGAAACCCGGTGATGGCCTTGAATCTGAAGTCATCAGAGAGAGCTGCCGCGATCTTGACGAGGTCGTTCCAGTCGCCGAGGCGCAGAGAACCACCATTGACTTCATACCCGTAGTCTGGATTGATGGGGATTGAGATGTTCGTGAGCATGAAGGACCTCTTCGCCGTGATGTTCCCGTCGATGTAGACCGTCTGAGACCCAGCCTTGACATAGTGGCTCTCGAGCCATGAGATCGAGTACCAGCCTGCGAGGATCTCGAACTCGAACCCCGTCGCAGGAACCTCCATTCCGGCAAGTCCGTCCGGGCCATACGGCAGGCATGTGATCCTCCATTCCATCGGGACGGAATCGTTATACCAGTCGGGCTTTGGAATGTAGACAGTCACGATGGGAACCAGGATGTCGAGATACTCCGGGTCGTCGTCTACCAGCACAACCCCGGTCCAGACATTGCGGTTGAAGATGTCCGTCACCTGGAGGAGGATCTCGTCTTCCTTGTATGCCTGGAACTCCCCGCGCCAAATATCGATCCAGCCTTCAGAGAGCGAGTAGTACCTCGCCAGTAGTTTCTCTTCATAGTAACCCAGACCCGTGTAGAGGTTCCAGTAACGGACCCGGACATCCACCTGGCCCGAGTCGAACCTGAAATAATCCAGGTACATGCTTGAGTCCGTCGCCTGGAGCTCGTCTTCGCTCAACAAGAACTCGAGGGACCAATATGTGGTCTCGGGATCCCATAGAGGCGTGATTACCAATTCAGTCCAATCAGATAGACTTAGATCGACGTTCATGGAGTCCAATAGGGTCGTTGCATTCCACTGCTCCAAGTCGTACCAGCCAACTGGGTCACTACCTGAAGCTTTGGAAAACTTGAAGCTGATTCTTAGGCTGTCGAACATGAAGGTATCGAGGCTCGTGTTCGAGGTGAAGCCGAGTTTGGCCAGCGCCCCCTCGTCGGGATCCCCGTCGGTGACTATGTGGAGCTTGGCAGAGTATGCCCCGTGATACTGCGTGGCATTCGTGCGAACAACTTCGGCCAGATTTCCTCCACCTGTGGCGAAGGCTTCTGCATCCCAGGAGCCGTATGTCGTCGATTCCTCAACGCCGGTTTCGAAACTGTTGATGATTGTTGTCTTGTACTCGGCAGCGTGCGTTGGCTCAGTCACATAGAAGAGTGATACCAAGAGGATCCCGACGGCGAGCAGACAGCGTCTCATGTCGCCTCCTCAACTGTACTGCCTGCCGGACCTTCCTCCTCGAGGCCTTCGCATGAGCAATATAAAGATGATCAGCACACTCGCGCCGGTCAGGAGAATCATTGACAGACTCGTCAGACTGAGACTCGTGCTCCCTGAATCACTGGTCGGCGAGCTCCTGTCCGAGGGTGTCGTCGAGTCCTCTTCTGGTTGTTCGTAGACCGTGGGCCGCACGACCGTAAAGACATGACTGGACCATAGAGACCAGCTGAATGAAATCGTGCCTTCTGCGGTTGCGTTCATGGTCGCCACATGCACATCATCGATGTAGACCGTATGAATCGCATTCAATGTGAGTCCTGAAAGAGTGAAGGTCGCGACTGCGCTTGGATCCGTCGAATTTGCAGTCCACTTCACACAGATAATCCTGTAGTCGTAGAGGGTGTTGGTCAAGTAGCCACTCGAAGTCTCCGCTCCGATCTCCAGCCAATTGTTCAGCTCTATCGAACTCGCCTTCACCTCCAACTTTGAGAGCGTTGCGTCGTCTGCGAAAGAATAGTTGACACCGTTGCCCTGACGGATGATTACAGTACTGTCTATCATCACCATTCCAGGCGTGGGCGTAGTTTGCCCGAATGTGCTCATGCTCACATAGCCTAGCAGACAGACTGAGCTGACTAGGAAGATGGAAACGAGATTAGCTGAGAGTTTACTGTCCATTCTTCCCTCTTTCTCTAACGACCAGCATTATCAGATAGATTGCAAGTATCCAGAGAGTCGTGTAGCTAATGGCTACCAAGGTGCATAACAGATCATATTCGTTCATGATGCCTCCATTAGACATTGGCATACCAATAGAACGTCCAAGTATTCGACCCAGGCTGATTCTCGAAACTAATCACGAACTGAGTTGACGAAATGCTCGTGACGGTGGAATTCCCAATCAATGTGTTATTCCCGGTGACAAGAACGACTGTTGGCGTTGCGCTGAGACCGTGATTAACAGTGACGGTATTGACCCCGCCTGTTATCGCTATTGCTCCAGAACTTTCGGTGACATAACCATGATTCGAATGAATGTCGGTCCCCGTACAATAGACTTGAATTATCTTCGATGTGGCGTAGAAGAAGTTATCTGCGATTGTATTATTGTCGCAACTATCCATATATAGGTCGATGTTTGCCGACCTGAACAAATTGCCGACGATTATATTCTGACTTGAGCTTTTAAGTCTCAGACCTTTGTCACCGTTGGCTAGTGTGTTCCCAACGTAGCTCGTCCAAGCTCCCCCCGTCACGTTTATTGATGGAACACCACCATAAACTGAGTTGCCCACAACACTGCTCCGAGTTAGTTTCCCAAAGAAGAAGGATGAATTGAGTCCGTTTATGGAAGCGTGGTTTCCCGTGATCGAGGCAATAGATTCTTGAGAGCTTCTGAAACTAATGCAGTTGGCATATTGGGTAAATTCGTTGCTGCCAACAACTATATGCGACCATAGGTCGAGTGCGTCGATTCCAACTGAGGAGGGCATCATCAAGAATTCGTTTCCCGAAATAACTGGATTACAACTCACATTGATGACAACTCCCCGTTGGTTGCTACTTATGTACAAGAAGTTCTCAGAAACGATAGGTTGTGACCAGTTCAAGTGAACCGCAACTAGATTGGTTTCAAAATAGTTGTTTGTAATCTTCATCCCTGTTGCCTTCTCCACCTTGACTCCGATTTGGTCGAATCCTGAGATGTCGTTGTCAGTAATCCTGCACGCATTCGGCCCTGACGAAACCGTGAGGTTCTGCTTGAGCCAGACACCAATCTGGCCGTGCAAGAGACGAGACTGAGTAACTTGAGAATTAAAGTCTGCTCCAAACAGGATGACTGGGTAAGCAACGGAATCCGTGTAGATGTCACTGATGATGACTCCTCTGCTCAAATCATCAATTTCAAAACCGATTGTGCCAAGATTGGATTCATCGCCCAATAGAGTGAATGATCGTATGAACATATTGAACGAATTAAGTTCGTAGCTCTCCCACACCAAACTACGGACCTGAAAGATTGTATCATTTCTGTGTTTGACAGCCAGCCTTATTCCGTTTCCGTCAAGACTGATACCGTCTTTCACCACTATTGTCGTCGTCAAGTTCAGCTCGTAGAAGCTGTTGAAAGCGGAACGAACATACACAGTTCCTATTGGCCCAGAGGGTTTGAACGAGACAACGCTAGGTACGTCAGCGGCATCAATGCAATCTTGGATGAGTTTTGTAGCATTAGTTGAGCTGAAATCCATATTGCCAGTAGTCCCATTCTTTCCGTACCAAGTGTTATCAACACGAAAAATTACGTAGCTGGTAGGATTTACCATCGACCCAGGCACAATCACCGTAGGAATGCTCGGGGTAGTGGCCGAGATCATGATGCCCATTGAAGGCCCGATCATGAGGCATGAGATCGCGATTGCTGAGATGATGTAGGTAAGCTTGATTTTCCGCTTCGTTTCCTGCTCATTTGCTTCTGACATTTCATTGCCTCCTCTTCCTGCCCCTCCTCCCTGGCCTGAAGAGAGTGAGCGCGACTACGATTACCAGGACTGTGATCAGAAGGCCCACGAAAATCAGAGTCCAGGTCCAGAGATTGTTGCCGAAGAGCCCGGAGAACGTCAGAGCTTCTGCTGCAGGCTTGCCCCCGTCCATGACATCCTTCCAGAAGTCGCCTGCAGAGAGGGCTTGCGTGAGAGCGTCGGTTATGTTGAGGACGACCTCGTTGCTCTTGGTGAGCTGCCCGGCGAAGTATTCGCTCATCGCTTGGGCATTCTCGGAGAGCTCCTCGTTCTGCAGCAGCAGCTTCGCGATCACTGCGTTGGAGGCCTCGAACTGGTTCTCGGTCCAGGAGTAGTATTTGCTGATCGTGCGCTCGAACCTGTCCTGCATGTCCTTGTACTCGGACGCGAGCTGCGCGGTCTGGGCTTGGACGATGCTGACGAAATTGAGATAGTCCTGCCGGACCTGTTCGTACTTCTCGTCGGTGCTCTGCTGCCAATCGCGGAGAGCTGTCATCGACTGGTTGTAGCTGAGGTCGATCCTGTCCTGGGCATCCCCGTAGATGTCGTCCATGTAGCCTTCCCAGTTGTCCGCCCAATCCTTCATACCGAAGGGGTCGTTCACAAATTCTCCTGTCTTAATCAGGCCTCGGACGAAACTACCGACAAATGGAGTCGCAAGAACCCAATCCATCTTCCAGTCCGAACCGTTGCCCTGAATCTGAGCAGGGAGCGAGAGGACCGAAACTATCCCCGATGGATACTCGAGCTCGACACCAGCCTGCTCGTAGATTGGACCAGCGCAGTCCTTGAACGTGTTGACAGTCTTGTCGACCACGCTGTTGTGGACCTGGATCTTGCACTGAAGATAGTCCACATAGTAATCGATGAGATAGATCTCGTCGGTGTCGAGGTCCTCGAGGTCCGCAATGTAGCTGATGAGGGCGTCCTCGACGGAATCCTGGAGATTCTTGTATCCCTCGGAGACCAGTCTGCCGGAAGCTCTCTGTTGCTGGATGTCGGTCGTGCCGAGGACATTGAGGAGCTCCTCGCTAGACATGCTCTCAGCCAGACCGACATCCTGGAAACCGAACAGCTGGGCCCTGAGAGATTGCTCGAGCGTGACTGCCGTCGGGTCCAGGTCGAGCCTCTTCTCTTCCTTGGTGTCGTCCGGGTTCACAGGTTCGAGAGCCCAATCGACCGATGTGGCCCCTGGCAGTATCGCGGATCCGAGGACGTAGAGATAGTCGAGTGCGAAGATCTGCGAGGAGGAGCCTTGGAGTTCGAACCGGATCTCGTCGAGGTCCCCTCCAACGAGTCGGTTGTTTGAGATGTATTTGTCGGCCAATAAGGTCCCGTTTGTGCCGTAGAGGAAGAGCGTGACCGAGGAGGTCGTGAGGTCGAATGCGATGACATGGTCCGTGCCTGCACCTGCCGGGCTGTAGAAGACTCCGAGCTGCCTCGTCCCTGAGTCGTAGTCGTAGTAGAAGGCCCCCGAGTGGACCGATATGTTGATCCAGTCACCACTGAGGTCATAGAGTGAGATGTTCGTCCAGGACAGCGCATTGGAGACGTTGAAGCCCATTTCGTAGTAGGCCTCCGTCTGGTTGATCTCCGGAGCATCGGTCTTACTGAGAACTGCTGAGGCCTTCGCGCTGCTGACCGGGCTCACGGCGAGTCTGCTATTCGAGATGCTGATGCTCGGGGTCCCCACTAGAGCCTTGAAGTCCCCGCGCTCGTCGCACGACGTCGCATAGTCCGGCTCCGTCAGAGTGTAGACCACTTTGCTGAAGTGCGGAGCTATGGTCGCGTTGAAGGGGTCCTCGACCATGGCGGCCTCGGATGAAAAGGTGATCTTGATCGGTGCAAGCAAGATGAGTAGGGCTGCTACTGTTGAGATCGACACTATTCTTGTCAGCATATCGACATTCTCCTGGGTGCTTCCTCGAGACGGAAAGAAAAAATGGGGGGAGGCCCGTCTGTTGACGGGCTTTATTCTCACTGCTTCTTCCTTGCTTTGTGTTTCCTGCGTTTCAGGATGACACTAGCGATCAGGACGCCGGCGACAATCGTCAAGGTCAGGACGATGATCCACACGAGCAAACTCGCGAATGCGACGATCATCGAAAGAGGACCGACCGAGGTCTTCCCGTCTTCTACCGTGTTCATGGAAGCACTTCTCGCGGCCATCTCGGTATCGAGGTCCTCGCCGTCGACGGCGATGTTGTCCTCTCCCATCAGGATGCTGCCGATCAGGGCGTTAGTCGCTTGCCATGTCGTGCCGACATCTAGACCATCAAGCGCATGTGCGGTCAACGATACCGTGAACCATGGGTCCACAATCTCGTCCGGTCTCGAGTCCGTCAATGCGATCATGGAGAAGCATTTCTTTCTGACAGCATTGGAGATGTCTGTCTTTATGCTCTTCCACTCGGCGCCCGTCACATCCCTCGGGATGTAGACGTAGTCGACATCGTCCCAGCCTGCGTAGTACCCGTGCTCCTCGTCGTAGGTCACTTCCGCGCCCTCATCCTTGGCGTCTCCGACGAATGTCTTCATTGCGGTCTTCTCGACCTTCGTCGCCATTCCCTCGGATGCCGTGATGTTGATTACCAGGTTGTCGACGTAGTAGTCGATTACATAGGCTCGAGAGACATCATGCCGGCCGGCGAGATAGTTCTCGATGCTCTCGTCGCTGGTATCCCGGACACTATCCCAACCCTTCACGACGGTCTTGCCCCTGAACTTCGCATCCGTATCTTCAGCGGTCTCGAGCAGGATCTGCCCCAGATCCGTCTTGTTGAGCTTGTTGTCGTTGCTCAGGTCCTTGCCTGTCGGGTTATATCCGATGACATCCTGGACCGTGCTGTCGTTGCTCAACGTCACAACATCCTTGAGGTCGTTGAGCGTGTAGGCGACGTTGTACTTCGTCACCGTCTCATCGGGCTCGATTTGAAGAGCTCTCGAGGCCTGACCGACTGTCGTGATCTCCGTGTGACCCGTCGTCTGAACGAAGTAATCGATGTAGACCGTCTTCGCAGCTATGCTCTGTGTGAGTTCGATCCAGTCGACTTCGTCATACGTCATGGTCGCATCAGACACCTGCTTGTATCCAATCATGGTGCAGTTGTCGTAGAACGCGTAGAACACAACGTTTGGCGAGGCGAACAGAATGCCCAGCTTGTACCATGTATCAGCACTGACGGTACCGAAGTTCGGCGTGTGAACAGTTCCTGCTACCGCCTTGTACAATCCATGGAAGTTGTTGACCGTGCCAATATAGATGCTCACGTTCTGCAGACCGTCGTCATTTCTGAGAGCTAATGTCACATTGCTCCCGGTCGCTGCGACCTTCACCCGGATCTCGAAGTACATCCCGTTGTCCAGCGCCCCTGCCACGCCCTCATCGAGGCTGGCATTGGTCGCGGCCGTCAGGACCAACTTGCTGTCGCTCATCGACGTCGTTGCCGGCCAGTACCAGTCACCCTTCGCATCGAACCTCTGGAGTGTCACGATGGGGTCCAGGGTGTACGCGATGCTCTCGTAATGTGGCTCGAGCCTGACATCGACGTCCTTCTCTGCCCAATAGTCAGAGACTTCTGCTCTGGCCGTGACCGGCACAAGCACGGTCACAAACGCGATAGCCACCGCTATCGCGAGACTCTTTCGTAGGTTTCCCAAAACTCTGTCCATTTCTAGTTGCCTCTTGTGGGAGAGATCGGGAAGTCACGATCATGTTGAAGGAGGAAAGTCCTACGAGCAAAACTCTGTGACCTCCCGTACTCGTCTCCCATCAGCAATCGGGAATGTGTTGGACGCACAATAGAGGTCTTGTTTCCGGGATTGTGGATTCTCGGATTGTACGAAAACGTCGTTCTCGGAAAGCGAAAGAGAAATCTACAGGATGGACTTAGAGATTGATCTTGCGGAAGCCCTCTTCGACACATTCTCGGACAAAATCCTCGATCTTGATCCTGCTGAAAATCTTGAGCTGCCAGAGCTTAGCTCGGGTCTGCTTGGGGACCCTGATAGTGAGGGGGGTGAGATCCGGGTCGCCCTCATGGTCCAACAAAAGTCCGCTCGTAGCCTCCATCCGTACACCATATTTGTCCGTCATTGCTTATCAATACTCCGCGAGGAATACGGGCCCATCCCTAGCCCCCTATTCTTTATGGAGTTCTCCTTCGAGGCAATCGGATACCCTCATCCTAGCCCCTTCGCGCAATCTCTGTTGAACCGTCCACCTTGAAACCTTGAGCTGCTCCATAATCTGCGATATAGACCTCCCGCTTGCCCGTAGGCCCATGACCTCCTCGACCGTCACCTTTCGTCTGCGCCCCCATGAATGCCCTTCTGAACGAAAGCGAATGATGCCTGCCTTCGTCCTTGAGGAGATCAGAGTCCTCTCGAACTCGGCCGCCGCTCCGAGAACCTGCAAGGTGAAAGCTCCATGAGGTGTGTCCGTCGAGGCCTCTGGCATATCGATGAACCTCACTCCTACTCGAAAATCTTGGAGCTCCTTCAGCAGAGTGCAGAGGTCCAGGAGCGACCGCGCAAGCCGGTCGACCTTTGTTGTGAGGACCAGGGAGAACCGATTAGCTCGCGCATCTTTCAATAGAGTATTGAGTTGAGGACGGTGCCGCGAGGCGCCTGAAATCCTATCGACATATTCTGCATGGACAGTGTAGGTTCGGTCTGCTGCATACCGACGCAGAGGCAAGAGCTGATTCTCGGGATCCTGAAATCGAGGGTCTTCCTTGTCGTCCTTCTCGAGAGAGACTCGAGCGTAGAGCGCGACCTTCAGGACCTTCGCATTTGTCGGGGAATATAAGGAAACGGGCTCCTGGATGACCGAGTTCATGCGTGGCCTCCAGGGGGATTTTCGCTTTCTACCCGATTCTGCGAGTCCGTTTGAGCGGTAATTACTACTGAAATCCAGACGATACCTGTGGTGAAAAGGACTGATACCATGATATAGAAGAATGACGTGAACCAACCGAAAACCAGTAACATCGATGCGAGAACTTCCCATCCAAGGACCTGCATTGGCAGACTGAGACGTCTCATTGGACAATCCCCTTTCTCTTAGGATGATTCTGTGAGTCACATCCAATATGCCAGATCATCTTGCTCGGCCTCCTTGCCTGTCAATATTTGTATGTCATTGGAGCTGGCTTTCTCGATTGCGTAGTTATGTGTAGCCCAACGAATCCACGAACTCTCGTCGTCGAGAAGGCTGGGTGCTAGATTCCAAATAAGACGACCGCGCTTTGGACTCAATTTGGAGAGATAACATCTAGGGCAATAGGTCTTTCTTGCTTGATCTGGCTCCATCCGTTCATATTTCTCTAGCACCTTGAAGAACTCTGGCGACCAGTGATCTTTGATTAAGTACTCTGTGTTGCATAGAACGCACCTGCGGAAGCCGATTTCAAAATGAAAATGACATGCCTGACAAAGTGGGATAGCGTCCCGCATGTCGACATAATCTGCCAAGCATTGACATTTGACTGTGTGATGAGGAACGAGATTCTCACAAGAACCACACATCATGCAAACTCGACCTAAGAGAAATATGGTCCGGTTGAACTTCCAGATTTCTGTCCGGCGAATTGATTTCTTGTTCATCGGACTCTCACCACCCTTACTACTTCAGTATAATGCTCATGCAATCGACACCATATTCTTGGGATTTTCAAACAAGGATTCCTCCCGATGAATGAATGACCGCACTTTAGGAAGACTTGAAACTCAAATGCGCCTTCAGTCAATCTAGATGTCATCCTTTTTCTCCAAGATGATTTTCGCACTTTCCCCCATTCTGCGAGAGCTCGGCGATCATGCGCTCGAGATCCTTGCGCCGATAGCACCCCTTCGCCATGAGATACATGACGTCGAACTCTCCCCGGGGAAGGTCTCCGTAGATGAAGAGATCCTTCCCGGCGCCCACTCCGTAGCCGGCCTCGAGATGAGCAGACCGGCCGGCTGGGAGAAAGAGGACCACAGTATCAGCCCAATCTAGACCAGTCTTGTCAACGTGATATGCTTTCTTCGTCGATTCGGCATCGAGGAACTTCAGCCAGTCGATTCCCTCTCGAGGTTGTCCGGGTTCCGATGCCTCGAAGATGAAATTCTCGGGATCCGTGAAGTCGTAGGCCTCATGCCCCTCGCCCCTGAGGACTCTGGCAAGGGCTCGGGTGTCAGTGACGTTCTTCCAGCTCGAGGCTATGTAGATCTTTCTCGGCATTTAGTTCGCCAGCTTACGCTTGTCTCGATAGAAGAAGGAACAGAACGTGAGACGTTCTGATTCGGGGATAGCACCAAGCCGCGAGCACCAGTAGCAGTCTCCGGCCTCTCCTCCGATCCACCGACCGCATTTCTCACAGTCACTCACAGTCCTCAGTCCTCCTCCGGGCTGAACCAGCCCATGTTGGCATTCACGACGAGCTGCTTGTCGACAAACGGTTGAGCACAATACAGGCAGACGTGCCCGACCTTGCACCAGTGCGTCCCACCGGCTCCCTTCCGAGCGTAGATCACATTGACAGGGGCTCCACACTTGCCACAGCGAGGAGGACTGCCCGGATATTGAATGAGCTTGGGTAGATCCGTCGGTGTAGATGCCGAAGGTGGCTCGCTAGAGGGCCCATGTGGGCTCTGTATAGGTACTCTTACGGGGCCCTCTAGGTGTAGACACTGTACGTTAGGGTTATTCTTTCGCTGACCCTCACTATCAGTGTAGACACGCCTCATCCTTCTCACCGTCCTTGACCTGGAATAAGCAGCCGCCGAACTCCTCCGTCCTGTCCTTGAAACATCCTGTTGTGTTGCTCCACCAGTCACAGACCACGCATTCCGCGACTTCGTACTTCGGCTTCGCCTTTCTCTTCTCAGACATCATCCCTCACCGTCCTTGAGAGAGTCGGGGGCGGGGCGCAATGCTATCAAGGCACGGTCATGCCGGAGCCTCCCGACACATTCTGAGGAGATCCTCAGTGGACACGCCTCCGCCTTTCCCGCTCTCGTTGTCATTGTGAAATCACTCTGATTCGTCGTAGCACAGAGGGCATTTCAATAGCTCGGCTCTCAATGCTGGTTTCTCTCCCTTCTCGACATCGTGCTCAATCCTCCAGACGGAATAGCAATTGAGGCACTGAACTGTCACATCAACCGTCTCATATTCAATCTGCTTTTTCTTTTCTTTATCCATCTCTATCTCACCTTCGGAACATTGTATGTGAATCCCTGGAAGGACTTCCTTGGGCCACCGTCATGCTTATCCCATGAGTCGGAGTCGAAGTATGCGACGCACCATGTAGTCGCTGCGTCTTCAATCCGGTCAATGATAAAGTAGCCCTGCCAGCGACCAGATGCGGCGAACCAGAACCTGTCTCCGGGCTTGACGTCCGGGACCGTTGGGAACTCCCAGAAGCACTCTCTTCCGTCCGATGATCGCCCGTCTTCCTGCTTGTGCACCAGCACTTCATGTCTCACGTAGACCCCGATATCGCTCATCTCCTCGCCTCCGGCTGTCTCTCGAGCAAGTAGATTGTCATGATGAAGTCGTCGCCCGGAGGATTCCGGTGATAGAAGCTGCGAATCTCATCTCTGCACTCGGCGGCCGAAAGCTCTGGGCTGTCGGTATCATACTGAAGGAACGCCTCCGGAATGTCACGAAAACGCATGGGCAGCTTCAAGAGCAGTCTGGCCTCAAACTCTCTCTCAGGAGATCTGCAGTCGACGATCTGTCCTACTCGGTAGTAGTCACCTTCTCTGATCGTCGAGAAGACCCGGTCCTGGAGCTTCATGTACTCGCGAGAGAACTTCATAGAGAATACTCCTTCATGGCCTCTTTTGAGCAGGATTCAGTCTGCCATAGTACTTCGGAATCGATTCCGGGAATTGTTCCACGATACCTTGCATCAAGTTCTGAAGCACTTGGCGGCCATTCGTGCATCTGAGTTCGATCGTTGGCCGTCCCTTTCCGTAATTGTCCCTTATCACTTTTGCCTCGAACTCCAGGTTAGCGGACACACCATGCGCGATTGGCATGGTCAGCGCGAACTTCTTTGGAAGATTCGTGACCATACGCTCCTCGTCGACCGTGCGTTCACCTTCGCCCTCATCACCATCGCTGATGAGGATACTATCAGTCTTGGTCGTCTGCTTAATCTTGAGGGCTTTGATGGCATCCTTGACTTCCTGAGGGACATCAGCCTCGTAGGTCGCAATGAACTTCAGGAGATTTGCCTTGGTGAATCGAACGGGATTGTAATCTCCTTCCCAGACCAATGTGCCGATGTCCCCGAAATCGTTGTAGTGGGACTTCTTCTCACGCGTGAAGAACTCCCTAGTCATGGGATCTATTTCTGGTTCGAACCTGATTGCTGTTGCCCGATCCTCGAGCATGAGAGACAACTCCTCTTCGCTCCAGATTATCGCCTTGACATCCGTTCTGCTTTTGGTGATAGAGACGATGTCGGCTGGCGAACCAAGCACAATCTCTTGCTTCGGGACCGAGGACACTATCAGGTTCTTGACCTCAATCGACATCAGTTCTCTTGCTGGAATCATGCTCTCTTCCTTTTTCTGCTCAAATTCCTCGATCTTCTTTTCATCGTTCATGTTCTTGCCTCTGTGGATTTCATGGCGAATTCTCCTCGATCTTGTAGTCTCCCGCTATGTGCATCGCCCTGATTAGCAGCGCCTCGTGCAGGGCGTCGTCGAAGGCCCTGTGCTGCTCTGCATAGTCGAGACCGGGGAAGTAGTGCTCCCACGCCTCCTCAAGAGTCGGCCACTTGTATTCTCCCAAAGGACCAACCCATGATTTCCGGAATGCCAGAGAGACAGGAATTCTCAGAACTTGAGCCGCACTGATCATCGGGCAGGGAAGCTCTCTCTTTGGCACAAGATCTCGGTGCTTGAGGAATCCGAAGTCGAATGCCTTGTTGAAGGCCGCTATGGGATACTCCTCGAGGATCCATGCAAGTTCGCGTTCGGCGTTCTTCCAGGGAGTCGCGTTGATGACGTCCCAGAATTTGAGGCTCGAGTGGCTGAAGATCCACGAGTGCCTATGCTGCGCCTTCGTGAAGTGAGATTCCCGGACCGGCATGTTGACGAGGGCTTTGGTTGTCCCCGCCTCGAGATCGAGCTCGCAGACTCCTATCTCCACGATGCAGTCGGACGGAACGAAGCCCGTCGTCTCGAGGTCGATCACGGCGATCTTCATGGCAACTCCTTCTTCTTGGGGTTCCCTAGCCCTCGATGATTAAGTCGATCCCATTCGGGTCGCCGAGGATCGAACTTTACTCCATCCACCCTGCACATCCTGGTCTTGAGATCTCGGAGTTCACACTCGATCCGCGTGAGTCTCTCTTCGACAGTCTTGCATCTCGGGCTCATTTGGCGACGACCTCTAGGAATCGCTCTGCGTCGGAGAGTGTGTCAACGTCCTCGACGTGGACCACGGAGAGAACCTTCTCCCGCTCCGGAGGATGGAGGTCTAGGTCGACCCGGTATCCGAGAGCTCGCAATCTCTCTGCGGACCTCTGCAGGGCGGCCCGGTGGAGTTCCGCTTCCCGCACGACCGGCAACCTCCTCGGATCCCTCTGCCGAGCAAGACCATAGACGTAGTCCGCAGGCCTGGTCCTGCCGACATGCTCAAGCTTGACGCGGACCCGCCTGATCAGCCCCCTCTTCATCAGCGAGTTCAGAGCGTTGTAGATGTAGCTCCGGTCGATGTCCTCTGCCTTCGAGAGCCCTGCGGCCGTCTGCCACGGGCTCAGTCTCAGGGCTTTCAGGACCTTGTCGTTGGTCTTCCAGAAGGAGGTCGTCGAGCCGATCTCCTTCCACATCTTGCGCTGTCTCGTCTTGCTGAGTCTGCGTCCTGGTGCTGCATAGACATACATCCGACGCTTCGGTGTTTCGATGACCTGGCGCTGCAGCCTACCGCAGATTGGCATCGAGAGCAGCGCTGCCTCGACAGATTTCGGTGCTCCGTAGGCCCTCAGACGCTTCTGGATGAGGCACATAGGCAACCAGGGCTCTTTGTCGAGGAGCTCTTCGATCCGACCTCTGAGGTTCGTATGATAGAAGCCTGGGGCGCCGGCATCAAGAGATTGCGCACCGCGAGGCACCTCGGCATCCTTCAATGCGTAGTGACGGACCCTGCCAATGATGCAGGTTTGGACCAACCCCTTTCCCTCGAGACGGTGGAATCGTTCCATGACGGTCCACGAGTGCACTTCGAGAGCCTTGCTGATCGCATAGAGCTTGGACCAGGGATTCGCCGCCAAATACTCCAGGAGCCGCTCCTGCTCGAACGTGATATGCTTCCGCTGTCCCGGAGGCCGCTTGCATGGGAGATGCTCGCGGTTCCTCCACGCGACGAAGGTCACTTTTCGGATCCCGAGTGCTTGGGCCGCCCCGTCATCGTCTGATGTCTTTGTGTAGGCATCGAGCCGCTGAAGTTCGACATCTCTTGGGAGACGCTTCACATCGCTGCCTCCACTCTCTTCCTTCGTCTCCAAGCGCGTATGCTCACCCTCTTCTGAACGGTCCGAGCCCTGTTCCGATCGCAATTGACCTTGTGCTTCTCCAGGTGCTCAGGCGTGTAGCAGGGCATGTGGCAGCGCTCGCAGATGAACTTGGAGGGACGGTCGATGCGGATTCTCATGGCTTCTCGACCTCCGGGTAACAATTCGGACATATCCAGCGTCCTGTTGAGGGTGACTTGCGCCATCCCTTCCAATCCTTGTCACGCCGAACAACTGGCACTTTTAGACCACATTGAACGCACTTCATTTCTTCTCGACCTCCGATGGACGGGGCTTGTATCGGTCAACTTTTCCTCCGAGCCTGATGCAGAGGTCATCGCCCGTCCTATTCCTCGAAACGCGACAGGCCTCGAACATCGGGTCTCGGTCATTGTGTCGGCAACCTTTGCACGACTTCTCATCCATCGCGGTCATGGCTTCTCGACCTCCGGTATCGAGGTCCAGTATTGCCAGAACCATTCCTCCCCGCAGACCTTCTCGAGACCGCACGAATCTGCATCGGGAGGAACCATCTGGTTCGTCCTCATCCATTCCAGTAGACCGCAATTCGTGCAGGTTGGTTGAACCGAGACGAGCTTTTCGGGCTCGGCTTCTGGCACCGGCGCTGCAATGGCCGGCAACTCGAGACTGACGACGATCTTCTTGCAGATGAGGCAGAGATAGCCGACCGGGATCCTGCCGGGGCCGTTGGGCTGGCAGATCGTCATTCTCCGCGTCGGTCGGTCACAACAGACAGGTTTCTTGGGATCGGGCATGTCATTCCTCCCGAAACTTCGCGAGCCAGCAGACATAGCAGAGTCGGTCCCTGAAGTCGGCTTCGTCGTCGCGAAGAGGATCTCCGCACTTGAGACATTGCGCGGCCGCGTCAGGCGCCGTCTCCATGCGTCTCACCGTTCCCGTTCTGCCTCTTGTAGAGCTCGTTGAGCTCCTTGTCTCCGTGGTTGCTCGCGCCGTGTCCGTGATGCCTCGGGACAAAGGTGGACTTGACCTGCTCCTTGTGCGGCAACTCGTCCTTGATGTACTTCCCGCATTCGGGGCAGCGGCTCATCTCGAGACCTCCTTCCTCCGTTCGAGAATGCGGTCGACTTCTTGGTAGGTGTAGACAAGAATCTTTCCTCGTCCATTGCATTTCCAGCAGGTCTGGCTCTCTAGCAGTGCTCCGAACGCCCAGCCCAGCAAGATCGTGTAGCCGCGTCCATGACAAACCGGACAGGCCACCATTTCAGGCATCTTTCGTCGCCTCCTGGAGTTCCTCGAGCTGGCCCATGATTGTATTGTACTCGTCGACATCCATGAATCGCTTCGTAGTGCCGATGTGCACCAGGACGAGACGGGGGTCGGCGAATGGGGAATGCTTGAGCCAGAACCGTCGCAGGAGCTTGCGCGGGACCTTGGAGAGCCTCCGACTCGCCTCGAGAGCTCCAAGCCCGATGAGTTGGATGCCGAGGATCACTATGAAGAACGTGTCTCTCAAGGATCCCCTCTTCTTCCGGGACTCGAGCACGAACCACGGATCTCGAGCTCGGGAGCACTCGAGGTTGGAGCACAGAAACTTGTACTCTTCGAGGTCTCCGACACTGCCGACGGGCCTCCACGAGTTGCGGTCCCCACGGCTGCCACAGTCCGGGCAGAGCCTCTTCTTTCTCCTGCGGAAGTCTCGAAAGAAGAGGACGAGCCATGTCAAGAAGAGAACTGACGTTATCATGTAGAGGATCGTGAAGACGATATTCTGCGGACTCGGGTACTCTGTGCCCACGAGGTTGTCCAGGATGAGCGTTACGAAAAGGAGAGCCCAGCCGCTGATGAAGAACCATGCTCTGCTGACGATCATGTGCTGGCCTCCTGGGGGACGAAGAGAACGTCTCTTCTCTTGCCCATCTTGTGGACCGTGTACGATTCTTCCTTGTTCGACAGAAATCCCTCGAGGAATGCGAGCTCGAGGGCGCGGTTGTCGGCCGGCGAGGTCTTCACTGACCCGAAGTGCTTGGAGAGACCGACGCCGACCCAGTAGGCACAGTGAATCAGCTCGCGGCGCTCCTTGTCTGCGAGACTGCTCTTTTCGCCGGGCTCATAGAACTCCGTGAGGTTCATGCCGACGACTTCCTCTTGCTCCGCTTCGGGAGGATTCGGTAGCCGACGTAGACGCCGCCCTTGAAGTCCTTGAAGGCCTCTGCGAGTCCCTCGTCTCTCTTTGGCAATCTCTTCGCCGGGCCCATGAGAAGGATCGCCATCCGGGACCTGCCGACCTTCGCGGTCACGACTCTCACGCGGACGCGCTTCTTGGAGACCTTCATGCTCCAGCCCCCTTCTTCTTCCGCTTCTCCTGGACCTTCTTCTTCGGAGCGGGCTGGTCAGGTTTCTTGCGCTTGACCTTGAAAGGCCATTCGCATTCTATCTGCTTCAGGCGAGCGAGATTCAGGTTGTACTTGAAGTTCCGGAGCTCCTCGTCCATGACATGCCTCAGCAGCTGGTCTTCGAGGTCCTTGAGCGTAGCGCCCTTCTTCGGGGACCGAGAGATGTCAGTCCTGTGCACGATGAACCGGAGCTCGGTCCATATGAATCCCGAAGGCCTCGACTCGAGATACTGCTTCAGAGATTCCTCAATGAGCGCGAGCTCCTCCCTGCAGGCGATGTTCTTGATACGGGTCTTCTGTGCCGTCTTGCCCTGGAAGCAGCTCGGCTTGAGACAGATCTCCTCGAGCTCGTTCTTGTTCTTCCCGAACTTCAGGTACTTGGGCTTCTGGAGCTTATGATTAGGGCAGTCCTTGCAGACAGATGTGTCGAAGGTGGCGTCGTCGAGCTCCCTGTATTGTCCGTAGGTCATCTTGTCGGTGTTCACGACCGTGGTCTTCGAGACCTTCTCCTTCTGCGTCTCCGCGAACTTCTCACGCGCTGCCGTGATCCGCTCGGCGAAACAGAGCTTGTTGAGGCATGTCCGATCCTTCGACTTGCCGTCCTCTCCGGGGAGCGTGATCACGGTCTCGCAGGCCTCACAAGCGGAGAAGTCGAAGAACTTCTCGAGGCCCTGAAAGTTGTAGTTCCTCGGGAGATCTAGGTCCTGTCCCTGTTCGTCGAGAATGGTCTCGGCGAGGTCCTTCGCCCACTTGACCGTGAGAGGTTCACCCCAGCCTTGCTCGATCTGTTTGAGGTTATCCTTGAGGTCAGCGACAATCTGGTCCCTGAGTGGTTTGTGCTCCGTGTATGGTAGGAGTACGATCACATGCTGTGGGGTGATCTTTCCCTGCTCGAGAAGCTTCTTGATCTCCAGAGGAGCCTTGCTCAACCTGAGCCGGTTCGCGACCCAGGGCTGAGACTTCCCGAGCTTCTTCGCGAGCTCCTCCTGCGTCATGCTCCCGTCGCCGGTGTCCTTGAGCAGCTCGTCGATCGCGGAGGCCTCCTCGAGAGGTTCGAGGTCCTCGCGCTGCAGGTTCTCGAGGAGCATGAGGATCCGGGCGGTGTGGTCGTCGAGGTCCCGGACCGCGACGGGTATCGTCTCGAGCTTGAGCTCCTTCGCGGCCATGAGCCGCCTCTCGCCGACGACGAGCTCGTAGCCCTTGCCCTTCGGCCGGATCACGATAGGCTGCAAGATCCCGTGTTCGGCGATGCTCTGCTTGAGCTCGTTGAAGGTCTCGCCCTTGACGTCCCGGCGGGGGTTCGCACCGGAAATCTCAATCAGGGAGAGCTCCACGTGCTTGAGCTGCACGGAGGCCTCCATCAGAATCCCCCCGGTTCGACCAGGTGCCGGAAGTCTTCGTTGCCGGCTTCGACCTCCAGCCGATATGTCTTCCTGAGCTGGTTCGGAGTCAGGACGCCCTCTTCCTCCAGGATGGAACCAAGGTTCTCGACGAAGTTGCGGACCAGCTGCCTCGAGGGCCCCTTGTTCCCAGGATGTCTCAGCGCGAACAGCAGATTTCCATGCACAGCAGTCCAAATGAGTCCTGAGCTCTCGACGCTCATCCTCTTCGAAGTCTGCTTGACGCCAGACTTGCAGTCGGGACAGATGGACCAATCTGTCAAATGTAGGTGACGGCCTTTGACCTCACAGTTGGAGTGGTGGCCCTCCTCGAACCATGCTACATTGGCATGAAAGAACTCGCCGCAGACTTCGCACTCGATTGGCACGAGTGTGGGCTCCGTCGGGGCGGCCATCAGCTCGAACCCCCTTGCACTCTCGAGATCTTTGAGCTCCAGGAGAGCGTGTGCTTCTCCTCGATGTCAATGATCTGCTGCCGGATCCGGCGGAGCTTGTCGCGAGCGTCGAGTTCGTCGCTTCCCGCTGCCGAGATCTCGATTATCAGGCGTTGCTTGAGGATGATCATGAGCCCGTCCCCTCGAGGTCATTCTGACACATCTGATTGATGAGCGCCCCCAGGATTTTGTTGGCACTCTTGTGGCCATCATCCTTGAACCGTTCGATGCCGGCGTAGTCCTCGAGCGCGAGGACGATGCTCGTGCCGAGCGCCTCGTTCATCGTCAGCCTAATCGTAACGAGAGGGACGCCTTTCGCTGGAGGGTCAGGCGTCATACGCTTGACCTTCATTTGATTCTTGAGCTTTCCCTTCACAGTGGCTGCGGTCTTGTGCATCTGGCCCTGATGAATGCTGAGGCCGGAATAGCTCCTTGTGACAAAATCACATGCTGGGCACTGCAGCACTCTTGGCGAGAGCTTCTTTATGGAGTCTGTAGAGACTCTATCCGGAGTCTTAGGGGATACAGTACCGGTACTGGACAGGTCCTGTTTAGGGGATACGGGGACTCCGTCGTTGACCACGAACTGGTTCTGGTTCATGTATTCCTCCGGCCCGCAGATCCTGTAGCTCTCATCGCCGCTCGACTGCTCGACGCGGAGAATGACCAGGCCGAGCTTGCAGAGCTCCTTCAACACCGCCCTCACGGTATTGCCGTGCATATCCAGCCGCTGCGCGATCTGACGGGCCGGCGGGCAGTAATGGTGGACGTTCATCTGTCTAAGCGCATCGAGGACCTTCCTCTGAACTTCTGTCAGATGCTCGTCCGAGATCTGCTTGTCATGCTCGCTGCTCACACTCTTCTCCGTGGCTTCCATGTCGCTTTCCTCCTACTCTTCAATCGAAAAATCATGACGTGGCCCCCGAACCGTCGACCATCTTGGCCATGAGGCCCATGAGCCTGTCGAACCGCTCCCTGTCCTCGGCTATGTGCTTCTCGAGGGCCAGCCGGAGACCCGTGACTTGGGACTGCTCCCGATAGCTCACGTCCTGCAGCCGGCGCATGTCCTCGCGGTCGTCCTTTCGGTCCTTCATCAGGGCGAACAGGCCGGTCCCGACATGCTGCGGCATCACTCCGGCCTGAAAGATGGCCATGGCCTGTTTGAAGCTCCCGTCCTCGATCGTCCCGTTGTCCAGGCAGAGCTCCGTCCTGATCACATTGTCCTTGCCGAGGACCTTCTCGTAGACCCTGTAAAGCCAACCATCGAACTGCTGGATCGTCATGCAGAGACGGGAGATCCCCGAGAAGCTCTGGTCTCCGGTCACATCGTTGCCGAGATGAAGCCGTTCCAGGTGGAAGAAGTTCGAGATGTCCCAGAAGCTGACGCCGGTCTTGCTCATGTAGAGACCGTCGATAGCTTGGATGGCGGACTGCCATTGCTGCGCGTTGAAGGGATGCTCGCTGTTGGCGATGATGACCTTGATCGTGCCCGTCCGGTAGAACTGCAGGACCAGCTTGTGCGTGAGGAAGTCGAGCTCCTCCTGGTAGCCGCCCTTGAGCTCCTTCAGGATCCCGCCCTGGACCCTCCACAGTTGATAGATGCTCGCGGGGTCCTTCGGGTCGAAGATCCGGTCGAGATGGAATTTGTCATCGGATAGGGATGCTATGGTTGCGCGTCTACGGATATAAGCGTGATGCGCCTTTGGCTCTGCTGACCCCCTATCCCTCGTGACCTGCTCGCCCGAGACGTGATTTGGCAGCAAATGTTGCATCTTGGGGGTGTCTGGCCCCCTATCGGAATCCCGGAACTCGTACGTGACCGCGACATTGCCGTGCCAGAGCTCCGGCCGGGCGAGCATCTTCGCGACGTTCTCCCGCTTGAACGTCATGTGTATGTCGTGCACCTTGGGCAACGTGGCGACCTGTCCGTCGATTTTGAGCTGCTTGTCGAGGGCCTCCTCGGTCGAACGGTCCGGCGTCGTGTAGCCCACGGGAGTCCGGACGATCAGCCTCTCGTGCGCCATCCGGAGACAGGCGCTCTTGACGGCGTTGAAGTTCAGGCCAGTGTGGTGAGCGATGATCTTTGGCCAGACCTCTATCTCGGATTTCCTGATGTACTCGAGGGCCTTCTCCCGGACCTCTCCGGGGAGGGCCCTCCTCCTGGAAACCGATTCCGAAGCCGCCCCCCTGCTATGGGGCGCATGCGGGTGCAAGGAAGACCGGAGCGACATGATCACGCCTCCTCGTCGGTCTCGGGCTCGAAGGGGCGCTCGTCATAGCCTCCCTCGTGGTCCCAGGGCGCGTTCTCGCGCATCTTCGCGGTCTTGAAAAGAGGATATGGGGTGGCGAGCTGCTCGTCCGTAAAACGCAAGAGAATGCGCTGTCCCGTGTGGTTCGGACAATCGAGCATGACGCTCTCGGGGAGCTCCGGGTGAGCACTTCGGTCCCAGCATTTCTCGGGACCTTCAGATTCCGTTCGACGGTACAGACTGCATCTGTTAAGCAACCCAGGCGAGATCAGGTAAGCGCAGGGTTGCTCCAGCTGCTCACCTCCTGCAGGGGAGCTCCGAGAAGCTCCGGGATCCGGGGCATTCGCCTTTCTTCAGTGAGATGCACGACCTGCACCGCATGATCAGCAGGTTGTAGTTGAGCTGCTTCACGACTCCACCTTCTCGTCGGAACCGCATTTCAAGAGACCGCCACAGCTCGGACATTTTCTCAGTATCTTGGCAATCAACGATGTGTCGGGTATCTCGCTCCCGCATTCTGGGCACTTCATGGCTTCTCGACCTCCGGGCGGGGCAGATAGAAGATCCCGGTCATCCCTGGCGATGGCATAGGTTTCTTCGTCTCGACCTCGAGCCATGCAATCCGGCGAGCGTCCACGAAGCGCGC